>Ga0247818_10000784_pt1 | contig 19994 bp, 18 predicted proteins | sample 13C_Glucose_Day1_FD_192424 | JGI IMG/M metagenome (GOLD analysis project Ga0247818, IMG submission 192424) | Soil microbial communities from agricultural site in Penn Yan, New York, United States - 13C_Glucose_Day1 | ecosystem: Environmental > Terrestrial > Soil > Agricultural land | place... | reverse complement strand
GACATTACCTTGCGCCAGGGCAGCCGCAACAGCTACCCGATTTACGACACCAAAGGCCAGAAGATCACCGGCTGGCGTGAACGCGCCGAACTGCGCCTGGAAAGCTCTGACTTCGCCGCCCTGTCCAAACTCACCGGCGAACTGCTGGGCGACCTGAAAATGAGCGGCATGGACTTCGCCATCGCCGACCCGACTCGTAAATCCAGTGAAGACCAGTTGCTCAAAGAAGCCGTCACCGCCTTCAAGGCCCGCGCCCAACTGGCCACTGATGCACTGGGCGGCAAGGGTTACAAAATCGTCAACCTGAACCTCAACAGCAACGGTTATCCACAGCCGTACCTGCGCGCACCGATGATGATGAAAGCGGCGGCCATGGATTCGGCGCCGGTGACGCCGGAAGTTGAAGCGGGCACCAGCCAGGTGAGCATGACGGCTGATGGCTCAATTGAAGTGTTGATGCAGTGATGTGATGTGAGCTGAATGAAAAACCGCCGATCGGTGAAGGGTCGACGGTTTTTTTGTGCCTGGATTTTGTGGTGAATGTTCCGCCGCCATCGCGAGCAGGCTCACTCCTACAGTTTGGAATGCATTCCCCTGTAGGAGTGAGCCTGCTCGCGATGAACGATAACGCGGTCTCAGGTCTGCGGATCAACCCGATCCAGCGCCCGGTTCACCGCCAGCTCGGCCAACATGATGATCTGCTGAATCGCCAACGCCGTATTGCGCTCGGGCCGGCCCAGTTGATCGGCAAAGTTACCCGTCAGCGTGTTCGCCGATGCCAGTGACTCACAGGCATGCGACAGCAGGCTTTCGGTGTCGATGTTCGGCTGGATCAGGAACATCGTGCTCGGTTGCCGGGGTTTGACCGGGTCGGGGCTGAGGTAGAAATCCAGGGCGCGCTTGATGGCTTCGCGGGTTTTGATCTGATCGTCGGCGCGGATGGCTTCTTCGAGAGGGGATGTGGGATCGATAGGTGGGTCGGGGACAATTTTATCTTTCATGAAAATCTGCTCGTCATTCGAGCCGCCCTTAGCCATTTCTCACGTGGCAAAGGGTGGCAGCTATGTGCGGAGTGAGAAACCGGTGAGCAGAAAACCGGCCAGACCGAAGTCTGCCCGCACACAGCCGCCATAAGGCATTGCGACAGCGAATAAGCCGGCCGCAATTATGGTCTTACTGGTGCTAGTTTCAAGCTCGGCGGGTTCTCACACCCGATCACTGAACATTCAGCGACACCCAGAGCCTAGAGAGCCCACGTCCGACGGACAACCTGAAAACCTTGTGGGAAGGTTCTGGTTATCTGACACAGATTTAAACAGTCAAAAGCCAACCCTCACCCTAGCCCTCTCCCTGTATGTACCGGAGACATGGTGGACACATGTTCGGAGACATGGTGGACGGTTTTAGATCTTCTTACCTGCCGTAACGATCTGCAAGTTCAAGTCGATTCGGGCGATACGATGTCTACTCCAGTAGACATCGTGGATGCCGTCCTCCGTCGTTTCCCTGATAGCCACTGACCTCCCGTAAAACGCCTTTCCGACGGTGTATTCACGGTTGCCCCAGTAGATCTCGCCCTTCACCTGAACCTTCCTGACCACATCTCCATCGTCGTACTCAGGCGCCGCAGGTTGCTCCTGATATTCCCGTGGGCTGCTGCTGTAGCGAGTCGCGGGAACCTGCATGTCCAGTGCTTGGTGCGGGCGCTTCTGGTTGTAAATCTCACGCCAGATATCAAACGCCCGTTGTGCATCGTCCAGATCGGTGAAGAGTTGGCCTTGCAGGACTTCCCTTTTCAGGCTGCGGTGGAAGCGCTCCAGTTTTCCCTGGGTTTGCGGGTGATAAGGTCGGGAGTGGCCGACCTTGATGCCCTGGCTCATCAGCCAGACCTCCAGCGCGGTGTAAACGCCGGTTTGGTCACCCCATGGCGAACCGTTGTCCATCGTCATGCGCAGAGGCAGACCATAGAGCCGAAAGGCCCGCATTAGTTGCTCCTGGACGGTTCGGCGCTGCTCATTGGCGCACGCAGCGATGCACAATGAGAACCGCGAGTGATCGTCCAGTATCGTCAGCGGATGGCAACGCCCCTGAGCCAGGCTGATATGCCCCTTGAAGTCCATCTGCCAAAGATCGTTGGGCGCCTCGTGCTCGAACCGTATGAACGGTTTGACCTCGGCAGCCTTTGGATCAACGCGCGAATGACGCTGTAAAACCGCATGCACGGTGCTGACAGACGGCATCACTTTACCGTCGTCTTCCAACACACGCTTGAGCTTGCGAGCGCCCCAAGCGGCGTACTCCTGACTCACGGTCAAAATCTGCTGCTCAACCTCTTCAGCGCAGCGTTTGGGTGACGTCTTTGGTCGTCGAGACTGATTGATCAATCCCTCTGCACCTGAGGTTTCAAACCTGTTTAGCCATTTGTAGGCGGTGCTTGGGCTGATATTGAATCGGCGGCAAAGCTGCCGAACATTGGCCCCTTCTTGCCGAGCCAACAGCACGAATTCTGAACGAAGCTGCACGGTGGACACCTCTTCCCAAGACACAGGCCATCTCCTTCGCGATGAGCAATGTGTCTATTAAAATGTGTCCACCATGTCTCCGAACACCTGTCCACCATGTCTCCGGTACATACAGGGAGAGGGCTAGGGTGAGGGCTTTTCAATCCTCAGAACGCTACAGAAGTCTGCACATAAACCGTCCGCGGCTCACCCACATACTTGCCCTTGTTGTTGTCATCAAACGAACGCGTGAAGTACTGCGTGTTGAAAATGTTCTTTACGCCCACCGCCACATTCAGATCCGATAACTGTGGCCCAAAGTCATACCCCGCACGGCTGCTGAACAGCATGTACCCCGGGATCTTCCCCGTGCTGCCATCGGCACTTTCTTTGGAGGTGTTGGCGTTGTCGGCGAACTGGTCACTCTGGAAGCTGCTGTCGAGATTCAGCTTCCACGGCCCTTCGGTGTAACCGACGCCAATCGTGCCTTTGTGCTTCGAGGAGAACGGCACGCGATTGCCTTTGTTCGGTCCGTCTTCACGGATGGTCGCGTCAACGTAGGCGTAGCTGGCGTAGACATCGAAACCGGTAAGCGCCGGGCTCAAGTCATCCAGTGCGTAGTTAATGCTGGTCTCGATACCCTGATGACGGGTTTCACCACGGGCGATCACCGAGTCGTTGGTCTGGTTGCTTTCATACTGATTGTCGAAGTTGATCAGGAACGCGCCGATCTCGGCCCGCAACGCACCATTGTCATAGCGCGTGCCGAGTTCCCAGGTGCGCGCCTTCTCCGGTTTCACTTCACCGCTGCTGACACGGTTAGGCATCTGGCTGTACTGCACGCTGCCGAACGAGCCTTCGGTGTTGGCGTACAGGTTCCAGCTGTCGGTCAGGTGATAAAGCACGTTCAACGCCGGCAGTGCGGTGTTGTAGTCGCCCTTGTATTTGACGTTGGTCAGGTTGTTGGTCTGCTGCGATTCGATCATCTCGTAGCGTACGCCCGGGGTTATGGTCCATTTGCCGATGTCGATGCGGTCGTCGACGAAGAACGCATTGGCCTCGGTGCCGCCACGGGTGTCGCGGTCGTTGCGGCTGGCCGTGGTCGGGTATTCGTTGCTGCTGATCGGCGTGCGATAGCGCAGTTCGTGGCCGGCCTCGTTGATATAGCGGTAGCCGACGCCGACTTCGTGGCTGGTCGGGCCGAGGTCGAAGCCTTGGGCGAAACGGGTTTCCAGACCGCGCACCCAATACTCGCGCGGCGACAGCGAAAGGAACGTGCCCTGATCGAGATAACCGCTGCGCAAGGTCTTGGTGAAGAAAGTGTTGGCGGTGAATTCGCGGCGATCTTCCTGATAGCGATAGCCGAAATTGAACATCGTGCGACGGCCCCAGAACTGGTCTTTCGGCCGCGTCGACTGGTACGGATCAGCGTCGTAATCGGCAACGTTCAGACCGCCGGGCATGTCGGCCTTGCCTTCGTAATACTGGGCCATGGCGTTGAAGCTGTTGGCCTCGTCGAGTTGGTATTTGCCCTTGAGGATCAGGTCGTCGATCTCGGTGTCGCTGTGTTCGCGCCAGTCACCACCGCGGGTGCCGGAGTACAGCAACGCGCCGCCGAGACCGTTGGCGTTGGTGCCGCCGGCCAGCAGGTTGGCGCTGGTCTTGAAACCGTCATGGCTCGACGATGGGCTGGTTTCCGTCTGGAAACCGCCCTTGACCGTTGGCTCGTCAGGAATCGCCCGGGTCACGAAGTTGACCACGCCACCGACGTTCTGCGGGCCGTAACGCACCGCGCCGCCGCCACGCACGACGTCCACGGCATCCATGTTGCCCATGCTGATCGGCGCGAACGACAACTGTGGCTGACCATATGGCGCGAAGGGCACCGGAATGCCGTCCATCAACACCGTCGAGCGCGCGGCCAGGCGCGGATTCAAACCACGAATGCCGAAGTTCAGTGCCATGTCGTGGCTGCCGGTGCCGTTGTTTTCCGGGGCGTTGACGCCCGGGATACGGTTAAGCACATCACGGGCCTGAGTGGCGCCCTGGCGTTCGAACTCTTCGCGGCGGATCACATCGCGGGCACCGGGATGTTTGAACACATTGATTTGCGCGGCGTCACCCAGCCAGTCGCCGACGACTTTCGACGTGTCCAGTTCCAGCGCGGCATCCGCCACCGGTTGCAGACTGAACGCATTGTTGCCCTCGGCGCGTGCTTGCAGGCCGGTGCCTTCGAGCAATGCATTCAAACCTTGTTCCGCCGTGTAACTGCCTTCCAGGCCGCGGCTTTGCACGCCGCTGGTGACTTGCGAACCGAAAGAGATCAACACGCCTGCTTCACGGCCGAACTGGTTCAGGGCATTTTCCAGCGACGACGGCGCGATGTGGTAAGCCTTGGCATCAGCAGCCACAGCGGCGGGCAGGGCGGCGAAGCTCAGACTGGCGCCGAGGACAAGATTGCGCAGGCTGCGGGCCAGTGGCGTGAGGCGGGTAGGGTGCATGGTGGATGATCCTGAGAAGGTTGAATCAAGGGGGCTTTCCTTCTCTGTCACGCCAGATCTGAAAAACGGCTCATTAATTTTTGAGTTTTTTCAAACCCGCGCTTCGACGGTTACCCAGTAGCGGGTAAAGCGCTTCACTTTCACCGGCAAACTGATTTCCAGCAGATCGAGAATCCGCTCGCTGTCGTCCAGTGGATACGTCCCGGAGATCAACAGGTCGGCGACGTTCTTGGCGCAATGGAGCTGGCCGCGACGGTAGCGGCCAAGTTCATCGAGGAAGTCGCCCAATCGCATATGCGCGGCCACCAGCATGCCGTCCGCCCAAGCGCCGCTGTTGACGTCCAGCGGCTTGGCTGCGCTGACGGATGTCGAGGTAAAACTCAACTGACGCGCGACTGGCAGCAGCATCGGCGCGCGTCCGTTACCGCTCAGTTCGACCCGGCCTTCAAACAGCGCAACCTGCGTGCGATCGGCAAACTGACGCACATTGAGACGTGCGCCGTGAGTTTTAAGAATGCCCTGAGCCGTGCGCACTTCGAAAGATTGCGCGGCAGTCAGGAGGATTTCGCCTTCGAGCAAGCGGATCTGTCGCGCCGAGGTGTCGACATCCGCAGCACTGGCGGTGTTGAGTTGCAACTGATCGCCGGCACCGAGCGCTACCTTGCTCCGTTGCCCGATCGGGCTGCGGTAGTCGGCGAACAGCGACGGCAGCGGATTGTGTTCGCGCATGCCCCAGGTCACCGCCGAACCGGCGCCGAGAATCAGCAACAGTTTCAGCGCCTGACGACGGCTGCCCGACTTCGGCCCGTTCAGCGCTGCGTGGGCCAACGGCGACGACACACCGCGCAAACGTTGATTGACTCGCTGAATATGCTCCCACGCCCGACGATGCTCGCTGTGCGCATCCAGCCATTGTTGCATCGCCATTTGCTGGCGCGGACTCAGTGCGCCTTGCTGCATTTCCATCAACCAATGCACGGCCTGTTCCGCCACTTGAGAGGAGAAATCCGGCGGGCGGTTCATAGGGCGAAGTAGCAGCGCATCGCCGCGTTGTTCAGATGGCGCTTGACCGTGGCCACGGAAATGCCCAGTTCGGCGGCAATCTGCGGATATGTCAGGCCATCGACCTGCGCCAGCAAAAAGGCGCGTTTGACCTGACGCGGCAAGCCGTCGAGCAATTCATCCAGTTCCATCAGGGTTTGCAGGATGATCGCTTTGTCTTCTTCCGACGGCGCGACCATTTCCGGCATCTGCGCCAGGGTATCGAGGTAAGCGCGTTCCAGATCCTGACGGCGGTAATGATTGAACAGAACCCGTTTGGCCAACGTCGTCAGAAAGGCGCGCGGCTCGATGATCAGCGGCGGTTCGCGGGCGGTCAGCACTTTGACGAAGGTGTCCTGGGCCAGATCCGCCGCGCTGTCCGGGCAGCCGAGCTTGCGCCGCAACCAGCCGGTGAGCCAGCTGTGATGGGCTTGATAGAGAGATTCGACGGGGTGGGCGGATGACAACGGTGGACTCCGGGCGCTTTCTTTACGCAGTAGAGAGTGTGCGTTAGAGAACAAGAACTGTTCGCATTGTAGAGTGGAGCTACACTGTCCGGCAATCAGATGCTTTTGCATATGAGAATATTTATCATTAATATTGATCGCCTTGGGTTCGGCTTCTCGGCCGGACGTTTTTCGTTTCAGGGTCGAAACATGAAAGGCAAACTCGCCACACTTCCCATGTCTTATCGTCTGGCCGTCACCTCGCGGGTGCTGGCGGCGGTGTTTGGCGGCTATCTGGTTGCGGCGCTGGCCAGTGTCACGCTGACGCTGTGGTTGCCGTTGAGCCGCGCCGAAGCGGTGGTGACCGGCATGACCATTTCCTTTCTGGTCTATCTGGTGGCCGTGCTCTGGTGTTTTGCCTGCCGTACGGCGTGGTCGGCCTGGGTCGGCTTGCTGGTGCCGAGTGTGATTCTGGCGACCATTTCCGGCGCGGCGCGCGGCTTGGGTCTGGCATGAAAGAGGGATTTCGTCAGGCGATGGCTTGGCTGCACACGTGGGCTGGACTGCTGTTCGGCTGGTTGCTGTTCGCGATTTTCCTGACCGGGACGCTGGCCTATTTCAAAGATGAAATCAGCCACTGGATGCAGCCGGAAATCCCCGCGCGTTCGGTGAGTGCCGAGACCAGCCTGACGCTGGCCCAGAACTATTTGCAGCAACACGCGGCCGGCGCCTCACGCTGGCTGATCGATTTGCCTGATGCCCGTGACCCCGGCCTCACCGTGCGCTGGCAGCAAGCACCAGCGAATCCCGGCGAGCGCGGCCGTTTCGAAGCGAAAACCCTCGACGCGCAAACCGGCGCCGAAGTGCAGGGCCGCGACAGCATGGGCGGCGAGTTCTTTTACCGTTTCCACTTTCAACTGCAAATGCCTTATCCGTGGGGCCGTTGGCTATCGACCATTGCCGCGATGGTGATGTTCGTCGCGCTGATCACCGGGATCATCACCCACAAGAAAATCTTCAAGGACTTCTTCACCTTTCGCCCGCGCAAGGGCCAGCGTTCCTGGCTCGACGGGCATAACGCGGTAGGTGTGCTGGTGCTGCCGTTTCACTTGATGATCACCTACAGCAGCCTGGTGATTTTCATGTCGATGGTCATGCCGGCGAGCATCGTCGCTTCTTACGGCAGCGACGTACGCAAGTTCTATGACGAAGTGTTCCCCGCCTCGAAAACCCCGGAGCGCGCCGATGTAGCGGCACCGTTGGCGGCCATGGCACCGCTGTTGAACAAGGCCAGCGAGCAATGGTCGGGCGGCCACACGGCGCGCCTGTCGGTGAGCAATCCGGGCGATGCCAATGCGACGGTGGTGCTGTCCCGTGCTGGCGACCGTGTGGTGCATGATTTCGGCCGCGCCGTGACCTTCAACGGGGTGAGCGGGCAGATGCTCGGCAGCACACCGGAGCAACCGCTGGCGATGGCGGTGGGGGGCGCGTTCTATGGTTTGCACATGGGCCACTTTGCCGGGTCGGTGTTGCGCTGGCTGTACTTCATCTGCGGGCTGGCCGGCACCGCGATGATCGGCACCGGGCTGGTGATCTGGCTCGGCAAGCGTCAACTCAAACATGCCAAGAGCGGCGTGATGCCGTTCGAACTGCGGTTGGTGGAAGTACTGAATATCGCCAGCATGGCCGGGCTGGTGTCGGCGGTGGCGGTGTTCTTCCTGGCCAATCGTCTGTTGCCGGTGGCCCTTGCCGAACGTGCAGATTGGGAAGTGAACGCGTTCTTCATGGCTTGGGGCTTGAGCGTGCTGCACGCGATGTTGCGACCAGGGCACAAAGCCTGGGTTGAACAGCTTGTTTTCGGTGCTGCGCTGTTTGTCGCGGTGCCGCTGATCAATGCGCTGACCACCCCTTGGAATCTCGGCGTCGCGTTGATGCAGGGTGACTGGGCGTTGGCCGGTTTTGATTTGACCTGCCTCGCAACCGGCCTGTTTCTGGCATGGGCCGCGTGGAAAATGCAGCGCGCCGGCAACACGGTTAGCGTAAAAAAGCCACGTCGCGAAACGCCTCGGCCGATCACTCTTGAGCAAGGGGTTTAACTGATGCTGCTGGCACTGTTGCTCACCTACGCCGGATTCACCGCGTTGTGCCTGTCGATGCCTCGGCACCACGATGAATTGCTCAGCCGCAAGCCTTCCACGCGTCGCCGTCAGGGCCTGAAACTGGCCGGGTGGTTTTTATTGGGCTTGTCGCTGTGGGCTGCCGTTTCTGCCAACGGCTGGAGTTTCGGCCTGGTCGACTGGTTCGCCGTACTGATGCTCAGCGCTCTGGCGTTGGTATTGCTGCTGCCATATCGCCCGCGTCTGGCTTTGGCGCTGGCCGGGGTCAGCCTGTTGGCCAGCCCGGTCGCCGCATGGGCGCAGTGCTGAGGTGCTGATCGATCTGCCACCGGAATCCCGCGACGACGAGCCGCGTGGCGCGCGTGCGCATTTTCTTCAGGTGTTCCTGTCCCAGCGTTCGCAAATGGAGGCGCTGGTGAACCGTCGCGTCGGTTGTCGGGCGACGGCGGCGGATCTGGTCCAGGATCTGTTTCTGCGTTTTTGGCGGCGACCGCTGGTGCAGGTCGAAGAGCTCAGCACCTATCTTTTGCGCTGCGCCGGCAACATCGCCATCGACCATCTGCGCAGCGAGGGCACACGCACGCGCGTCAATGAGGGCTGGCAACCGGACGCGCCGGACAGTCACGGCAGCGAACCACAAGCAGCGCTGGAGGCGGGCAATGATCTGAGGCATGTCGAAGCGGCGTTGCGTGCGTTGCCCGAACGCACCCGGCAGATCTTTTTGCTCAATCGCATCCACGGCCGCAAATACGCGGAAATCGCCAAAGCCATGGGCCTGTCCCAAAGTGCCGTGGAAAAACATATGATGCGCGCCCTCGAGGCCTGCAAGGCCAGCCTGCGCGACCCCGCGCCACGCCTGCCAGGGAAAGCACCGTGAAGCCATCCGACGCCATCACCCCGACGCCCGCTCAGGAACAGGCCGCGTTTGCCTGGCTGAGTTTGTTGCATGATCGTCCCAGCGCTGGCGATCAACTTACATTCAGCCAATGGCTGCGCGCCGATCCTGCTCACGCCGAGGCCTATGCGCAGGCGCAGGTAGTCTGGGAATTGAGCGAAAGCCCGGCGCGCACGCTGGCCGATGAAGAGGCTTTGGCGTTGCAGGGTTATCTCGATGCAATGGATCGCCCGCGCCGTCCGCAGTTTTTGCGTTGGTCGGGCGCGTTGGCGATGGCGGCCTGTCTGTTGCTGATGGTCAGCCTTGGTACGGGCTGGCAACCGCAGCGCTGGATCGATGATCTCGGTGCGGATTACGTTTCAGCGCCGGGGGAAATTCGCACCGTGACTTTGGCTGATCAATCGCAAGTGACGCTGGATGCTGACAGTGCGATTGCCGTGGATTTCAGCCATGGCGAACGGCATGTGCAGTTGCGCCGGGGGGCCGGTTTTTTCAGCGTCACACATACGGGGGATCCGTTTGTGGTCGCGGCGGAGCAGGGTGAGGCTCGGGTGCTCGGAACGCAATTCGAAGTGCGTCTGCAACCTCACGGGGCACAGGTCACGGTGTTGTCCGGGCGCGTTGGCGTGACGTCGGATCGTGACGGCGAACAGCAGATTCTCACCGCTGGCCAGCAAGTTGCCTACGGTGACGGTGCGGCGGAAAAACTGCATGCGGTGGACAGCGAAGCGCAACTGGCCTGGCGTCAGGGCTGGCTGACTTACTACAAGTCGACGCTGGCCGATGTGGTCGAGGATCTGCGACGTTATTACCCGGGGCGGATTGTATTGCTCAACGATGAGCTGGCGGCGCGCAAGGTCAGTGGCAGTTTTCCGAGCAAGGATCCGCAGGCGGTGCTCAGTTCACTGCAAGGGGTGATGGGGTTTGAGCAGCATCAGGTGTTGGGGCATCTGATTATTTTGCGTTGATTCGGCTGACGTCATCGCGAGCAGGCTCACTCCTACAGGGGAACGCATTCCAAATGTAGGAGTGAGCCTGCTCGCGATGGCGCCAGATCGACCACCACGAGAATATTTTCAAATAAAGGGTGAGGTAAACCCGAGCCCCATCCGTGTAGTGACTGAAACTGCGAGCCATTCGCATCCGTAGCGGTTCTACACAGGTCATTGAGCAATGAAGTCCAGGGCAAAATCCGGTTCGGTCAAACAGTGGTTGGGTGTTTCGGCATTGAGTTTTTCGGCGCTGGCACTGTTGCCGCTGAACGTGTCTCTGGCCGCCGAAACCGTCAGCAGCCCGGCGCAAAAACAGTTCGGTTTTTCCCTGGTCGCCAAACCGCTGCCGCAAGCCTTGAGCGACTTCAGCCGCGTCACCGGGCAAAGTGTGGTCTACACCGACGAAGCGCCGTACGGCCTCATGGCGCCGGCGGTCAGTGGCCAGATGAGTGCCGAACAGGCCCTGCAACGCCTGCTCAGCGGCTCCGGCCTCAACTTCCGCCGCACTGATAGCCACACGCTGGCGCTGGAGCCGCAGCCTACTGACGGCGCGTTGAACCTCGGCGCGACAACCATCACTTCGTTGCGCGACGAATCGATGAGCTACCAGCCGCCGGAGACCAGTTCGGTGATGCGCTCTTCGGCGTCGTTGCAGGAAGTCCCGCAGACCGTCAACGTCATCCCGGCCCAGGTCATTCGCGATCAGGCGCCGCGCAATCTCGATGATGCACTGGCCAATGTCAGCGGCATCACCCAGGGCAACACCTTGGGCAGCACTCAGGATTCGGTGATGACCCGCGGTTTCGGTGACAACCGCAACGGCTCGATCATGCGTGACGGCATGCCGATCGTGCAGGGGCGCGGCATGAACGCCACGGTTGATCGGGTCGAAGTGCTCAAAGGCCCGGCCTCGTTGCTGTACGGCATTCAAGACCCCGGCGGTGTGGTCAACCTGGTCAGCAAGAAGCCGGAACTGACGCAATACAATGCGTTGACCCTGCGCGGCTCGACCTACGGCGAGGGCAAAAATGGCAGCGGCGGCACCCTCGACAGCACCGGCCCGCTGGGCGATTCCGGGCTGGCCTATCGCATGGTGCTCGACCACGAAGACGAAGATTACTGGCGCAACTTCGGCACCCACCGCGAAACCCTGATCGCGCCGTCGCTGGCCTGGTTCGGCGAAAGCACCAAGCTGTTGTTCGCCTACGAGCACCGCGAATTCCTCACACCGTTTGACCGTGGCACGCTGATCGATCCGCGCACCAATCACCCATTGGACATTTCGCGCAAGCAGCGCCTCGACGAGCCGTTCAACAACATGGAAGGCCGTTCTGATCTGTATCACTTTGAAGCCGATCACGACCTCAACGACGACTGGAAAGCCCACTTCGGCTACAGCTGGAACCGCGAAACCTACGACGCCAGCCAGGTTCGCGTGACCGCCATCGACACCAACAAGGGCACACTGACCCGCAGCATGGACGGCACCCAGAACGCAATCAGCACCGACCGTTTCACCACCGCCAGTCTCGAAGGCAAGGTCAACGTGCTGGGCATGCAGCATGATCTGGTGTTCGGCGTCGATGACGAGTACCGCAAGATCTACCGCGAGGACTTGATCCGGCAGAAAAGCCGGACCACGTTCAGCTACGTCAATCCGGTGTATGGCCGCGAAGTCGCCGGTACGACGGTCAGCGCTCCCGACAGTGCGCAGACCGATGAACTGCGCAGCGATTCGCTGTTCATGCAGGACTCGATTCACCTTAACGACCAGTGGATTCTGGTCGCCGGCGGACGCTTCCAGGAGTACGACCAGTACGCCGGCAAAGGCGTGCCGTTCAAGGCCAACACCGACAGCAATGGGCAGAAGTGGGTGCCGCGCGCCGGTCTGGTGTATCGCTACACCGATGCTCTGTCGTTCTACGGCAGCTACACCGAATCGTTCAAACCCAACTCGACCATCGCCCCGCTGAGCGGTAGCAGCACGGTGCTCGACGGCAGCATCGCGCCGGAAGAAGCCAAGTCGTGGGAACTGGGTGCGCGCCTGGACTTGCCGGGTCGTGTGACCGGCAACATCGCGTTGTTCGACATCAAGAAACGCAACGTGCTGGTGGCCAACTCTGAAGGCCCGACGACGATTTACAGCGCGGCCGGTGAGGTGCGTTCGCGCGGTCTGGAAATGGACCTCACGGGTCAACTGACGGACCACTGGAGCATGATCGGCAGCTACGCCTACACCGATGCCGAAGTGACTGAAGACCCGGAGTACAAAGGCAAGCGCCTGCAAAACGTGGCGAAGAATTCCGGCTCGTTGTCGGCGGTGTATGACTTTGGCAGCGTGATCGGCGGCGACCAGTTGCGCGTGGGTGCCGGAGCGCGTTATGTCGGTGAACGGGCGGGTAACGCGGTGAATGATTTCGATCTGCCGAGCTATACCGTCGCCGATGCGTTTGCCACTTACGACACTCGGGTCGAAGGGCAGAAGGTCAAGTTTCAGCTCAATGTGAAGAACCTGTTTGACCGTACGTATTACACCTCGGCGGCGAGCCGGTTCTTTGTGTCGATGGGCGATTCGCGGCAGGTTTCGCTGTCGAGCACGTTGGAGTTTTAAGGCAAGATCAAAAAGCCCCTCACCCTAACCCTCTCCCGGAGGGAGAGGGGACTGACCGAGGTGTCTTGCGCGATACGTCGACCTGAAACATCGAATCGATTATGGATTCAGAAGAGCACTTTCAGGTCGGTGTGAAACTTGAGCATCCCCCGATCGGCCCCCTCTCCCTCTGGGAGAGGGCTGGGGTGAGGGGAAAAAAGGGTTCAACGCAAAAACGCCTGCCGATACTCCCCCGGCGTCCCGCCCAACACCTGCTTGAACCGATTAGTGAAATGACTCGCACTGGCAAACCCGCACGCCAGTGCAATCTCACCCAACGGCAACGCCGTCCCGCGCAACAACTCCCGCGCCCGACTCAAGCGCCGCGCCAGCAAATATTGATGCGGCGGCAGGCCGAAGCTCGTGCGGAACATCCGCGCGAAGTGGTATTCCGACAGCGCACACAACCCGGCCAGTTGACCGAGGCTGATCGGTTCGGCCAACTGAGTGTCGATGAACTCCACCAGTTGGCGACGCTGGTGCGGCGCCAATCCACCTTTCAAACGCAAACCCTGACGCGCGCCGACCTGGCTGAGCAAGGTGTGGCTGATCAATTCGTGAGCAATGCTGCTGGTCAGCAAACGTTCGGCGGGCTCGTCCCAGTTCAGCGTCAGCAACTGCCGAAAGCGCTGCGCCTGTTGTGGATCTTCGAGAAACGTCTGCTCGCGCAACTGCATCTCACGCGGTTCGCGATCAAGCAGAGTGACGCAACCGAGGGCAAATTGTTCGGCGCTGAAATACAGATGCGCCAGGCGGATATCGCCGTTGATCACCCACCCCGATTCATGATCGGCCGGCAGGATGCACAGCTTGTCCGGCCCGCCTTTCTGACCGGGTTGATCGCGACGAAACGTACCGGTGCCACCGGCGATGTAGCAGGACAACGTGTGGTGGCTCGGCGCTTCATAATCCTGCGCATCATGGTGGTTGGTCCACAAAGCGGCAGACAAGCCGTCACCGAGCTCGGCGCTGTGCACAAGGCGTGCGTTCGGCGAGCTGTTTAACGCTTGAAAGACTTGCAGGGTATCGATGGCGGCCATAGTCGGTTCTCTTCAACGCCTTGCATCCTACTCCGTAGGCGCCGCGCTGCCAGCCTGCCGCCAGACAAAAGCGCAAGATTATGCAAGCGCGCAAGCCTGGCTCGGGCAGACACTCAAGGCCTATCGAGGAGTGTGCGCCATGAACCTGTCGTTGTATTTATTGACCGTGCTGATCTGGGGCACCACCTGGATTGCCCTGAAATGGCAGCTGGGCGTGGTGGCGATTCCGGTGTCGATCGTCTATCGCTTCGGCCTTGCTGCGCTGGTGCTGTTTGCGCTGTTGCTGCTCAGCCGTCGGCTGCAACCGATGAACCGCCGTGGGCATCTGATCTGCGTGGCGCAGGGTTTGTGTTTGTTCTGCGTCAACTTCATGTGCTTCCTGACCGCCAGTCAGTGGATCCCCAGCGGACTGGTCGCGGTGGTGTTTTCCACCGCAACCTTGTGGAACGCGCTGAATGCGCGAGTGTTCTTTGGCCAGCGCATCGCGCGCAATGTGCTGATGGGCGGTGCGCTGGGGCTGTTCGGCCTGGGCATGTTGTTCTGGCCGGAACTGGCCGGGCATCAGGCTAGTCCGCAAACCTTGCTCGGCCTCGGTCTGGCGTTGTGCGGCACCTTGTGTTTCTCGGCGGGCAACATGCTCTCGAGTCTGCAGCAGAAGGCCGGTCTCAAGCCGCTGACCACCAACGCCTGGGGCATGGCCTATGGGGCGGTGATGCTGTCTGTGTGGTGCCTGGTCAAAGGCATTCCATTCGACATGGATTGGTCGCCGCGTTATGTCGGTGCGCTGCTGTATCTGGTAATCCCGGGTTCGGTGATCGGTTTCACCGCGTATCTGACCCTGGTCGGGCGCATGGGGCCGGAGCGGGCGGCTTACTGCACGGTGTTGTTTCCAGTGGTGGCACTGAACGTCTCAGCGTTTGCCGAAGGTTATCAATGGACAGCGCCTGCGCTGGTCGGACTGGTGTTAGTGATGCTGGGCAATGTGTTGGTGTTCCGCAAACCCAAGATGGTCGTGGCGCCAGTGTCGGGAAAGTTGGCTTGAAATAAACGAGCGCTGAACTTCAGCGCTCGACTTTCAAGGTGATGTAAATCATTACCGGGAAGATGAAGTCAATGATATGTCGCGCCCAATCCTTGGCATTCCATGATTGCGAAGTGTCCATGTCAAACCATTCCACACCCACGGTTTGCAGGCACACGTAATAAATGAAAATGGCTGCCAATATGCCCATGATCGAGAACTTTTTTGCCTCGTGGAATATCTCTGCGGAAGCATCGATATGGCGATATAACTGATAAGTGCCTATCAGGCACAGCACGGTATACGTGACTTCTAGCGTGATGATGAACCAGTAGATCCGGTGATGGATCATCGGTGATTCAATGGCCCGATACTTGATGGATTCACTGGCGGTGGTGGTGTCCATGCTCAGGATATGCGCCACGTAAGTGTAGTTTGAATTGTAGTCGGTAAAGTTGTGGATCATCACCAGCAGGCCAAAGAAGCTGATGTAAGCCATCAATATGACTTTGCTGTAACGAATGAGTTTGTCGGTTGTCAGGGTATTCAAGGTATTGGCTCTCCATAGCGTTTGTCGATTATTCGACAGGCAGGCAGAGCTTATAATGCTGTTGTTTAATTGGCTTAGTTGTTCAATTTCAAGTTGTGTAAGGCATAACTAACGGGCAAGTGCGTTAGCGCACTTGCCCGTGTTTTTTTATCCGCGCCAGACTTGCGGGTTGACCAGATCCTGCGGGCGTTCGCCGAGCAGGGCGCTACGCAGGTTGGCCAGCGCACGATTGGCCATGGCTTCGCGGGTTTCGTTCGTCGCCGAGCCGATGTGCGGCAGGGTCACGGCATTGCTGAGCTGGAACAGCGGCGACTCGGCCAGCGGTTCTTTTTCGTAAACGTCGAGGCCGGCACCGCGAATGCGCTTGTTTTGCAGGGCTTCGATCAACGCCGGTTCATCAACAACCGGGCCGCGGGAGATGTTTACCAAAATGGCGTCGGGCTTCATCAGCGCCAGTTCGCGATGGCTGATCAGGTGGCGGGTCTTGTCGCTGAGAGGCACTACCAGGCAGACGAAATCGGCCTCGGCGAGCAGTTGATCGAGGCTGCGAAATTGCGCGCCGAGTTCCTGTTCCAGGTCGGTCTTGCGGCTGTTGCCGCTGTAGATGATCGGCATGTTGAAGCCGAAGCGGCCACGGCGAGCGACGGCGGCGCCGATGTTGCCCATGCCGACGATGCCGAGGGTTTTGCCGTGCACGTCACAACCGAACAGCGGGGCGCCGACGCTGGCTTGCCACTGGCCGGCCTTGGTCCAGGCGTCCAGTTCGGCGACGCGGCGGGCGCTGCTCATGATCAGGGCGAAGGCGAGGTCGGCGGTGCTTTCGGTGAGGACGTCGGGGGTGTTGGTGAGCATGATCCCGCGTTCATTGAAGTAGTCGAGGTCGTAGTTGTCGTAGCCGACGGAGACGCTGGAGACTACTTCGAGTTTTGTCGCGGTTTCGAGTTGGGCCTGGCCGAGTTTACGGCCGACGCCGATGAGGCCGTGGGCGTGGGGCAGGGCTTCATTGAATTGGGCGTTGATGTCGCCGTTCTTTGGGTTGGGGACGATGACGTCGAATTCTTGTTGCAGGCGTTCGATCATTGGCGGGGTGATGCGGCTGAAGGCCAGGACAGTCTTTTTCATCGTTTTTGGCTCTTGTTCGGGCTTGATACCAAGCACGCTAACATTTTTGTTTTGGGGTGTCTTGGCGGCTTTCGGGCCGACCATGTTGTGGGTGTTTGGTGTGTATATCCGTTTCTTCGGTAACGGCGGCTTAGGGTTTCGCCCTGACGGCGACTCACTTTTTTTACAAACGCCTAAAAAAAGTAAGCAAAAAAACGCTTGCTCCTGCGTCCGGCCCGCTCGCTGGAGCTCGGGGTTCCTTCGCTCCGGGATCGATCCGGGCGCAGCGCCTACGGTTTGCTTCGCTGCACCTCCTCTCGCTGTGTTTGGCTTCGCCAAACGGTCGCTGCGCTCCCACCCCCGGATCAATCCCTCCACTCAGCCTTCCGACGTCGCCCGTGGATCAAGATCAAGAGCAGGCGAGCTGACACTCGGCCTATTGAGTGGTGAAAAGCGTGGGGTGTTCGGCGTTTGATTTGCGTTCTACGCGGAATCGCACGTCGGCGTACCTCTCCCAAACACCTCGGTCAGTCCCTCTCCCTCTGGGAGAGGGAGAGGGTGAGGGTGAGGGGCTTTTAGCTGCGTGACGGGAACTGGGGGTTTTCGTGGTTATCCAGCATGCGATTCACCACCAATTTGGCAAGCAACTTTAGCTGATACCCGCTCGTGCCTGCACTTGAGTCAGACTTTGCAATCTGAGCGGCCAGTGCCTTTACCCCTCGATAATCTCAAGGCCTTGGACATCAATCTGACCATCATGAATCTGGTGCTTCTTATTGTTATTGTCGAAGTCCTTAAACGTGAAGTTGAAGGTGGCTTTGAAAATACCCTTGGCAATGTCGAACTCTTTTACGTCGATTGAGCCTGCATCGTCAATGCTGCTATACCCTCTTGTATAATCGGATTCTTTATACGAAAAGCTAAACGGGCACCGAAATTCTCCCGTGAAGAAATGTTTCTTTTTCTCGATGTTTGCATCAAATATCAAGTAAATTGAAAATGAGGTGGTCGTGGATTTTTGATAAATAGCCTTTAATGCCACCAACTTTCCATCACTCACAAAGATGCTGGGTTTTCCTTCAAATTGGTCGGTGAAGTAATCTTTGATTCTGGCGTTGACAAAACCGGTCCCTGACTCGTTACGTCCTTCAAATGTATCTTTTGTAATGGTCATTTCTTGTTCCTTTAAGTTAAGGGGGGCTGCACCGGCATTGTTCGCTTGAAACAGATAAAAAGGTACTGTCAGATCTGACAGGTTGGCTATGCCATTTGGCTATAGCTGGTTTATCAACCATAACTCTTCAGAATTGATTGAATCTGTCAAAGTTGAATCTTCGTCCATTGGTGGACGACAGGGTAGATGCTCACCCTAGCCCTTTCCCTACGGTGAGGGAGCCGGATTGTAGGCATCTCAAGATCTGAATTCGATTCGGTATCGCATGTTGGCGTACCTCCCCCAAACACCTCGATCAGTCCCCTCTCCCTCCGGGAGAGGGTTAGGGTGAGGGGCTTTTAGCTGTGGGCCGGAGATTGGGGAATTTCGTGATTATCCAGCACGCGATTCACCGCCAATTCAGCAAGCATGATGATCTGCTGAATCGCCAGAATCGTCCGCCGTTGCGGCAGGTCGATGTAGGCGGCGATGTCGCTGGTCATCAGGCTGGCCTGTGCCAGTGATTCGCAGGCGTGGACCAGCAGGCTTTCGCTGTCCTGTTCCGGGGCTACCTGGAACATGGTGCTGGGTTTGTGGAAGCGCAGGGTGAGTGCGTTGGGTTTTAGGTAGTGGTCGAGGGCGCGCTCGGCGGCTTCGTGGAATTTCTTCGAGCCGGGGAATTCGTAGGGGGTGGTGTCGTCGGTTTCGGGTGGATTTTGAGGGGGATTGAGCACGGTGGAACTCCTTGAAGTGCTCCATTCATAAGCCGAGCGACCAAGCCCGGTCGCTGATGCGTCAGCGACACCCAAATCCTAGCCACCGCACTTCCGACGGACAACCTGCAAAACCTGTCGGAAACATCCGCGAAATCCCCGTTTCTGTAGGCTCTTCCGTAGGCTGCAATCTTTTGATTTTTAAACATCAAGATCAAAAGATCGCAGCCTGCGGCGGCTCCTACAAGTTTCGTGGTGTGTTGAAAATCAGTTGGCGACGCGCGCGCCGGCGAGGCTGCCACTTAACTCATAGGCGGCCAATTCGGCTTGATGCGCCGCAAGAATCTCTGGCAACGATCCACGCAAATACTCAACCCACGTCTTGATCTTCGCATCCAGATATTGCCGCGACGGGTAGATCGCATACAGGTTCAGCTCTTGCGAGCGGTAGTTCGGCATGACCCGCACCAGTGTGCCGTTACGCAAACCTTCGATTGCCGCGTACACCGGCAGCACGCCGACGCCCATGCCGCTGGTGATCGCGGTTTTCATTGCGTCGGCGGAGTTCACCAGAAACGGCGAGCTGTTGATGGTGACCATTTCCTGGCCTTCCGGGCCGTCGAAGGCCCATTTCTCCAAGGGGATCACCGGGCTGACCAAGCGCAGGCAGGCGTGGTTGAGCAGGTCGCTGGGCTTTTGCGCGGCGCCGTTGGCTTTTACGTAGGCCGGTGAGGCGCAGACGATGCTGTAGGTGATGCCCAGTCGTTGCGAGACGAAACCGGAGTCCGGCAGTTCGCTGGCGAGCACGATGGACACGTCGTAGCCCTCGTCGAGCAGGTCTGGCACGCGGTTGGCCAGGGTCAGGTCGAAGGTCACGTCCGGGTGGGTTTTGCGGTAGCGGGCGATGGCATCGATGACGAAGTGCTGGCCGATGCCGGTCATGGTGTGCACTTTCAATTGCCCGGCCGGGCGCGCGTGGGCGTCGCTGGCTTCGGCTTCGGCCTCTTCGACGTAGGCGAGGATCTGCTCGCAGCGCAGCAGGTAGCGCTTGCCCGCTTCGGTCAGGGCGATGCGCCGCGTGGTGCGGTTGAGCAAGCGGGTTTGCAGGTGGGCTTCCAGGTTGGAGACCGCGCGCGAGACGTTGGCAGTGGTGGTGTCGAGTTGCACGGCGGCGGCGGTGAAGCTGCCGGCTTCGGCGACACAACTGAAGGCGCGCATGTTTTGCAAAGTGTCCATGGGGTGCTCTCAAGGGAGATGGCAAATTGTGACACGA
>Ga0247818_10000783_pt1 | contig 20052 bp, 20 predicted proteins | sample 13C_Glucose_Day1_FD_192424 | JGI IMG/M metagenome (GOLD analysis project Ga0247818, IMG submission 192424) | Soil microbial communities from agricultural site in Penn Yan, New York, United States - 13C_Glucose_Day1 | ecosystem: Environmental > Terrestrial > Soil > Agricultural land | place... | reverse complement strand
GTCCTTCAGCGTCTCGACCAGTTCCTTGGCCGCCTTGGCGTCATCAGACATCTCTGCTCCTTTGTGGGATGGGAGTTCCTACCGTTGCGGACTCGTCGCGTCCACGAACCACCCGTGGGGATGCGAGGGCCTCCCGACGACGAGGACGACCGCGACCAGGACAATCTCGTTCTCACGATCGTGGTCCATCAAGCCAGCGCGGACACGTGGTCGACACCCCGCTCACCCACGACAGCCTCGCGCGTCTGTACGACGAGGTGCTGGCGTGCCGCTGCTCTACCGCCGCGGACCGGAGCTTCGGTCAGCTGTGAGCGGACGTTTTGTGATGTTGCTCACGCCGTAGGCGGGCCTGGGGAGCGCGAGGCTCCCTCGAATTGACCCCACGGGCACCCATTCGGATGGTGGCCGTCATGAAGAAGTTGGTCCCTGCTCTGGCGGTAGCCCTCGGCGTCACCGGTGTCGCGATGCTCACCCCTGCACAGGCGGCTCCGTCCAGGACCACTGCGGTCGCTGACTCGTACGTCGACGTCCGCACGCAGGGCGTCCGTCATGCCGACGCGGTCAGCCTCCAGGTGGACGGAACCGCCGGGCGGCGCAAGCACGCGTTCCTCAAGTTCATCGTTCCGGCGGTGCCTGCCGGTCGGGAGCTGAGCCGGGTGGCGTTGCGGCTGCAGCCGTTGAGCTCCTCCGAGCGGGGGGTACGTGTCCACCGCACCAGTCGCCGCTGGTCCGAGCGGACACTCAGCTGGGGCAGCAAGCCCAGGGGGCGGACCCTGCTGGGAACCTCGAACGCGTTGCAGTCCGGCGTGACCGAGGTCATCAACCTCGACGCGTCCCGCATCGTCCCGGGGCAGGTGCTGTCCGTCCGGGTGGCAACCTCATCACAGTCGCGCGTGTCGTTCGCGTCCAGCGAGGCGCGAAACCTCGCCCATCGGCCCACCCTGTCGGTGCGCTCCTCCGCCGCGGCATCCAGCCCCACCCCGAGCCCGACGTCGAACCCGGCCCACAGCCCGACGTCGAACCCGACGTCGAACCCGACGTCGAGCCCGACTCCGGGCCCGGCCCCGAGCCCGACCCCGACGGGTGTTCAGCCGACCGGTGTGCCAGGTGCGTGGGGCATCAAGTTCCAGGACGAGTTCAACGGCACCAGCCTCGACACGAGCAAGTGGAGGCCGAACTGGTTCAACGAGGGCGGGTCCATGAACAACGTGGGCACCCACGCCGACAACGTCTCCGTCGCCAACGGTGAGGCGCGCCTGCAGCTGTCGTCCCCGACCCAAGGTGCCCTCATCCACACTGGCGGCGGATACCGGGGCGACCCGAATCGCTACGGCCTGCCGGTAGGTGGCGTGGCTGAGGCTCGCATCTGGTTCCCCGGCAACGGGTCATCGCTGTACAACTGGTCCGCGTGGTGGGCCAACGACTCCTACGACGGTGTCTCGGGCCAGCCGGTCAACGGCGAGCACGACATCGCCGAGATCCTCAGCAACGGTGCACTGACGGTCAATTACCACAGCAAGTCTGGGTCACACAACCACGGCTCGGTGCCCGGCTACTGGGGCGACGCGTTCCACACGTACACGCTGCACCGGAAGGCCGCCAGCGTGGACGTCTACTGGGACGGCCGGTTGGTCAAGTCGTACCCGACCGACGACGGTGGAGCCCCGATCGAGCTGATCCTGAACGTCGGGTCAGGTCAGGGAACCACGGTCACCGGTCCGGCCGGGGCGATGCGCGTGGACTACGTCCGTGCGTGGGAGCCGGCCCGCTGACCGCACCCACCGCGGGGTCGTTCTCGGCCGGCCCGCGCGTCGTGCGGAGTCGTCCGATCAGGACCCCGTCGATGACATCGAGGGCATGGGCGGCATCGGGTCCGGGGCCGGGACCGTGAGTCCGGGAAGCGCGTCGGGGGCAGCCAGCATGATGACGCCCAGCAGGACCAGGATGGTGGTCGTCGCGTAGGTCGCCGTGCGACGCCACGGGATGGTCTTCTCGAACGCGATCAGCCCGGCGACCACGGCCATCCAGGTCAGGCTCATCACCCCCAGCGCGAAGAGGGATGCCATCAGAGCCCAGCAGCAGCCGACGCACCACGCGCCGTTGCCCAGCCCCATGCGGAAAGCTCCCGTCCACCCGGCGCGCCAGGAGCCGAGCAGCGTGCCAAGTGGACTGCGGCACTTCCCCAGGCAGACGTCCTTGAGGGGTGTCAGCTCGTAGCCGGCGGCCGCCAGGAGCGTCACTCCGGCGATCGCCTGCCCCGCGTTGTCCCACGCAAGGGTGTCCTGCGCAGCGTGCGTCGTGGCGAGAGCGATCACGAACGCGACCACCCCGGCTGCGGCCCAGGTGGCGAGATAGCCGGCGGTGAAGGCCAGAGGCAGTCCGCGCGACCCGCTCATCCGTGCGTACAGGGCGACGGTCGGCGAGACCGACGGAAACATCATCGCCGCCATCATCACCACCCACACGCCCACGAACCAGGCGAAGGTGCCGAGACCGGTCCAGGGTCCGTCGTCCATCCCCCGCATCTCGCCGGCCGTCCACCACCAGCTCAGCGCGGCCAGCGCGACGAGGGCGGCGACGATCCCCAGGTGGGCACGCGTTGCGGCGTACGCCGGTCGTAGCCCGGAGCCGCTGACCGACCCTGCGCCGGCCATGACGTCAGGCGGCCCAGGAGAAGCTCGACTTCGACAGTCCCGTCCTGCCCTCGTAGGTGATGCCGAAGGCGTTGATCGTGGTGCGCTTCGCCTCAGCCATCACCAGGTCGGACCCGACAGGGTGGAACATGCCAGCGAACCTCACCGGCTCACCGGTCTCGATCCCGAAGGGAACGATGTCGTGGATCTGGAAGTCGATCACGTCGTCCACTCGGACGCTGTGCAGCAGGCCGTCGTCCTCGATGTCGATCGCCGCGCGCCGCACCCCGAGCATCTCCCCGATCAGCGGCGCCAGCCCGGCCATCGGCCCACCGAGCTGACCGCCGAAGAGCTGGACCAGCTTGTCGAACTGCTCCTCGGAAGCGTTCTCGTCGACGAAGACGCCGACGCGCCAGTTGCCGTCTGTCATCACCTTCGGTGTGTCGGCGATGAGCACGACCTTTCTCCCGGCGATGTCGGTGCCGTCCACCGAGCCCTCATGGACGCTGAAGGCGAGCGTCACACGACAGAAGTCGTAGGTCGCCCCGTGGTCGAGGGACATGTTGCAGGGGCACATGAGCTCGCACGAGCAGGTCTCGCTGTAGCTTCCGGCCAGGTTCCACGTCATCGGACTCTCCCTTCGCTCGTCCGACCAGTGTCCCGCCGCGCATAGCAGCACGTCATCCCTCGTGCAAGGTGGTCTGGACATTGCCCGAGGACGAGACCGGCATGTCCCCCCCGAACCGCCTCCCTCAATTTGGGCAGTAGGCAGCGCTCGCCCGGTCGTCGTACTTTTCCGGGGCGATAGAGAGCGGGTGGGCTCGCCATTCCACCCCGGTGTCCGGCTCGCCCGCTCTCGACTTGTGCAGAGTCACCGCGCGCCCGATGGCGGCCCCGACAGCACCCGACAGCACCCGACAGCAATCGTCCTCGCCTCTCGCACGGCCGGATGGCTGACCGCGCACCGGGCGCGCGTCGGTGTCAGGGCTTCGCCGGATCCTCGACGTTCACGGTCGGGATACCGCCACCGACCCGGGCGATCACGGCCAGAGATGGTTCGCGCGCGGGATTCGACTCCCGATGGACAGTCCAGGCCGGAACGTGGACGAAGTCCCCGGGGCCGGCATCGACGTACCCGTCATGGCCCTCGAACTCCAGCCGTAGCACGCCGCGCACGACGTAGAGGCTCGAGTCGTTGCGCTCGTGGTGGTGCCAACCCGATACCGCTCCGGGCTCGGTCTCGACCTGTCCGGCCCACAGCAGCGGCAGCTCGAAGGCCCGGGCACGGGCCATGCCGGGCGTCGGGTCGGACGGGACCAGGTCGGCTGCTGTGAACACCCGTACGGGCCGAGGCAGCTCACCGCTCATGGACTCAGGGTGCCACGGGGAACAGCTCCTCACGACCCGCCCGGGTGGTGCGTCCATCCGCCGCCCGCGGTGGGTCCGCTCGACCGGGTCGTCATCCGGCGTGGATGTGGGGCCTGCGGTGAGGGTGCGGTTCGGCGCGACGGACGACCTCGCGGGTGACGGGTGCGACCTCCCCGACCCCGAAGAAGAGGAACCGGAGCAGGTTCGGGAGGGGGTTGCCCTCGGTCCACTCGAAGTAGATGTGCGGGCGGACGCCGGTGCGGTCGCGGATGTCGAGCAGGAGTGACGCGAGGGTGTTGGGCACCGATGAGCCGGTGACGGTGAGCACACGGTAGTGGTCGTGCAGGACCTCGCCGCGCACGTCGATGCGGCTCTCGAAGTCGGAGTAGTCACCCACCGTCACCTCGACGAAGATGATGTCGCCGGCGTTGGGGAGGTCGTGGTCGTCGGTGACCTGACGGACCTTCTGCTCGTACTCGTCGACGTCGCGGGCTCCCGGCTCGTTGGCGACGAGCCTGATCGAGCGGCGCGCGCAGTCCCGGAGGAACGCGTCGGCGCGGTCGTCGTACGTCACCTCGATGCTGCGGAGCTCGAACGCACGCGCGAGGCGCGAGAGCACGGAGACCGCGATGATCGCGGCGATGAAGCAGGCGCCGATCTTGACGCCGTCGGGCCGCTCCCGCACGTTGTCCAGCGTCGTGTACGTGAGCACGAGGGTGATCAGGGCGAACCCCCACGTACGTCCTCGCTCGCCGGCTCGGCGGGCGGCCAGCGTCACGGCGACGGCGGCCGACGTCATCAGGACCAGCACACCTGTGGCGTACGCACCGCCCTGCGCGTCGACGTCCGCGTCGAAGATCCAGGTGATGAGGAACGCGGTGGCGGTCAGCACGAGCACCAGCGGTCGGACGGCGCCGGCCCACTCCGGGGACATGCCGTAGCGAGGCAGGTAGCGCGGGATCAGGTTGAGCATCCCTGCCATGGCGGAGGCGCCGGCGAACCACAGGATGAGGATCGTGGAGACGTCGTACACCGTGCCGAAGGTGTTGCCGAGGTAGCCGTGCGCCAGGTAGGCGAGGGCTCGCCCGTTCGCGGCGCCACCTTCCTCGAACTCCTCGGCCGGGATGAGCAGGGTCGTGACCAGGCTGGACGCGATGAGGTAGCAGCTCATGATGCACGCGGCGACAGTGAGCATCGTCTGGGTGTGTCGGATCCTGCCCGCCGGCCGGGCGGGGTCGTCATCCGGAGCTCCGCGGACGTGGCTCATCACGGCCACGCCTGTCTCGAAGCCCGACATGCCCAGGGCCAGCTTGGGGAAGAGCGTCAGGGAGATCGCGATCATCGTCACCACGTCCCCGTGCTGGGCGGTGAGGGCGGACGTCCAGTCCGTGACGACCCGGCTGTCCTGCGCGACGTGGGTTGCCGCGACCACGAGGACGACGGTGTTGAGGGCCAGGTAGGCGACGACGAGGGCGACAGCCACCCCGATCGCCTCGGTGAAGCCCTTGAGGAACACCGCGCCGAGCAGGGCGACGAGGCCCAGCGTGATCCACAGCTCCTGGCCCTCGAGGAAGGCGGGCACGTGGGGGTTCTCCACCACGTGGGCGCTGGCGTCGGCCGCAGACAGGGTGATGGTGATGATGAAGTCGGTGAGGGCGAATCCGAGAAGGCCCAGCACGAAGAGCTTGCCTCGCCAGAACGGCAGGAGCCGCTCCAGCATGGCGATCGACCCCTGCCCGTGCGGGCTCTCGGCGGCGACCCGGCGGTAGACCGGCAGGGCGCCGAACAGGGTGAGCAGCACCAGGATGATCGTCGCCAGCGGGCTGAGCAGGCCGGCGGCCAGGAAGGCGATGCCGGGCTGGTAGCCGAGCGTGGAGAAGTAGTCCACACCGGTGAGGCACATGACCCTCCACCACGGCTGGGGAGCATTCCCGGCCGGCGCGCTGGCGTGCGGTCCAGCGTGCCGCTCCACGGTCTCGGGACGTTCGAACAGCCACTCCCGGAAGCGCTCCGCACGAGGCTCTGCGGGGACCAGATCAGTACTCACACCATCGATCAAACCCCCACCGGAGCGCGAACCGGGGCGGTCTAACGGAGCCCTAACAGGGTCGGCAACATCGGTTGCCTGCATGCTGCAAAGGTCCGGCCCCGACGCGTCAGGATCTCGTCAGGACGCCCCGGTAGGGCACCCCTCGGCGCTTGACTCGTTGGCATGGCAGAGCGTGCGATGACCGACGAGGTCGAGGTCCGGTGCGGCATCGGCGCGGGGGCACTCCTGGTGCTGACCGCGGCCCTCGTGACGACTCGGCCACCCACCGTCGACGGAGTGGCTCTGTTCCTCGCCGCCACCGTCCTGCTCGCCCACGTGCTCGACGCCCCTCGGGCGCTCCTCCTCGGTCTCACGGGCTGGGCCCTCGCCACCGGCTTCGTGGTGAACACCGCCGGGACCCTGACCCTCGCCCCGCTGGACACCCTGCGCCTGGCGGTGTTCCTGCTCGCAGCCGCGGGTGTGGCAACAGAACGGCGCCGGACGTGACCGGCCTCGCCCTCGCCTCGCGGGGCACAATGAGGAGACCGCGATCCGCGGGCGTCGATGCGTCAGGAGGAGCGATGGTTCGCGGCAGCATCAGTGCGCGACGGCGGCTGTCCGGCTACGCCCTCGCCCTCGTCGGCGCGGTGGTCCTCGCGGCGGTGCTCGTGCCCGTGCGGGACCGTCTCGGGCTCGCCAGCGACGCCCTGCTGTTCATGCTCCTGGTCGTCGGCACGGCGCTGGTCGGCGGCCTGGGACCAGCATTGGTCGCCAGTGCGGTGAGCGCCGCCATCCTCAACTTCTTCTTCACCGAGCCGTACCACACCTTCCGTGTCCACGAGGACACCGACGTCGTCGCAGTCCTGGTCTTCGCGGCGATCGCCGTGATGGTGAGCTGGGTGGTGGACCTCGCGGCCCGTCGCGCGTCCGCGGTGCGGGAGGCGGCCGAGCTCGAGGCGGGCAACAAGCTCCGCACGGCGCTTCTCGCCGCGGTCGGCCACGACCTGCGTACGCCGCTGGCGACCGCGAAGGCGGTGGTCTCCGGGCTCCGCTCGCCAGACGTCGTGCTCGACGAGGCGGACCGGGAGGAGCTGCTGGCGACTGCCGACGAGGCCCTCGACACCCTCGCCGCGCTCGTCGACAACCTGCTGGACCTCAGCAGGCTCCAGGCGGGCGCCATGCCGGTCCGAACCCGACCGATCCCGCTCGAGGACGTCGTGGCCTCCGCGCTCGAGGACATCGGCGTACGCCACCGCCGGGTCCTGGTCGACCTTCCCGACCACCTGCCGGAGGTCGTCGCGGACCCCGGGCTGCTGGAACGGGTGCTGGTCAACGTCCTGTCGAACGCCCAGCGGTTCGCCTCCGAACCACCGATGGTCCGAGCCGCGTGGGACGGCGAGCGCGTCGTGGTGCGCATCGTCGACACCGGGCCCGGGATCGCCGCGGACGACCGGCAGCGCGTCTTCGTCCCGTTCCAGCGCCTGGGCGACACGTCACCCACCGGTCTGGGTCTGGGGCTCGCGCTCTCGCGAGGCCTCGTCGAGGCCATGGGCGGCACGCTCGAGCTGGAGGACACCGAGGGCGGCGGGCTCACGGTGGTGATCACCCTGCCGGGCGTGACGGCCCCCACGGGCACGAGGCTGGTGTCCCCGTGAGCCGCATCCTCGTCGTGGACGACGAGCCACAGATCGTCCGAGCCCTCGACATCCACCTCCGCGCCAGGGGCTACGAGGTGGCCACGGCCAGCGACGGCACCGAGGCGCTGCAGGCGGCTGCCAGCCGGGCCCCTGACCTCGTCATCCTCGACCTGGGACTGCCTGACCTCGACGGAGTCGACGTGATCACCGGCCTGCGCGGCTGGTCCAGCGTCCCGATCCTGGTGCTCTCAGGACGTGCGGACAGCGTCGACAAGGTCGACGCCTTCGACGCCGGCGCCGACGACTACGTGACGAAGCCGTTCGGGATGGACGAGCTCCTCGCGCGGCTCCGCGCGATGTTGCGGCGCAATCAACCGACGGACGACCAGCCGAAGGTGACGTTCGGCGAGGTGTGCGTCGACCTGACCGCGACCCGGGTGACCCTGCGCGGTGAGGACGTGCGCCTGACCCCGACCGAATGGAGGCTTCTCGAGCTCCTGGTGCGGCATCCGGGCCGGCTGATCAGCCAGCGCCAGATCCTCGCCCACGTGTGGGGTCCCGGGTACGAGAACGCGCAGGGCAACCTGCGCCTCTACATCGCCCAGCTCCGGCGCAAGCTGGAGCAGGAACCGTCGCGCCCGCAGCACCTCCGCACCGAACCCGGCATGGGCTACCGGTTCGAGCCCTGAGGCCAGGCCGGGACCAGCGTGCGCTACGCAGTTTCCGGGAACTTCACCCCGGTGTTGGCGTGGCAGCGGTAGCCGAAGGGGTTCTTCGCGAGGTACTGCTGGTGCGGGTCCTCGGCGTAGTAGTAGGGCGTCTCGCTGGCGGGGCGGATCTCGGTGGTGATCTCCCCGAGGCCGCGGCGGGCGAGCTCCTCGCCGTACGCCTTGGTCAGCTCGCGCGCGGTCTGCTCCTGATCGGGGGTGGTCCAGTAGATCGCCGAGCGGTACTGGGTGCCGACGTCGTTGCCCTGCCGCATCCCCTGGGTCGGATCGTGGATCTCGAAGAACCTCTTCACCAGGTCGGCGTAGGACACCTGCGCGGGGTCGAACACGACGCGCACGGCCTCGGTGTGGCCGGTGTGGCCGCTGCACACCTCCTCGTAGGTCGGGTGGGGCGTGCTGCCGCCGGCGTAGCCGACCGACGTCGACCAGACGCCGGGCACCTGCCAGTAGATCTCCTCCGCGCCCCAGAAGCACCCGAGGCCGAGGACGGCGACCTCGTAGCCGTCCGGGACGTCGTCGGTGACGACGGGGGTGTGCAGGACCACGTGCTCGCCCAGGGTCCACATCTGGTGCTCGCGCCCCGGGAGCGCCTGGTCGGGGGTGGGCAGGGAACTGGGCTTGCCGAGTCCGAACATGGCTCCATTGTCGCGCGCCGCGCAAGCGGCGGCCCCGCGACGGGGGTCGTTCCGCTGTCGGGGCGGACGCCCGCGGGGTCTACGCTCGGCACGTGACCCAGGAACGCGCCAACAAGGCGGGGTTCGAGACGCGTGCGATCCACGCGGGCTACGAGCCCGACGCGATGACCGGGGCGGTCAACCCGCCCATCTACGCCAGCAGCACCTACAAGCAGGACGGCGTCGGCGGCCTGCGCGGCGGTTACGAGTACAGCCGCTCCGCCAACCCCACGCGTACGGCGCTGGAGGGCGCGCTCGCGGCGGTCGAGGACGGCGAGAAGGGGTTCGCCTTCGCCTCCGGCCTCGCGGCCGAGGACACCATCATCCGGGCACTGACCCGCCCCGGCGACCACGTCGTCATCCCCGACGACGCCTACGGCGGCACGCACCGCCTCTTCGACAAGGTCGCCAAGGTGTGGGGCACCGACCACAGCTCGGCGTCGGTCGCCGACACCGACGCCGTCGCCGCGGCGATCGAGCCCGGCCGGACCATGCTGGTGTGGGTCGAGACGCCCACCAACCCGATGCTCACGATCGGCGACATCGAGGCGCTGGCCACGGTCGCCCACGACGCCCGCGCGCTGCTCGTCGTCGACAACACCTTCGCCTCGCCGTACCTCCAGCAGCCGCTCACGCTCGGCGCCGACGTGGTGGTGCACTCGACGACCAAGTACGTCGGCGGGCACAGCGACGTCGTCGGGGGAGCGGTCGTCGTGCGCGACCTCGAGCTCGCCGAGAAGATCGGCTACCACCAGAACGCCATGGGCGCCGTGGCCGGGCCGTTCGACGCCTTCCTCACGCACCGCGGCCTCAAGACGCTCGGCGTCCGGATGGACCGCCACTGCGACAACGCGGAGCGCGTCGTGGAGTTCCTCGACGGCGACCCGCGGGTCGCCGAGGTGATCTACCCGGGCCTCGCGGCGCACCCCGGCCACGAGGTCGCGGCCCGCCAGATGAGGCGCTTCGGCGGGATGGTCTCCTTCCGCGTCTCCGGAGGGGAGGAGCAGGCCCTCGCGGTCTGCGAGCGCGCGGAGGTCTTCACCCTGGGCGAGTCCCTCGGCGGGGTCGAGTCCCTCATCGAGCACCCCGGGCGGATGACGCACGCCAGCGTGGCCGGCACCGACCTGGAGGTCCCCGCCGACCTGGTCCGGCTCAGCGTCGGCATCGAGACCGCCGACGACCTGGTCCGCGACCTCGACCGAGCCCTGGGCTGAGCCGTGGCCGAGGCACCCGACCCGCGATTCCTCCTGGCCAACGAGCGGACCCTCCTGGCCTACGAGCGCACCGCGATCGGTCTCGTCGTGGCGGCCGTAGGTGCGCTCAACCTGCTGGACGGGACCTGGCCCAACGTGACCCTGGGCGTCGCCCTCGTCGCCGCGTCGGCGCTGACCGCCGGCGTCGGCTGGCACCGCTACCGCCAGGCGGACCGCGCGATCAGGCAGGGCACCGACCTCGCGAACGGGGTGGGCGTGCAGATGGTCGTCCTCGCGGTGATCGCGATCATCGTGGTGGTCGCCCTGACGGTGCTGGTGTGAGCACGGTCGTCTGCGTCGACTTCGGCTCCACCTGGACGAAGGCGGCGCTGGTCGAGCTCGGCAGCGGAGCCCTCCTCGGCACCGCGAGCCACCCCACGACGCTTCCCCGGCCGGACGGCACCGGCGACGTCCTCGAAGGGTACGACGCCTGCGTGGCCGCCCTCGCCCAGCAGGACGCGCGGGCGCTCGACGCCGACGTGCTCGCCTGCTCCAGCGCGGGTGGCGGGCTGCGCGTCGCGGTCGTCGGCAACGAGGAGCTGGTCACGGCCGAGGCCGGACGCCGGGTGGCCCTCTCCAGCGGCGGCAAGGTGGTGCTGGTGCTGCACGGCGGGCTCGACGACGCCAAGCTCGCGGAGCTGCGGGCGGCCGAGCCCGACGTGGTGCTGCTCGTCGGCGGCACCGACGGCGGCAACGCCGAGGTGCTGGAGGGCGACGCCCGCTTCCTCGCCGACGTGCCGTGGCCGGGGCCCGTCGTGGTGGCCGGCAACGTCGAGTCCCGACCCGTGGTCGCCGAGCTGCTCGCCGGATCGGGGACGCCGCACGTGCTCGCCGACAACGTGGTGCCCCGCATCGGCGTGCTCGCCCCGGACGGCGCGCGCCGGGCGATCCGCGAGATCTTCCTGAGCCACGTGATCGGCGGCAAGCACCTCAGCAGCCGCACGGACGCCCGCGGTCGCACCTTCGCCTCGATGGTGCGCGGCGCGACGCCCGACATCGTGCTGACCGGCGTCGAGCTGCTCGCCCGCGGCCTCGACGACCAGCACCCCGGCGCCGGGGACGTCGTGGTCGTCGACGTCGGGGGCGCCACCACCGACGTGCACAGCGTCGTCGAGCTCGACCCCGAGGACAGTGGCCTGGCACGGGAGGTCGTCGCGACCACGCCGGTCACCCGCACCGTCGAGGGCGACCTCGGGATGCGGTGGTCGGCCCTCTCCACCGTGGAGGCCGCGGGTCGTGACGACCTGCGCGCAGCCGCCGTACGCCGCCACGAGTCGCCCGACCTGCTGCCCGAGAGCTGCCCCGACCCGGCGGCCGAGCAGGACGCCGACCTCGACATCGCCGCGGCCGCCGTCCGGATCGCCCTCGAGCGCCACGCCGGCCGCAGCCGCGTGGTGGTGAGCCCCGAGGGCCGGGTGGTCGAGCGCAGCGGCAAGGACCTCCGCGAGGTCGACCTGCTGGTCGGCTCGGGTGGTGTGCTGCGCCACGGCGGTCCCGACGCCGTACGACGTGTGCTGACGCCGGCGACGGGCGATGCCTTCGAGGGAGGGTGGCAGCTGCCCCGCGACCCACGGGTCGTCGTTGACCACGACTACGTCCTCGCCGCCGCCGGCCTGCTGGCCGAGGAGCACCCGATCGCCGCGCACCGTCTGCTGGGTGGTCTCGGAACGGCGGGGGATCGGTAGCGTGCCCGACGTGAGCGAGCAGAGCAGGCCCTCGCCCGACACCCCGGACGACCGCGAGGGGGAGTCGGGGCGGCGGCGCCTGTTCGCAGCCCTCGCCCGCGAGGAGGACGGCCTCACCGAGCGCATCGTCGCCCAGTGGGCACACGGTCGCGCCGAGCGCCGGACCGAACCGGCGTTCACCACCGGGCCCTCCAACTTCAGCCGCGCCCAGGTGCCGTGGGGGCTCGACCTCGCCGCCGCCTGGTCGTGGCGGCTGATCGTCATCGCGGTCGCGATGCTCGGCCTGCTGTGGACGCTCCGCTTCTTCGCCGTCATCACCCTCCCGCTCGCCATCGCGCTCCTCGTCGCCGCGCTGGCCAGCCCCACCGTCGTCTGGCTGCGCCGCGTCGGGGTGCCACGCGGCCTCGCGACGGGCGTGGTGATGCTCCTCGGCCTCGGCACGGTCGCGCTGCTGCTCACCTTCGTCGGGCAGCAGGTCGCGCAGGGGGCGAGCGACCTCGCCGACTCGGTGGTCACCGGCCTCGAGCAGGTCCGGGCATGGCTGCGCTCGGGGCCGCTGCGCGTGTCGGACTCCCAGCTCGACGGCTACATCACGGAGATGCAGTCCGCCGTCTCGGGCAGCACCGGCGCCGACGGCGTGATCACGCGCGCCACCGAGGTCGGCACTGCCGTCGGCCACGTGGTCGCGGGCTTCTTCATCGTGCTGTTCTCCACCTACTTCTTCCTCGCCGACGGCGAGCGCATCTGGTCGTGGCTGGTGCGCGTCGCCCCCCGCGCCGCGCGCGAGCGCGTCGACGCCTCGGGTCGCGTCGCGTGGGTGTCCCTCACGCAGTTCGTCCGGGCCACCGTCCTGGTGGCGTTCGTCGACGCGGTCGGGATCATGCTCGTCGCGCTGTTCCTCGGCGTCCCGTTCGTGGTGGCCATCGGCGTGCTGGTCTTCCTCGGCGCCTTCGTCCCGATGATCGGCGCCACGGTCGCGGGCCTGGTCGCGATCCTCGTCGCCCTCGTCGACCAGGGCCCGTGGACGGCGCTGCTCATGCTCGGCGGCGTGATCCTGGTCCAGCAGATCGAGGGACACGTGCTGCAGCCCTTCCTCATGGGCCGCTTCGTGTCGCTGCACCCGCTCGGCGTGATCGTGGCGATCGGCTGCGGGGTGCTCCTGGCCGGCATCGCGGGTGCGCTCGTCGCCGTACCCCTCGCCGCGGCCGGCAACGCCGTCGTCCAGCACCTCGCCTCCTACACCGAGGTCGGTGACGACGACCCCGACGACGCGCTCGACGAGGACATCGCGCCACCTCCCCACGAACGCGACGCGATCCGCGACGACGGGCCGCTCGCCGGCCCCGAGGACCCGGACCACGACCCCCACCACGACCCCGACGACGAGAAGGACCCGGCATGACCGATGAGTGCTCCCTGGCCGACATCGTGGCCGCGCGCGAGATGCTCGAGGGCATCACGGTGACCACGCCCATGGAGGAGTCGCGCTGGCTCTCCGCGCTGCTCGGCGGACCGGTGGCGCTGAAGTGCGAGAACCTCCAGCGCACTGGGTCCTTCAAGGCGCGCGGCGCCTACGTCCGCATCGCGCGGCTCTCCGCCGAGGAGCGGGCGCGGGGCGTCGTGGCGGCCTCCGCCGGCAACCACGCCCAGGGTGTCGCGCTCGCCGCGTCGACGCTCGGCATCAGGTCGACGGTCTTCATGCCGGAGGGGGCGCCGATCCCCAAGGAGAAGGCGACCCGGGGCTACGGCGCCGACGTCGTGTTCCACGGCCGCTACCTCGAGGACTCGCTCGCCCGGGCCCGGGAGTTCGCGGACGAGACCGGTGCGGTGCTGATCCACCCCTTCGACCACGTCGACATCGTCGCCGGGCAGGGGACGCTCGGGCTCGAGGTCCTCGAGCAGGCCCCCGACGTCCGCACGGTGCTGGTGCCCACGGGTGGCGGTGGGCTCCTCGCCGGGGTGGCGATCGCCGTCAAGGCGCTGCGCCCGGACGTGCGCGTGGTGGGCGTGCAGGCCGAGGGGGCCGCCGCCTACCCGGGGTCGCTCGCGGCGGGCCATCCGGTGCCGTTGGAGTCGATGAGCACGATGGCCGACGGCATCGCGGTCGGCCGCCCGGGCGACATCACCTTCGCGGCCGTGCGGGACAACGTCGACGAGATCCTCACCGTGTCGGAGGAGTCGCTGTCCCGGGCGCTGCTCGCCCTGGTCGAACGGGCCAAGCAGGTGGTCGAGCCGGCCGGCGCGGCGGCAGTCGCGGCGATGCTCGACAACCCGACCGGCTTCGAGACCCCGGCCGTGGCCGTGCTGTCGGGGGGCAACATCGACCCGCTGCTGCTGAGCAAGGTCATCCGCCACGGCCTCGCCGCCGCCGGTCGCTACCTCTACCTCCGCGTGTGCATCCCCGACCTCCCCGGCGGCCTGGCCTCGCTCCTCGCGGAGGTGGGTGCGGAGGGTGCCAACGTGCTCGAGGTCGCCCACGAGCGGATCTCGCCGTCGCTGACCCTCAACGAGGTCGAGGTGCGGATCCAGCTCGAGACCCGCGGCGAGGCGCACGCCGAGCACCTGAGGTCCCGGCTGCGCGAGCGCGGCTACCGCCTCGACTGAGCGTCGTAGGCCCCCCACATGCCGCGGAGCGGTGAGTGGGACATGTTCCGCCGCGCGGAAAGGTGTCTCACTCACCGCTCCGGCGGTGACGGGGTGGCTCAGGCCTTGTAGGGCTCCGCGTCGACGATCGTGACGGAGAGCTCCTTGCCGTTGGGCGCGGTGTAGGTGACCGTGTCGCCCTTGGTCTTGCCGTTGATCGCCGCACCCATCGCGGACTCGGGGGAGTAGACGTCGAGCGTGTCGCCGTCGCTGAGGTTCTCGCGGGCGCCGAGGAGGAACTTCTCCTCGTCGCCGCCACCGAAGTCGACGGTGACGACCATGCCGGGCTCGACGACGCCGTCGTCGGGCGGCGTCTCGCCGACCTCGGCCTTGCGGAGCATGTCCTCGAGCTGGCGGATGCGGGCCTCCTGCTTGCCCTGCTCGTCCTTGGCGGCGTGGTAGCCGCCGTTCTCCTTGAGGTCGCCCTCGTCGCGGGCGGCCGCGATGCGCTCGATGATCTCCTGGCGTCGGGGGCCCTTGAGGTCGTCGAGCTCGGCCTGCAGCTTGTCGTAGGCCTCCTGGGTCAGCCAGATGGTGCCCTGGTCGGTCATGTCGGTGCTCCTGCTCACGTGGTACTGGATGCAGGTGTGCCGCAGCGCCCCTGCATCGGGTCGGTGGTGTCTGGTGTCTTCCGTCCGATCGGAGTCGGCGCGGCGACGGACGTCGGCCAGCGCACCCGGACGGGCAGAACGATCAGGTTAGCAAGCCTGGGACAAAAGTGCAGGCCGACGGCTCAGCGTGGACGCGGCTGGTCGGGGGAGGTGCACCCCAGCTTCTCCACGGAAGTGGCCCGGCGCTCGGTGCGGATGACCACGTTGTTGACGCCGCCCACCGGGGTGAAGGCGAGCTCCCCGACGGCCGTCTTGTCCTCGGCCAGGGCGCGTACGCGGCAGCTGGCCTCGACGCCGTCGGCCAGCTGGACGTCGACGCGCGCCTCGACCTCGTGGTCGCTCGTGACCTCGAACGTGACGACCTCGGAGCGCACGTCGGGGGTGCCGTGGAACCAGGCCGTCCAGCCCAGCCACGTCAGCCCGACGACGGCCAGGACGACCGCCAGGACGACGACCGCCGGACGCCGCCAGCGCGGGGGCGCGCCGTAGCGGTCGGCGAGGTCGGTGGTCACGCACAGAAGGGTAAGTCCCTCCTCCTAGACTCCAGACCATGCCCCAGGCCTCCGCAGACCGGCCCCGCGCCGGGCTCCGACTCATGCACGTCCACGCCCACCCCGACGACGAGTCGAGCAAGGGGGCCGCGTCGACGGCGAAGTACGTCGCCGAGGGCGTCGACGTCCACGTCGTCACCTGCACCGGCGGCGAGCGCGGCTCGGTGCTCAACGCCAAGATGGACCGCCCGGAGGTCTGGGAGAACATCACCGAGATCCGCCGCGAGGAGATGCACCGCGCCCGTGACATCCTCGGCGTCCGGCAGGACTGGCTCGGCTTCGTCGACTCCGGCTGGCCCGAGGGCGACCCGCCGCCCCCGCTGCCAGAGGGGTGCTTCGCGTTGGTCCCGCTCGAGGAGGCGACCGAGCGCCTGGTGCGGTTCATCCGCGAGTTCCGTCCGCACGTCATGACGACGTACGACGAGCGCGGCGGCTACCCGCACCCCGACCACATCCGCTGCCACGAGGTCTCCGTCGCCGCCTACCACGCGGCCGGCGACCCGGAGCGGTTCCCCGACGCGGGTGAGCCGTGGCAGCCGATGAAGCTCTACTACCACCACGGGTGGAGCTGGGCGAAGACCAACGCCCTCCACGAGGCGATGCTCGCCCACGACCTCGAGTCGCCCTACACCGAACGGCTCGAGAAGTGGGAGCGCGAGCCCGAGTGGGACGAGCGGATCACCACCCGGGTGCCCTGCGGCGACTACTTCGGAGTGCGCGACCAGGCCCTGCTCGCCCACGCCACGCAGATCGACCCCGACGGCATGTGGTTCGCGATCCCGCGTGAGATCCAGCAGAAGACCTGGCCCACCGAGGACTACGAGCTGGTCGAGTCGACCGTCGAGAGCATGCTGCCGGAGGACGACCTGTTCGCCGGCATCCCGACGCCCGCCCCCTGACGGGTGGGTGGGATGATGGAGCCATGCTCCACCTGCTGATCATCGCTCTGGCGGACGACCCGACGCCCAAGGACACCGACGTCAAGGCCGGGCCGTTGGGCTTCGCCGTGTGGATCTTCATGATCATCGCGGTGGTCATCATCGCGTTCAGCCTGGTCAAGCAGCTGCGCAAGGCGCAGGCGGCGAAGGACGCGGGCGTCTACGGCGACGAGCCGGTGCAGCGCTCCGTGGAGCCGGACGCCCCGGGAGCGACGGGCACCTCCGCCACCACCGACGAGCGCTGAAGCCCTCGGGGTCCGCTCGGGTCAGCGCCTGACGAGCCGGACCAGGCAGTCCCACGCCGTACGTCGCTCCTCGCCGCCGTGGCCGTCGGCCGCGGTGACCTCACGGGCGACGCGCCCGGCGCGCAGCACCTCGACGTCGAGGCCGGCCAGGTCCCCGACGACGTCCTCCGCGGTCATCAGCACCGCGGGGTCCTGCGGCCCGCCGGTCCCCTCGGTGAGGTTGGTCGAGTCGTGGGCGACGAGCAGGAACGTCCCGCCGGGGCGCAGCATCCCCACCGCGTTGCGCACGGCACGGCTGCGATCGTCGGCAGGGACCTGCAGGTAGGCCACGACGACGAGGTCGACCGGGTCGGCGGGCGCCCACGTCGTGGCGTCGGCGCACACCCACTCCAGGTCGAGGTCGCGCGGGTCCTCCGCGGCCAGGCGTGCCCCCTTCTCCAGGGCGACCTGGGAGAAGTCGACGGCCGTCGCCGCCCACCCGCGAGCCGCGAGCCAGATGGCGTTGCGTCCCTCGCCGGCCGCGAGGTCCACCGCGGTGCCCGGAGGCAGGTCGGCGAGCTCGGCGGCCACGAACTGGTTCGGCTCCCGCGACCAGACCAGCTCCGCGGCGGCGTACCTCTCGTCCCAGGCGTCGGCGTCCATGTCCAGCAGGGTAGGCCCGCCGGACCGGATCAGCCGACGGCCACCACCCGCAGCACCCGGGCCTCCTCCGGGTCCAGGACCGGCAGCCCGACCCCGGACGTCGACAGCACCCTGCCGCCGAGCACGGTGCCGTCGGCCGACCAGGTCCCGCTCACGTCGGCGCCGACGGGGCCGCGCGGCATCTCCTCGGTGAGCCGGTAGCGCCGGTCGGGGTCGAGACCCGGGAGCCGGAGCGGCGCGGGGTGCTGCGTGGCCGTCGCCCCCACGGTCGCGACGACGTACCAGGCCTCCGAGCGGTCCTCGGCCACGATGCCCGTCACCACCACCGCGGGGTCGGGGTGGTCGGGGTGGACGAGGCTGCCGGTGCCGATCAGCGGGCGCACCCGCTTGTGGAGGTCGATCCACTCGCGCAGCTCGGCCGACGTGCCCTCGTCGAGGCGCGACACGTCCCACTCGATGCCGAACCAGTAGAGGAGCGCGGTCGCGGCGCGGTAGCGCAGGGTGTGGGTGCGCCCGGTCGTGTGGGCGGTCGGGCCGCCGACGTGGGAGCCCATCAGCTCCGGCGGCACCAGCAGGGAGGTCCAGCGCTGCAGGTGCTGCCGCTCGAGCGCGTCGATGGTGTCGCTGGGCCAGATCCGGTCCGTGCGGGCGAGCACCTCGGCATCGACGCGGCCACCACCCGAGGCGCACGACTCGATCTCGAGGTCGGTGTGGGCGGAGCGCAGCTCGTCGAGGAGCTCGTAGAAGGCGTGCGTCTGTCCGTGCACGGCGGGGCGCCCGTCGTGCACCGCGTCCGTCAGGTCGCGGTTGTGGTCCCACTTCAGGTAGGCGATGTCGAGCTCGTCGAGCAGCGCCAGGAGGGCGGCGCGCAGGTCGTTGTACGCGCCCGGGTCCTGCAGGTCGAGGACCTGCTGGTTGCGCCACGCGGGCGGGGCGGCCGAGCGCCCGCGCAGCACGCGCTCGGGGTGCTGTCGGGCGGTCTCGGAGTCGAGGTTCACCATCTCGGGCTCGACCCACAGGCCGAACTCCATCCCGCGACCCGTCACGTGGTCGACCAGGGGGCCGAGCCCCTGCGGCCACACGGCGGGGTCGACCGTCCAGTCGCCCAGCCCGGCGGTGTCGTCGCGGCGGCCGAGGAACCAGCCGTCGTCGAGCACGAACCGCTCGACGCCGACGGACGCCGCAGCGTCGGCGAGCTCGGCGATCCGCTCGAGCGAGTGCTCGAAGTAGACCGCCTCCCACGAGTTGGCGATGACCGGCCGCTCGGACCGCGCGCGCGGCGTGGCAGCGCGCAGGTGGGCGTGGAAGCGGTGGCTCATCGCGTCGAGGCCGGCGCCCGACCACGAGCCGAGCACGCGCGGGGCGTCGTACGTCTCGCCGGGACCGAGGACCACCTCGCCCGGGTCGAGGAGCTCGCCGCCGCCGACGAGGCACTCGCCCTCCGGCGTGCGCTCGGCATAGTGGGTGTGGTTGCCGCTCCAGGCGGTGTGCACGGCCCACACCTCGCCGGTCCCGAAGGTGAAGCCGGGCGTCCCGGCCACCATGACGAGGGTGGCGTCGTGGCCGGTACGGCCGTGGCGGGCGTCGCGCCGGTGCGTGCCCAGCACCCAGGGGTGGCGCTGGGGCGTGCGCTCCTTGCACCAGCGTCCGGTCAGGTCGAGCAGCTCGGTGGCGTGGGCGCCGACCGGCAGGGCGGTCAGCACAGCGGCGAGGTGGAGGTCGCCCTCGGCCGTGTTGGTCACCGACGTCCGCGCGTGCAGCAGCCCGGCGTCGTCGAGGGAGAGCGCGACCAGCACGGACCAGCCCGCCTCGGCGTCGGTCGACGCGCAGGTGACGCCCACCGCGCCGTCCGTCTCCACGTCCCACTGCACCAGGCTCGGCGTGACCGCTCGCGCGGTGCCGCCGACGCGGTGACCGGAGAGCGCCGGGGTGCCGGCGTAGCCGCGCGTGCCGTCGGGCACCAGGCCGGTGGTGCGGCGTCCGTCGAACGCCGAGTGCGAGGCGCCGGGCCGGCGGGCTGCTGCCAGCCCGGTGAGGGCCTCGTCGTCGAGGTCACCGAGCGCACCGCCCCAGTGCACGATGCGCGGAATGCCCTGGTCGTCACCGGCCAGCACCAGGCTGACGCCACCCCGCGTGAGGTGGACGGGAGACCGGTTGCCGCTCACGAGTCACCCACCGCCTCGAGCGTGTCGTCGTCGCCGTCGACCGGGTCGACGACCACCAGCTCTCCGACGTGGTCGGCGAGGGCGCCGCTGGCCTGCGCGGACAGGCCCGAGTCGGTCACCAGCACGGCCGCCTCCGACAGCCCGGCCATGCTGCTGAGCCCGACGACGCCCCACTTGCTGGAGTCGGCGCACACGATCAGGCGGCGCGAGCGCTCGATCATCGCGCGGTTGGTCTCCGACTCGAGCAGGT
>Ga0247818_10000782_pt1 | contig 20058 bp, 20 predicted proteins | sample 13C_Glucose_Day1_FD_192424 | JGI IMG/M metagenome (GOLD analysis project Ga0247818, IMG submission 192424) | Soil microbial communities from agricultural site in Penn Yan, New York, United States - 13C_Glucose_Day1 | ecosystem: Environmental > Terrestrial > Soil > Agricultural land | place... | reverse complement strand
GCGTGCTGCGTCACAAGTCGGAGAGAGCAGCACAATTCGCTGAGCCTGTTAAAATGCCGGCCCATTTCGCAAACGACTCCCTGATTTCGTATGTCCCGACTCAATCCCCGGCAGCAAGAAGCCGTGAGCTACGTCGGCGGCCCTCTTTTGGTGCTCGCCGGCGCGGGCTCCGGCAAGACCAGCGTGATCACGCGCAAGATTGCCCACTTGATCCAGAACTGCGGCATTCGCGCCCAGTACATCGTCGCCATGACCTTTACCAACAAGGCCGCGCGCGAGATGAAAGAACGGGTCGGCACCCTGCTCAAGGGCGGCGAAGGCCGCGGCCTGACGGTGTGCACCTTTCACAACCTGGGCCTGAACATCATCCGCAAGGAACATGTTCGCCTGGGCTACAAGCCGGGCTTTTCGATCTTTGACGAGACCGACGTCAAAGCCTTGATGACCGACATCATGCAGAAGGAATACTCGGGCGACGACGGTGTCGACGAGATCAAGAACATGATCGGCTCCTGGAAAAACGACCTGATCCTGCCGCCCGAAGCCCTGGAAAATGCTCGCAACCCCAAGGAGCAGACCGCCGCCATCGTCTATACCCACTATCAGCGCACGCTCAAGGCGTTCAACGCGGTGGACTTCGACGACCTGATCCTGCTGCCGGTAAAACTCTTCCAGGAACACGCCGATATCCTGGAAAAATGGCAGAACAAAGTCCGCTACCTGCTGGTGGACGAATACCAGGACACCAACGCCAGCCAATATTTGCTGGTGAAGCTGCTGATCGGCACCCGTAACCAGTTCACCGTGGTTGGCGACGATGACCAGTCGATATACGCCTGGCGCGGCGCTCGCCCGGAAAACCTGATGCTGCTCAAGGACGATTACCCGTCCCTGAAAGTCGTCATGCTCGAGCAGAACTATCGCTCCACCAGCCGTATCCTGCGCTGCGCCAACGTGCTGATCTCGAACAACCCGCACGAATTCGAAAAGCAGCTGTGGAGTGAAATGGGTCACGGCGACGAGATCCGGGTGATCCGCTGCCGCAACGAAGACGCCGAAGCCGAGCGCGTGGCCGTGGAGATCCTCAGCCTGCACTTGCGCACCGATCGGCCTTACAGCGATTTCGCTATCCTGTATCGCGGTAACTACCAGGCCAAGTTGATCGAGCTGAAGCTGCAGCATCACCAGGTTCCTTATCGACTGTCCGGCGGCAACAGCTTTTTCGGACGTCAGGAAGTCAAAGACCTGATGGCTTACTTCCGTCTGATCGTGAACCCGGATGACGACAACGCCTTCCTGCGGGTGATCAATGTCCCACGCCGGGAAATCGGTTCGACTACGCTGGAAAAGCTGGGCAACTACGCCACCGAACGAAAAATCTCGATGTACGCCGCCACCGACGAAATCGGCCTGGGCGAACACCTGGATGCCCGTTTCACCGATCGCCTGTCTCGGTTCAAGCGCTTCATGGACAGAGTTCGCGAGCAGTGCGCCGGTGAAGACCCGATCTCGGCGCTGCGCAGCATGGTCATGGACATCGACTATGAGAATTGGCTGCGCACCAACAGCTCCAGCGACAAGGCCGCCGATTACCGCATGGGTAACGTGTGGTTCCTGATCGAGGCGTTGAAGAACACGCTGGAGAAAGACGAAGAAGGCGAGATGACTGTCGAAGACGCCATCGGCAAACTCGTGCTGCGCGACATGCTGGAACGTCAGCAGGAAGAGGAAGACGGCGCCGAAGGTGTGCAGATGATGACCTTGCATGCCTCCAAGGGCCTGGAGTTTCCCTACGTGTTCATTATGGGCATGGAGGAGGAAATCCTCCCGCACCGCTCCAGCATCGAAGCCGACACCATCGAGGAAGAACGCCGCCTGGCCTACGTCGGGATTACCCGTGCGCGACAGACCCTGGCCTTCACCTTCGCCGCCAAGCGCAAGCAATACGGCGAGATCATCGACTGCGCACCAAGCCGCTTCCTCGATGAACTGCCGCCGGACGACCTGGCCTGGGAAGGCAACGACGACACCCCGACCGAAGTCAAAGCCGTGCGCGGCAATTCGGCATTGGCGGATATACGCGCGATGTTAAAGCGCTAGAATTGACTACTTTTTAACCTAACACTTTTTACGAGCCAGGCGCCCGTTGCGCCAACTGAGGAAGCTGTTGTGGAAGCACTGCACAAGAAAATCCGCGAAGAAGGCATCGTGCTTTCCGACCAGGTCCTGAAAGTCGACGCCTTTCTGAACCACCAGATCGACCCGGCCCTGATGAAGCTGATCGGCGACGAATTCGCCTCGCTGTTCAAGGATTCGGGCATCACCAAGATCGTCACCATCGAAGCCTCGGGCATTGCCCCGGCGATCATGACCGGTCTGAACCTCGGGGTGCCGGTGATTTTCGCGCGCAAGCATCAATCCCTGACCCTGACCGAAAACCTGCTGTCGGCGACCGTCTACTCGTTCACCAAGCAGACTGAAAGCACCGTGGCGATCTCCCCGCGCCACCTGACCAGCAGCGACCGCGTGTTGATCATCGATGACTTTTTAGCCAACGGTAAGGCGTCGCAAGCGCTGATTTCGATCATCAAACAGGCCGGCGCAACCGTGGCGGGCCTGGGAATCGTGATCGAGAAGTCGTTCCAGGGTGGGCGTGCGGAGCTGGATGCGCAGGGTTATCGCGTTGAATCCCTGGCTCGCGTGCAGTCCTTGGCTGGCGGCGTCGTGACCTTCATCGAGTAAATCAGCTGCACCGCTGTACCTGTGGGAGCGGGCTTGCCCGCGATGGCGGTGTAACAGCCAACATTGATGTTGAATGTTTTTACCCCATCGCGGGCAAGCCCGCTCCCACAGGGATCTTCAGTGTGGCTGAAGTTGCGCGGTGGCTTTGAGGCCGGTGAGCAGCAACCGCTGGAACAAATCCTCTTTCAGCCCTTGCGGGTCAGTCAGTTGCATTCGCTCCAGATGCTCGGGATAAGTCGAAGGCTCCGGCGCATCCAGCGCAGCCTTGCCCAACTCCAAAATCTCCGTGGGCTTGAACTTGCTCTTCAACCAGTTCAACGCCCGCAACACATCCCGCTCCACCCCGGTGAAATCACACCCCAGCGGATACTCCGGGAACAGATTCGGATGCTGCGCCTGAATCGCCTGCAAACGCTGGGGATTGTTATCCGCAAACCGTGGATCGAGGCGAAAATTTTTCGGCAATTTGCCAACGCTCTGCGCCTGCTCGATCAACCCTGGCTGAAAACGTGAGTCGCTGATGTTCAGCAATGCCTCGATGACTGCCGCATCCGTCTTGCCACGCAAATCGGCGATGCCGTATTCGGTCACCACGATGTCCCGCAGATGCCGCGGGATCGTGCAATGACCATATTCCCAGACGATGTTCGAACTGACGTCACCCCCCGACTCGCGCCAGCTGCGCAGTAGCAGCACCGAACGCGCGCCTTCCAGGGCATGGCCCTGGGCGACAAAGTTGTACTGCCCGCCAACACCGCTGAGCACCCGCCCGTCCTCCAGCTGATCCGCCACACCAGCACCCAACAGGGTCATGGTGAACACGGTATTGATAAAGCGCGCATCCAGGCGCTGCAGGCGCTTGAGCTCTTCCTGACCATAGAGCTCATTGATGTAGCTGATGCGGGTCATGTTGAATTCGAGCCGCTTGCTCTGGGGCAACTCGCGCAAGCGCTCATAAAAACGGCGGGGCCCGAGGAAAAAGCCACCGTGCACCGAAATACCGTCGGTTTGCGCGGCTTCGTCGAGAGTCCCGGCATTGGCCTGTTGTTGCGTCGACACATCCGGGTAGACCTTGCGCCGCACGATCCCGGCATCAGCCAGCACCAGCAAGCCGTTGACGAACATTTCGCTGCAGCCGTAAAGGCCCTTGGCGAAGGGTTCGACACCGCCTTCGCGCTCGATCAGTTGCGCCCACTGGCTGAGATTGATATCCGCGAGCAATGCCTTGTAGCCGTCATTGTCAGCTTGCCGCGCCAGCAGCGCGGCGGTCAGGGCATCGCCCATGGCGCCGATGCCGATCTGCAAGGTACCGCCATCGCGCACCAGCGTGCTGGCGTGCAGGCCAATGAAATGATCCTGAAACCCCACCGGCATGTTCGGCGTGGAGAACAGCGTCGTGCTGTCTTTCTCGTCAATCAACAGGTCGAAGGCATCGATACCCATTTCCGCGTCGCCGGGCATGTACGGCAAGTCGTTGTGCACCTGTCCCAATAGCAGGATCGTCTCCCCTGCCGCACGGCGCTTGGCGATCATCGGCAACAGGTCGAGGGTGATGTCCGGGTTACAGCTCAGGCTCAAGCGGTCGGGATGCTCGCTGTGACTCGCCACCAGTTGCGCCGCCAGGTTCAAGCCCGCGGCGTTGATGTCCCGGGCGGCGTGACTGTAGTTGCTGCTGACGTAATCGCGCTGGGCCGGTGCACTGTTGAGCAGGCTGCCAGGCTGCAGGAAGAATTGCTGGATACGAATGTTGGGCGGCAGGTTGTCCTGGTGCAGGCCCGCCAGGAAATCCAGTTCCGGATAGTCGCCGAACACCCGTTCGATGAAGGGTTCCAGGAAGCGCTTTTGCAGGCCGTCGCCTAACGCAGGGCGGCCGAGGCACAGGGCGGTGTAAATGGTCAGCTGCCGTTCGGGCAGTTGCGCAATGCGTTGAAACAGCGCGTTGACGAAGTGGTTGGGTTTGCCCAGGCCGAGGGGCAGGCCCATGTGGATATGCGCTGGCAATCGTGCCAACACATCATCGACCGCCTGCTCGATAGAACACAGCTGCACCATCTGATCCTCCCTTACGCTCCGTGAATGGGGTTGGACCGGGCTTGCCGGGCCTTTGCTGCAAAGAATAGTCCCAAGGGCAAATCGCAGGCACAAAAAAGCCGCTCGCAAGCGGCATGATGTCCACTGTAGGAGCGAGCTTGCTCGCGATGGTCGGTAACGATGACGCGTGTTAACTGGTTAACCGCGGCGGTCTTGAGTCCATCGCGAGCAAGCTCGCTCCTACAATTTTTTAACTGAACAGCATTCGTTTGTAAGCGGCTTTTTTGCGAATGATGAAGCCTTACTTCAGGCCGGACATCTTCTGGATGGCGCCCTTGAGGTCGTCATCGGAGCAATCGGCGCAGGTGCCTTTAGGCGGCATCGCGTTGATCCCGGAGATCGCCTTTGCCAGCAAACCATCAAGACCGCCTTCCTTTTTGGCGCGCTCGCCCCAAGCAGCGGCATCACCCACTTTTGGCGCGCCCAACAGGCCGGTGCCGTGGCAAGCATTGCAATGTTTCGCAATCACCGAGTCTGGAGTCTTGGCATCACCGCCACCCGCAGAAGCGGCCACTTCCATGCCCTTGCACTCTTTACCCTGTACACAGACTTGACCGACCGGCTCAAGGCGTTTCGCAATGTCATCGTTCGTCGCAGCTTGAGCGCTGACTGCCCATAGGGCCAATACGGTTGCTGGTGCAGCCAGCATTTTCATAATTAGATTCACGCGTTCACCCTCAATGGTGGCTAGTCACGCCCACGGCCACGGTTCGCAGGCGGGCGCAAGTATAACGGTAAGCCCGCCACACTGAAACAACCCCAAAGTCGAAGGGGTCTTGTTGTGCAACGGAAAAACAGTCCAGGCACCTGCGCCATGCTGGCAGGGCGCCTCTTTTGTCAAAAATTCGCGGGTGTCGCTGCGCTGATTAGTCGCGCCGGTGCATCGAACGGATTGCGGAAACGATGCGGCTTGGTGCTTTCAAAGTAGTAGCTATCACCGGCTTCGAGCACAAAAGTTTCCAGCCCGACCACCAGTTCCAGTCTTCCTTCGAGCAAAATCCCGGTTTCCTCGCCCTCGTGGGTGAGCATCTCTTCACCAGTGTCGGCGCCTGGCGGGTAGATTTCATTGAGGAAGGCGATAGCCCGGCTCGGGTGAGCCCGGCCGACCAGTTTCATGGTCACGGCGCCATCGGAAATGTCGATCAGCTCGTTGGCCTTGTAGACGATCTGAGTCGGTTTTTCCTGCAGGATCTCTTCGGAAAAGAACTCGACCATGGACATGGGAATCCCGCCCAACACTTTCCTCAGCGAACTGATCGAGGGGCTGACGCTGTTCTTCTCGATCATCGAAATGGTGCTGTTGGTGACGCCCGCCCGTTTGGCGAGTTCACGCTGGGAAAGGCCTTTGAGCTTACGGATGGATTGCAGTCGTTCACCGACGTCCAAGCTTGCGCCTCCAGGATTCAGGTTGTTGGAATATTGAGCGTTATCATGGCGACAGCGTTCAGTATTTACAACACTTTGGCCTGAATCCTGTTCGGCGAGGCGACTTTCGGTCCGGGGTGCTTTGGGTCAAGCCCCGAAATAGAGCTTCGGCACTCGATGCAAGTTGCAGAAAATCTGGTAAGGAATCGTGTCGGCGGCCTTGGCCACGTCACTGGCGAGGATGTTTTTGCCCCACAACTCTACGGTCGAACCAAGGCCGGCTTGCGGGACATCGGTCAAATCGATGCAGAGCATGTCCATCGACACCCTTCCAATCAACTGGCTGCGCTGCCCGGCCACCATCACCGGGGTACCGGTCGGCGCCTGACGCGGATAACCGTCGGCGTAACCCATGGCCACCACGCCAACGCGCATCGGCTTGGGCGTGACAAATTTCGCGCCATAACCGATCGGCTCGCCGGCTGGGAGCTCACGCACACAAATCACCTTCGATTCGAGGGTCATCACCGGTTGCAGGCGTGATGCCACGACATTGGCTTCTTCAAACGGCGTCGCGCCGTAGAGCATGATGCCCGGACGCACCCAATCACTTGGAATCTGCGGCCAACCGAGCACCGCCGGCGAGTTGCGCAGGCTGACCTCGGCGGACAAGCCCTGACGCGCCGCATCAAAGACGGCCACTTGCTCGGCACTGGATTGACTGTGCAGCTCATCGGCGCGGGCGAAGTGACTCATCAGCACGATCTTCGCGACCTTGCCGCTCGCCAGCAACCGTTGATAGGCCGCCTGGTAATCCTTGGGATGCAGGCCGACCCGGTGCATGCCCGAGTCGAGCTTGAGCCAGACCGTGATCGGCTTGCTCAATGCGGTCTTCTCGATGACGTCAAGCTGCCACAGCGAATGCACCACGCACCAGAAATCATGCTCGACGATCAACGCCAGCTCATCGGCTTCGAAAAAACCTTCCAGCAGCAACACCGGCGCACGAATGCCAGCGGCGCGCAGCTCCAGAGCCTCTTCGATGCAGGCCACGGCGAATCCGTCCGCCTCGGCTTCCAGTGCCTGGGCGCAACGCACGGCGCCATGGCCATAGGCATCGGCCTTGATCACAGCGAGGGCCTTGGAGCCCGTGACTTCACGGGCGATCTGGTAATTGTGACGCAGGGCTTGAAGGTCGATCAGGGCACGGGCAGGACGCATGGCGGCAGACTTCTGGTCGGTCAATGGGAATAAAAACCGGCGCTGCTGAGGGCATAAGCCGCCTACAGCGCCGGGAGAGGGATAGTTCTGAATGACTTATCCAAGAGCCATTACGGCAGAGCGGCTACAACCGACAGCTCCACCAGGATTTCCGGTTCGCACAGCTTCGATTCAACCGTAGCGCGAGCCGGTGCGACGCCTTTTGGCAGCCACTTGTCCCAGACCGCATTCATGCCTTCGAAGTGCGCATCAATGTCTTTCATGTAAATCGTCACCGACAACAGGCGGCTCTTGTCGGTCCCGGCCAAGTCCAGCAAACGCTCGATATTGGCGAGGGTTTCACGGGTCTGCTGTTCAATCCCGGCACTCATGTCGTCGCCGACTTGCCCTGCCAGATAGACGGTGCCGCTGTGGACAACGATCTGGCTCATGCGCTCATTGGTGAGCTGGCGCTGGATTGACATGTTTTGCGGACTCCTGGGTTTTGTTGCCGTAACGAGAAATATCGAGGCCTTCGGCGCTGATCTGCGGCGTTTTTTTCGCCATCAGGTCAGCCAGCAAGCGACCGGAGCCGCAAGCCATGGTCCAACCGAGCGTGCCGTGACCGGTGTTCAGGAACAGGTTCTTGAACGGTGTGGCGCCAACGATCGGCGTGCCGTCCGGTGTGGTCGGACGCAGACCGGTCCAGAAACTCGCCTGGGTCAGATCGCCGCCCTGAGGATAAAGGTCGTTGACGATCATCTCCAGGGTTTCGCGCCGACGCGGGTTCAGCGACAGGTCAAAACCGGCGATTTCAGCCATGCCGCCCACGCGGATACGGTTGTCGAAACGGGTGATCGCGACCTTGTAGGTCTCATCGAGGATAGTCGATGTAGGGGCCATCGCCGGATTGGTGATCGGTACAGTCAGCGAATAGCCCTTGAGCGGATATACCGGCGCCTTGATGCCCAGCGGCTTGAGCAGTTGCGGCGAGTAGCTGCCGAGGGCCAGGACGTAGCGGTCAGCGGTTTCCAGCTTGCCGTCGATCCAGACCCCGTTGATGCGGTCGCCGGCGTAGTCGAGGCGTTGAATGTCCTGGTCGAAGCGGAACTCCACACCCAGTTTGGTAGCCATTTCGACCAGGCGGGTGGTGAACATCTGGCAATCGCCAGTCTGGTCGTTCGGCAGGCGCAGAGCACCGGCGAGGATATTGGTGACGCTGGCCAGCGCCGGCTCGACGCGGGCAATGCCGGCGCGGTCGAGCAGTTCGAACGGCACGCCGGACTCTTTCAGTACGGCAATGTCTTTCCAGGCGCCGTCGAGTTGAGCCTGGGTACGGAACAACTGAGTGGTGCCGAGGCTGCGACCTTCATAAGCAATGCCGGTTTCGGCGCGCAATTCGTCGAGGCAGTCACGGCTGTACTCGGACAGACGGACCATGCGCTCCTTGTTTACCGCATAGCGGCTGGCGGTGCAGTTGCGTAGCATCTGCGCCATCCACAGGTATTGATCGATGTTGGCGGTGGCCTTGATCGCCAGCGGTGCGTGGCGCTGCAACAGCCACTTGATGGCCTTGAGCGGCACACCTGGCGCCGCCCACGGCGAGGCATAACCCGGCGACACCTGCCCGGCGTTGGCGAAACTGGTCTCCATGGCCGCAGCCGGCTGACGGTCCACCACCACCACTTCAAACCCGGCACGGGCCAGATAATAAGCACTGGTGGTACCGATGACGCCGCTACCCAAGACCATAACGCGCATTTTCATATCCCTCATCGCGGCTTGCCGCTGACGTTTGTTGTTCAGACCGTTGATGTGGGCAGTGTAAAAAAGATTAGCCAGTGCTTTTCACTGTATAAATGCCTATATTTGGCGACAATTCTCGGCAAAAACCCTTTTCACGGAGGCGCATCCCCTATGCGTACCAACACTCAGACCAAACGTGAGCTGGACAAGATCGACCGCAACATCCTGCGGATCCTGCAAGCGGACGGGCGCATTTCCTTTACCGAGCTGGGGGAAAAGGTCGGGCTCTCGACCACGCCCTGTACCGAGCGGGTCCGGCGGCTGGAGCGCGAGGGGATCATCATGGGCTACAACGCCCGGCTCAATCCGCAGCACCTCAAGGGGAGTCTGCTGGTGTTCGTCGAAATCAGTCTCGACTACAAATCCGGCGACACTTTCGAGGAGTTCCGACGCGCGGTACTGAAACTGCCCCACGTATTGGAATGCCATTTGGTGTCAGGGGATTTCGACTATCTGGTGAAAGCGCGGATTTCCGAGATGGCTTCGTACCGCAAACTACTGGGCGATATTCTGCTCAAGCTGCCCCATGTGCGGGAATCCAAGAGCTATATCGTGATGGAAGAGGTTAAAGAGAGCTTGAATCTGCCGATTCCGGATTGAGGTTTTTGCGGTGCGTTTCAGGGCCTCATCGCGGGCAAGCCCGCTCCCACAGGGTCGGCGCAATACCTGTGGGAGCGGGCTTGCCCGCGATTGAGTCGACTCGGATTTGTTGAAGTAACGCCGCGGCTTAAACCAGGACTTGGCGGGTCGACGCCATGTACTCATGAATCTGTTTCTCAACCCGCGGATGAATCAGCTCCACCGGCCCCCGCCCATTGGGGCAAGGCAAGGTCTTGGTAGTGCCGAACAGCCGACAGATCAACGGCCGCTCGTCATACACCGTGCAACCGTCGGGCCCCAGGTGCACGCAATTGAGCTCATCCATCGCCGCGTCCTGCTCGGCCCGGGTCTTGCGCGGCAGGCGGGACATTTCTTCCGGCGAGGTGGTCACCGGCCCACAGCAGTCATGACAACCGGGCACGCACTCGAACGAGGGAATCTGCTGGCGCAGCGTGCGGATTTTCTGGCTGTTGCAGCTCATCGAAGCGTTGACCGAATGCGGAATAGACCGGGATTCTGACGCAAAAGCCGCGATTCAGACAGTCACAACCGACCAGTGTTGCCCGTACCGGAGGGTCAGGCTTATGCTCCGTCAAATTTTCTATACACCAGAATCGGGAACACGCACATGAATGCCCGTGCTCAGCAATCTGTCCCAAGCCATCAGCACACGGCTTCCTATTACGCCGCCAGCAGTCTGCCGCAGCCTGATCACCCGGTGCTGCAAGGCGATCTGGTAGCGGACGTGTGCGTGGTCGGCGGCGGGTTTTCCGGGTTGAACACGGCGCTCGAACTGGCCGAACGCGGGCTCAGCGTGGTGCTGCTCGAAGCCCACAAGATCGGCTGGGGCGCCAGCGGACGCAACGGCGGGCAATTGATTCGCGGCGTTGGCCATGGTCTCGATCAATTCGCCAGCGTGATCGGTGCGGACGGCGTGCGTCAGATGAAACTCATGGGGCTGGAAGCGGTGGAAATCGTCCGACAGCGGGTCGAGCGTTTTCAGATCCCTTGCGACCTGACCTGGGGTTACTGCGATCTTGCCAACAAGCCGCGCGACCTGGAAGGCTTTGCCGAAGACGCCGAAGAATTGCGCGGCCTCGGCTACCGTTACGAAACCCGGTTGCTGCAAGCCAACGAAATGCACTCGGTAGTGGGCTCCGACCGTTACGTCGGCGGCCTGATCGACATGGGTTCGGGGCACTTGCATCCGCTCAACCTGGCCTTGGGCGAAGCGGCCGCCGCACAGCAATTGGGGGCGAAACTGTTCGAACGTTCGGCCGTCACCCGCATCGATTACGGCCCCGAGATCAAGGTCCATACCACCCAGGGCTCGGTTCGCGCCAAGACGCTGGTGCTGGGCTGCAACGCCTACCTCAATGATCTCAACCCCGAACTCAGCGGCAAGGTGCTGCCCGCCGGCAGCTACATCATCGCCACCGAACCCCTGAGCGAAGCACTGGCCCACTCACTGCTGCCGCAGAACATGGCGGTGTGTGATCAGCGAGTGGCGCTGGATTACTACCGACTCTCGGCGGATCGCCGTTTATTGTTCGGCGGCGCTTGTCACTATTCAGGTCGCGACCCGAAGGACATCGCCGCCTACATGCGACCGAAGATGCTGGAAGTATTTGCGCAACTGGCCGGGGTGAAGATCGATTATCAATGGGGCGGGATGATCGGCATCGGCGCCAATCGCCTGCCGCAGATTGGTCGGCTCAAGGATCAGCCGAATGTGTATTACGCCCAGGCTTATTCCGGCCATGGGGTAAATGCCACGCATTTGGCGGGCAAGTTGTTGGCTGAGGCGATCAGTGGGCAGCACAGTGGCGGGTTCGATCTGTTTGCCCAGGTGCCGCACATTACTTTTCCGGGGGGCAAGCATTTGCGGTCGCCGTTGTTGGCGTTGGGGATGCTTTGGCATCGGCTTAAGGAGTTGGTCTGAGGGATTTGTTGCGTTTATGAGGACACCTTCGCTGGCAAGCCAGCTCCTACAGGGGTTGCGTGTTGATCATGGATCTTGCGTCAGGCGCGGCCCCCTGTAGGAGCTGGCTTGCCAGCGAATGGATCGAAAGGAACACACAGAACTCAGATCCGCCAAAACGGCTTGAGCCCCTCCTCCCGCGCCTGCTCGCGACTCAACCCCACATCCCTGAGCTGCTCCGGCGTCAGCGTGAGCAGCGCCCTGCGCGTGTGCAAACGATGCCAGAACAGACCCCAGCGACCCAGGCCGGACGGCGCGTTGCGCAGTACCGCCTCGCATGCCCCGTTATGTTGCCCTGCCACCAGTTCCTGACTGCGTAACGTCAGCCGCACATCGCTCAAGCCGTTCATGTTGATCGCTCCTGTTTACTTGGGTAGCCAGAGCTTTCATGATGCGTGGGCGGCGAAAAGCATTACAGATTCAACAGGAAACTATTAACTCCATACAGATTTGTTGATTTGCCCTCTGAATCATAATTTTTTGCCTCATCTGTATGGGTTTACCGAATGATCCTCACCGAGACAGCGCCATGACCCTTTACGTCAACCTTGCCGAGTTGCTCGGCACGCGTATCGAGCAGGGCTTCTATCGCCCCGGCGACCGGCTGCCGTCGGTGCGGGCACTGAGCGTCGAGCACGGCGTCAGCCTGAGCACCGTGCAGCAAGCTTATCGGGTGCTGGAAGACAGCGGCCTGGCGATGCCGAAACCCAAGTCGGGCTATTTCGTGCCGGTGAGTCGAGCGCTCCCGGAGCTGCCGGCGATTGGCCGCCCGGCGCAGCGGCCAGTGGATATTTCCCAGTGGGATCAGGTCCTGGAATTGATTCGCGCGGTGCCACGCAAGGACGTGGTGCAACTGGGTCGCGGCATGCCGGACATCACCACGCCGACCATGAAACCGTTGCTGCGCGGCCTGGCACGGATCAGCCGGCGGCAGGACATGCCCGGCCTGTATTACGACAATATCTACGGCACCCTCGAACTGCGCGAACAGATCGCCCGCCTGATGCTGGACTCCGGCTGCCAGTTGAGCGCCAGCGACCTGGTGGTCACCACCGGTTGCCACGAAGCGCTATCCACCAGCATCCGGGCCATTTGCGAGCCGGGGGATATCGTGGCCGTGGATTCGCCAAGCTTTCACGGCGCCATGCAGACCCTCAAGGGCCTGGGCATGAAAGCCCTGGAAATCCCTACCGACCCGCTCACCGGGATCAGCCTCGACGCGCTGGAACTGGCACTGGAACAATGGCCGATCAAGGCCATACAGTTGACCCCAAACTGCAACAACCCGTTGGGCTACATCATGCCGGAACCGCGCAAACGCGCGTTGTTGACACTGGCACAGCGCTTTGACGTGGCGATCATCGAGGATGATGTGTATGGCGAACTTTCCTACACCTATCCGCGACCGCGCACGATCAAATCCTTCGACGAGGATGGCCGCGTCCTGCTCTGCAGCTCTTTTTCCAAGACGCTGGCACCGGGCCTGCGCATTGGCTGGGTGGCACCAGGCCGTTATCTGGAACGGGTGCTGCACATGAAATACATCAGCACCGGCTCCACGGCGCCGCAACCGCAGATCGCCATTGCCGAATTCCTCAAGGCTGGACACTTCGAACCGCATTTGCGGCGCATGCGCAGCCAATACCAACGCAATCGCGACGCCATGATCGACTGGGTCACCCGCTACTTTCCGGCGGGCACCCGAGCCAGTCGTCCGCAAGGCAGCTTCATGCTCTGGGTTGAACTGCCGGATGGCTTCGACACCCTGAAACTCAATCGCGCCTTGCACGACCAGGGCGTACAGATTGCGGTCGGCAGCATCTTTTCCGCCTCGGGCAAGTACCGCAATTGCCTGCGGATGAACTACGCTGCCAAACCAACACCACAGATTGAAGAAGCGGTGCGCAAAGTCGGCGCTGCGGCAATCAGACTGTTGGCGGAAACAGACAGCTGCTCCGACTGACCTTTCTTTGAAAATTGGCGTCCTATGCCGACAACGGCCGCCAATCGGAACAATCCTACGTGAGATCCAGACAGCCCCTGCTTGCGCTTCTCCTTCTCACTTTCTTGCTTGGCGGTTGCGCCAGCTTCGACGTTCAACGCGAACCGAGCCAGGCGCTGCCTGCCAGCGACTCGGCGTTCGGTCGCTCGATTCAAGCCCAGGCGGCTTCCCATGAAGGCAAATCCGGATTTCGCTTGCTGTCCAACAGCAGTGAAGCCTTCACTGCCCGCGCCGAACTGATTCGCAACGCCCAGAGCAGTCTCGATTTGCAGTACTACATTGTCCATGACGGGATCAGTACCCGGATGCTGGTGGACGAATTGCTCAAGGCTGCCGACCGCGGCGTGCGGGTGAGAATCCTGCTCGACGACACCACCAGCGACGGCCTGGACTGGACCATCGGCACGCTGGCAGCGCATCCGCAGATCGAGATCCGCCTGTTCAATCCGCTGCACCTGGGCCGTGCCACGGGCGTGACGCGAGCCATGGGCAGGCTATTCAACCTGTCGCTGCAACACCGTCGCATGCACAACAAATTATGGCTTGCGGACAACAGCGCGGCGATCGTGGGCGGGCGTAATTTGGGCGACGAGTATTTCGATGCCGAGCCTAACCTGAATTTTACCGACATCGACATGCTCGGCATCGGCCCGGTCGCCGAGCAACTCGGACACAGCTTCGATCAATACTGGAATAGCGCGCTGAGCAAACCGATCGATGAGTTTCTGTCGCACAAACCGACGCAAACGGATCTGCAGAACAGCCGCACCCGCCTGGACGAATCGCTGGAAGAAACGCGCAAACAGAATCATGCGCTGTATCAACAACTGATGACCTTCACCACCAATCCACGGATGGATATCTGGCGACGCGAGTTGATCTGGGCCTGGAGCCAGGCACTGTGGGATGCACCCAGCAAAGTACTGTCGAAGGGTGAACCCGATCCGCATTTGCTGCTGACCACGCAATTGGCGCCCGAACTTACGGGTGTCAGCAAAGAGCTGATCATGATTTCGGCGTACTTCGTGCCCGGCCAGCCGGGAATGGTTTACCTCACCGGCCGAGCCGATGCCGGGGTGTCGGTGAGCATGCTGACCAACTCCCTTGAAGCCACCGACGTACCGGCCGTGCATGGCGGCTACGCACCTTATCGCAAGGCATTGCTGGAGCATGGGGTGAAGCTTTACGAATTGCGTCGTCAGCCTGGCGAAGGTGGTGGCAGCGGGCCGGTATTTTACAGCCGCTCCTACCGGGGCTCCGATTCCAGCCTGCACAGCAAGGCCATTATTTTCGACCAGCAGAAATCGTTCATTGGCTCGTTCAATTTCGACCCGCGCTCTGTACTGTGGAACACAGAGGTTGGCGTACTGGTAGACAGCCCGGAACTTTCCGCGTACGTGCAGAGAGCGGCACTGGAGGGTATGGCGCCAACCCTGAGTTATCAGGTGAAGCTGGAAAATGATCGTGTCGTCTGGGTGACTGAAGACGACGGCAAAATGCACGTATTGACCAAAGAGCCCGGGAGTTGGTGGCGGCGGTTCAACGCCTGGTTCAGTACCGCAGTCGGGCTGGAGCGCATGTTGTAACCCCTGTGGGAGCGGGCTTACTCGCGAAGAGGCCATCACATCCAACATCATTGTTGGCTGCTACGGCGCCTTCGCGAGCAAGCCCGCTCCCACAGGGTATGTGGCTGACTGGCAGTTTTGCGTCAAGCGGGCTCGGCGACCGCGCCAAACGCCCCTTGCCGCGACAGCAGAATCACCAATCCGAACGCCCCGGCCGCCATCAACAATGGCAAGGCGTGACCACTGATCCACTGGCTGCCGGCTCCGGCCGCCAACGGACCGATCAGGCAACCGACCCCCCACAGCTGCGCAATATGCGCATTGGCTCGCACCAACGCATCGTCGCGATAGCGCTCGCCGATCAGGATCAGGGACAAGGTGAACAGGCCGCCGGCACTGGCACCGAACAATACCCACAATGGCCAGATCAGCAGCGTGTCGATCAATAATGGGATCGCCAGGCTCGATATCAGCAAAATGACCGCACAGCCGGTGAACAACGTGCGCCGCGACAAGCGATCCGCCAGCGCCCCAATCGGCAACTGCAGCAAGGCATCACCCACCACCACGGTGCTGACCATCGCCAGGGCAATGTCGGTGCTGAACCCCTGACGCAGGCAGTACACCGGCAACAAGGTCAGGATCATCGCTTCAAACGCCGCAAACAATGACACCGCCCAGGCAATTGCCGGCAGGCCACGGCAAAACCCCAGCAAGTCACTGAAGGTCACGCTGCAGGCTTCACTGGTCGGTGCACCGCTGCGACCCAGCAATAGAAAGGGTGCCGCAATCAGCAAACCGACGCCGACCCAGAAACCGTAATCATGGTCGGTGCCCAGCACGCCCAGCAGCAACGGTCCGGCCAGTTGGCTCAATGCATAGCTGCTGCCGTAAAGCGCCACCAGTCGCCCGCGCCACTCTTCCAGCACAAGCTGGTTGATCCAGCTTTCACCGAGGATGAAGACGAGGGTCAGGATCACCCCGATCATCAGCCGCAACACCAGCCACACCGGATAGCTCGGCAGTAGCGCCAGCAAACCGATGGACAACGCCCCGGCCCACAGGCACAGGCGCATCAGATTGGCCGTACCGAGACGCGCCGCCAGGTGGCTGGAGATCTTCGCACCCAACAGCACGCCAATGGCCGGCATCGAGGCCATGACGCCAATGGCGAAAGAACCGTATCCCCAGCCTTCGAGGCGAAACGATACCAACGGCATGCTGACGCCCAGGGCCAGGCCGACACTCAAGACAGACGCCAACACGGCGAAATAAGTCGCCCAACGCATGTTCCACGCTCCTGTGGATATTATTTTTCACAGACGACACAAAACAAATGTGGGAGCGGGCTTGCTCGCGAAGAGGCCATCACATCCAACATCATCGTTGGCTGTTACGGCGCCTTCGCGAGCAAGCCCGCTCCCACAAGGGATCTGCGTCGATCAGGAGCCCGGTTGATAGCCGGGCTCCTTCACTGGCTTACAGCTTGATCCAGGTCGCCTTCAGCTCGGTGTACTTGTCGAACGCGTGCAGCGACTTGTCGCGACCGTTGCCGGACTGTTTGAAACCACCGAATGGCGCGGTCATGTCGCCGCCGTCGTACTGGTTGACCCATACACTACCGGCGCGCAGTGCCTTGGCGGTCAGATGCGCCTTGGAAATATCCTTGGTCCACACCGCTGCGGCGAGGCCGTAAGGCGTGTCGTTGGCGATCTGAATAGCCTCCTCGGCGGTTTCAAACGCAATCACCGACAGCACCGGACCAAAGATCTCTTCCTGAGCGATTTTCATCGCATTGCTGACGCCGTCGAAAATCGTCGGCTCAACGTAGGTGCCACCGGTTTCCTGAAGAATACGCTTGCCGCCAGCCACCAGTTTGGCGCCGTCGGTGTGACCGGACTCGATGTAGGACAGCACGGTGTTCATCTGCTGGGTGTCCACCAGGGCGCCGACGTTGGTCGCCGGGTCCAGCGGGTTGCCCGGCTTCCAGGCTTTCAATGCCTCGATCACCAGCGGCAGGAAAGTGTCCTTGATCGAACGCTCGACCAGCAGACGCGAACCGGCGGTGCAGACTTCGCCTTGGTTGAACGCAATGGCGCTGGCAGCCGATTCGGCGGCCGCTTGCAGGTCCGGCGCATCGGCGAACACGATGTTCGGGCTTTTGCCGCCGGCTTCGAGCCAGACGCGCTTCATATTCGATTCGCCGGAATAAATCAGCAACTGCTTGGCGATCTTGGTCGAACCGGTGAACACCAGGGTGTCCACATCATTGTGCAGGGCCAGGGCCTTGCCGACGGTGTGACCGTAGCCCGGCAGGACGTTCAGCACGCCTTTCGGAATGCCGGCTTCGACGGCCAGCGCAGCGATGCGAATAGCGGTCAGCGGCGATTTTTCGGATGGCTTGAGGATCACCGAATTACCGGTGGACAGCGCCGGGCCGAGTTTCCAGCAGGCCATCATCAACGGGAAGTTCCATGGCACGATTGCGCCAACCACACCGACAGGCTCGCGAGTGACCAGGCCGAGCTGGTCGTGCGGAGTCGCGGCGACTTCGTCGTAAATCTTGTCGATGGCTTCACCGCTCCAGCTCAGGGCTTGCGCCGCGCCGGGAACGTCGATGTACAGGGAGTCGCTGATCGGCTTGCCCATGTCCAGGGTTTCAAGCAGCGCCAGTTCTTCGGCATGCTGCTTGAGCAGGCTGGCGAAGCGAATCATGGTGGCTTTGCGCTTGGTCGGTGCCAGGCGCGACCAGACGCCGGAATTGAACGTGGCGCGAGCGTTTTCAACCGCGCGCTGGGCGTCGGCGGCGTCACAGCTGGCGATCTTGCCCAGCAGACGGCCATCGACGGGGCTGATGCACTCGAACGTCTCGCTGGAGACGGCATCGGTGTATTCGCCATTGATATAGGCGCGGCCTTCGATCTTCAGATCGCGAGCCCGTTGCTCCCAATCGGCACGAGTCAGGGTGGTCATACGAGTGTCCTCCTCTTGTTGAATACGAGCACTGCGCGGTCTTCGCGGGCGCTGTCAGGAATTTCTGCCCGGCCAGCCTGCTTTTCGGCCCCAGGCAACTGCCACCCTAAACCAGCCACACCTCATGTTTCAATATATTTGACAAAAGGCCGGCAAACGGCCTTGCGATGTTCATTTTAATAAACATAGACTTTGGACTTTCCAACCACTCGCGCCGCAATCACGGGGGATTACAACAATGAGCATCCAGAACATCGTCGACTTCAGCCAGGCCGCTACCGAGCCCGAGCGCTATAAACCGGATCCAGCGAAAATCCTGAAAGGCGATCCCGAGCAAGTGGTTTACAACCACTACAACAGCCCTTGCGGTCAGCTGAACGCTGGCGTTTGGGAAGGTGCAGTCGGTCAGTGGCATGTGAATTTCACCGAACACGAATATTGCGAGATCGTTCAGGGCGTTTCAGTGCTGCGCGACAACGACGGCAACAGCAAAACCGTGCGCGCGGGTGATCGCTTTGTCATTCCGGCCGGGTTTCGGGGCACCTGGGAGGTGTTGGAGCCATGCCGCAAGATCTACGTGGCGTTCGAACAAAAAACCTGAGAGCGGGCGATTTAAGCGACCGAAAGCCCATCCTTGCCGATGGGCTTTTTATTGGCCGCGCGATGGGCAAATATCGTGACACAGACCGACAGGTGATAAATGATCGGGGCTATTCCACTATTCCCCCACGCCATCCATGACGGATGACGGGAGCGCATCCGCTCTATCCAACTACCGCAAGGAAGCAATACATGAGCATCGATTTGCAACAACACCTGGACACCGCAAAGCAGTACGTCAGCCAGCAATACTCCGAGGAGCTGCGTGCAGAACTCGCCAACAAGACCGGCCTGGCCGTACGACCGCGAGGCATCGGCTACATCCTGACCAGAGACTACAACCCTGCACGTATCAATCTGCTGGTCGAAAACGAAATCATCACCCATGTCACCATGGGCAATTGATTTGCACTACGCACTGCGCCATGCACTGCTCAGCCTTGAGGCGGGGTGAGCTGGCCAGTCGTTTATAACAACACGAAACGCGCGATGTGCTGCATCGGGAGTTTCGTTTGGAAGGAGGCAACATGCCTAACCATTCAGATCAGTGCGACGCCGCACTCGCTCAATACACCATTGGCCAGCCGTATACCGCCGAGCTCCTCGAAGAGGTACGCGCCAAGGCCAATGGCGCGCCGGTCCGGGTCACCGGCCCAAACTATGCGTCGGACCGCAGACGGGTCCCACGTCGCATCAGTCTGCTGACCAATGCCGACAACATCATCGTCAGCATCCAGTGCGGTTAAAAAACCCTGCAGCTTTAGCACCCAACAAAAAAGGCCCGTATCTCGCGATACGGGCCTTTTTTGTAAAAGGGAAAATCAATTACTTGATTTTGCCTTCTTTGTAGATCACGTGCTTACGAACAACCGGATCAAATTTCTTGATCTCGATTTTGTCCGGGGTAGTGCGCTTGTTCTTGTCGGTAGTGTAGAAGTGACCAGTACCGGCGCTCGAAATCAAACGAATCAATTCACGCATGATTAGCTCCCTTAGATCTTGCCAGCGGCGCGGATTTCGGCCAGCACGACAGTGATGCCACGCTTGTCGATGATACGCATGCCTTTGGCAGATACGCGCAGACGCACGAAACGTTTCTCTTCTTCAACCCAGAAGCGGTGATGCTGCAGGTT
>Ga0247818_10000779_pt1 | contig 20087 bp, 17 predicted proteins | sample 13C_Glucose_Day1_FD_192424 | JGI IMG/M metagenome (GOLD analysis project Ga0247818, IMG submission 192424) | Soil microbial communities from agricultural site in Penn Yan, New York, United States - 13C_Glucose_Day1 | ecosystem: Environmental > Terrestrial > Soil > Agricultural land | place... | reverse complement strand
GGACCCGATCCGTGACCGCGACGAGTATGCCGTGCTGACGGACCTGCTCCGCGTGCAGGATGACGGCAAGCCCCTGATCACCAGTGCAGAGCAGCTGTTGGACGCCGAGACGCCCGGTGCGCGCCAGCTCGGGATGAGGGCCACCAACCTCGGCGTCCTGCAGTGGAGGCTCTGGGACCCGACGGTGCCCTCGCTGGTGCAGGAGCTGCGCAGGCCGACGGCACGCTGCACGGTCGTCGACCTCGGCTCGCTCGACACCATGCAGGAGCAGCACCTCGTGGCAGGCGCCGTCCTGTCGACGCTCTGGGAGGAGCGGCTGTCGCGCCGGCCCTGTCTGGTCGTCGTCGACGAGGCACACAACATCTGCCCGGCGGACCCCGTCGACGAGGTCAGCCGCCTGTCCTCGGCCCGGGCCGTCCAGATCGCCGCCGAGGGCCGCAAGTTCGGTCTCTACCTGCTGACCTCCACCCAGCGTCCGCACAAGGTGCACGAGCACGTCGTGTCGCAGTGCGACAACCTGCTGCTGATGCGGATGAACTCGCAGGCTGACCTCGCCGACCTCAGCAGGCTGTTCTCCTTCGTGCCGCCGGGCCTGATGGCCGGCGCGACGTCCTTCCGCATGGGAGAGGCCCTGGTCGCCGGCAGGATCCTGCCGCAGGCGGCCTACGTCCAGATGGGAAAGCGCGTCTCCCAGGAGGGCGGCGCCGACGTCCCGGCGACGTGGGCAGCACCCCATCACCCTGCCTGACAGGTGATCTGAGGCTGCATTTCCTCACCCGGACGGGGTGATGCACCATCCCCCGTTGCCGGGGAACGTGGAAGGGGCTGTGACGGCGAGAGCACCCTCTAGGGAGGGACCTGACATGGACGACACCAACGAGGTCGAGCGCCTGCGAGCGCGGGTGGCCGAGCTCGAGGCCGAGCTGACGGCCTCGGGGGCCCCGCCCCCGTCCCGCACGATCCACGAACGGCGATCGGTGTGGTGGGCGATCTCGTCTGCCGTCCTCATCACCCTGGCCTGTGTGCTGGCCCCGCTGTCGGTGACCTCGGTCTGGGCGAGCACCCAGGTGTCGGACACGGACCAGTACGTCCAGACGGTTGCCCCGCTTGCCCAGGACCCAGCCGTGCAGAGCGCCATCGCCGAGGACGTGAGCCGCGCGGTTCTCGAGTACATCGACGTCGACTCGCTCACGAAGGACCTGCTCGCGACCCTCGCCCAGGGCGAGAACATGCCGCCGAGGATCGCGGCTGCCCTGCCCGCGCTGGCGACGCCGATCAGCAACGGCGTCGAGAACTTCACCCGCACCCAGGTGGACAGGATCGTGGCAAGCCCCCAGTTCGCCCAGGTGTGGGAGCGGGTCAACCGGGTGGCCCATGAGCAGGTCGTGACCCTGCTCGAGGGCAACGAGGGCGGGGCGGTCAGCGCGCAGGGGGACACCATCACCCTCAACCTCGGACCGGTGATCCAGCAGGTGAAGGAGCGACTGGTCGCCGAGGGGTTCACCATCGCCGAGAGAATCCCCACGATCGACAGGTCCTTCGTGCTGGCGCAGTCAGAGGGGATCACCAAGGCGCAAGGCTTCTACCGCCTCCTGAACACCCTGGGGACCTGGCTTCCGTTCATCGCCATCGCGATGTTCACGGGTGGTGTCTTCCTGGCGCAGGACCGCCGGCGTGCACTCCTCAGGGGATCGCTGGGGGTCGTCGGCTCCATGATCGTCCTCGGGCTGGCCCTGGCCGTCGGGCGCACGATGTACCTGGGTGCGGTTCCCTCGGACGTGCTCCCTCAGGAGGCAGCCGGAACGGTCTTCGACACCTTCGTGCGCTTCCTCCGGACGAGTCTGCGCGCGGCCGCGGTGCTCGGGCTGGTCGTGGCCATTGCCGCGTTCCTGACAGGACCTGCCCCCGCTGCCGTGCGCACCCGCCGCTTCCTCGAGGGCGGCGTGGGGTCGCTGCGGGGAGGAGCCGAGGCTGCCGGGTGGAACACCGGACCAGTCGGTGCGTGGACCTACGCCCACAAGAGGACGCTTCGCGTCGCAACCCTGATCGCTGCCGGTCTGGTCCTGGTCTTCTGGACCAGGCCCACCGCCGGGGTCGTCCTCCTCACGGCACTCGTGTGCCTCCTCGTCTTCGGTGTCATCGAGTTCCTCGGCCGCCCGCCTGTGCTGGCCACACCGGAGCCCAGGGCGCTGCAGCTGTCCCAGAGCGAGCCACCCCCCGGCGGCCGCCCCGCAGCTCAGGGCTGATCGTCGCTGATCGTCGCTGATCGTCCCGGTACCGGTCAGCCCGCCGGCGTGAGGATCACCCTCCCGGGGTGATCCGCTCACACGGCCGCCCGGCATACAAAGAAGGTGTCAGCACCCATGCGCGACAGCGCGCGATGTCAGACGGAGGCAATCATGGCAACCAGCACCCCTACTGGTCGGGGCACCAGCCAGCGAGAAGTCAGCGCCGGCGCCGTCGGCGTGACGGTCTTTGCCGGAGTACTCATGATCATGACGGGGGTCTTCCACGCCTTCCAAGGCTTTGTGGCCCTCGTGAACGACACGTTCTTCGTGCTTGGCTCGGAGTACGTCTTCAAGTTCGACGTCACCACCTGGGGTTGGGTCCACCTGGTGCTCGGCGTCATCGTCGCCCTCGCCGGATTCGCCCTGTTCCAGGGCGCGGTCTGGGCTCGGACCGTCGCCGTCATCATGGCGTGCATCAGCATTTTCGCCAGCTTCCTGTGGATGCCCTACTACCCCATCTGGAGCCTGACCATCATCGCGTTCGACGTCTTCGTCATCTGGGCTGTGACGGTGCACGGACGCGACATCCTCACACCGACACCGTGACACCGCGCAGAACGCGCACCAACGGGCCCCCGCGCCCACGCCCATGACTGGACCGTGACCGAGCCCCGTGCGGAACACCGCACCATGTGGCCCTGTCACGGGCCCCGGCCCTGTCGAGGCTGCGGGGGCACCCGGCTGGACAGGTGCCACGGGACCTCGGCATGACAGGAGGAGATCGCGGCATGAGCACTCATGACACGAGGGTGGAGACAACCGCCGTGGAGCCAGGACCACAGCCACCACGCAAGAACGGTTCGCCCCCAGCGCCGCGCCTGAGCCCGGCCGAACGTGCCGAGCAGGGACTCGCAGCGCGCCGGCATCTGCCACCGGGCGACCAGCGCCAGCTGGTGCTGCCGGCCTCGCGCCCCGACCTCATCGCGGTACTGGAGGAGCAGGCGAAAACCCGCGTCCCCGAGCTGGTGCCCGTCCGTCACGGCAGGATGATGGTCTCCCCCTTCACGTTCTTCCGGGGCCACGCCAAGGGCATGGCGATCGACCTCGGTGCCGCACCTGTCACCGGCCTCAGGGTCCAGATGTGCGGTGACGCCCACCTGTCGAACTTCGGGCTCTTCGCCTCACCCGAGCGCCGGCTCCTGTTCGACATCAACGACTTCGACGAATCCATGCCTGGCCCATGGGAGTGGGACGTCAAGCGTCTCGCCGCCAGCCTTGTCGTGGCCGGAAGGGGCAACGGCTTCTCGCGCAAGGACCGTCGCAGGCTCGTCGTGAGGATGGTCCGCCAGTACCGCGACGCCATCGCGCGGTTCGCGTCCATGAGAACGCTCGACGTCTGGTACGCCCACGCTGACGTCGACGAGGTCCGTGCGCTGTTGAACGACCAGCTGAGCTCGAGTCGACGCAAGACCCTGGACAAAGCCCTGCTCAAGGCCCGCGCCAACGACAGCCTCAAGGCTTTTGCCAAGCTCACCGAGATCGTGGACGGCGAAGTGCGGATCAAGAGCGACCCGCCCCTCCTGGTGCCGATCGGGGAGCTGCTCCCTGACGCGAGTCGCCAGGAGCTCGCAGCACAAGTCAGCGGTCTGCTGAAGAGCTACCGCCGCACTCTGGCCAGCGACCGCCGCGTCCTGTTCGACCGGTTCGAGTTCGTGGACCTGGCACGCAAAGTGGTGGGCGTGGGCAGCGTCGGGACGCGCTGCTGGATCGTGCTGCTGCGTGGCAGGGACCACGACGACCCGCTCTTCCTTCAGGTGAAGGAGGCCGGGGCCTCGGTGCTCAAGCCCCATGTGCCCACCGGGATGAGGCAGAGGAACGCGCCCCGCTCCGAGGGTGAGCGCGTGGTGGCGGGCCAACGTCTCATGCAGGCGGCCAGCGACATCTTCCTCGGCTGGGACAGGATCGAGGGCATCGACGGCAAGGAACGCGACTTCTACGTGCGACAGCTGCGCGACATGAAGGCCTCTGCGGTGGTCGAGGGGATGGACCCCGCCGACATGACGACCTACGGCCGACTCTGCGGGTGGACGCTGGCCAGAGCGCATGCCCGCTCCGGGGACGCGATCGCCATCTCGGCCTACATCGGTGAGGATGACGCGCTGCCCGAGGCGGTGGCTGAGTTCGCCGAGCTCTATGCAGACCAGACCGAGCGCGACCACGCGCAGTTCCTCGAGGCCATCCGGACCGGGCGCCTGCAGGCTGAGAGCGGCCTGTAGCGGCGGAGTCGGCCCCGGTCGGTGGGCCGGTGGGCCGGGTCGGTGGGCCGGGTCGGTGCAGAGGGCGGGTGCGGCCGTGGTCAGTGGATCACGGGAGGTATCTCTCGTCCTGGGCACGCACCTCGCGACCGTGCACCGTGATCGCCCAGATCACCAGGACGTCCAGCGCGATCATGATCGCCGACCAGATGGGGTAGGCCGCGAGGAAGGCCGCGTTGACCAGAGCACTGACGATCGCCAGCACGACACCCGCGGCCCTCGCCCACATCCGGCCGACCACGAGACCGCCACCCACTGCGCAGGTGAGCAGGCCGAGCACCAGGTGGGCCCACCCCCACGTGGTGTAGTCGACCTGGACGAGGAGGCGGTTCGGGGCCACCAGGAAGTAGTCGTCCTTGAAGAGGGCGACGAGGCCCTGCAGGGCGTGGAACAGCCCCAGGAGCACCATCAGCACCCCGGCGAACTCGATGAAGCCGACCCATCCGGATGGCTCTGGGGCCCTCGCCATGTGTACCGCCGAGTTCGCAGGCGGCCCTGGTCGTGGGTCCGACATGGCAGCTTTCCTCACGCATCAACGTCGGTGGTCACTGCTCAGCCTCACCTGTCCCCCGCGGCTCGTCCTCATCCGCACGGGGTGATCGCGGGCCGGCGGCCCCGCTGGAGGTGCGATGAGCGACCGTCTCCACGCGGAGCTGCACCCGGAGGCGACGGGCCCAAGGCTCTGGAGCGCGGTCGAACTCGGAGGCCACCACCGTCGCGATGACGACGATCACCGCAATGCTCAGCAGCCACCCAACGAGGGCCAAGGTGACCCCGAAGAGTCCGAACCTCTGGCTGTAGGACTCCATCAGCGGTGGCATGTAGATCGAGCTCACCATGCCGTAGACGCTGCTGAGCATCCCCGCCAGGACCCCGCCGGGAAGCAGCCGCCTCCAGTGAACTCGACGATCGAGGAGCAGCCATGGCAAGGACGTCCACAGCACGAGACCAGCCAGGGCCGTGACGGGGCCGCCCAGCAGTCCGTCCAGCGGCAGTCCACGGACGAGAGAGCGTGCGAGGTAGAGAAGGGCAATCTCCACCAGCAGGGCGGCGAGCCCCAAGGCGGCATTGGCCGAGCTCCGAACGCCTCGTCTGACCTCGAGGCGCCAGGCCTGCAGGTACATCCCCTGTATGCGTCGGGTGAGAGACACGCCCGAGAAGACGAGGAGCACGACGCTCAGCACGCCGGTGCCGGGATCAGGGCCATGCGCGAAGAGCTGCCTCACCGCGACGGCCGCATCGCCGCTGAGGTCGAACCTCTCGACGAAGACATCGGCGACGAGGTTCTGGCTGTCCGTGGGGGCCAGCGCCGAGATCAGCAGCAGCAGGGGGATGAGCGCGGTGAACGACTGCGCGGCGATGGCCATGGCGCGGTCGACGCCCTGCAGCCCGAGAAAGGCAGTGACACAGCGCCCGACGAACGACGTCTCCAGCCTCCGGCCGACGCCCGCAACCCCGCGCACTGACAGCGTTCTCATCCTTCCCGTGAGCGGGCTCCCGGGTCCGGCGCGACCGCCTGCGAGCCTTCCTCCCCCAGCCCCGGGTGGCCGGTCGATCAGACCAGTAGTGCCTTTGCCTTGAGCTGGTCGTACTCGGACTGCGAGATGGCTCCGGTGTCGAGCATCGACTTGGCCTGGGCGATCTGGTCGGCAGGGGTCGCCTGGCCGGCAACCTCCCGGATGTAGGCGTCCTGCTGCCTCTTGAGGTTCTCCGCGCTGCGCATCGACCGCTCCGCCATGCCGCTGCCGCGGGCGATGAGGTAGACGAGCGATGTCAGGAGCGGCAAGAAGATCAGGGCGACGATCCACACGGCCTTTGCGAATCCGGATTCCTCCTGGTCGCGGAAGAGGTCGGCGCAGATGTGGAACAACACCATCAGGTAGGCCATGAATGCAAACGTGATGACGATGAACCACACGATGTCCCAGAAAGACATTCCAGGTTCCTTCCCTCGTGACTACACCCCTCGCGTCACAGTCTGGGCTGGCCTGTCTCGGCTCCGCCTCATCAGCAGCGGATGACTCTACGTCCAGAAAGCGTGAGCCCTTCCGGTATGCCGCCGTCGAGCCACCTCGGCACGGTGCGCCCGCGCACGCCCCTCCGCGCGATCCGTCAAGCGGCGTCTCGTGGTGGGAGCAGATGAAGGTCCCACGCCCGTCGGACCGCTTCGTTGCGCCTGCCGACGCCGAGCTTGCGAAGGATGCTGCGGACGTGGCTTCGCACCGTGTTCACCGAGACGAACATCGTCTTCGCGATCTCGTCCGTGGTCAGCAGGTCGGCAAGGTACCCGAGCACCTCGCGTTCCTTGTTGGTCAGCGGGTTCACGATGGGCACCGGCCCGGAGGTGACGCCGCCCGCTCGCGGCTGCCCCGCCCCGTTTGCCCCGAACGCCGGGGCCGCTTCGTCCTCTGCCGAGCCTGTCACCCGCAGCCAGCGGTGACCGTCGGCCAGGTCGCTGCGCCCGAGCAGGGAGAGGACCGCTTCGGGGGCCTCGAGGAACGGTCGGCGGAGGTGCTCGGGGGCAGCGAGCTGCAGGGCGGACTCCAGGCAGATCTCGCCGAGGGCGCTGTCCCCGCCCTGGATCGACCACTCGGCTTGCAGCAGCCGGTCGTTGACCTGAACCACCAGGGGGTGCCGAGCGACTGACGCCGGGGGTGGCGGCGGCAGGGTCGCCGATCTCTCGCCGGACTCCAGCACGGCTTGCTGCAGCAGCTGGGCGCACTCGAGGTGCTCACACCCACCGGTGCGATCGAGGGTCTCGATGGCGTCCTGGGGTCGGCGCTGCGCGAGCCACAGTGCAGCCTGGCTGACGAGGAGCAGGTGGTCGAGCCATCCCGTCAGAGAGCCCGCGTCACCGGTGCTGCCGACCGCGCGCAGCTCGGCGTGAGCGAGGTCGAACTCCTCGCGGGCCGCCAACAGCCGGGCTCGGAGCAGAGCCTCGACCTTCTGCAGCACCCTCGTGGCGAACGACGGAGCCATCCCCTCCAGAGAGCTGAGAAGACCGTGCACGCCAGCAAGGTCGTACTCGTCCATGCGGACCCACGCAAGCGCCAGGGTCGCCTCTCGCGGCCACGACGCGACGTCGATGCGGTCGCCCTCAGCCGGAGGGAGCAGCCGGCTCGCCATGCGCGAGGCTCGCTGCAGGTGCCCTGCCATCGCCTCCACGAGCGCCGCGAGCCCCATCAGCTCTGGCAGCAACCCGGCGAGATGCGGATCCTTCGCGGCGTTGATGCCCTCATCCAGGGCAGCTCCGGCTGCCGCGAGGTCACCCAGCTGCAACAGCGCGCGCGCCTTGCACCCGGCCGCGACGGCCACGAGCTCCGCGTGGGCGAGATCGTCGTGAGCGGGCATCAGCTGCAGCGCGCGCTCCGCCACGACGGCCGTCTGCAGCGCTTCGCCCGGGTCCGCCTCGAGAGTCGCCGCGACGGCCTCCAGGACCGCGATGGCTGTCGCGTCGCTGCCTGAGCGAGATTCCTCGTCCTCGCCCAGCTGGCTCCGCGCCGCGGCGAGCTCTGCGGACGCTCGGCGTGGGTCCAGCGCCGCCAGCGCGAACGCTGCCCGTGTCAGTGCTTGCTCAACGCCGGCGCCGTCAGCGGGAAGGCCGGCGAACAGCGTCTCCAGAAGCCTGCGCTGCCGTCCGGTGAGCAGACCGGAGTAACGCAGGCTCACCACGATGTGGTGTGCCGCCATGGGCCACGCCTGCGCCGAAGTGGCATGACGGATCGCCGCGAGCGGCTGACCGTGATGAGCCAGCCAGTCGGCCGCCTCGCGGTGCAGAGCCGTTGCGAGCTCGGGGTTCTCGAAGGCCACCTGGCTGCGGAGGAACTCGCGGAAGAGGGGCTGGAAGCGATAGTGGCCGGGCCGTCCGGGCACGGGCTCGACGAAGGCGTTGCCGTGCGCCACGAACTCCAGGGCCCGCGGGTCCGAGGGCTGACCGGTGAGCGCCGCCACGATGCCCGGCTCGAGCTCGTCCACCAGGCAGGTGCGCAGCAGGAACTCCCTCATCGCGGGCGGCTGCTTGGCGAGCACCTCTGTCATCAGGTATCCCGCGACGTTCTGGGTGTCCCCACGGAACTCTCGGATGGCCTCCTGCGTGTCCACTCGACCTGCCAGGGCCATCGCCGCGAACCTCAGACCAGCGGGCCAGCCCCTGGTGCGCACTCGGAGCGAGTCCACGTCGGCCGGTGACAGGTGAAGGCCTGCCAGCTGCATGAGCGTCGAGGCCTCCGTGGCGGTGAAGGACAGGTCCGCGGCTCGTATCTCGGTGAGCGCGCCCTCCAGTGCGTAGCGGTGCAGCGGAAGCGGAGGGTCGGTGCGAGTCAGGAGCAGCACGCTGAGCCCACCCGCGGAGCGGGCCAGCAGACGGCGGAGCCCGTCCGCGATCACCGGGGACAGGGGGTACTCACCGCAGTCCAGCACCCACGCGACGCGAGTGCCGTGAGCAGCGATCCGCCGCCCCAGCCGTGCCAGCACCGCTGGGGCGACTGCAGTGGCGGGGCCTGCGACGTGCACGCCGGAGACATCCACTCCGGCCTCCTGCAGACCCTCGATGAGGGAGACCCAGCAGTCCCCCGTAGAGACGGCCTCGTCGTCCAGCGCCGTGTACACGACCGCGTAGGGCGCCACCCCTTGAGCGACCCAGGAGCTCACCAGGACAGTCTTGCCGTAGCCGGCCGGGGCCGTCACGACCGTGAGCGGACCGCGCACACCTTCACGCAGAACAGAGAGAAGACGGCGCCGGACGATCACGTCCGGCGTCGTCGGCGGCATCTGGGAGGTCTGTGCCGCAAGGTCCTTCGCGTACTGAACGGTTGACTCGGTCAGGCTTGCTGCCTCAGTGCGTTGTGGGCGTCTCATGTCCTTGACGCTCCTCACGGCTATCGGGGATGGGTCCGAGAAGGCTTCTCCCAAGACAACAGACGTATCCGGACGCTCGCAGAGGCGAAAGTCCCTTCGCCAGCGGCGCTGACCAGCGATGGGTGACGGGAAACGCCGCCCGTTTCCTATTCGCGATGTTTCGGTTCGCAGGCCTCAGACCCGTCAGGAGCCGGCCGCTTCGACCTCCCATCCCCTCGGTTCACCCCTGGTGGATGACGCTCGCGGCGGCCCTGTTTGCCAGTGTCTAGAGCACGGTGCGATTGGGGCGATTCCATGGAGCAGACGATGTACGAGATCCGCGTCGCGGGCGACGTACCCGAGGAGGACCTCCTGGACATGGGTGCCGTCAGGTTCGCCCCAGACCAGGTGAACACCGTCCTCTATGGCGTGTCCGACGACGCCGCACTCTACGGTCTGCTGGAGAGACTCCGGGCACTCGGCCTCGACGTCGTCGAGGTTCGCCGCGTCCCGGACTTTGCCGAGCCCACAGGTGAGCCAGGCGGCCCTGGCCACGAGGAGGTGGAGAATGACTAGCAGCACTCCCCCACGCGGGTCCTCCTACCAAGTGGCACTGGCCGGGCAGTGTGGGCCGGCCTATCTCTCGACTTTCGACGACCTGGGCGTGCGGCAGGTCACCACCTGCAGCGTGTTCCACCTGGCGGTGCCGGAGGGGCAGGGCGTCCTCGACATCACCGCGACGCTGCAGGCACGAGACCTGGTGATCCTCGGCATCCGGCGGGTGAGTCCTCCCCCACCTCACCCACCCGCGAGGTGCGCTGAGAGTGGCGCTCGGCTCATGACCAGCTGACGCGGAGGATCAGCGTCAGTGCCGCGCTGTGACGGCGCTGCGTTCGGAGATCCCCGAGCGGTGACCGACGAGGCACAGCCAGCGAACCAGCTGCCGGTACACGGCGTCGGCGCCGTTCAAGGGCACGCCCTCGTCCACGGGCCAGGCGGAGGGATGCACCAGCACCGCCTGGGTCTGCCAGCCCCCCAGACCCCCGTGGTTTCCGACGAGCTCCTCGTAGGCGGCCACCTCGTCGGTGCCGGGGTAGAGCGGGCTGTTGATGACCAGGTCGCCGACGTGCCGGAGCCCTGCGTGTCGCCGCACCTCCTCCGCGGCCCGCTCACCGAACCCGGCCAGCGGGTCGCTGCCGTCCACACGGTCCTCGTCGAGGTAGCGCACACCGTCACGTCCCAGCACGACGTTGCCGTGGTCGGATGAGCGCACCACCACGTAGCCGACACCCGGGTGGGCGACCAGCGAGGAGACCAAACCCGGGTAGGACTCCTCGATCTCCCCGTGGGTCATCCTCCCCGGGAAGGTGGTGAAGTAGACCATGGCCAGGTTGCCCGACGCGATGACCACGACGTCGCCAGCTTCGGAGCCGCCGGCAGAGGGGGGCTTCACCGGCTGGCGGTCGGAGCTGGCCTTCCCGCCCTCGAGGTGCACCTCGTTGTCCACCGACCGGTCACGGGTCACGCGGCGGACCGCCTTCCCGGTGGCCCCGCCCTGTTCCCCCATCTGGGAGAGCAGGGTGTTGGCCGGGCCGGCCGTCTCCTCCAGGTTCGTGGCCGCGGTGACCGTGTCGGCCCGGCCCCCCACCAGCTCACGGATCAGCTCCTCCAGGCTCTGCCCATGCCGCTGCAGGAAGGTCGCCCCCTGGCTCTGTCCGTGGTCGGAGAGCACGACGAACTCATAGGGCCGGGGAGCTTGTTCCGAGGCCGTCTGCAGCACGCCGATGAGGTGGTCCAGGCCCTCGAGGGAGGCGAGCGACTCCGGCCGCGTTGGGCCCGCATGGTGGGCGATCTCGTCGTAGTCGGTGAAGTCGCAGAAGACGGAGGGTTTGCCGGCCATCATCTGCTCGACGATGAGTCCGGCGTTGAGGTCGCGCAGCAGGACATTGGTGACTGCGCGCAGCAGGACGTAGGAGCCGTGGCGGTCGATGCGCGGCTCGATCGCGCGACGACGCTGGCGCCGGCCCTGGTGTCGCTCCTTGAAGATCTCCCCCACCGAGAGCACGAGGGAGCGCGACAGTCCGTAGGGGTTGATGAAGAACGTGGCGTAGCCCCGGGACGGGCCTCGGCGCGAGCTCGACGCGGTGACCGCGCTCATGGTGAGCAGCGCGGTGGGGGCGTCGCCCGTGAAGATGTTGGAGATGCTGACGCCGCCATCGGCGAGCAGGCCACGCCCGTCGCTGAGGCGCGCCTGGATCACCGCCGCGTCTTTGGGGTGGTTGGCCACCAGCAGGCGGGCGGTGTCCTTCTCGTACCACCGAAAGGCTGGGATCTGGGCGCTGCCGCCATGCAGGATTCCCGCCTGGCTGGCTGGGGTGGTCGACGGCAGCTGCACGTGCCACTGGGTCGCGGTGTGGGTGCCTGAGCGGACCCAACGGCTCAGCGTCGGAAGGTTGCCGCTGCGGATGGCCCAGCGCAGCAGCGGCGCCGACAGGCCGTCGATCTGGAGGAACACCACCCCCGGTACGGTGCTCGGGGTCGCCTCGGCACGGGCGCGCCGCGACTGCCGCAGCATGTGGGTGAGGAACGCCGTGTCGTCGCCCGCCGTGACGAGCCAGTTGACGATGGTGATGAGGAGCGAGAACACCCAGGACGCCCAGAACGCGCTCCAGAAGCCGTCGACGGTGATGCCCGGGGTCAGGCTCAGGGCGGCATAGAAGAAGAGGGCCTCTGCGAACACGCTCGCCAGCAGGACCCCCACCCAGCCGACCACCAGCGCGATGGAGGTCACGAGCGGTTGGAAGACTGCGGCGAGAACGCCAAGGATCGCCGCCGCCAGCAGGACGTCCACCTTCGCAGCGGCGCTGACGCCCGGCATGACCCAGATCGTGAGCGACAGCGCCAGCCAGCTCAGCACCAGGCTGACTGCCATGCGCCGGATCTCGGTCCACGAGGTCAGCTTCCGTCCCCGCAGCAGGCGCCAACCCACGCGTGCCTGTGACGGGGTGTCCCTTGCAGGATCCGCTTGCCTGTTCACGCCACGGTCTCTCTCCTCGCAGGGTGCCGAGCGAAAGGGTCATGGCGACCCTCAAGGGACAGGGTCTCGCCGCACGACACCGGTGCGCCTCCCCCGGGGAGGACGAGGCACCTGCGTCAACGCCTCGCTGCCTGACACGTCCCGGCCCAGGACAGGAGGCCCGCCGTTGCCCACCCACTATTCACACGGCACTGGCTTCCGACATGTGCCCGTAACAGCCGCGGCCCAACGCCGTAACCGAGCACCCATAGGTTCTCGATCCCGGAGTCGTTCTGCGTCGGGTTTGGCCGCGCGAGCGGGTCAGAGCCACGGCGTCCTGAGGAGGCCACGTGCACATCAGTCCCGCTGACGCGGACAAGCTGCTCCTCTCAGTTGCGGGCATGGTGGCGCGCGACCGGCTGGCCCGCGGAGTCCGGCTTAACCATCCCGAGGCGGTCGCCCTGCTGAGCACCTGGGTGATCGAGCGGGCCCGGGAGGGCGCCACGGTCGCCGATCTCATGGAGTCGGGACGGACCGTTCTCGGCCCGGAACAGGTGATGGACGGCGTCGCCGAGATGATCCACGACGTCCAGGTCGAGGCCACGTTCCCCGACGGGCGCAAGCTCGTCACGCTCCACCACCCCGTCGGCACGGGTGGCCTGGTGCCGGGAGAGGTCCGTGCCGCCGCCGGCACCCTGACGCTGAACGGCGACCGCTCAGGGGGCGAGCGGGTCACCCTCGTCATCGTCAACACCGGCGACCGCCCGATCCAGGTCGGCTCGCACCTGCACCTGCCCGACAGCAACGCGGCTCTGCAGCTCGACCGTGCCGCCGCCCACGGCTTCCGCCTCGACATCCCGTCGGGGACCTCGATCCGCTTCGAGCCGGGGGTCTCCCGCGAGGTCGTGGCGGTGGCGCTGCGGGGCCGCCGGCGCGTCCCCGGCATACAGCTCGACCACGACGGCGCACCGCGTGGGGACGGGGACCTCGATGGCTGAGATCACCAGGGCGCGGTATGCCGCGCTGTACGGACCCACGGTCGGTGACCAGGTGCGCCTGGGAGACACGGACCTGTGGATCGAGGTGGAGGAGGACCGCACCGTCGGCGGGGAGGAGGCGATCTTCGGCGGCGGCAAGTCGATCCGTGAGTCGATGCTCCAGGGGACGCGCAGCCGGGCCGAGGGCGCCCTCGACACCGTCATCACCAACGCGATCGTCCTCGACCACTGGGGCGTCGTGCGCGCCGACGTCGGCATCCGGGACGGCAGGATCGTCGCGCTGGGCAAGGCCGGCAACCCTGACATCGCCGATGGCGTGCACCCCGACCTCGAGATCGGCCCCGGCACCGACGTCATCGCCGGCGAGGGCCGGATCCTCACCGCCGGCGGTGTCGACATGCACGTGCACTTCCTCTCCACCAGCCAGGTGCACGAGGCGCTCGCGACAGGCCTGACGACGCTGGGGGGCGGTGGCACCGGGCCTTCCGAGGGTTCCAAGGCCACGACGGTCACCCCTGGCCCCTGGCACCTGCAGTCGGTGCTCCGCGGGCTGGACCTGCTGCCCGTCAACCTGCTGCTGATGGGCAAGGGCAACACGGTCAGCCGCCACGGCCTCGCCGAGCAGGCGCTCGGCGGTGCGGCAGCCTTCAAGTGTCACGAGGACTGGGGCTCGACCCCTGCGGCGATCGACGCGGCACTGAGGGCGGCAGACGAGTTCGGCCTCCAGGTCACCCTGCACAGCGACAGCCTCAACGAGGCCGGCTACGTGGAGTCCACGCTGCGGGCCATCGGTGGCCGCAGCATCCATGCCTTCCACACCGAGGGCGCCGGCGGCGGCCACGCGCCGGACATCATGGAGATCGCCGGCCACCCCAACGTGCTGCCCGGCTCGACCAACCCCACGCTTCCCCACACCGTCAACACCGTCACTGAGCACCTCGACATGCTGATGGTCTGCCACCACCTCAACCCCTCGGTGCCCGAGGACCTGGCCTTCGCCGAGTCGCGGATCCGTGCGACGACCATCGCGGCCGAGGACATCCTCCACGACATGGGCGCGCTGTCCATGACGTCCTCCGACGCCCAGGCGATGGGCCGCATCGGCGAGGTCATCACCCGCACGTGGCAGGTGGCGCACGTGATGAAACACCGACTCGGCCCGCTGGGCGGAGGCCTTGCCGCCGACAACGAGCGGGCCCGGCGGTATGTCGCGAAGTACACGATCAACCCCGCGATCGCCCAGGGCGTCGACCACGAGATCGGCTCCGTCGAGCCCGGCAAGCTCGCCGACCTCGTCCTGTGGGACCCGAGGTTCTTCGCCGTGCGCCCCTCACTCGTCATCAAGGGCGGCGTCATGGTCTACGCGGCGCTCGGGGATGCCAACGCCTCGATCCCGACGCCGCAGCCGGTGCTCATGCGCCCCGCGCTGGTGACGGCCCAGGGCGCAGACCTGTCCCTGGCGTTCGTCGCTCCGGCCGCCATCGAGGACGGGCTCGCCGACCGCCTCCAGCTGCGACGGCGGCTCACGGGGGTGCGCCCCACCCGCGAGGTGACCAAGGCCGACATGCGCAACAACGACGCCCTGCCCGTGATCGACATCGACGCGGAGACCTTCGAGATCGCCATCGACGGGCAGCGGGTGGAGCCCTCCCCCGCCACCGAGCTGCCGCTGGCCCAGCGCTACTCCCTGTTCTGATGGCTGCCCCGACAGCGGCCCCGGCGGACCGCACACACTTCGCGCTCATGCTCCTCGGAGATGCCCGCCTTCCCTCCGGGGGACACGCCCAGTCAGCAGGACTGGAGGGGGCGCTCACTGCCGGTATGCCGGGAGAGGACATCCCGGCATACCTCAGGATGCGTCTTCGCACCGTCGCGTCGGTGGACGCCGGCACGGCCGTGGCAGCGCTGGGCGCTCTCACCGGCCCGCCCCCGGCCGGACTGGCGCTCATCCAGCAGCACTGGGCGGCCCGCACCCCGAGCCAGGTGCAGCGCCAGGCGTCGATCACGCTTGGCCGTGGACTGTTTCGGCTGCTGCACAACGTCTTTCCGGGCGACGTCGCGACCCAGGCCATCGCAGAGGTCGAGTCCCCCTGCCGGCCGCTGGTGCTGGCCGGCCTGGCAAGGGCGTTGGGGCTCGCAGCCGCAGAGCTGGCCACCCTCGTCTGCTTCGACGAGGTGCAGACCGTGACCGCCGCCGCGCTGAAGCTCTCACCCCTCGACCCGCTGCAGGCCGTCTGCTGGGCACTCGACGTGCGCCCCCTGGTCGACGAGGTCGTCAACGCGCTGGCCCAGGTCACCACGCCGACCCAGATCCCGTCACGGTCCGCGCCCCTCATGGACCAGTGGCAGCACGACCACGCGCGACGAAACCGGAGGCTCTTCAGTGCCTGACCTGACCGCACGGCCCCTGAGGCTCGGTGTTGCCGGCCCCGTTGGCACCGGCAAGAGCTCGCTCATCGGGCTCCTGTGCCGCGAGCTGGGACCCACACTCTCCCTCGGTGTCATCACCAACGACATCTACACCGACGAGGACGCCCGGATGCTGCGTGCCGCCGGCGTCCTCGACCCGGAGCGGATACGCGCCGTGGAGACGGGGGCGTGCCCGCACACCGCGATACGCGACGACATCACCGCCAACCTCCTTGCGGCTGAGGACCTCGAGCACGACTTCGCGCCCTTGGATCTGGTGCTGATCGAGTCCGGGGGCGACAACCTCACCGCCACCTTCTCCCCCGCCCTCGTGGATGCCCAGATCTTCGTCCTCGACGTCGCGGGAGGCGGCGACGTCGTCCGCAAGGGGGGCCCCGGCATCGGCCGGGCCGACCTCCTCGTGGTCAACAAGACCGACCTTGCGCCCCATGTGGGCGTCGACGCCGACCTCATGGTCAGTCAGGGGCGGGCAGCCAGGGACGGCCGGCCTGTCGTGGGGCTGTCCCGCGCCGATCGCACCTCCATCACCGCGCTGACCGACTGGGTCCGGGCGACCCTGGAGGTCCACCGCTCCGGCAGGCTGGTCGCCACCGACCCGGGGCCGATGGCGCCGCACTCCCACGCCGATGGTGTGGAGCACCGCCCCGCGGTCGAGGCTGGGGTCCGTGAGCACAGCCACTGAGCCGTGCCGGCACGTCACCGGCGTTCGCCCCGGGGGGACCGAGGTGGTGGTCTCGGCGGGTTCCGCCGGCGCCCACCCGACCCTGTCGCTGCGGTCGGGGCTGCTGGCGCCGCGCCTGCTGGGAACCTCCCCCGGCGTGGCCCGTGTGGCGCTCGTCGCGACGACGGCGACCCTGCTCGGCGGGGACGTCATGGAGCTGCACATCCGCGTTGGTGCGGGACAGCGCCTGGAGCTCGAGGACATCGCCGCCACGGTGGCCTATGACGGTCGAGGACGCGGCGCTCGCTGGTCCGTGGACGTCGGCGTGGCACCCGGCGCCACGCTCGTGTGGCGTGGTGAGCCGCTGGTCGTCGCCGATGGCTCCGACGTGGCACGCAGCCTTCGCATCGACGTCGCTCAGGGAGGGCGAGTCCTGATGCGGGACGTCGTGGTCCTCGGGCGCCACCGAGAACGTGGAGGCTCCCTGCGCTGCAGGACCTCGATCTGGCACGACGGTGTGCCGTTGCTCATCGAGGACCTCGACCTCGCCGGCGGCCCGGGTGGCCCTCGGGAGGAGCCCGGCGTCATCGGGCCACACCGGGTGGTGGAGACGGTCGTCTGCCTCGTCGATCCTGTGCCACACCTCGAGGGTGTTGGTGGCGACCACACCCTGCACATGCAGCTCGCCGGACCGGGGCTCCTGGCCCGACGCCTCGGCGCGAGCGCCCACGGGTCGCCACTGGACGCCACCTGGAGCGAGCTGTCCCGTGCCTGCGCGTGACGTCGCAGGCACCAGCCCCTCCTGCCGCGGCGAGGTCGTTGTCCGGCACATCGGCCTAGGATCGTCGGCGTGAGGAACACCGGACAGTCACCGCGCATCGGAGGTCACGGTGGCTGGTGACCGCGACCGGGACCCCCAGGGACGGGCACGGCAGGCACGCCCGCGCGACGCCCTGGGACGGCCGCTGCCGTATGGCACGCCAGGCGTCGAACCGGTCTCAGAGGACCCACTGCCGCCACACGAGACGGTGCTGGCCGCACGGGAGCTCCTCGATGCAGGCCGCCCCTTCGCCGCACACGAGGTGCTGGAGGCCCGGTGGAAGGACGCGCCCGCCGAGGAGAGAGACCTCTGGCAGGGACTCGCTCAGCTCTGCGTGGGTCTGACGCATGCCGCGCGCGGAAACCACACCGGCGCCGTGCGCCTCGTCGAGCGGGCAGCGGGGCGGCTCGACCAGTACGCGGCCACCAGCGGCCCCACCTACGGCGTTGACCTCAGGCACGCCATCGAGTGCGCCATGAGCCGGGTCCGCGGCGCCACCTAGACGCTCAACACCACACACCTGCGAGCGCGGCCCAGCCCTTCGAGGACGGTGACGAACCGGCTCGGCGTGACTGCCGCGCCAGCGGCCCGTGGGCGACGACCATGAGCTGGCACGCCGCTCGGGCCGTGGTCCGGAGCCTCGAGGGCGCGGGATGCGCAAGGGGGGAGCGCCTCCTGGCTCACCACCTTCACCACAGCCAGGAGCAGGTGTTGGCCTCAGGCGATGAGCTTGTTCGATCGTCCCCCGAGATCCCCATCAGGGCTTCCCGCGATGGACCTAGTCACCGGGGCCACCGCGTCACTGCTCTGTACTACGTCGGTCGTTCTAGGACACCACTCAGGTGAATGGTCGACTGCCATCCGTCCCGCGGAGGTCCATGCTCATGGTTGGGGAGCAGGAAAAAGGCCCGCGCCGAGGTGGGATCAACGGCGCGGGCCTCGCTGTGCCAGGCACAGCGGGGCCCGCGGTGCCAGGCACAGGTCATCGGTCGCCGTCTGCCGCAGCGGCCCACCCGGCATACGCCTCTGCGCCTCGGCGGGCTCTGCGCTTGTCCTGCGCGCTGGCTTCGGCAGGGTGGAAGATGACACCACGAGGAGTCCCCGTCCCCCAGGAGCCGTCGATGTCGTCACCGAGTCCCGGATACTCGATCACCGTCCGCGTCGAGGTGCCGGCCGCGACGACGGCCACGTCGGCGCTGACGACCGCCGTGGGGTCCGCAGGGGGCGCGCTCACCGCGCTGGACGTCGTCGAGAGCCACACCGACCGGATGGTCGTCGACGTCACCTGTGACACGTCCAACGAGGAGCACGCCGACCGGGTCACCTCGGCCATCAAGGCCATCCCCGGGGCAGTCGTGCGCAAGGTGAGCGACCGCACCTTCCTCATGCACCTCGGCGGCAAGATCGAGGTCACGCCCAAGGTGCCGTTGAAGCACCGCGACGACCTGTCCCGCGCCTACACCCCGGGCGTGGCCCGGGTCTGCCTCGCCATCGCCGAGCACCCCGAGGACGCGCGGCGGCTGACCATCAAGCGCAACACCGTGGCCGTGGTCACCGACGGTTCGGCCGTACTGGGTCTGGGCAACATCGGGGCGACCGCGGCCCTGCCCGTGATGGAGGGAAAGGCGGCCCTCTTCAAGCAGTTCGGCGGCGTCGACGCATGGCCGGTCTGCCTCGACACGCAGGACACCGACGCCCTGGTGGAGATCGTCCGGGCCATGGCCCCGGTCTATGGCGGCATCAACCTGGAGGACATCTCGGCGCCGCGCTGCTTCGAGATCGAGGCCCGGCTGCGCGACCTGCTCGACATCCCGGTGTTCCACGACGACCAGCACGGCACGGCGATCGTCGTGCTCGCTGCCCTGACGAACGCGCTGCGGGTCGTCGGCAAGCGCATCGAGGACGTGCGCATCGTGGTGTCAGGCGTCGGCGCAGCCGGTCACGCGATCATCCGGTTGTTGCTTGCCCAGGGCGCCGGCGAGATCATCGCGTGCGGCCGTGGCGGCGCCGTCCATACCGGGCAGGCGGGGATGGACCCGTTCCGCGCGTGGATTGCCGAGCACACCAACAGCGCCAGGCTCGACGGCTCGCTCAAGGAGGTCCTGGCCGGCGCCGACGTCTTCATCGGCGTCTCGGCCCCGAACCTGCTGACCGGCGAGGACATCGCCACCATGGCCCAGGACGCGATCGTGTTCGCCTTGGCCAACCCCGTGCCGGAGGTCGACGCCATTGCCGCGAGCGAGCACGCCGCCGTGGTCGCCACCGGACGCTCGGACTACCCCAACCAGATCAACAACGTGCTCGTCTTCCCCGGGTTCTTCCGCGGTCTGCTCGATGCGGGAGTCTCCGACATCACCGACGAGATGCTGATCGCCGCCGCGACGGCCATCGCGGACACCGTTGATGACGACCAGCTCAACCCCAGCTACATCATCCCCAGCGTCTTCGACCCCGCCGTCGCCCCTGCCGTCGCCGCAGCGGTGCGCCGAGTCGCCGCCGCGCCACCAGCCACGGCGGCGACATCAGCACCATCGACGAAACCGGTGGCATCAGCCGCGTCCTCCTGAGGATCCCCTGCGCTCAGGACCCCCGGTGCTCCGGCGGCTGCGCCGAGCCCGCCGAGCCCGCCGAGCCCGCCGAGCTCGCGGGCGAGCTCACGAGCGGAGATGCGTCCGGCCTCGTACCAGTCCCCCACCCCGGGCTTGACCCTGTGCTCGACGAAGCGACGCACCGGGTCCCTGATGTCCCGGTCGTCCTCGTGGATGCGGGTGTCGGTCTGGAAG
>Ga0247818_10000778_pt1 | contig 20088 bp, 19 predicted proteins | sample 13C_Glucose_Day1_FD_192424 | JGI IMG/M metagenome (GOLD analysis project Ga0247818, IMG submission 192424) | Soil microbial communities from agricultural site in Penn Yan, New York, United States - 13C_Glucose_Day1 | ecosystem: Environmental > Terrestrial > Soil > Agricultural land | place... | reverse complement strand
GCGACTACGCCGTCTCCTTGAAGTACGGCGGCAAGGTGATGGCCGAGCAGCCCTGGGGCGTGGGCCGGCCCTGGGGCGTGACGCTGTTCTGGATCCTGGTCTGCCTGGTCGTACCGGCGGCGCTGTTCCGCGTCGGGATGGCGGTGGTGGACCGGATACGGCCGCGGCAGTCGGCCCGCCGCCGGGGCCTGCGCCTGCCCGAAGTCGCGTTTCGCCTGCCGGGGCTCAGGCCCCGGGAAGAGGCGAGGCACGCGGCTCCACCCTCTTCGGCCCTGCCGTGGTTCACCCCGGACAGCGATCCGGGCACGGCCGGCCGGCTCTCCGCACCGCACGACGAAAGCCCGACGAGTCCGACGACTCCGACCAGGAAGGGACCCCCGTGAGCAAGCCAAGGAGAGCCGTACCGGCCCGGCCCAGGAGAGCGAGTGCGGCCGGCGTCGCGCTGATGCTCGGCGGCGCGGGCGTCCTGCTCGGCGTGAGCGCCGGCACCGCCCAGGCGGCGGAGGTGGCGTACGCGACCGAGTGCATCCCGCCCGCCATCTCGGGGCTGCCGCCGGTGCAGGGCACGACGAAGGTGGAGATCACCGCGCCCGCCGAGGCGAAGGTCGGTGACGAGGTGGAGATCGTCTGGAAGTTCGTCCAGGCGGCCTCCAAGAACCCGAACATCCTGGACCTGGAGGCGAACACGGTCCAGCCGACGGGCACCCTGAAGGCGGCCGGCGCGCAGACCGGGGACATCGCCATGCAGGGTCCGCGGGAGAACCCGCCGATCCCCAAGAACACCGACATGAAGCTGTCCGACATGAAGGGCAAGCTGAAGCTGACGGCACCGGGCGAGGTGAAGCTGACGCCGGACGCGTACAACATCAACGTCAACAAGCCGATCTCCACGGACACCAAGTGCGCGCCCAAGGAGGCGGTGAAGCAGGCGGCGACGATCAAGGTGACGGACGGGGGCGGGAACTCGGGCGGTACGACGGGAGGTCTGCCGACGGTGATCCCGACGCTGCCGACGAGTGTGCCGACCGGCCTGCCCACCGGGTCCTCCAGCCCGACGCCGAGTGAGAGCGAGACGGGCGGCGACGACGGCGGCACCAGCACCGGGGGCGGTGGCGGCCAGACCGACTTCACCGGCAAGGAGGTCCAGGTCCCCTACGAGTGCAAGACGCCCATCGGCGACAAGAACGCGACCTCGCCGGTCCAGATCAACGCCAAGAAGAGCGGCGAGAACTTCGACCTCACGGTCAAGTTCAAGAAGTCGGTGATGGACAGCCCCGCCGACATCCCCAAGGACTCGGTCAAGCCGTCGATGGAGGTCGCCCTGGGCGGCGCCGACAAGGGCACCGTCCATGTCGAGGGCCCCACCAACTCCGAGGACATCAAGTCGGGCGAGCCGATCGAGATCCCCGACCTCACCGGCACCTACAAGCCGGGTGCGAGCGGCGAGTCGACCCTCTCGCCGGGCGTCCTGACGATCGAGGCCCTGGGCACGACGACGACCTGCACGCCGGCGAAGTCGGAGGTGTCCCTCACCCTGGACACGACCGAGCAGGCGAGCGGGGCGTCCGGCGGCGGCTCGGCCGGCGGTTCGGCGGGAGGCTCCGCGGGCGGCTCGTCGACGAACGGCGGCCTGGCGGCGACGGGCGCCGAGGACCAGGGCGCTCTGAAGGCGCTGGGCCTGGTGGCGGGGACGGCACTGCTCCTAGGGGGAGCGGTGTTCACGTTCATGCCAAGGCGCAGGACGCGCTGATTTCCCTCAGGGGCGCGGGGAACCGCGCACGGTCGGAAAACCGACGGGGCCGCCGCAACCCGGGGAGGTTGCAGCGGCCCCGTCGGCTCAAGCCGCGCGGCGCTAGCGGACGTCGCCCATCAGCGTCTTGACCTTCTTGCGGTACATCCACACCGCCACACCGGCGACGACGGCGAGCGTCGCCTCCAGAGCCACGATGTTGGTCTTGTTCAGGTCGACACCGGCGATGGAGAGCAGACCGGTCGTGGCGTCACCGGCGGTGACGGCCAGGAACCAGACGCCCATCATCTGCGAGGCGTACTTCGCGGGCGCCATCTTCGTCGTCACCGACAGACCCACCGGGGACAGCAGCAGCTCACCGACGGTCTGGACGAAGTAGATCGCCACCAGCCACATCGCGGCCGCCTTGTGACCGCCCTCGGCGATCGACAGCGGGGCCAGGAAGAGGAAGAACGACGCGCCGACCAGGACCAGACCCGAGCCGAACTTCACGATCGTGCTCGGCTCCTTGCCGCGCCGGTTCAGCGCCAGCCAGAACCAGGCGAAGACCGGGGCCAGCGCCATGATCAGGACCGGGTTGACCGACTGGTACCAGGAGACCGGGAACTCCCAGCCGAAGACGCTGTTCTCGGCGGAACCCTCGGCGAAGATCGACAGGGTCGAGCCGCCCTGGTCGTAGATCATCCAGAACACGGCCGCGGCCACGAAGAACCAGACGTACGCGGACATCTTCGACTGCTCGCCGCGGTCCAGGTCCTTGTCGCGCTTGATGCGGACCAGGACCATCGTCGGGACGATCACGCCGAGCAGGGTCAGCGGGACCAGGACCCAGTTCAGCGTGTAGTGGCCGGAGAAGCCGACGATCGCGTAGAAGACGACCGCGATACCGGCCCAGATCGCCGCCTTGCGCAGGGTCGAGGACTTCTCCTCGGCGGACAGCGGCGTCGGGACGACGCTGGAGCGCTCGGACAGGTGGCGCGAGCCGATCAGGAACTGGGCCAGACCCAGCGCCATGCCGAGCGCGGCGAGCGCGAAGCCCAGGTGCCAGTTGACGTTCTCACCGATGGTGCCGATGATCAGCGGCGCGGCGAAGGCACCGAGGTTGATGCCCATGTAGAAGACGGTGAAGCCACCGTCGCGGCGCGGGTCGGACGGGCCGTCGTAGAGCTGGCCGACCATCGTGGAGATGTTGGCCTTCAGCAGACCCGAACCGATCGCGACCAGGCCGAGACCGGCGTAGAACGTGCCGGAGGACGGCAGGGCCAGCGTGAGGTGGCCGAGCATGATGACGCCGCCGGCCACGGCGACGGTCTTGCGCGGGCCCCAGACCCGGTCGCCGAACCAGCCGCCGGGCATGGTGAGCAGGTACACCATCGACACGTAGACCGAGTAGATCGCGGTGGCGGTCGCCACGTCGAGATGCAGGCCGCCCGGAGCGACCAGGTACAGCGGGAGCAGTGCCCTCATGCCGTAGTAGGAGAAACGCTCCCACATCTCGGTCATGAAGAGAGTGGCCAGTCCGCGGGGGTGGCCGAAGAAGGTCTTCTCGGAGCCGGGGGTGCCCGGGCGGGCCGAGTCCTTCGTCAGGCTGGACGCCATGGTCGATCCTTGCTGGTCGGGACGCGCATCGACGTAGAAGACGTTCACGCGCCCGGTGGGGGGCGGCCGGCACCGGCGGACACGGCCGTCCGTCCCACGCCCAGGGACAGTCCGCTCCGGATCACGGAGGGGATGACGGCGACCGTCGGGATCCACGCCCCCGCCTTCGGGGGCCCGGCCACAGGTCATTCCAATGGGGACCGGTGAGCACCGGTCCCGCACACAAAAGAGACCCTCAGCGTCAAGTGCGCCGAAGGTCCCCGTAGTGCTACGGGCGTAGAGTCACCATACGTCAGGACAGTGCCTGAAATGGAAGGACTTGAGACCGGGATCACAGGTGTCGAGGGAACCGCGGACACCCTTTCCAAGGTCCTTTCCAGGATCGCATCTCGAGGGCATAGGTCTGTACCACAGCGGCCGAAGGTAAGAGACACGCCCGGGGCCGGTGAGAATCGGGGCGGTCGATCACCCTCCAGCTCTTGTCATGGGCGGACTACCATCACCTCATGACCCGAGTACTGCTCGCCGAGGACGACGCGTCCATTTCGGAGCCGCTGGCCCGCGCACTGCGCCGGGAAGGGTACGAGGTCGAGGTGCGTGAGGACGGCCCCACCGCGCTCGACGCTGGAATGCAGGGCGGTATCGATCTGGTCGTACTGGACCTCGGCCTGCCCGGCATGGACGGTCTGGAGGTGGCCCGGCGACTGCGTGCCGAGGGCCACACCGTGCCCGTCCTCATCCTCACCGCGCGCGCCGACGAGGTGGACACCGTCGTGGGCCTGGACGCGGGCGCCGACGACTACGTCACCAAGCCGTTCCGGCTGGCCGAGCTGCTCGCCCGGGTCCGGGCCCTGCTCCGGCGCGGGGCGGCCGAGCCGCAGCAGCCGCCGGCCACCCACGGCGTACGGATCGACGTCGAGTCGCACCGGGCGTGGATGGGCGACGAGGAGCTCCAGCTCACGGCGAAGGAGTTCGACCTCCTGCGGGTGCTGGTGCGCGACGCCGGCCGGGTGGTGACCCGGGACCAGCTGATGCGCGAGGTCTGGGACACCACCTGGTGGTCCTCGACCAAGACCCTCGACATGCACATCTCCTGGCTCCGCAAGAAGCTGGGCGACGACGCGGCCAACCCCCGCTACATCGCGACGGTGCGAGGCGTGGGCTTCCGTTTCGAGAAGAGCTGAGTCCGGTCCCGAGGCCGGCGCCGTACCGGCGAGCACGCCGCAGCGGTATCCAGGCCCCACAGGTAAGTAGCAGGACATGCGCCGTCGACTGATCCAGTCCACCCTCGCCGTCGTTCTCGTCGTGATCGCCGTCTTCGGCGTGTCGCTGGTGATCGTCGAGACACGGACGATCACCAACACCGCGCAGGAGCGGGTGGACACCGAGGCTGTACGCCTCGCCAGCATCGTGGACAGCCGGCTGCTCGGGGACGAGACCGTGGACGCCAAGGTGCTGCGGGAGCAGGTCCAGGGGGACCGCTACGCCGAGATCCGGATCCCGCAGAAGCCGGTGATCCAGGTCGGCACCAAGCCGACCGGCGACGTCATCAGCGCCAGGGAGACCGGCGAGGAGGGCGAGACGGTCACCGTGCAGGAGCCGCGCTCCTCGGTGACGCGGGAGGTCGGCCGTACGCTGCTGATCATCGCGGCCGTCGCCCTGCTCGCGGTGATCGCGGCCGTGCTGCTCGCGGTCCGCCAGGCCAACCGGCTGGCCTCGCCGCTGACCGACCTCGCGGAGACCGCGGAACGACTCGGCTCCGGCGACCCCCGGCCCCGGCACAAGCGCTACGGCGTGCCCGAGCTGGACCGGGTGGCGGACGTCCTGGACTCCTCCGCCGAGCGCATCGCCCGGATGCTGACGGCGGAGCGGCGCCTGGCCGCCGACGCCTCGCACCAGCTGCGCACCCCGCTCACCGCGCTGTCCATGCGGCTGGAGGAGATCACCCTCACCGACGATCCCGACACGGTGAAGGACGAGGCGACCATCGCCCTGACGCAGGTGGAGCGCCTCACGGACGTCGTCCAGCGCCTGCTGACCAACTCCCGCGACCCGCGCACCGGCTCCGCCGTCACCTTCGACCTCGACGAGGTCATCCAGCAGCAGCTGGCCGAGTGGCGCCCCGCCTACCGCAGCGCGGGCCGGGCCATCGTCAGCTCGGGCAAGCGGCACCTCAAGGCGGTCGGCACGCCGGGCGCCGTCGCGCAGGTCCTCGCCGCGCTGATCGAGAACTCCCTCATGCACGGCGGCGGCACGGTCGCGCTGCGCACCCGCGTGACCGGCAATCAGGCGGTGATCGAGGTCACGGACGAGGGTCCCGGTGTCCCCGCGGACCTGGGCGCCCGCATCTTCGAGCGCGCCATCAGCGGCCGCAACTCCACGGGCATCGGCCTCGCGGTGGCCCGTGACCTCGCCGAGGCCGACGGCGGCCGCCTGGAGATGCTCCAGGCGAAGCCGCCGGTCATAGCGCTGTTCCTGTCGCGCACCCAGCCCCCGAAGAAGCCGCAGGACTCGGGGCCGACGGTCAGATGACGGCCCGTTCAGCCGACCCGCTGGCCGACCCGGCGCTCCTGCGCCGCGGGCCCGCGCGGGGGCTCCAGGAACGATTCGGCGGATGGCTCCGGCGCCGGCAGCGCACGGAACACCCACGTGCGGTACGACCAGAAGCGGAACAGCGTCGCGATGCCGATGCCGAGGAACTTGAAGACGTTGCTCTGCAGCGGGCTGTCCCAGCCGAAGCCGTAGGTCGCCGCGTACAGGACACCGTTCTCGATCACCAGGCCGACCACGCTGAACAGCAGGAACAGGCTCAGTTCCTTGGTGCGGCGGCTCTTGTCGCGATCCCGGTAGGTGAAGTACCGGAAGCCGATGTAGTTGAAGATGATCGCGACGACCGTCGCGATGACGCTCGCGCGCACGACCTGGAGGTCGGTGACATGCCGCACCAGGTTGAACACCAGAAGGTTGACGAGCAGCCCCGCGCCGCCCACCGCGCCGAACTTCGCGACCTCACGTACCAGCCGGTCGAAGCGCTGCCGTACGGATTTTCCGGACACCGGAGGCGACACATGAAGCCCCGAGGAACCACGTCCCATGGTTGTGAAGGCTCCCTGTCGGTCGGTTTCGTCAACTCAGCCATGCTAACCACCCCCCTTCGCGATTGCCTGTGGGTGAGCTCATACGTCGGGGAAGAGACCCGGAAAAGTCCGGTAAGAGGGTCGCCCCGGCGCGGCCGATACCCTAGGGGCGTGACGTTCCCGGTAGTCGGCATGGTCGGCGGGGGCCAGCTCGCGCGTATGACACACGAGGCAGGCATCCCGCTCGGCATCAGGTTCAAGCTTCTCAGTGACACCCCGCAGGATTCCGCGGCGCAGGTGGTCAGCGATGTCGTCATCGGCGACTATCGCGACCTCGACACGCTGCGCGAGTTCGCCCGCGGGTGCGATGTGATCACCTTCGATCACGAACATGTACCCACCGAGCACCTACGGGCGCTGGAGGCGGACGGCATCCCCGTCCGCCCCGGCCCCGACGCGCTCGTGCACGCCCAGGACAAGGGAGTGATGCGCGCGCGGCTCGATGCGATCGGTGTGCCGTGCCCCCGGCACCGCATCGTGAGCGACCCGCAGGACGTCGCCGCGTTCGCGGCCGAGGGCGACGGCTTCCCTGTCGTCCTCAAGACGGTCCGAGGCGGTTACGACGGCAAGGGCGTCTGGGTCGTGGACGACGTGACGGAGGCGGAGGATCCCTTCCGCGCCGGCGTCCCCGTCCTCGCCGAGGAGAAGGTGGACTACGTCCGCGAGCTCGCCGCCAACGTCGTGCGCTCGCCGCACGGCCAGGCGGTCGCGTACCCCGTCGTCGAGTCCCAGCAGGTGAACGGCGTCTGCGACACCGTCATCGCCCCGGCACCCGACCTCGACGAGGCCCTCGCGCTGAAGGCCGAGGAGATGGCCCTGACCATCGCCAAGGAACTCGGCGTCGTCGGCCACCTCGCGGTCGAGCTGTTCCAGACCCGCGACGGCCGCATCCTCGTCAACGAACTCGCGATGCGCCCGCACAACTCGGGCCACTGGAGCCAGGACGGCGCCATCACCTCGCAGTTCGCCAACCACGTCCGGGCCGTCCTCGACCTGCCCCTGGGCGACCCGCGCCCGCGGGCCGGGTGGACGGTGATGGTCAACGTCCTCGGCGGCGACTACCCCGACATGTACTCCGCGTACCTGCACTGCATGGCCCGCGACCCCCAGCTGAAGATCCACATGTACGGCAAGGACGTGAAGCCGGGCCGCAAGGTGGGCCACGTCAACACCTACGGCGACGACCTGGACGACGTCCTCGAGCGCGCACGTCACGCAGCCGGTTACCTGAGAGGCACGATCACCGAATGAGCCCCGTTGTAGGCATCGTCATGGGTTCGGACAGCGACTGGCCCGTCATGGAGGCCGCCGCCCAGGCCCTCGACGAGTTCGAGATCGACTACGAGGTCGACGTCGTCTCCGCGCACCGCATGCCGCGCGAGATGGTCACCTACGGCGAGCAGGCGGCCGAGCGCGGGCTGAAGGTGATCATCGCCGGTGCCGGCGGCGCCGCCCACCTGCCCGGCATGCTCGCCTCGGTGACCCCGCTCCCGGTGATCGGCGTGCCCGTGCCGCTGAAGTACCTCGACGGCATGGACTCCCTGCTCTCCATCGTGCAGATGCCGGCCGGCGTGCCCGTGGCCACCGTCTCGGTCGCCGGCGCGCGCAACGCCGGGCTGCTCGCCGCCCGCATCCTCGCCGCCCACGACGAGGACCTGCTCCAGCGGATGCGCGAATTCCAGCAGGACCTGAACGACCAGGCCACCGAGAAGGGCAAGCGACTGCGCGCCAAGGTCGAGGGAGCGGGCGGGTTCGGCTTCGGCGCGGGGAAGTGACGCCGATGACCTCCCTGGAGGCAGCCCGGGAACTGCTGCGCGAGTTCCCCGTCGTCGACGGCCACAACGACCTGCCCTGGGCACTGCGCGAACAGGTCCGCTACGACCTCGACGCCCGCGACATCGCCGGCGACCAGGGCGCCCATCTGCACACCGACATCCCCCGCCTGCGCGCGGGCGGTGTCGGCGCGCAGTTCTGGTCGGTGTACGTCCGCTCGGACTACGCCGGTGACAAGGCGGTCAGCGCCACCCTGGAACAGATCGACTGCGTACGGCAGTTGCTGGCGCGGTATCCGGGCGACCTGCGCCCGGCGCTGACGGCGGCGGACATGGAGGCGGCCCGCGCGGAGGGCCGCATCGCCTCCCTGATGGGTGCCGAGGGCGGCCACTCGATCGCCGACTCCCTCGCCACGCTGCGCGCGCTGTACGCGCTCGGCGTCCGCTACATGACGCTCACGCACAACGACAACATCGCGTGGGCGGACTCGGCGACGGACGAGCCCGGCGTGGGCGGTCTGTCGGCCTTCGGCCGTGAGGTCGTGCGGGAGATGAACCGCGAGGGCATGCTGGTCGACCTCTCGCACGTGGCGGCCACGACCATGCGGGACGCCCTCGACGCCTCCGCCGCCCCGGTGATCTTCTCGCACTCCTCCTCCCGCGCGGTGTGCGACCACCCGCGCAACATCCCGGACGACGTGCTGGAACGCCTGCCCGGCAACGGCGGCGTCGCGATGGTGACGTTCGTGCCGAAGTTCGTGCTCCAGGCGGCGGTCGACTGGACGGTCGCGGCCGACGAGAACATGCGCGCCCACGGCTTCCACCACCTCGACACGACCGCCGAGGCGATGAAGGTGCACCGTGCCTTCGAGGAGACCAACCCGCGCCCGGTCGCCACGGTGTCCACGGTCGCCGACCATCTGGACCACATGCGCGAGGTCGTCGGCGTCGACCACCTCGGCATCGGCGGCGACTACGACGGCACCGCCTTCACCCCGGACGGTCTGAACGACGTCTCGGGCTACCCCAACCTGATCGCCGAGCTGCTGGACCGCGGCTGGTCCGGGCCCGACCTGGCCAAGCTGACCTGGCAGAACGCGGTCCGGGTGCTGGGCGCGGCGGAGGACGTGGCCCGCGACCTTCAGACGACGCGGGGTCCGTCCAACGCGACCATAGAGGCGCTGGACGGCTGATCGTCGAGGGCGGGGTAGTCGGTGTAGCCGGTCGCCCCGCCCGTGTACATCAGGTACCGGTCCCGCACCGGGTTCAGCGGTGCCCCGAGCGCGAGGCGCCGCACCAGGTCGGGGTTGGCGAGGAACGGGCGACCGAGGGCGATCAGATCGGCCCCTGCGGCCAGCAGCCGGGCCGACTCGACGCCGATCGTCGCCGCGGACAGCTCCGGGAGCACCGGGTTGGCGATCAGGGTGCCCGGCCAGGCGGCCCGGATCCGCCCGAACAGCGGGTCCGCCGGGTCTGCGTGCACCAGATGCAGATACGCGAGCCCCAGCCCGCCCAGCGCCTCCACGAGCGCCGGGTAGAGCGTGTCGGTGTCGGTCTCCTCGATGCCGTTGACGGTGTTGCGCGGAGAGATCCGTACGCCGGTGCGCTCGGGCCCGATCGCGGCGGCCACCGCCTCCACCACCTCCCGCACGAACCGGATCCGCCCGGCCGGCGAGCCGCCGTGTCCGTCGGTGCGGCGGTTGGTGTTGCCGGACAGGAACTGGTGCAGGAGATGGCCGTTGGCGGAGTGCACCTCGACGCCCTCGAAACCGGCGGCCACGGCATTGCGCGCGGCGTTCGCGAAGTCGGCGACGGTGGTGCGGATGTCGTCGCCGGTCATCTCCCGGGGGACGACGGCGGGGCGGTGCCCGTCCGGCGTGAAGATCGTCTCCGGGAGCGGCAGGGGAGAGGGCGAGACGGGGGTCAGTCCGCTGGTCGCGGGGTGGCCGACCCGGCCGCCGTGCTGGAGCTGGAGGAACATCGGGCCGCCGCCGGCCGCCCGAACCGCCTCCGTGACCAGCCGCCAGCCCGCCACGTGCGAGGGCGAGTGGATCGCCGTGATGTTCGGGTACGTCTGTCCGGTCGCGTTCGGTGTGGCGGCCTCGGCGATGATCAGGCCCGCCGAGGCGCGCTGGGCGTAATAGGTGGCCATCAGGGGAGTGGGCGTGCCGTCCGCCCCCGCACGGTTCCTGGTCAGCGGGGCCATGACGAGGTGGTTGGGCAGGTGCAGACGGCCCAGGCGGGCCGGGGCGAGAAGCGGGCTGACGGTTGCCTTCTGGGACTCCGTGTGCGTCATGCCCGTACCGTAAAATCTGACATCAGTGTCAGATTCAAGCCCGGACGGACCGAGAGGGTCGCGGAATGCGGATCGGTGAACTGGCCCGGCGCACCGGTGTGAGCGAACGGTCGTTGCGCTACTACGAGGCCCAGGGGCTGCTGCGCGCCGAGCGCACGCCGGGCGGGCACCGCGACTATCCCGAGGCGGCCGTCGACCGGGTCGTCCGGATCCAGGAGCTGTTCGCCGCCGGGCTGCACAGCAGCCGGATCGCCCAGCTGCTGCCGTGCATGCGGGACACCGACGGCGGCCCCTCCGCCGTCGCCACGCCCCGGCTCGTCGAGGACCTCACCGCCGAGCGCGCCCGCATCGACCGCATGATCGCCGACCTGGTCCGTTCCCGCGACACCTTGGACGAGGTCATCGAGGCGGCGCGGGAGGGCTGACGTACCCCCGAACGCCCCGTCCACCAGGAAGGCCCCGCGGGTCCGTGCGACCGTGAACCGTACTGCTGATCAGTACGTCGACCACGTACGGAGACCGCCATGGCAGACCTCAAGTACGAAGCGGATGCCGGCCCCGAGGTCGGCGAGATAGGTGATCTGCCCGAGCGGCTGCCCGGGGATCCGCCCGAGGCCGCCGCGGGCGAGGACTCCGGCACCGACCTCCTGGCCCGCGCCCACGGCCTGCTGGCCGCGCATCCCGTCGCCGACGGCTACAGCGGACTGCCGTGGGCGTTGCGCCGGCTTCCCTGGTTCGACCTGGAGCTCGGCGAGAGCGCCGTCGACACCGATGTGCCGCGGATGCGCGAGGGCCATGTGGGCGCGCTGTTCTGGGCGCTGCACCTGCCCGAGGCGCTGGACGGGGACCGGGCCGTCGGCGCCACGCTGGAACAGCTGGACCTGGTGAAGACCGTCGTACGGGCCCACGCCGAGGGCCTGCGCCTCGCCGACACCCCCGGCCCGATCACCGATGCCCTCCACAGCGGCCGGGTCGCCGTGCTGCCGGGACCGGCGGGGGCCGCCGCGCTCGGCGACTCGCTCGGCATCCTGCGCTCCCTGCACGGCCTCGGGCTGCGCGCCCTGACCCTGTCCGGCGTCTCCTGGGCGAGCGAGTCGGGGCTGACCCGGTTCGGCGAGGAGGTGCTGCGCGAGATGAACCGCCTCGGTGTGCTGGCCGACCTCTCCGGCGCCTCCGCGGACACGGTGCGCCGGGCGTGTGCGGTGTCCAAGGCACCGGTCCTGTGCGCCCGTTCGGCCGCCCGCGCCCTGCGCCCGCACCCGGCCAACCTCCCCGACGACCTGCTGGCCGAGCTGAGCGCGGTGCGGGGCCTGTGCATGGTGCCGCTCACCGCCGAGCAGACCGGCCCGTCCGTCCGGGACGTCGCCGACCACCTCGACCACGTCCGCGAGATCGCCGGCCCCGGCTGCGTCGGCCTGTCCGGCACCTACGACGCCGGCGCCGCCCACCCGCAGGACCTCAGCGACGCCTCCTGCTACCCGCACCTCGTCGCCGAACTGCTGCGCCGTGGCTGGTCCGAGACCGACATCGCCCTGCTGACCTGGGGCAACGTCCAACGCGTGCTGCGCGAGGCCGACTTCACGGCCCGGGAGGCACAGCGCCGCCGGGCCCCCTCGACGATGAAGATCGCCGAGCTGGACGGCTGACCGGCGGCCGGCCCGGCCCGGTTGCGGGAGGTCAGGCCCGGCAGAGGCAGAACGGGTGGCCCGCCGGATCCGCGTAGACCCGGAAGCCGCGTGAGCGGTCGTCGGTGTCGAGGGGCTTGGCGCCGAGGGCCAGGATCTGCGCCTCGGCCGCGTCCAGGTCCTCGACGCTCAGGTCCAGGTGGAACTGCTGCGAGTGATCGGGCGCGGGCCACTTCGGCGGTACGAATCCAGGGGCGGCCTGGAACGCCAGCGCCCGTCCGCCCGGCACCGCCAGGTCCACCCAGTCCCCCTCGCCCTCGACGCTTCCGCCGAGCACGCCCGCGTAGAAACCGGCGAGTGCGCGGGGGTCGGGACAGTCCAGGACGACGGCGCCCAGTTCGGCGATGGCCATGACTTCCTCCTTGAGGCGTGGTTACTGCTATAGCGCGTCAACGGGTAACGCGGTTACCCGATGCTCCCGTATTGGAGGTAACGTCGCAAGGGGATTGGAGAACTGAGGGATAGCGTGCAGCCATGAGTGAGAGATCGCCCGCGCCCGGGGGCCTGGAGCTGGTCGAGTCGCTGGTTAACACGGTGGCCCTGGACTCGGGCGCGGACGCGCTGGACACGGCGGAGGGCCGGGCGCGCTTCGGGCTGGGCGAGGGGGACGTGGCCGGGGCACGGGAGCTGCGGGAGTCCCTGCGGGTGGCCCTGCTCGCCCACGCGGGCCATCCGGCGCACCGCGAGGTGACCCCGCTCGGCGTTCTGCTGGCGGCGAGCCCGCTGCTGGTCGCGGTCGACGCCGCCGACGGCTCGGCCGTCCTCGCCGCCGCCGACGAGGGGCCGCTGCGCTCAAGGGTGGCCGCGGCCATCGCCCAGGCCCTGGTCGAGGGCACCTGGAGCAGGCTGAAGGCCTGCGAGGCGGGCGACTGCCACTGGGCTTACTACGACCGCAGCCCGGCGGGGCGCGGCCGCTGGTGCTCGATGCAGGTGTGCGGGGCGCGCGCGAAGATGCGGCGCTACCGAGCGAAGTGAGCCATTTCGAAAGGTCGTTGAAGATTCATTCGGCGTGATACGCCCGGGTGCGGCAGAATGCGAAGGACGCCGTTTCGGCCGACTGAGCCTCGGCCGAAACGGCGTCGCCCGTCTCCGGGGACGCCGCACCGGCCGAGTGGGCTAGGCGGTGGGCCGTCCCATCGCCCGGTAGCTCCAGCCGGCCTTGCGCCACAGCTCGGGGTCGAGGGCGTTGCGGCCGTCCAGGATGACCCGGGCCGCCGCGACCTCGCCGAGCGTCTTCGGGTCCAGCTCCCGGAACTCCCGCCACTCCGTCAGGTGCAGTACGACATCGGCGCCGCGCACCGCCTCGACCGCGCTGTCGGCGTAGCCGAGGGTCGGGAAGAGACGGCGGGCGTTGCCCATGCCCTTGGGGTCGTAGACCGTGACCTGGCCGCCCTGGAGGTGGATCTGCCCGGCGACGTTCAGCGCGGGCGAGTCCCGTACGTCGTCCGAGTCGGGCTTGAAGGTGGCGCCGAGCACCGCGACCCGCTTGCCGAGGAACGGCCCGCCGCCCAGCGCCTGCCGGGCGAGCTCCACCATCTGCCCGCGCTGGCGCATGTTGATCGAGTCGATCTCGCGCAGGAACGTCAGCGCCTGGTCGGCGCCCAGCTCACCGGCGCGGGCCATGAAGGCGCGGATGTCCTTGGGCAGGCACCCGCCGCCGAAGCCGATGCCGGCGCGCAGGAACTTCTTTCCGATCCGGTCGTCGTGCCCGATGGCCTCCGCGAGCTTGGCGACGTCGCCGCCGGCGGCCTCGCAGACCTCCGCCATCGCGTTGATGAAGGAGATCTTGGTGGCCAGGAAGGAGTTCGCGGAGGTCTTCACCAGCTCGGCGGTGGGGAAGTCGGTGACGACGAAGGGAGAGCCGTCGGCGATCGGCGTCGCGTACACCTCGCGCAGCAGCTCCTCGGCACGCTCGCTGCGCACGCCGACCACGATCCGGTCCGGGTGCAGGGTGTCGTCCACGGCGAAGCCCTCGCGCAGGAACTCCGGGTTCCAGGCCAGCTCCACCTCGCCGCCGCCCGGCGCGAGCTCCAGGATGCGGGCGGCGAGCCGGTCGGCGCTGCCCACCGGCACGGTCGACTTGCCGACGACCAGGTTCGGGCCGCGCAGGTGCTTGGCGAGGGACTCGACGGCGGAGTCGACGTAGCTCATGTCGCAGGCGTACTCGCCGTGCTTCTGCGGAGTGTTCACGCAGACGAAGTGCACGTCGCCGAACTCGGCGACCTCCGCCCAGTCCATGGTGAAGCGCAGCCGGCCCGTGGAGCCCTCGATGCCGGCGACGTGCTTGCGCAGCAGTTCCTCGAGGCCGGGCTCGAACATCGGGACCTGGCCCCGGCCGAGCATCTCGATCTTCTCGGGCACCACATCGAGCCCCAGCACCTCGAACCCGAGCTCGGCCATGGCCGCGGCGTGGGTGGCGCCGAGATAGCCGGTACCGATCACGGTGATCTTGAGGGCCATGGGGGACTCCAGAAGGGGGACGGCGGCGTGCGGGCCCGAGCATAACCGGAGGCCCTGACGGGCAACTTCCCAGCTGTCGCCAAGCTCACGTATCACTCCCGTGAGCCGACCCCTAAAATTTGAGTTACTTAACGGTAATTAGCACCGGCATCACACTTGCCACCCAGCGTCCTTGGAGCGTGAGAGACCTTGGCCGGATCGGCTGACTTCGACCTGTACCGCCCGTCCGAGGAGCACGACATGCTCCGTGACGCCATCCGCTCCCTGGCCGAGGCGAAGATCGCACCGCACGCTGCCGCGGTCGACGAGGACGCCCGCTTCCCGCAGGAGGCGCTGGAGGCCCTGGTCGCCAATGATCTGCACGCGGTGCACGTGCCCGAGGAGTACGGCGGCGCCGGCGCCGACGCCCTGGCCACCGTGATCGTGATCGAGGAGGTGTCCCGCGTCTGCGCGTCCTCCTCCCTGATCCCGGCCGTGAACAAGCTGGGCTCGCTCCCGGTGATCCTCTCCGGCTCCGAGGACCTGAAGAAGCGGTACATGACCCCGCTCGCCAAGGGCGAGGGCATGTTCTCCTACTGCCTGTCCGAGCCCGACGCCGGCTCCGACGCGGCCGGCATGAAGACGAAGGCCGTCCGCGACGGCGACCACTACATACTGAACGGCGTGAAGCGCTGGATCACCAACGCCGGCGTCTCCGAGTACTACACGGTGATGGCGGTCACGGACCCGGCGAAGCGCTCCAAGGGCATCTCGGCGTTCGTGGTGGAGAAGTCCGACGAGGGCGTCTCCTTCGGTGCCCCCGAGAAGAAGCTCGGCATCAAGGGCTCCCCGACCCGCGAGGTCTACCTGGACAACGTCCGCATCCCGGCGGACCGCATGATCGGCGAGGAGGGCACCGGCTTCGCCACCGCGATGAAGACGCTGGACCACACCCGCATCACCATCGCCGCCCAGGCCCTCGGCATCGCCCAGGGCGCCCTCGACTACGCCAAGGGCTACGTCCAGGAGCGCAAGCAGTTCGGCAAGCCGATCGCCGACTTCCAGGGCATCCAGTTCATGCTCGCGGACATGGCCATGAAGATCTCGGCCGCCCGCGCGCTGACCTACCAGGCCGCCGCCGCCTCGGAGCGCGGCGACGCCGATCTGACCTACCTGGGCGCCGCCGCCAAGTGCTTCGCCTCGGACGTGGCGATGGAGGTCACCACGGACGCCGTCCAGCTCCTCGGCGGCTACGGCTACACCCGTGACTACCCCGTCGAGCGCATGATGCGCGACGCCAAGATCACGCAGATCTACGAGGGCACCAACCAGGTCCAGCGCATCGTCATGGCGCGCAACCTGCCGTAGCCCCGCGGGATTTGAAGGTGAAGGGTGTCCGGGTCCCCCGGGCACCCTTCACCCGTTCGGGCCCCTGGCACCGCCTACGACGGAATGCGGAGGTGTGTGCCCTGTGCGACTTCTGGTGTGAATTGTTCGCGTCCGCCCGATGGCGCCCCGCCGCGGGCGGGCGTAGGACGGAAGGGCACGGGGCCCGCCCCGGGCTCCCGCGTCCCCCAGGAGGAGCCATGACCCAGCCCGGAACCATGCCGATGAGCAAGGAGATGCAGGACTGCGTCGACGCGTGCATGACCTGCCACAGCATCTGCGAGGAGACCATGAGCTCCTGTATGCAGATGGGCGGCCAGGCCCAGATGCAGATCATGCGGGCGCTCATGGACTGCGCCGAGACGACCCGTATGTGCGCGGACATGATGATGCGCCGCTCGCCCATGTCGGCCGAGATGTGCGCGATGTGCGCCAAGGCCTGTGAGATGTGCGCCGAGGCGTGTATGTCCATGCCGGACGATCCGCAGATGATGCGCTGCGCGGAGGCGTGTCGCCGCTGCGCAGCCACCTGTCACGCGATGGCCGGCGCCACGATGTGACCGCCGCCTGACAGCAGTCGAGGGCACCCGGTTGTGGGTGCCCTCGATCAGTGCGCTCGCGCCTCACTTGTCCGAGACGGTCACCGTCTCGTCGTTCTTCAGCTGCTCCACCAGCTTCTTCACCTTCGCGGTGTCCCACTGGAGGTTGCCGTTGCCGGAGTTGCCCGAGATCGGCATGTTCATCGACTTGCCCTCACCGCCGCTGACGCCCTTCATCGCCCAGAACATGGACGCCAGGTCCCACAGGCTCATGTCCTTGTCGACGGTCAGGGAGTCCAGGCCCGCGCCCATCGTCGGGTACAGCTTGAAGGGGTTCAGGATCGTGCCCGGGGTGGCGACCTGGTTGGCCAGGGCCGAGAGGAACTTCTGCTGGTTCTTCGTACGGTCCAGGTCGGAGCCGGGCAGTGCGTACCGGGTGCGGACGAAGGCGAGCGCCTCCTCGCCGTTCAGGGTCTGCTTGCCCTCCTTGAAGTCGGCCCCGGACTTGGAGTCCTTGATGCCGCCCTTCGGGATGTCTATCTCGACGCCGCCGACGGAGTCCACGATGTTGGCGAAGCCGCCGAAGCCGATCTCGACGTAGTGGTCGATGTGCAGACCGGTGTTGGCCTCGACGGTGCGAACCAGCAGCTCGGGGCCGTCCTCCGCGTACGCAGCGTTCAGCTTGGTCTGCCGGCCGGTGCCCTCGTAGAGCTTGCCGGAGTCGGAGCCCTTGTACGACGGGATCGTGACGTTCGAGTCGCGCGGCAGGGACACCAGGGTGTCTCCGTTGCTGCCGACGTGCAGGATCATCATCGAGTCCGTGCGCTTGCCCTCGGCGGAGCCGGTGTGCAGCTTCTTCTTCTCCTCGGCGGACATGCCCGCACGGCTGTCGGAGCCGACGATCAGGTAGTTGGTGCCCTCGCCCGCCTCGGGCCGGTCGATGACCTTGGACAGGTCGACGTCACGGTTGAGCTTGGAGTCGGCCCAGAAGTAGGTGGCGACCGACGTCACGACCAGCACGGTCACCAGCGTGATCGTCGTCACCTTGATACGGCGCCGCCAGTTCGGCGCGGGCCGCGGCTCGCGCATCCCCCCGCCGTCACGGCCGCCGCCCCCGCCGCCGTAGACCTGGCCCGTGTTGTAGCCGCTGTCGTACCCGTCGTCATGGCCGTCGTCGGCGTAGCCGCCGTGCCCCTGGCCGTTCACGTACGACGGCTGCTGCGGCACACCGCCGTAGCCCTGGCCGGGCGGCGCCGCCTGGCCGCGGCGGACCTGCCGCATCACGCGCGCGCCCTCGGGCTGTGCGCCAGCGCTGCCGCGTCCGTAACGGCTGCCGCGGTTGTCGTCGGACCATGCCTGGGGCCAGTCATTCATGCGCCTAAGTGTGCAGGGCATGGCCAGGTGTCTTACAAGGGTCGGCGAAAAATAGAGGCACGGCTGTTGCGAACCCAACACAAAGTCCGCGAATGACGGCGCGGCATAAGGTGGACGGCATGACAGACCAGGTCACCGCAGTGGAGTCGGGCAATCCGGAGATCCCGGGCAAACCGACATCCGCATCACGCACCACTCTCAGCCACATCATGACCCACAACGACACCAACCTTCTGGGGACGGTGCACGGCGGTGTGATCATGAAGCTCGTCGACGACGCCGCGGGAGCCGTGGCCGGCCGGCACTCCGGCGGCCCCGCCGTCACCGCGTCCATGGACGAGATGGTGTTCCTGGAGCCGGTCCGCGTCGGTGACCTCGTCCATGTGAAAGCGCAGGTCAACTGGACCGGACGGACCTCGATGGAGGTCGGCGTACGGGTGCTCGCCGAGCGCTGGAACGAGTCGACGCCGCCCCAGCAGGTCGGCTCCGCGTACCTGGTGTTCGCCGCCGTCGACGCCGACGGCAAGCCGCGCCGGGTGCCCCCGGTGATGCCGGAGACCGAGCGCGACAACCGCCGCAACCAGGAGGCCCAGATCCGCCGCACCCACCGTCTGGCCCGCCGCCGCGCCATCAAGGAGCTGCGCGAGAAGCGGGCGGCGGAGGGTTACCAGGACTGAGCCGGCCGGACCGGCGCCCCGGTGGACCCGGGCGCCGACGGCATGGCCGGTTCTCGACCCTGTTCCGGGGTTACGAGCACCCTGTCTCGTCGCCCCGGACCACCGCGGAGTGGCTCTTCAGCGGGTCCTCGGCCCGTACCTTGCGGACCTGCTTGAAGTCCTTGCCCACGATCACCTTCAGCGTCGGCCCGAGCCCCTTCACCGCCCGCAGCTCGCTTCCGGGCAGGGCGGCCGCCAGGGACTTGGCCGAGCGGTCCCAGCCGGGGTCGTGGGCGACGACCGTCCGCTTCAGCGAGTGCTCCGCCGAGGGCACCGGACGTCCCGTCGTACGGAACCCGATCCCCGCCAGCGCCGTGTCGGCGCGCTTGCCGAGGCCCTCCCGCGCGGTGCCGTTCTCCACCTGGACGTGGATCTGCTGCGGGGCGACCTCCACCGGGACGGCCCGGTGCCGCGTGCGCTCCTCGGCCAGCGGCTTGTCCTCCCGCAGGGCCCGGAACAGGCGCTCGGCCCGCTCGTTGTCCCACTTCACCGTGGAACCGAGGCCCTTGACCGTGTACCCGAGCTGCCCGATCGGCACGGTCGTGAACTCCGACGACGAGGGCGAGAAGTTCCGCATCGCCCGCCCGAGGTCGAGCAGCTCGCCCGTGCCGAACTCCTTGTCGGCCCGCACCGACCCCAGCACCGCCCGTGTCACGTCCCGGAACCGCATCGGGTTCAGCAGGATCCCCGACGACGTCGCCCGCTCGACCAGCGCCGCCATGAACCGCTGCTGACGCTGCACCCGCCCCAGGTCGGAGTCGCTGTCGATGTGCCGGGCGCGCACGAACTGCAACGCCTCGCCGCCCATCAGCCGATGGGAGCCGGCCGTCAGGTCAAGCCCGGTGTAGGAGTCCTTCAGCGGCTCGGCGGTGCAGATCCGCACCCCGCCGAGCACGTCCACCGTCTTCATGAAGCTGGTGAAGTCGACCTCCAGATAGTGGTCGATCTTGACGTGCGTCATGTGCTCGACGGTGCGCACGGTGAGGTTCGGACCGCCCTCCGCGTACGCCGCGTTGATCTTGATGGCGTGTGCCCTGCGGCCCTCGCCGGCCGGCACCTCGGCGTAGGAGTCGCGCGGCAGGCTCACCACGCTCGCCCGCTCCCGGTCCGCCGAGATGTGCACGATCATGATCGTGTCGGTGCAGTGGCAGGGGGCGCCGCCCAGCTTGTACTTGCGCCGCTCCTCGTCGCTGATGCGGTTGCGGCCGTCGGTGCCGACGAGCAGGACGTTCATCCCGTGCCCGGTCGGCGGCCGGTTCTTCATGTCCTTGAACGGGTCGACCCGCTCGATCTTCGCGTCCAGGCTGGTCACCACCGCGTGCCCGATGCCGGCGGAGGCGAGCACCACGACGGACAGCGTCGTCACCGCCCGCATGGCCCAGCGTGGCCGCCTGC
>Ga0247818_10000773_pt1 | contig 20165 bp, 20 predicted proteins | sample 13C_Glucose_Day1_FD_192424 | JGI IMG/M metagenome (GOLD analysis project Ga0247818, IMG submission 192424) | Soil microbial communities from agricultural site in Penn Yan, New York, United States - 13C_Glucose_Day1 | ecosystem: Environmental > Terrestrial > Soil > Agricultural land | place... | reverse complement strand
TCGAGCCTGAGTGAACTGGTCGACGGCCTGACCCAGCGCCCCTTGCTGTTCCTGCCGCTGGCGCTGCTGATCGGCGCCCTGCTGTGGCGGCGCACGAGCTTGTACGCCAAGTTGAACAAGGTTCACCAGGACATCGGCCACTTCAAGCGCGACAGCCAGTGGCACACGCCTCAAGCGATCCTGATCAATATTTTGCTGGCGATGCCGGTCGCCCTGGGCCTGGCCTTGTGCGGCCTGGCCTTGCAGATCGACGCTCGCGGGCAAAACGCCAACATGGGCGCGGCGCTGTTGCAGATGGCCCAGGCCTGGCTGGTGTTCTACACCACCTACCGGATCCTCGCGCCTGGCGGCGTGGCCGAGTTGCATTTCCGCTGGGAAAAACCCCAGGTCGAGTTCCTCCAGGGCTGGATTCGCCGACTCGGGCTGGTGGTCATGGCCTTGGTCGCGGTGGTGGCCGTCGCCGAACTGCAACCGGCCGCGCTGGCTGACGACGTGCTCGGCATGCCGGTAGTACTGACTTGCTACGCCCTGATGGCCTGGTTGCTCAGCCGCCTGTTGATCAGCAGCCCGACCCACGAAAACGCCTCGCTGTTCCGCAAGGCTTTGGCCGTCGTGTTCACCGCCCTGCCGATCGCCTTGTTCGTGGCGGTGTGCTTCGGCTACTACTACACCGCACTGAAACTCAGCGACCGGTTGATCAATACCCTTTACCTGCTGATGTTCTGGCTGGTGATCGAAGCCACTTTCGTGCGCGGCCTCAGTGTTGCGGCGCGGCGCCTGGCTTACCAGCGCGCCCTGGCCAAACGCCAGGCCGCCAAGGAAGCGGGCGACGGCGAAGCGGTGATCGAAGAGCCGACCCTGGACATCGAGAAGGTCAACGAACAGTCTCTGCGCCTGATCCGCCTGGCGCTGCTCGGCGGATTCATGGTGGCGCTGTACTGGGTCTGGTCGGACCTGATCTCGGTGTTTTCGTACCTGGACAACGTCACCCTCTACGAATACACCAGCGGCACCGGTGCCAACATGAGCATGGTACCGATCAGCATCGGCGACATGCTCGGCGCACTGATCATCATCGGCATCACCTTTGCCCTCGCACGCAACCTGCCGGGTCTGCTGGAAGTGTTTGTGTTGTCGAAGCTCAACCTGGCCCAAGGCAGTGCCTACGCCACCACCACATTGCTTTCCTACGTGATCGCCGGTATCGGTTTCGTCTCGACCCTGTCCACCCTCGGCGTGAGTTGGGACAAGTTGCAGTGGCTGGTGGCGGCGCTCTCGGTGGGCCTGGGTTTCGGCATGCAGGAGATCTTCGCCAACTTCATTTCCGGGATCATGATCCTGTTCGAACGCCCGGTACGGATCGGCGACACGATTACCATCGGCAACCTGTCGGGCACAGTGAGCAAGATCCGGATCCGCGCCACGACCATCACCGACTTCGACCGCAAAGACATCATCGTCCCGAACAAGACGTTCATTACCGGGCAATTGATCAACTGGTCCCTGACGGACACCATCACCCGGGTGACCCTCAAGCTGGGGGTAGACTACGGCTCGGACCTGGATCTGGTGAAAGAGCTTCTTCTGAAGGCTGCACGGGAAAACCCGCGGGTACTCAAAGAGCCTGAACCCCATGTGTACTTCCTGAACTTCGGCGAAAGCACCCTCGACCACGAGTTGCGCATGCACGTGCGCGACCTGGGTGACCGTAACCCGGTGCTCGACGAGGTCAACCGCTTCATCAACCGCGAATTCAAGAAGCAACACATCAACATTTCGTTCCGGCAGATGGAGGTTTACCTCAAGAACATCCAGGGTCAGGAATACAGGATGGTGCCGGTCGATCCGGAAACGAAAACCATTGTGCCCAAGACCGAGGGTCCAGTGCCTCAAGAGCCGCCGGCCGCCAAGCTCGACTAACCGGCCTATCCCTAGCAGAATGCTCGGACATTCTGCTGGAGATGGCCCTTGAAAGCCCTCGACGAACTGACCTTCGATAACCGCTTCGCCCGCCTGGGGGATACGTTTTCCGCCCATGTGCTGCCCGAGCCCATCGACAATCCGCGCCTGGTGGTGGCCAGCCCCGCCGCCATGGCCCTGCTCGACCTCGACCCGGCCGAGGCCGAAACCCCAGCGTTCGCCGAGCTGTTCAGCGGCCACAAGCTCTGGGCCGACGCGGTTCCGAGGGCGATGGTCTATTCCGGTCACCAGTTCGGTTCCTACAACCCCCAGTTGGGCGACGGGCGCGGCTTATTGTTGGGCGAGGTCTACAACCAGGCCGGCGAGCATTGGGACCTGCACCTCAAGGGCGCCGGCCAGACGCCCTTTTCGCGCATGGGCGATGGACGCGCGGTACTGCGCTCATCGATTCGCGAGTTTCTGGCCTCCGAAGCACTGCATGCCCTGAACATCCCGACCACCCGCGCACTGTGCGTGATCGGCTCCGACACGCCGGTCTGGCGCGAGAAGCAGGAACGGGCGGCCATGGTCCTGCGCCTGGCACCGAGCCATGTGCGTTTCGGTCATTTCGAGTATTTCTACTACACCAAACGCCCGGAGAAGCAGAAAGAACTCGGCGACTACCTGCTGGCCATGCATTTCCCGGAGTGCCTGGAACAACCGGAACCGTACCTGGCGATGTTCCGCGAAATCGTCGAGCGCAACGCCGAACTGATCGCCAAGTGGCAAGCCTATGGTTTCTGTCATGGGGTGATGAACACCGACAACATGTCGATCCTGGGCATCACCTTCGACTATGGCCCGTTCGCCTTCCTCGACGACTTCGACGCCCACTTCATCTGCAACCACTCCGATGACCAGGGCCGTTATTCCTTCAGCAACCAGGTGCCGATCGGCCAGTGGAACCTCAGCGCCCTGGCCCAGGCCCTGACGCCATTCATCAGTGTCGAGGCCCTGCGCGAAACCCTCGGCCTGTACCTGCCGCTGTACCAGGCCCACTACCTGGACCTGATGCGCCGTCGTCTCGGTTTTACCACCGCCGAGGAAGATGACCAGAAATTGCTGGAACAGCTGCTGCAACTGATGCAGAACAGCGGCGTTGATTACAGCCTGTTCTTCCGCCGCCTGGGGGATGAATCACCTGAGCTGGCGCTCGCCCGCTTGCGCGACGACTTCGTCGACATCAAGGGCTTCGATGCCTGGGGTGAACGCTATGCCGCTCGGGTTGCCCGTGAAGGCGAGGTTGATCAGCAACAGCGCCGCACACGGATGCATGCGGTCAATCCCCTCTACATCCTGCGCAACTACCTGGCGCAGAAAGCCATCGATGCGGCGGAAAGTGGCGACTATTCAGAAGTTCGTCGCCTGCATGCAGTGCTGAGCAATCCGTTCGAGGAACAGCCGGGAATGCAGGGTTACGCCGAGCGGCCACCGGAATGGGGCAAGCATCTGGAGATCAGTTGTTCGTCGTGAGGCTGGTCAGATAAAGGTCTCCACCGACACACCAAAGCGCTCGGCCAACCAGCGGATCTGGCGCAGGTTGAGCTGGCGCTTGCCGCTCAAGATCTCGGAGACTACCGACTGGCTGCCTACGCCGGGCAGTTCGCTTTGGCTCAGGCCATGTTCGCGCATCAGGTAACGAAGGACGTCTACGCCACTGGCTACGGGCATCGGGTGATGCTTGTGGTCCCATTCCTCAATCCAGTCGCCAATGATATCCGCCAGACTCATCAGAGGATGTGACTCATCCTCACCGGTCATCTCGAGCAATTCATCGAGCGCCTGGACCAGCGCGTCGTAGTCGTCTTCGTTTTTTGGTTTGCGCAGTACCGGCGACACAAACTGCCAATGCTCAGCAGCTTTTTTGATCAGTACACTCATTGTCTCTTCTCCTTCCATTTACCCCGTTCATACTCGCGGTGATCCAACACGTGTTTGATGTACAGCTTCTGCGGCTGATACCTCACGACAGCAATCAATCGCAGTTTATTTCCTCCAATGTCGAACACATGAAACTCACCGACCTTATCGGTTGCAGGAAACAGCGATTTCATTGCGGCAAAGTCACCGGGTTTGTTTCGCTTGATCAATCGATACCATTCATCGAGCGCACTCGCAGCCTTTGGCCATTTTTCCTTGGATTCCCAGATTCGTTTCTCCGCGAACACATGCATGCAATCTCCTTATCGCAATTTGCTATAGTGAGTTAATCACAGATCTCCAATATCGCAAGTTGCGATATTGGCAAGTAGACGAATGGTGAAGTCAGCGTTCTCTGAGCCTAGACAGGCTGCGCCCCTTCGCTCGATTGAAAACATGAGCAAACGTCTCCAAATAAGAATGATCGGCTTCTTAACAGGACCCCTCTCATGACCGATCCAATGCTCATCCCCTGCCCCCACTGCAACGGCCTCAACCGCATTCCCGCCGAGCGAATCGACGACCATCCAAAATGCGGCCGTTGCAAGGCCGAGGTCCTGTTGGCCAAACCGTTCGAATTGAAGCAAAGCGATTACGCCAGTCAGATCAAGGGCGACCTGCCGTTGCTGGTGGATGTGTGGGCGGACTGGTGCGGGCCGTGCAAGTCGTTTGCCCCGGTGTTCGAGCAGGCCGCGAGTCAGTTGTCAGGCAAGTGTCGGTTGGCGAAACTCGATAGCGAGGCGAACCAGCAGTTGTCGGCGCAGTTGGGCATCCGCTCGATCCCGAGCCTGATTCTGTTCAAGAACGGCCGGGAAGTGGCGCGCCAGAGCGGGGCCTTTCCGTTACCCCAGTTGATGAGCTGGTTGCGTAGTCAGGGGATCTGACCACACTATCATAGCCACCGAGAATCAATTGTGGGAGCAAGCCCGCTCCCACATGGGTCATCAGGTGTTTTCGAGAAGGTTGTGCAAATCGACGAATTGCTGGGTCAGCTTGTGCCGCGGATCGAGATGAATCAGCGGCGTGTTGGCCTGATGTGACTCACGCATGCGCACCGAACTGCCCAGATACACCGGCAGCACCGGCAACCCCTCGGCAATCAGTTCGTCGAGCATTTGCTGGGGCAGGCTGGCACGGGCCTGGAACTGGTTGACGACTATGCCTTCGACTTCCAGCCCTTCATTGTGGTCGTCCTTCAATTCTTCGATCTCCGCCAGCAGGCCGTACAGCGCCTGACGCGAGAAACTGTCGCAATCGAAGGGGATCAGCACGCGATCAGCGGCGATCAATGCCGAAACGGCATAAAAATTCAACGCTGGCGGCGTATCCAGATAGATGCGGTCGTAGTCGCCGTCCAGCTCCTCGAGCAATTTACGCAGCTTGTTGATCTTGTGTTTGGCCTCAAGCTTGGGCTGCAAGTCAGCCAACTCGGCCGTGGCGGTGATGACGTGGAGGTTGTCGAACGGGGTTTCGTAGATATCGACCTGGCTTTTTTTAGAGAACGGCCCGGAAGACAGCGTCTGCTTGAAGAAATCGGCAATGCCCATCGGAATGTCATTGCCGGTGAGCCCTGTCAGGTACTGAGTGGAGTTGGCCTGGGCATCGAGATCCACCAATAGGGTGCGATAACCCTCGCTGGCACTGACCGCCGCCAGATTGCAGGCAATGCTCGATTTGCCTACGCCACCTTTCTGATTGAACACCACGCGCCGCATGTCAAAACCTCCGTGTATCAAAGAATGACGAGTGTAGTAGTCCACGGCGCTGCTTAGCTACCTCGCCGGTAAAGGGACTACACAGTCAGGTGCGATCTCTTGATGAAAAAGCGGCAAAGTCATGCACTGATCGCAAAATGAGCCGACAGACATGGCAGGCGCACTATGGATAATGGCCGTACGAAGCTCAATGCGCACCAACCGGTCCGTTTGTTGAGCAAAATGTAACCAGCATTTGCTACAGGCTCGCCGCACCGCGATAATGCGCGCCACTCGGCGTAATGCGCCACGGTAGCGTCTGTCGCTGTTTTTGCGATTCACCGCGTCAAGGAAGCCCGCAGGGGCGGGATGAATGTCTGTGATTAACTTCAACATCGCCCAATGGCGCGCGTGGGCCCCTGGGCTCGAAAGCGTGGACGATTGGCAGGCCTGGTGCCGACAACCGGTCGTGCTCCCGGGCAGCGATGCCGCCCCCGACGTCTCTTTTCTACCGGCCATGCAGCGCCGGCGACTCAGCCGCCTGGCGCGGATGGCATTCAGTGTTGGCTGGCCATTGGCCGAGGGGCGTCAGGACTTACCGTTGGTCTTTATATCCCGCCACGGCGAAACCCCGCGCACCTTTGAAATACTCAGCGAACTGGCGGCCGATCAACCGCTGTCCCCTACCCAGTTCAGCCTGTCGGTGCACAACGCGGTGATCGGCCTGTGGTCGATCATGCGTGGCGAAACCAGTGAGATGACGGCCCTTGCGGCAGCCGGCGACGGCCTTGAACACGGCATGCTAGAGGCCGCGGCATTGCTTGCCGAAGGTGCGACGGCAGTCCTGCTGGTGGTTACCGAAGAGCAGCCACCCCAAGCCTATTCCACCTGGATCGACGATGTGCCGTTCCCTTACGCGGTCGGCCTGCTGATTACCCCGGGCAATGACTGGCAGCTGTCCCTGAACAGCAACCCGGATGTGTTGTCCAAAGCCCACTGGCCCCATGCCCTGGATCTCTTGCGTACCCTGCTCGGCCAGCAGACTACCTGCCAACATGCCTGGAAAAATCGTGTATGGACCTGGCAACGCAACCTGTAACAGATAAAAACCGCGACGCCTATTACTGGCGCCTGCTGGCTACCGCTGCAAGCTTCACCCTGTTCGGGTTGGGCGGGGTGTGCCTGCGCCTGGTGGTTTTCCCGCTGCTGAGCTGCCTGCCCGGCGATGCCCAGAAGCATCGGTTGCGGGCTCGGAAAACTGTCAGTAGATGTTTCTGGTTTTTCGTCCGTTTCATGGCCCGCACCGGTGTGCTGACCTACGACATCCAGGGTGCTGAAAAGCTCGGTCGACCCGGGCAGATGATCATCGCCAACCACCCGTCGCTGATCGACGTCGTGTTCCTGATCGGCCTGGTGCGCCATGCCAATTGCGTGGTCAAGCAAAGCCTGTGGGAGAACCCCTTTACCCGCGATCCGCTGCGCCGCACTGAATACATCAGCAACGACGGCAGTATGGACATGCTCGATGCGGCGGCGGATGCGCTGAAAAGCGGCCAGACCCTGATCATCTTTCCCGAAGGCACGCGCACCCGGCCAGGCCACGCACCGGCCTTTCATCGGGGTGCCGCGGCGATCGCGTTGCGCGGTGCGAAAATCCTCACCCCGGTGATCATCAAGGTCAACCCCACCACATTGACCAAGGCCGAGCCCTGGTATCGGATCCCCAAACGCCGCGTGCACTTCAGTTTCCGTGTCGGGGCCGATATAGACCCACAAGCCTTCGCTGCGCTGGGCCCTGCTCCGCAGGCGTCGCGCAAGCTCAACGATTATCTGCATCATTACTTTATCAAGGAGCTCGCCGAAGATGAGCGATCTACACCGTGAAATCAAAGAACTGATCATCGACGCCCTGGGCCTTGAAGATATCAGCGTCGACGACATTGGCGATGACCAGACGCTGTTTGGCGAAGGCCTGGGCCTGGATTCGGTCGACGCCCTGGAACTCGGCCTGGCGATCCAGAAAAAGTATGGCATCAAGATCGACGCCGACGCCAAGGACACCCGCAATCACTTCAGCAATGTGGCGAGCCTTGCGGCATTCGTCACCGCAAAACAGGCAGCTTGAGACCGGACCATGCAAACTCGTGAAGCAATTTTCATCACCCTGCGCGATGCCATGGTCGAACTCTTCGAGTTGGACCCTGAGCGTGTGAGCCTCGAGTCCAACCTGTATCAGGACCTGGAAATCGACAGCATCGACGCAGTCGACCTGATCGATCACATCAAACGCCAGACCGGCAAGAAGATCGCCGCCGAAGAATTCAAATCGGTGCGTACCGTCAGCGATGTGGTCGAGGCGGTCTATCGTCTGGTTCACCCGGCCGCATGAGTCGATTGATCGGCCTTGGCCTGCTGCTGGCGGGCCTGCTGTACCCCTTTGCGGTGTATTTCGGCATGGAGCATTTTGCCCCGTGGCAGTTCGGCCTCCTGCTGGGCAGCCTGTGGCTGGCCCGGGCCCTGCTCGGTGCGCGCAAGCCAGGCAGCCTGTGGATGGCGATCGGCGCGATCGCTTTCTGCCTCTTGCTGGCGCTACTGGATAGCCCGCTGTTGCTGCGCTGGTACCCGGTACTGATCAGCGCGTTCATGCTCGCGCTGTTCGGGCTGAGCCTGAAATACGGCCCGCCGATGGTCGAACGGCTGGCGCGACTGCGTGAACCGCAGCTGCCGGCGAAGGCGATTGTTTATACCCGCCAGGTGACCATCGTCTGGTGTGTGTTCTTCCTCTGTAACGGTTTGCTCGCCGCCGCCCTGACACTCTGGGCGCCGCTGAAGTGGTGGATGTTGTATACCGGTCTAATTTCCTACGGGTTGATGGGCCTGCTGTTTGCCATTGAATGGCTCATGCGACAACGGGTACGAGGCCACCCATGAATTGGACAAAACTTGAGCACCTGTTGCTCAAGGCTCAGCCGGAACGTGCCGTGACGGCAGGGCCGGCGCTGAATCACGCGCAACTGTGCGAGCAGGCATTGAGTCTGGCCGCCAGCCTGCAGGCCCAGGGCGTGCAGCGCATTGCCGTGCACCTAGAAGATGCCGCCGACCTGGCGATTGCCCTGCTCGGCGCCTGGCGTGCCGGGGTCAGCGTGCTGCTGCCTGCCGACTTGCAAGCCCGGACTCGCCAGCGCTGGTCGACGGAAGTCGATCTGTGGCTGACCGATCAGGCCGACGACGCGCACCTGAGCGATTATCGGCATTCGCCACTGAGCGCCGCCACGCTGGATCTGGATCGCTGCCAGCTGAGCTTGTGCACGTCCGGTTCCAGCGGTGAACCCAAGCGCATCGACAAAAGCCTGCGTCAGCTGGCCAATGAAGTCGAAGCGCTGGAACGGCTGTGGGGCACCGACCTGGGTGAGGCCTGCATCATCGGCAGCGTTGCCACCCAGCACATCTACGGCCTGCTGTTCCGGGTGTTGTGGCCGTTGTGCGCCGGGCGCCCGTTCGTGCGCAAGCAACTGGCCTTCCCGGAGGATGTGCAGCGCGCCAGCCGTGAACACTCGGCGTTCGCCTGGGTCGCCAGCCCGGCGCTGCTCAAGCGCATGGGCGACAATCTCGACTGGCCTGCCCTGAGCGCGGTTCGACGGGTATTTTCCTCCGGCGGCGCATTACCGGCCGAAGCCGCTCAAAGCCTGCACGACCGCCTGAGCCAGTGGCCGACGGAAATCTTCGGCAGCTCGGAAACCGGTGGCATAGCCTGGCGCCAGGGACAGGATCTCTGGCAGCCCTTTGCCGGCATCGAGTTGAGCCAGCACAGCGATGGTGCGCTGCTCATTGCCTCGCCCTACTTGCCGGCCGGGCATATCGAACACACCGCGGATGCCGCGCGAATCGCCGAAGATGGCCGCTTCGAATTGCTCGGGCGCCTGGACCGGATCGTCAAACTGGAAGAAAAACGCATCTCGCTGCCGATGCTGGAAAAGGCGTTGATGGACCACGAGTGGGTTGCCGAAGCGCGCCTTGGCGTGGTTCAGGAAAATCGTGCCTCATTAGGTGTGCTGCTGGTGCTCAGCGAACGGGGCTTGCATGCCTTGCGCAATCAAGGCCGGCGTAACTTGACGCAAGCCTTGCGTCAGCATCTGAGCCAGCATTGCGAAGCGCTGGCCCTGCCACGCCGCTGGCGCCTGCTGCGACAACTGCCACTGAACGCCCAAGGCAAACTGCCTCAGGCCGACGTTCAAGCCCTGCTGCTGGCACCGCGTCCAAAGGCGCCACAGGTGCTGGAGCAGCTTGAGGTGAATGGCGAGTGGAGCCTGCAACTGGCGGTGCCACCGGACCTCGCCTACTTCAGTGGCCATTTCCCCCAGGCGCCGGTATTGCCCGGCGTGGTGCAGGTGGAATGGGCGCTTATGCTGGGCCAGCGATTGATGGAGCTGCCTGCAAAATTCGCCGGCATGGAAGTGCTCAAATTCCAGCAATTGGTGCGCCCGGGGGATGAAGTCCAACTGCACCTGCGCTTTGACCCGGCACGGGGCAAGCTGTATTTCGCCTATCGCAATGAGACCGCTACCTGTTCCAGTGGGCGGATATTGCTGGAGGCTGCAGATGCATAACCCCTGCGCCGTCATCCCGGTCTACAACCACGAAACCGCCATCACCACGGTGGTCGATGCCGTGCTCGCCAGCGGCTTGCCGTGCCTGCTGGTAGACGACGCCAGCGATAAGGCCTGCGCCGCGGTACTGGATCGACTGGCCCGGCGCGACAACGTGTTCCTGATCCGCCTGGCCTCCAACCAGGGCAAGGGTGCCGCCGTCATGACCGGCTTTCGCGAAGCTTCACGCCTGGGTTTCAGCCATGCCTTGCAGGTCGATGCCGACGGCCAGCACGACCTGCAGGACGTCGCGACCTTCATCGAACAATCGCGCCTGCACCCCGAGGCAGTGATCTGTGGTTATCCGAAGTACGATGCCAGCGTACCCAAAGGGCGCTTGTACGCCCGCTACCTGACTCACGTTATGGTCTGGATCAACACCTTGTCCTTGCAGATTCGCGATTCCATGTGCGGCTTTCGCCTCTATCCGTTGCCGCCGACACTGGCACTGATCGAGTCAGCGAAGATCGGCAAGCGCATGGACTTCGACTCGGACATCCTGGTACGCCTGGCCTGGCGCAACCAGCCGATGCAGTGGCTGCAAACCAGGGTTCACTACCCGCTGGACGGCGTCTCGCATTTCCGCCTGTTCCGCGACAACGTGCTGATCACGAGCATGCACACCCGCCTGTTCTTCGGCATGTTAGTGCGGGCCCCGATGATCCTCTGGCGGCGGTGGCGAGCATGAGCGCAGACCGGCAACACTGGGCCGACCGCCAGGAGCGCGGCAGTTTCTGGCTGATGAAACTCACGGCATTCGGCGCCAGGGTGCTTGGCCGTCGACTGTTGAGCCCGCTGTTGTACGGCATCGTCCTGTACTTTTTTGTGTTCGGACGCAGCGCCCGCCACAGTGCCTGGCAATACCAGCAACGGCTCGCCGACTGGAGCGGTCGCACTGAACTGCGCCCGACCCATTGGCGAGTGTTCGGCCAGTTCATGGCGTTCGCCGATTCCATGCTCGACAAGCTCGACGTGTGGAATGGCAAGCTGAGCATCGAGCAGATCGAAATCATCGACCCGGCGCTACTGCGCAATCAATTGCGCGGTACACGCGGACAGATGCTGGTGGGCGCACATCTGGGCAACCTCGAGGTCTGCCGCGCCCTGGCGGAGATCGGCGAGAAGGTCACCATGAACGTACTGGTGCACACCAAGCATGCCGAGCAATTCAATCGTCTGCTGGGTGAAGCCGGCGCGACCAACCTGCGGCTGATCCAGGTCAGTGAGCTCGACCCGGTCATCATGCTGCAACTGCATGAGCGCCTGGAGCGCGGCGAGTGGCTGGCGATCGCCGGCGACCGCGTGCCGCTGCACGGTGGGCGGAGCGTGACCGTGGATTTTCTCGGCCATCAAGCCGCGTTCCCCCAGGGCCCGTGGTTGCTGGCCGGCTTGCTCAAATGCCCGATCAATCTGTTGATGTGCCTGAAGAAGCCGACAGGCCAATACCGGGTGACCCTCGAACCGTTTACCGAGGCCGTGGTGTGGAAGCGCAGCGACCGCGAGCAGGTCATTCATCAGTGGGCGACCCGCTACGCCGAACGCCTGAGTCACTATTGCCTGCAAGCGCCCCAACAATGGTTCAACTTTTACCCTTTCTGGAAGACCGATGACGACGTCAACGCTTGAGCCGGTAACCTTCGGCGAACTCCCTCTGCGCATCGAAGACGTGCTGGCCCTGGCCAACCGTCAGGTGCCGACGCAGTTGCAAGGCGACCCCGCGTACCGCGAGCGTATCGCCAAGGGCGCGCGCTTCCTCGACTCCCTGCTGGACAAGGAAGGGGTGATCTACGGCGTGACCACCGGTTATGGCGATTCTTGCGTGGTCGCGGTACCGCTGCATCACGTCGAGGCGTTGCCCCGTCACCTGTACACCTTCCATGGCTGCGGCCTGGGCAAACTGCTCGATGCCCAGGCCACTCGCGCGGTACTGGCGGCGCGTTTGCAGTCGCTGTGCCACGGGGTCTCCGGGGTGCGCGTGGAACTGCTGGAACGCCTGCACGCTTTCCTTGAACACGACATCCTGCCGCTGATCCCGGAAGAAGGCTCGGTGGGCGCCAGCGGTGACCTGACGCCGCTGTCCTATGTGGCCGCAACCTTGTCCGGCGAGCGCGAAGTGATGTTCCGTGGAGAACGCCGACAAGCCGCCGATGTGCACCGCGAACTTGGTTGGCAACCGCTGGTACTGCGCCCGAAAGAAGCCCTGGCACTGATGAACGGCACCGCGGTCATGACCGGTCTGGCGTGCCTGGCCTTTGCCCGCGCCGATTACCTGCTGCAACTGGCGACCCGCATCACCGCGCTGAACGTGGTTGCGTTGCAAGGCAACCCGGAGCATTTCGACGAGCGCCTGTTCGCCGCCAAACCGCACCCGGGGCAGATGCAAGTCGCCGCCTGGCTGCGCAAGGATCTGGCGATCGACGCGCCGACCGCACCGTTGCATCGCCTGCAAGACCGATATTCCCTGCGTTGCGCGCCCCACGTCCTGGGCGTATTGGCGGACAGCCTGAACTGGCTGCGCTCATTCATCGAGGTCGAGCTCAATAGCGCCAACGACAACCCGATCATCGACGCCGAAGCCGAACGCGTGCTGCACGGCGGGCACTTCTATGGCGGCCACATCGCGTTCGCCATGGACAGCCTGAAAAACCTGGTGGCCAACGTCGCCGACTTGCTCGACCGTCAACTCGCCCTGCTGGTGGACGAGCGTTACAACCACGGCTTGCCGAGCAACCTGTCCGGCGCCACCGCCGACCGGGCGATGCTCAACCACGGTTTCAAGGCGGTGCAGATCGGCACCAGCGCCTGGACGGCCGAGGCACTGAAAAACACCATGCCGGCCAGCGTCTTCTCGCGTTCCACCGAATGCCACAACCAGGACAAGGTCAGCATGGGCACCATTGCCGCCCGGGACGCGATCCGCGTGCTGGAGCTGACCGAACAGGTGGCCGCCGCCACGCTGCTGGCGGCCAACCAGGGCGTCTGGCTGCGCGGCATGGCTGAAGATGCGCGCCCCTTGCCACCCGCCCTGGCCGCCATGCACGAGGAACTGGCCAAGGACTTTGCGCCGGTCATCGAAGACCGTGCCCTGGAGGGTGAATTGCGCCTGTGCCTGAAACGTATCGCCGAACAACACTGGAGGCTGCATGCGTAGCAAGGGCGTGCTTCATGCCGATACGGAAATCCTCGTGCCGTTCTTTGACGTCGACACCATGAACGTCGTCTGGCACGGCCATTACGTCAAATACCTGGAAGTCGCCCGCTGTGCGCTGCTGGACAAGATCGGCCACAACTACGACGCCATGGTTGCCTCGGGTTACGCCTGGCCGGTGATCGATTTGCAGTTGCGCTATGTGCGCGGCGCCGTGTTCGGCCAGAAGCTGAATGTGCGGGCCAACCTGGTGGAGTGGGAGAACCGTCTGAAGATCAGCTACCTGATCAGCGATCTGCACTCCGGCGAACGCCTGACCCGCGCCTGTTCCGTGCAGGTGGCCGTCGACATGGGCAGTCGCGAAATGCAATTGGCCTCGCCCAAGGTGTTCACCGACGCGGTAGAGAGGGCCCTGCCATGATTTACTGCCACCCCCACTCCCCTGTGGGAGCGAGCTTGCTCGCGATGGTCGTTAACGATGACGCTGGCCACCTGACACTCCGTACCGCTCTCAGGTTTTTCGCGAGCAAGCTCGCTCCTACAATGTTTTGCGTGTTACTGGGTATTCCGGGGTTGGCCAGCGCGTTCGATCTGCAACAGCTCAGCGATCAATTGGCCAGGCCTGAGGTAATCCACGGCAACTTCACCCAGGAAAAACACCTGCGCGCCCTGCCCCAGCCGCTGACCAGCAAGGGCACCTTTGTCCTGGCGAAGAATCAGGGTCTGCTGTGGCTGCTGAAAACACCGCTGCAACAGGATTACCGCATCAACGCCAAGGGCATTGCCCGGCGTGACGCCAGCGGCTGGCAAATGCTGCCCGGCAAGAGTGCCGGCGCCGAGCAGAACCGTTTGTTTCTCGCCGTGCTGCAAGGTGACAGCAGCGGACTGCAACGGGACTTCGAGCTGTCCCTGAGCGGCAACGCGCAGAACTGGACACTGACCCTGGTGCCGCGCTCGATGCTGCTCAAGCAGGTGTTCAATCAGATCAACATCGCCGGCGGTGAACTGGTGCACAGCATCCAGCTGCTCGAAACCCAGGGCGACAGCACGCTGTTGCGCATGCAGGACAGCACGAGCACCCAACCGTTGAGCGAAGCGGAGCAACTTGACTTTGCCGAGTGAACGGAGGCTGCCGTGGCTGTTCCTGATCCTGCTGCTGGCGGTGCTCGCGCTCGCCGGCTGGCAATGGCGTGACGGCGCGCCGCTGTCGGCCAACCTGATGGAACTGGTGCCGGGCACGGCGCCGGATGCGCTGGAACTGCGCGCCGAACAACGCATGCAAGAACCGCTGAACCGCGAAATGCTGGTGCTGGTCGGACACAAGGATCGCCCGCAAGCCATCGCCATGGCGCAGACATTGGGTGAGCAGTGGCAAGCCAGCGGTTTGTTCGAAAAGGTCCAGTGGAACCTGCAAGCGGATTTGCCGGCGTTGCGCACGCAATTGCTGCAAGGTCGTCTGGCGATGCTCTCGACGACCGATCGACAACAACTGATCGAGCACCCCGATGCGTTTATCCAGCAACGGGTCCAGGCACTGTTTGACCCCTTCACTGGCTTCAGCCTGGTACCCAGTGAGGATGACTGGCTGGGCCTGACCGGACGCATCCAGAACAGCCAGCCGCAACACGGCTCCGTGCAACTGGACATCGGCAGCGGTGCGCTGGTGGCCGATGCCGACGGCCAGAGCTGGGTGCTGCTGCGGGCGCGGACCACCGGCAACGCCTTCGACATGAACCTGCCGCTGCAAGTGGCCGATCTGCTCCAGCAAAGCCGGGAACACGCCGCACAGGCCGACGTGCAATTGCTGGCTGCCAGTGGCTTGCTCTACGCCGCCAGCGGTCAACGGCAAGCCACCCGGGAAATGACCTGGGTCGGCGGCGGCGCCACGGCGGGCATTCTGTTGCTGCTGTTGCTGGCGTTCCGCCGCTGGCGGGTGTTGCTGGCGTTTGTGCCGGTCCTGGTGGGCATGCTGTTCGGTGCGGTGGCCTGCGTGGCGATGTTCGGACACATGCACGTGATGACCCTGGTGCTCGGCTCCAGCCTGATCGGCGTCGCTGTCGATTACCCGCTGCATTACCTGTCCAAGAGCTGGAGCCTCAAACCCTGGCACAGCTGGCCGGCGTTGCGCCTGACCCTGCCGGGCCTGACGCTGAGCCTGATCACCAGCTGTATCGGCTACCTGGCCCTGGCCTGGACGCCGTTCCCGGCACTGACCCAGATTGCCGTGTTCTCCGCCGCCGGTCTGGTGGGTGCCTACCTGTGCGCGGTGTGCCTGTTGCCGGCGCTGCTCAAAGGCGTCGAGCTGCGCCCGGCGCAGTGGCCGCTGCGAGTCGCCGAATTTTTGCTGGAACGCCGTGAAGCGCTGCTGAACATTGCGCGCACCCCGGTGTTGCTGGCGCTGCTGATTGCCTTTTGTGTGGGCGGACTGTTGCAGCTCGAAGCCCGCAACGATATTCGCCAGTGGGTCGGCGCACCGCAGCAATTGACCGACGAAGCCCAGGCCATTGCGCGCATCACCGGTTATCAACCCACCAGCCAGTTCTTCCTGGTGCGCGCGGCCGATCAAAAGCAATTGCTGGAGCGCCAGGCAGCGCTGGGCGAGCGGCTGGATCAACTGGTCAACCTGGACAAACTCAAGGGTTATCTGTCACTCAATCAACTGGTCAGCCCGCCCAGCGAACAGGTGCGGGTGCGTGAGGCCTTGAACAAACTGCCGCAATTCTGGCAACCGCTGCTCGACCTCGGCGTGCCGGCTGCAGCGCTGCAAGCGGAACTGGCAAGGTTGCAGGCGCTGCCGATCGAAGACATCGACGCGGCGCTGGTCGGTCCTTTGGCCGAACCTTATCGCGTCCTGTGGCTAGGCCCCATCGAAGACGGCGTAGCGGCGCTGGTCAGCCTGCAAGGCCTGAACAACCCGTCCTTGTTGCGGGTCCAGGCCATGGATTTGCCGGGCGTGGAACTGGTGGATCGCCTCGGCGAACTGAACGAGGTCTTCGCCGATACCCAGGTCAGTGCCGCTGAACTGAAACTCGCCTCCTGTGTGTTGATCGTGCTGGTACTGATCCTGCCGTTCGGCCTGGGTGGCGCGCTGCGCATCGTCGCCCTGCCACTGCTGGCGGCGCTGTGCAGCCTGGCCAGTCTCGGCTGGCTCGGACAGCCGTTGACGCTGTTCAGCCTGTTCGGCCTGCTGCTGGTCACGGCCATCAGCGTCGACTACGCGATCCTGATGCGCGAACAGGTCGGCGGTGCTGCCGTGAGCCTGCTGGGCACCCTGCTGGCGGCGGTGACCACCTGGCTGTCGTTCGGGCTGCTGGCAGTGTCCAGTACCCCGGCCGTGAGTAACTTCGGGCTGTCGGTGAGCCTCGGCCTGGCCTTCAGTTTCCTCCTCGCACCTTGGGCTGGACGCCAGGTCCATGCGGTCGCGGTCACGGAGCCGGCAGCATGATGGTCGTCCTGTTCTGGCTCATGGCCCTGGTACTGTTCGCCGTGGCCACCCGTGTCGGTCGTCACTTCGGTGTGATCCCGATCGTCAGCCAGTTGCTGCTGGCCACCTTCGGCCTGCCGTTGCTGATGTTCTTTTGGATCGAGCCTCAATGGCAAATGAGCGGTGCCGCCCTGGTGGCGCCGGCCTGGCTGAAAAATCTCTACAGCCTGAGCTTTGCCTTGCTTCTGGGGCATATTCTCAGCGACGTGATCGACCTGCGACTCGACCGCCAGAGCCTGAAAATCGCCCTGCCGAGCTTCTGCATTCCATTCGCCTGCGGGCTCGCGACAGCGGTCTGGCTGCTACCGCCGCAACCCTGGATCAGTTCCCTGGCGGTCGGCCTGCTGTTCGCCATCACCGCCATTCCGGTGTTGTACCTGTACCTGCGGCATATCCAGTACCCGCCTGCCGCCACCCGGCGCCTGGTACAGACCGCCATCCTCATCGATCTCACCTGCTGGACCCTGTTCGCCATCGCCCAGGGCAGCCTGCACCTGAGCAGCCTGCTGCTGCCGCTGGCCGCGGCCTGCCTGCCGTTACTGTTGCGCCTGCTGCGCCTGCGCCAACCGCTGTTGCATAGCGTCTGCTTCTTCGCGTTATTGGTGGTGGCGGAACATTTCAAGCTCAATGCACTGATTGTCGGCATTGGCTACCTGTTGTGCATGGCCGCGCTCAAGGTGCCGCTGGTGCTGCCGTTGCCGGTGATCTGGCTGAGTCACGTGCAGACGTATATCGCCATCCCGCTGATCCTCACGTTCGGCATCGTGCAAATCAACGTCCACGCGGCCCTGACCAGCCTCGGCTGGGTGCAACTGACGGCGCTGCTGCTGTTGCCGATCATCAGCAAACTGCTGGGCAACTGGCTGGGCCTCGGCTGGGCCGGTGCCTCGTTTGAAGGCGCCAGCCGCTGGCGGGAAAGTATCCTGCTCAATATTCGTGGCTTGAGCGAGATCGTCTTTCTCAACCTGCTGCTGCAACAACAGCTCATCAGCCCGGCGCTGTATTTTGCGCTGATGGTGATGGGCCTGATCGCCACACTGCTGCCGGCGCTCGCCGGCATGCATCGAACCCGCTTGACTATCGCCGTCCCGGCAAGGAGCTCCAGTGCCAACAGTTGAAATGGAACGTCGTCAGGTTGTGGTGATCGGCGCGGGGCCCTCGGGCGCCATCGCCGCCGCGCTGCTCAAGCGCAAAGGCCACGATGTGCTGATGATCGAACGCCAGCATTTCCCGCGGTTTTCCATCGGTGAAAGCCTGCTGTCCCACTGCCTGGATTTCGTCGAGGAAGCCGGCATGCTCGAGGCGGTGAACGCCGCCGGGTTCCAGCTGAAAAACGGTGCCGCATTCGCCTGGGGCGAGCACTACAGCGCCTTCGATTTCGGTGACACCTTCGGCAACGGCAAGCCGACCACCTTTCAGGTCCAGCGCGCTGATTTCGACAAGCTGCTGGCCGATCAGGCGGCACTCCAGGGCGTGGAAGTGCGCTACGGCGAAGCGATCGTCAGTGCCGACTTCACCCTGGCCAGACCGCAACTCGACGTGCTTCGCGAAGACGGCAGCCAGTACCGCGTCGAGGCCGATTTCGTGCTCGATGCCAGCGGCTACGGTCGCGTGCTGCCGCGCTTGCTCGACCTGGAGGCGCCGTCGAACTTCCCGGTGCGCCAGGCGGTGTTCACCCACGTCGAAGACCATATCGACCACCCGGCTTTCGAGCGGGAAAAAATCCTCATCACCACCCATCCGATCCATCGCGACATCTGGTTCTGGACCATTCCTTTCAGCAATGGTCGTTGTTCGGTAGGCGTGGTGGCGGCCGCGGAACATTTCGCAGGCCGTACCGAGAATCTCGACGACTGCCTGCGCGGGTTCATCGCTGAAACCCCAAGCCTGTCCGGCGTGCTGAACAACGCCGTGTGGGATACCCCGGCGCGGACCATCGGCGGCTATTCGGCCAACGTCAAAACCCTCCATGGGCCGGGTTTTGCCTTGCTGGGCAACGCCGCCGAGTTCCTTGACCCGGTGTTCTCCTCCGGCGTAACCATCGCCATGCGTTCGGCAAGCATGGCCGCCGCTGTCCTGCACCGTCAGTTGCAAGGCGAAAGCGTCGACTGGCAAACCGAGTTCGCCGCACCGCTCAAGCGTGGCGTCGACACCTTTCGTTGCTATGTCGAAGGCTGGTACGCCGGAACTTTCCAGGATGTGATTTATCATGAGGGCGGCTCGCCCGACATCCGCCGCATGATCAGCTCGATCCTTGCCGGGTATGCCTGGGACGAGCGCAATCCGTTCGTCGCCGAACCCAGGCGTCGGCTGCGAATGCTGTCGGAACTCTGTGCAAGGGATGTCACGTGAGTCTTGGAAGGTGCTGTTTGATGTTTACTCCCACAGGGTGTGCAGTTTTTATGCGATTGCTGCTACTCGGCGCAGTCCTGCTGCTGAGCGCCTGCGCCAGCCGGGCACCATTGCCCGAGCAAACCCCGAACCTGGCGCTGCCGCTGCAATTGCATATCCAGCGACTCGAGGCCGGCCAACGCCAGGACTGGGTCCTGGTGATCCAGCATGAAGACCCTGGCATCCGCTGGTCGATGATGGACTTGCTGGGCATTCCACAGGCACGCCAGAAACTGGTCGATGGCGAATGGCAGTCCGACGGTCTGCTGCCGCCCAATCCGCAAGCGCGGGAACTGTTCGCCGCGCTGCTGTTTGCGCTGACGCCCAAGGAAGAACTCTCGGGCAACTACCCTGCGGCCTGGCAACATGGTTCGCAACGCTCCCTGCCTTCGCGCTGGGACGTCCGTTATTCACAACCGATGAGCTTTGAATTGAACCTGCCCAAAGGCCCGACTTATCAAGTCACGCCTCTCAACGGGGACGCGCCATGACGGCTTATCTGAACGCCCTTGGGGTGATCTGCGCCCTGGGCCACGACAAACGCGAAGTCGCCCGCAACCTGTTTGCCGGCGACTGCTCCGGCATGCGCAGCGAGTCGGGCTGGGTGGCGGAGCGCTCGTTGCCGGTGGCGGCTGTGCACGCTGAGTTGCCGCCGATCCCGCCTGAGCTGGCCGAGCAAAGCAGTCGCAACAATCAATTGCTGATGCAAGCCGCGCTGCAGATTCGCGACGACATCGACCAGGCGATCCAGACCTGTGGCCGCGACCGTATCGGTGTCGTTCTGGGCACCAGCACCTCGGGCATCGACGAAGCCAGCCAGGGCCTGGCGCATTACATTTGCGAGCATGAGTTCCCTGCCGGTTACGACTATCAGCAGCAGGAACTCGGCGCGCCGGCGAACTTCCTCGCCGAATGGCTGCAAT
>Ga0247818_10000771_pt1 | contig 20173 bp, 17 predicted proteins | sample 13C_Glucose_Day1_FD_192424 | JGI IMG/M metagenome (GOLD analysis project Ga0247818, IMG submission 192424) | Soil microbial communities from agricultural site in Penn Yan, New York, United States - 13C_Glucose_Day1 | ecosystem: Environmental > Terrestrial > Soil > Agricultural land | place... | reverse complement strand
ACCCCGTCGCGCGGCAGGGCCAGCCCGCCCCGAGGACGGCGACAGCGGGGGGCGGGCTACAGGTTCAAGGACGGCGACAGCGGGCTGCGGGGAGCACGGTGCGGGGGCGTGGCGAGCCTGCCGAGGGCCAGCGCGATGCGGACGGTGTGCGCGTCGTGGGGGTCGGTGAGGTCGTACCCGGTGAGGTCGGCGATCTTGCCGAGCCGGTAGCGCACCGTGTTGGGGTGCACGAAGAGGATGCGCGCGGTGCTCTCGAGTCCGCTGCCGCTCTCGAGGTAGACCGCAGCCGTCTGGAGGAGGTTGCCGCCCCCACTCTCCGACAGCGGTCGGAAGATGCGTTCGACGAGGTGCACCCGGGCGGGCTGGTCACCCACGAGGACGCGCTCGGCGAGAAGGTCGTCGGCAGGGACGGGACGTGGGGCCTCCGGCCAGGCGTGGGCGCACGACTGGCCTGCGAGTGCGGCGCGGGCGGAGCGGCCTGCCGCAAAGAGGTGCGGCACGGTCGGCCCGACCACGATCGCCCCTTCCCCGAAGTGCGCCTGGAGCTCCCGGGCAGCCTCCATGGGGTCGTCGACGTTGCCGAGGATGCACACGAGCCGGCGGCCCTGCACCGCCGCGAGCGAGTCGACCCCGAGTTTCGCGGCAGACCGCCGCAAGCCGTCGACCACGCCCTCCGAACCCCCCGCGGGCGTGCTTCCCGCCACGACCGCCACCCGGGTGGTCGAACCCCAGCCGAGGGCGGTCGCCCGGGACTGCATGGAGTCGTCGGCCTCACCACGGAGCACGGCGTCGACGACCAGCCCCTCGAGACGGGCGTCCCATGCGCCTCTGGCCTCTGCGGCATGCGCGTACACCTCGGCGGCGGCGAAGGCGATCTCCCGGCTGTAGCGCAGGACCGACTCGCGCAGCGACTGCTCGCCTCCCGGCTCGGCGATCTCCGCAGCGTGGTCCTCGACGGCGTCCACGACCGAGCGGACGAGGTCGAGCGTCTGCTTGAGGCTGACCGAGCGGGTGAGCTCGCGCGGTGCGGTGCCGAAGACGTTGGCCGTCACCGGCTGCTGCCCCCCGCCGTCCCGGAGCCAGGACACGAACGCCGCGATGCCGGCCTGGGCCACGAGGCCGACCCACGACCGGTCCTCCGCGGAGAGTGCGCGATACCACTCGTGGCTGGCCTCCATCCGCCGGATCGCCGCGCTGGCCAGGTCCCCGCTGCTGCGCTCGACGCGGCGCAGGGTGGCGGCTGAGGCTGGGGCCTGGGCGGACGGCATGCGGACACTCTATTTGTATGCCGCCCACAACGGGCCTGTGCTCGTCACCTGCGGGTCGGTATCGCTGCCGCGTCGGTCCGGTCGTGGTCTGAGGTCACGGCCGATGACCGCAGCCGCCTCGCTGCACGCACGGCGGCGATCTTTCTGCCGGCACCAGCGACGTGCCAGTGAAGCCGCAGGGCCGTGTGCGCGCCGTAGGCCGTGCTGGGAGGCGAAACGGGCAAAAGCCCCATACCGTCACAGGGTATGAAGCCCACACTTCCTGCCCTGGTCCTCTCCGGTCTCATCGCGACGGGAGCTCCCGCGCTGTCGGCCTGGTCCACCACGGCGTCGGCGCCCGTGCCCGACGCCCCGCCCTCGGCCGACCGGCCCATCGTCGTCGGGCACCGGGGCGCCTCCGGCTACCGCCCCGAACACACCCTGGCCTCCTACGAGCTCGCTGCGCGCATGGGGGCCGACTTCATCGAGCCCGACCTCGTCTCGACCAAGGACCACGTCCTGGTCGCCCGCCACGAGAACGAGATCTCGGGCACGACCGACGTCGCGAGCCGGCCCGAGTTCGCCGCTCGCAGGACCACCAAGACGGTCGACGGCCGGGCCATCACCGGATGGTTCACCGAGGACTTCACCGTCGCGGAGCTGAAGACCCTGCGCGCGGCCGAGCGGCTGCCCTCGGTGCGCCAGGAGAACACCATCTACAACGGCCGGTACGAGATCCCGACGTTCGCCGAGGTGCTCGACCTGCGCGAGCGGCTGAGCAGGGAGCTGCGCCGCACGATCGGCGTCTATCCGGAGACCAAGCACTCCACCTACTTCCGCTCCATCGGGCTCGACCTCGAGACCCCCCTCGTGGCGGGCGTCCGACGGGCGCACCTGGACCTGGAGCGCGCGCCGATCTTCATCCAGTCGTTCGAGCTCACCAACCTCGTGGAGATGCGCGAGAAGCAGGGCGTCCGGGCTCGACTGGTGTTTCTCACCTCGGCCAGCGGCGCGCCCTACGACCTCGAGGCGAAGGGCGACCCGCGCACCTACGCCGACCTGCTGACGGCCCAGGGCCTGCGGACGATCGCCACATGGGTCGACGGCGTCGGGCCGGAGAAGAGCCAGGTGATCCCGCGCCAGAGCGACGGCACCCTCGGAGAGCCCACACCCCTCGTGAACGACGCCCACGCCGCAGGCCTCGACGTGCACCCCTACACCTTCCGCAACGAGAACCAGTTCATGCCGCCCGCGTTCCGCAACGGCACGACGCCCACCGACTACGGGAAGGCCGTCAACGAGCAGGTGCGCTACCTCGAGGCAGGCATCGACGGCCTGTTCACCGACAACCCGGACACCGGTGTCGTGGCGCGCGAGGAGTTCCTCGCGGGGGAGTAGCGGGGGAGAGTCCGACCGGCCAGACGGGCGGAGGTGCGGCCGCGTCAGCCCTCGGGGCTGGCGTGGTCGCGCCACGAGTGCTGCGGCTCGTAGCCCAGCACGCGCCGTGCCTTGTCGATCCCGAGGAGCGTCTCGTGCTCACCGAGCTCACGTCGCGCCTCCACGCCGGGGAAGACCTCCGCCATCAGGTCGGCGCTGGACCTGCTCATCACCGTGTCGGCGTTGGCGATGATGAACACCTCGGTGCCGGTGCCGTCGTGCTCCAGAGCGAGCCGCACGGCCTGCGCGCCGTCGCGGGCGTCGATGTACCCCCAGAGGTTCCACTTCCGCAGATGCGGGTCGGCGTCGAAGCCTGGGAACTGCGCATAGTCCTCCGGGTCCATGACATTGGAGAACCGCAGGCCGACCATCTTCAGCCCCGCGTCCCACCGGCAGAAGTGGTGGGCCATCTCCTCCTCGAGGGCCTTGACGAGCGAGTAGGTGGACTCGGGCCGGGGGCGGTACTCCTCGTCGACCGGAACATAGGGCGGGGGCGTGTCGAACGGCAGCCCGAGCACGGTCTCACTCGAGGCCCAGACGACGTTGCGGATGCCTGCAGCCCGGGTCGCGGCGAACACGTTGTAGGTCGCGGCAGCGTTGTTCGCGAAGGTGGCCGCGTTGGGCAGGAGCCCCGGCGCCGGGACCGCCGCGAGGTGTACGACGGCCTCCACCTCCTCGTGCTCGTCCACGCCACCGGTCAGTGCCTCCAGGACCTGTCCGTAGTCGGTCAGGTCGACCGTGAGGAACTCGCCGGTGTCCTGCGCCGGACGGTCGCGGTCGAGGGAGAGCACCCGCCATCCGCTCTCGGAGAGGTGCCGGACGACGGCGCGGCCGAGCTTGCCGGCTGCGCCGGTGACGGCGACGCGCCGTGGGTCTGGGGTAGTGGTCGGCATGACACCTATCGTGCGGTCCAGCCGCGCACCGCGCACGGCGGCGGGCTGCACCGCGCACCGGCAGCGTGGACTCGGGCCGCTCGGCGACTTCCGCGCACCGGCGGCTGAGCCCCGGCCTTGAGCCGACCCCACACTGCGGCAGGGTCCGGGCCTGAGCCGACCCCAGACACAGGTATGCCGCCCGCTCACGGTGAGCGGGCGGCATACCTGTTGTGCCACAAGGGATGCGGTCAGGCGTCGCCCCCAGCGTTGCCGGACGTGCCAGCCGTGACGTCGAGCAGCTGGTAGCGCGAGGCGGCCTCACGGGCGAGGTTGCCGTCGATCTCGCCGCGGGCCGCGAGCATCTGCAGTGCCCGCACCGCGACCGACGGTCCGTCGATGTGGAAGAAGCGCCGGGCCGCGGGGCGGGTGTCCGAGAAGCCGAAGCCGTCGGCGCCCAGCGACGCGAAGTCGGTCGGCACCCAGGGCTGGATCTGGTCCTGGACCTGGCGCATGTAGTCGGAGACGGCCACGACCGGGCCGCGGGTCTCCCGCAGGCGCTGGGTGACGTAGGGGACCGGCGCCTCCTCGTCGGGGTGCAGGAACCGCCTCTCGTCGCAGCGCAGGCCGTCGCGGCGAAGCTCGGTCCACGAGGTCACCGACCAGACGTCGGCCACGACGCCCCAGTCGTTGCGCAGCAGCTCCTGCGCCTCGAGCACCCACGGCACACCGACGCCGGAGGCGAGCAGCTGCACGCGGGGCGGGTTCTCGCCCAGGCCCTCCGTGCTGCCCGCCGCGTAGAGGTGCATGCCGCGCAGGATGCCCTCGCGGTCGACGTGCTCGGGCTCGGCCGGCTGGGACATCGGCTCGTTGTAGACCGTCATGTAGTAGATGACGTTCTCCGGGCTGTCGCCGTACATGCGGCGCAGGCCGTCTTCCATGATGTGGCCGATCTCGAACGCGAAGGCCGGGTCGTAGGAGACGACTGCCGGGTTGGTCGCGGCGAGCATCGGGCTGTGGCCGTCGGCGTGCTGCAGGCCCTCACCCGTCAGCGTGGTCCGGCCGGCGGTGGCGCCGATGAGGAAGCCCCGGGACATCTGGTCGGCAGCCGCCCAGATGGAGTCACCGGTGCGCTGGAAGCCGAACATCGAGTAGAAGACGTAGATCGGCACCATCGGCTCGCCGTGCGTGGCGTAGGACGTGCCCGCCGCGGTGAAGGCCGCCACGGAGCCGGCCTCGTTGATGCCGAGGTGCAGGATCTGGCCCTGCGCCGACTCCTTGTAGGCGAGCATCAGCTCGGCGTCGACCGACGTGTAGTGCTGCCCGTGCGGGTTGTAGATCTTGATCGTCGGGAAGAACGAGTCCATGCCGAACGTGCGGGCCTCGTCGGGGATGATCGGCACCACGCGCTTGCCGAACTCCTTGTCGCGCATGAGGTCCTTGAGCAGCCGGACGAACGCCATGGTCGTGGCGACCTGCTGCTTGCCGGTGCCCTTCTTCACCACCGCGTAGGACTCGTGCGGCGGCAGCTCGAGCGGCTTGTGGTCGACCCGGCGCGACGGCAGGGAGCCGCCGAGCTTCTGGCGCAGCTCCTTGGCGTACTGGATCGTCGGGTCGTCCTCGCCCGGGTGGAAGTACGGCGGGCGGTACGGGTCGGCCTCGAGCTGCTCGTCGCTGATCGGCAGCTTGAGGCTGTCGCGCAGGCCCTTGAGGTCGTCGAGCGTGAGCTTCTTCATCTGGTGCGTGGCGTTGCGACCGGCGAAGTGGCTGCCGAGGCCGTAGCCCTTGATGGTCTTCGCGAGGATGACCGTCGGCTGGCCGGTGTGCTCCATCGCGGCCTTGTAGGCGGCATACACCTTGTGGTAGTCGTGGCCGCCGCGCTTGAGCTTCCACCAGACGTCCTCGTCGCTCCAGTCCTTGACCATCTCGCGGGTGCGCGGGTCGCGACCGAAGAAGTGCTCGCGCACGTAGGCGCCGTCGTTGGCGCGGAAGGTCTGGTAGTCGCCGTCGCTCGTCTGGTTCATGATGTTGACGAGCGCGCCGTCCCGGTCCTGGGCCAGCAGCGGGTCCCAGCCGCGGCCCCAGACGACCTTGATGACGTTCCAGCCGGCGCCGCGGAAGAACGACTCCAGCTCCTGGATGATCTTGCCGTTGCCGCGCACCGGGCCGTCGAGCCGCTGCAGGTTGCAGTTGATGACGAAGGTGAGGTTGTCGAGCTCCTCGCCGGCGGCCAGCTGCAGCAGGCCGCGCGACTCGGGCTCGTCCATCTCGCCATCGCCGAGGAACGCCCAGACGTGCTGCTGGCTGGTGTCCTTGATGCCGCGGTTCTGGAGGTACTTGTTGAACTGCGCCTGGTAGATGGCATTCATGGGGCCGAGGCCCATGGAGACCGTCGGGAACTCCCAGAAGTCCGGCATGAGGCGCGGGTGCGGGTAGGACGGCAGCGCGAGGGGCTTGCCGTCGACGATGTGGCTCTTCTCCTGGCGGAAGCCGTCGAGCTGCGCCTCGGTGAGCCGGCCCTCGAGGAACGCTCGGGCGTACATGCCGGGGGAGGCGTGACCCTGGAAGAAGATCTGGTCGCCACCGCCCGGGTGGTCCTTGCCGCGCCAGAAGTGGTTGAAGCCGACCTCGTAGAGGGTCGCGGCCGAGGCGTAGGTGGAGATGTGGCCGCCCACCGAGATGTCGGGCCGCTGGGCGCGGTGCACCATGACCGCGGCGTTCCAGCGGAGCCAGGCGCGGTAGCGGCGCTCCACCTCCTCGTCGCCGGGGAACCAGGGCTCGCGCTCCGGCGGGATGGTGTTGATGTAGTCCGTGGCGGTCAGCGACGGCACACCGAGCTGCTTCTCGCGGGCACGCTGGATCAGCTTGAGCATGAGGTAGCGCGCGCGGGTGCGGCCGCCCTCCTCGATCGCCCCGTCGAGACTGTCGAGCCACTCCTGCGTCTCGTCGGGGTCGATGTCCGGCAGCTGGCTGGGCAGGCCGTTCAGGATGGGTCCGGCCTGATCGCGTGCGGCCACGTTGAGGTCCTTTCTCAGGTGGTGGCCGCAGGTGTGCCGGCGACCACATCCATCTTCCCCCGAAACGAGGTGCAGGTCACAACCGGGTGGGGCTACGGACCAGTATCCGGCCGCGACCGCCGTCGCGCCGGGCGCGCTCCCAAGTGAGGGTGGTCACGTCGACGAGGCGGGCCGTGCACGCCGAGCGCTCGGGGAGTCCGGCGAGTCGACTCTCGATTGGATCCGCGGCGGTCTTCCTCGGAATACTGAGGCACCTATGCCTACCGCCACCCAGACGACCCCGGATGTTGCCGCGCCCCAGACCAGGCGGCAGCGCCGTCAGCGGTTCCGTGGCGACATCGAGGGCCTGCGCGCCGTCGCAGTGCTCCTTGTCGTGGCGTTCCACGCCGGCATCAGTGTGGTCAGCGGAGGTTTCGTCGGCGTCGACGTGTTCTTCGTGCTCTCCGGCTTCCTCATCACGGGTCTGCTCGTCGACGAGGTCGCGCGCACCGGGACCATCTCGCTCAGCGAGTTCTACGCTCGGCGCATCCGGCGGCTTCTGCCGCTCTCGACCCTGGTGCTGGCCGCGACCGCCGTGGCCGTGTTCCTGTTCGTGCCGCCGATCGACCGCAAAGGGATCGCCTCGGACCTCGTCGGTGCTGCTCTGTGGGGTGCGAACTGGCGCTTCGCCGCGGAGTCCACGCAGTACATGGCCGACACCGCCAAGAGCCCGGTGCTGCACTACTGGTCACTGAGCGTCGAGGAGCAGTTCTACGTCGTCTGGCCGCTTCTGCTGCTCCTCCTCGCCGGCCGCTCCGGGCTGGCGCAGCGAGCCTGGCCGGTGGTCCTGCGCCGCATCGCGCTCGCCCTCGGCGTGGTCGTGGCCGTCTCGCTCGTGATGTCGTGGCACCAGTCCGCCTCCGGCAGCCCGTTTGCGTACTTCGGGCTGCACACGAGGGCTTGGGAGCTGGGCATCGGCGCCGCCCTGGCGTTGGGCCGGCCCGCCCTGCGGCTGCTCACCAGGGGGGCGGCGCGGTTGCTGGCGGTGGGCGGTCTCGTCGCGATCGTCTCCTCGGCGCTGCTCATGGACGAGGCAACGCCCTTCCCCGGCACGGCCGCGCTCGTTCCGGTGCTCGGCACCGCCATGCTCGTCGCAGCCGGCGCGCGCCTGCCCGACGAGGGGGTCTCCCGAGCGCTGTCGCACCCAGTGGCGCGGTACATCGGCCGGGTCTCGTACGCCTGGTACCTCTGGCACTGGCCGGTCCTCGTGATCGCGAACTCACGCTTCGGCGAGGCCACCACTGGCGTCTCCGCGGACGGGGAGGCAGCAGCCGGGCACGCCGGCTGGCCGGTCGTCCTGGCTGCCGTGGTGCTCTCGTTCGCCCTGGCTGTCGCCAGCCACTACCTCGTCGAGCAGCCGATGCGGCAGGCCAGCTCCCTCAGGGCCTCGCGGCGGCGGTCGATGCAGTTCGGGGGTGCCCTCGTCGCGGCCTCGCTCATCGGCGCGGGCGGGCTCTCAGTGGCCGGGGCCGCGGGGCCGGATGCCGGCGCCCAGGCGCGTCAGGACACCCCGCAGATCCTCGAGAAGTGCAACAACAACCCGCAGACGGTGAGCGCGCCGCCCGCCGAGGAGTGCCGCCTCGGGCCCGCGAAGGGCAAGCGGACCATCGCCCTCATCGGCGACTCGCACTCCCAGCACTGGCAGCCCGCCATGCAGCGGCTCGCCGAGGAGCGCGGCTGGACCGTGTACATCTTCATGAAGAACTCGTGCACCGTCAGCGACGTGCCGATCTACCTGAAGCAGAACAACGCCGAGTACACCGGCTGTGCCGAGTGGCGTCAGGCCATGCTCAAGCGGGTGGGCGCGATCGAGGGCCTCGATGCGGTGGTCATCGGCCGGTGGATGGACTACCGCAGCCTGGCTCTGAACCCGGACGGCAGCCGCACGACCCCGGAGACGGTGGGTGAGCTGTGGCGAGAGGGCTCGGCGCGGACGTTCTCACAGCTCGCGAAGGCGGCGCCGAGGATCCTGGTCATCCGTGACGTGCCGCGGCCCGAGGTCGACGTCCCGGAGTGCCTGTCACGTCACGAGAACGATGCGAGCCAGTGCAGCTTCCCCAAGGCCGGCCACACCTACCTCGACGAGCCGCTGGCGAAGGCGGAGAAGGCAGCGGCGCCCGAGGCCGTGCGGTTCGTCGACCTGACCAGGCGACTGTGCCCGGGAGATGTCTGCCAGGTCGTCGAGGGCGACACCGTCATGTACCGCGACAACCACCACCTGACGACGAGCTACAGCAAGTCGCTGGCCGAGCCGCTCGGCGACGCCGTCGAGGCCGCGATCACGTAGTCGTCGCCGGCTCGCCGGCGGCCGTCACAGCCCCAGCCGGTGCGCCCCGGAGTAGATCGTCATGCGCGGTGGGCGGGTGAATCCGACGAGCGTGAGCCCGGCCTCCGCCGCGAGCTCGACGGCGAGCGAGCTGGGCGCCGACACGGAGACCAGCAGGGGGATGCCGGCCATCACCGCCTTCTGCGTGAGCTCGAAGCTCGCGCGGCCACTCACGACGAGGACCTGGCCGCAGAGGGGGATCCTGCCCTCGCGTCCCGCCCAGCCGACCACCTTGTCGACGGCGTTGTGGCGTCCGACATCCTCACGCACGGCCAGCACCTCGCCGGCCGACGTGAACAGCCCGGCCGCGTGGAGCCCCCCGGTGCGGTCGAAGACCCGTTGTCGCTCGCGCAGGGCCTCCGGAAGGCCGGCCACGACGGACGGATCGACGCGCACGTCGTCCTTCGCCACGGCATACCGGCTCGCAGTGGTGATGGCGTCGATGCTGGTCTTGCCGCACACGCCGCAGGCGCTGGTGGTGTAGGAGGAGCGCTCCGTCCTGCTCGTGTCGAGGGCCGCTCCCTCCACGAGCGTGATGTCGACGACGTTGTAGGTCGGAGCGCCGGTCTCGTCCTCGTCGAGGCAGTGCATCGCCTGGTGGACGGCTGCCGCCTCCTCGATGATCCCCTCGGTGAGCAGGTAGCCGATCGCGAGGTCGAAGTCGTCGCCGGGCGTGCGCATCGTCACCGAGACGGAGCTTCCGTCGACGCGGATCTCCAGCGGCTCCTCGACGGCGAGGGTGTCGGCTCTGTTGGTCGCATGGCCGATGCCCGGGCCGTCGAGCACGACCCGGGTGCTCGGCACCCTCCGGGTCACGCGCCCCACGAGGGCACTGTATGCCGCGGTGCCACCCGATGCCCGATAGTGGTGCCGTGGATGACGGACAGGGGTGGGAGAGCGTCGGGCTCTACGGCGACGAGGGGCCGGCGTGGCGACGGGTGTCGCCGCGGCTGGTGGATGCGCGTTCCGTCGTGGTGACGGCGACGTGTGCCCCGGTGGCCGCTGTCCTGGCTGTGGCCGGGCTGCTCCTGCCGTGGAGGCCCCTGCTCTGGGCGGCCGCGGCCGTCGTCGTCCTCTGGGCCTGGCTGATGTGGCTGGTGCGCCGGCAGGTCAGTGCGATCAGCTACGCCGAGCAGGGCGAGGAGCTGGTGATCCGGCGGGGCAGGCTGTGGCGCACCCTCGTGAGCATCCCCTATGGGCGCCTGCAGCTCGCCGACATGCAGTCCGGCCCGGTCGCCCGGCACTTCGGGCTGGCACGCGTCGAGATCCACACCGCCGCTCCGCGCAGCGGTGGCAGCATCCCCGGGCTGCCGCTGGACGAGGCCGAGGCGCTGCGGGCGCGGCTGACGGAGCGCGGCGAGTCGCAGCGGGCCGGGCTGTGATCCGCAGCGGCGAACCCGGGGGGCTGGACGAGCAGGGGGACGGCAGTGAGTGGCAGCGGTTCCACCCGCTCTCGCCCCTGCTGCGCGGAGGGGTCACCCTGGCGGCGCTGGCGGCCTGGATCATCGGCAACCAGTTCGACACCCTCTTCGGTGCCGGGTCCGACCTTCCGGCCGGCGCACCGCTCCAGTGGCTGGCACTGGCTGCCTTCGCGGCGGTCTCGGGCGTGGTCCTGGTCGCGTGGCTCTCGTGGCGGGTCTCCCGCTTCCGCGTGGGGGAGAGCACCCTCGAGGTCCGCACCGGCCTGCTCTTCCGGCAGCACCGGCAGGTCCGGTACGACCGGATCCAGGCCGTCGACATCCGGCGGCCCCTGCTCGCCCGGCTCGCCGGGCTGTCCGAGGTACGCGTGCAGGCGGCCGGTGGCGCCGGCTCCGACGCCCGGCTCGCCTTCCTGCCACAAGGGCAGGCCCACGAGGTCCGCGCCCGGCTGATGGCCCTCGCCGGCCGCACGGACGAGGCCCTCGCCGCACCCGCCCGCGGCACGGGGGTTCACCCAGCGCAGACGCCGGCTGGCACCGCGGCGCCCGCTGGTCCAGGCGGGCCCAGTGGTCGCGGACTGCCCGCGGGTCCTGCCGGGGCGCCCGGTCCGGCCACCGAGGCCGAGACCGTGGTGCGCGTGCCCGCCACGCGGCTCGTGCAGGCGGCGCTCTACCGCGGGCGCACGGTCTTCCTCCTCGGCGCCGTGCCGACCCTGGTGGCGGCCATGGCCCTGGGGCGCGGCGGGATGGTGGCCTTCCTCGGGCCGGCCGTTCTCGCCGTCGGGGGCAACGCCATCGGCGGGCTGGTGCGCGAGTGGAACTTCGAGCTGCTCCGCGACCCCCACGGCATCCACGTCCGCCGTGGCCTCACAGACCTCAAGGCGAGCAGTGTCCCGGTGCACCGCATCCAGGTGGTGAGCGTGCGGCAGTCGGCGTTCTGGCGGCTCCCGGACTGGTGGCGCGTGGAGGTCAACGTCGCCGGGGTGGGACCGAGCGCGGACGACAGCGACTCGGTGGTCCTGCCCGTCGGCACCCGCGAGGAGGCGCTGCGGGTCGTCGCCCTGCTGCGGCCGGGCGCGGAGCTCCAGGCGGTCCTCGCCGGCATGGTGGGCAGCACAGCCCGTGACGCCGAGCGGGGCCCGGTGCCTCACACGGGTGGCCCCGACGCGGCGGCCGGCTCCGGGGCTGTCGGCTCCGACGCGTCTGCCGGCTCCGACGCGGCGGGCGGCTCCGCGCGCCTCGCGGCGAACGGGACCGCCGCCGGCGACCACGCGGCATACACGGTGGCCCCGGAGCGCGCGGCGTGGCTGAGCCCGGTCGTCCGGTCCCGGCACGGCTTCGCCGTGACCCCGGATGCGGTGCTCGTCAGGGGCGGCCGGGCCCGCCGCTTCGTCCACCTCGTGCCGCACGCCCGCATCCAGGCCCTCCGCCTGCGCCAGGGCCCGCTGCAGCGCCGTCTGCGGCTGGCAGACGTGGAGCTGCTGTCCACGCCGGGCCAGGCCTCGCCGGCCGTCCAGCACCTGGACCAGGACGTCGCGCAGTCCCTGCTCAACGCGCAGGTCGGCCGCTCCAGCACGGCGCGGCAGCCGGCCAGGTAGCGGGCGAGGGAGCAGGGTAGGTAGCCGGCGGGCTGTCCGGCGAGGCAGCCGGTGCCTCAGCCGCGGTAACACTCACCGCGCGCTGATCGGCCGAACGGTGTGGAATCTGAGAATCGGTTGCGCAAAGGCCCCGGGACCGGGTGGACTGTGCGGCACAGGTCAGAACGAGGAGGCGAGGGTGTGAGTACCTCCGCGCAGGCGGGGCCGAGGAGTGCCGCGGGCAAACTGGGTTTCACAGCGGGACAGGTCATCCAGGAGTTCGGCTACGACTCCGACGTCGACGACGACCTGAGGTTCGCGATCGAGGACCTCACCACGACGGAGCTCGAGGACGAGGACTACGGCGACGTCGCCGATGCCGTCATGATCTGGTGGCGCGACGATGACGGCGATCTCGTCGATACCGTCGTCGACGCACTCACCAACCTCGCCGACCACGGCTTCATCGTGGTCCTCACGCCGAAGGCGGGTCGGCCGGGCCATGTCGATGCCAGTGACATCGAGGAGGCGGCCACGACGGCGGGCCTGCACACCTCGGGAAGCGTGAATGCCTGCGACGACTGGGCAGCCACTCGCCTCGTCGCCCCCAAATCGGCGAGGCGCTGACCCGGCTGGCAGACTTGTCGGCATGACCCAGACCGCCCAGCACACCGCGCTCTCCGTGGGGCAGGCCGCCCCCGACTTCACCCTCAGGGACCAGAACGGCGTCCCCGTGTCGCTCTCCGAGTTCCGCGGCGAGAAGAACGTGGTCGTGGTCTTCTACCCGTTCGCCTTCTCCGGCATCTGCACGGGCGAGCTGTGCGAGATCCGTGACAACCTCGGCGCCTTCGTGGGCGACGACGTGCAGGTCCTGGCCATCTCCTGCGACCACATGTTCAGCCAGCGAGGGTGGGCGGACAAGGAGGGCTACTTCTTCCCGCTGCTCTCCGACTTCTGGCCCCACGGCCAGGTCGCCCGCGACTTCGGCGTCTTCAACGAGAAGGCCGGGGCGCCGCTCCGGGGCACGTTCCTGGTCGACCGCGAGGGCATCGTGCGGTGGTCGCTCATCAACGAGATCGGGCAGGCACGCGACTTCACCGGCTACCACGAGGCCCTCGCCCAGCTGCGCTGAGCAGGGCAGGGGTGTCACGCCTCAGGCCGCGAGCCTGACAGAATGGCCGCCGGATCGTGGCGGATGGGGTACCTTTCCGCTCGTCCCTGGGGCCTGTAGCTCAGTTGGTAGAGCACCGCGTTTACACCGCGGGTGTCGTCGGTTCGAGACCGGCCGGGCCCACGTGCTGACCCTTGCCGACGTCGTGGCCGTCCTCGAGGGCCTCTACCCGCCCGAGACCGCCCAGTCCTGGGACCAGGTCGGACTCGTCTCGGGAGACCTCGACCAGCCGGTGCGTCGCATCCACTTCGCGGTTGACCCCACCCTCGCCGTCATCGAGGAGGCCAGGGCTCTCGCTGCCGACCTGCTCGTGACGCACCACCCGCTCCTGCTTCGCGGCGTGCACAGCGTGGCCACCACCACCGCCAAGGGGGCCAGCGTGACCAGCCTGGTCGTCAACGACATCGCGCTCTACGTGGCCCACACCAACGCCGACGTCGCCTCCCCGGGCGTGTGCGACGCCCTGGCAGCCGCCTGCGGGCTGACCTCCGTCGAGCCCCTTGCGGTCGTCGAGGGCCAGCCCCTGGGCCGGGTCGGGGTGCTCCCCGGGCCCACCCCGCTGGCCGTCTTCGCCCAGCACCTGTATGCCGCGCTGCCCAAGGCCGCGGGCGGCATCCGGGTCGCGGGGCCCCCAGACGCCCAGGTGCAGCGGGTTGCGGTCGTGGGTGGCGCTGGTGACGACATGTTCGGTCACGTCCGGGCCAGCGGCGCCGACGTCTACGTCACCGCCGACCTGCGCCACCACCCGGTGCTGGAGGCGCGCGAGGAGTCCCGCGGGGGAGCGCCGTACCTCATCGACGCGGGGCACTGGGCGACTGAGTCCGTGTGGCTCGCGAGTGCCGAGCGGCTCGTGCGCGACGCCCTTGCGGCGGCGGGCGGGCCGGGCACTACCGTGGACACCCACATGTCAACACTGCGCACCGACCCGTGGGAGTTCGTGGTCGGGGCCGAGGCCCCTGGAGGTACGTCCTGAAAGCCGACCCGTCGCGACAGTGGCGACTGCTGGACCTGCAGGCCATCGACACCCGCCTGGACCAGATCGCCCACGCGAAGAAGAACCTGCCCCAGCACGCGCAGCTGAAGGACCTGCAGACCCAGACGGACCTGCTCGACAGCGAGCTCGTGCGCGTCCGCACGGAGCTCAGCGACGTGCAGCGCGAGGTCGCCAAGGCCGAGGCGGACGTCCAGCTCGTGCGCGACCGGGCGGCCCGCGACCAGGCGCGCCTCGACTCCGGCACGGGGACCGCCAAGGACCTGCAGGCCCTGCAGCACGAGATGCAGTCGCTGGCCCGTCGGCAGGCCGAGCTCGAGGACGTCGAGATCGAGATCATGGAGCGTGCCGAAGCCGTCGAGGCCGAGGTGACCAGGCTCGAGGCCAAGCGCGCGGAGCTCACCACGCGGGTCGAGGAGGCCACGGCGGCGCGGGACGCCGGCGTCGCAGAGCTCGACGCCGAGGCTGCCTCGGTGGCGGCGCCCCGGGCCGACATCCTCGCCGGCGTCGGCGAGGACCTCGTGGCGTTGTACGACAAGGTCCGTGCGCACAGCGGTGGGCTGGCCGCGGCTGCCCTGCGTCAGCGCCGCTGCGGCGGGTGCCAGCTCGAGCTGAACAATGTCGACATGAACCGGATCAAGGCCGCACCGGCCGACGAGGTGCTGCGCTGCGAGGAGTGCCGGCGCATCCTCGTCCGGACCTCCGAGTCGGGTCTCTGACGGGCGTGGGTCGGGCACTCACCGTCGAGGCCGACGGCGGGTCGCGGGGCAACCCGGGTGTCGCCGGCTGGGGAGCGGTCGTCCGCGACCGCGTGACCGGTGCAGTCCTGCACGAGGGCTGCGCCCCACTGGGCAAGGCGTCGAACAACGTGGCGGAGTACACCGGGCTCATCGAGGGACTGCGGGCCGCGAGCGAGGTCGATGCCGGAGCCGACGTGCTCGTGCGGATGGACTCCAAGCTCGTCGTCGAGCAGATGTCGGGCCGATGGAAGATCAAGCACGAGGACATGCGCCGCCTCGCACTCGAGGCCCGCGACCTCGCAGCGGGTATCAGTGCGGCCGGCGGGTCCGTGACGTTCGAGTGGATCCCACGCGAGCAGAACAAGACTGCTGACGCCCTCTCCAACCGCGGGATGGACGGCCTCACCATCAGCCGTCGACTCGACACCGGAGAGGTCGCGCCCGCAGACGGGGCGGAGGGCCGAGCCCCGGGTGCCGCGGGTGTCCTGCCGGGCGAGGGCGTCGCCGAGGCCGTGGACGAGGTCATCGACCCGGCGCCGTCGGGCACGGCCGCCCCGGTGGGCCTGGGACCTGACATCGGCACGCCCACACGCATCCTGCTGGTCCGCCACGGCGTCACGGACTTCACCGCGGCCGGGCGTCTCGATGGCCGTGGCGGCGCCGACCCGTCCCTGAACGCATCGGGCCGGTCGCAGGCCGCGGCTGCGGGACGGGCCACGGCGCACCTGCTGGGGGAGACTCCTGCGCGCCTCGTGACCTCCTCTCTGACGCGGGCGGTCGAGACGGGCGCCGCCGTCGCGGAGGCCACCGGGCTCACACCCGAGGTCGACCCCGACTGGGACGAGCAGGACTTCGGCGACTGGGACGGCGTCGCCGTCGCCGACCTCGTCCGCGACGAGCCCGCAGCGCTCCAGGCGCTGCGGAGCGACCCGCGCTACGCCAGGCCGGGCGGCGAGACGCACGAGCAGATGGCCGAGCGCGTCCTGGCGGCCTTCGAGCGGTGTGTCGCCGCGGGCGGTACGACGGTCGTGGTGTGCCACCGCAAGCCGATCATGACCGTGCTGGCGCACCTGCTGAAGATGCCGCACGACACGATCTGGCGCCTGGCGGCGGCGCCGGGGTCCCTGACCGCGGTCGAGGTGTGGGCCGACGGCAACGCATCGGTGGCCTTCACCAACCGCACCTGACCGGCGACGTGGGGCTCAGCCGTCCAGGACGTGGACGGTGACCGGCTGGTCGGCGTTGTTGGCGAAGCCGCCGAGGTTCCAGCGGGGGTCCTGAGGCTGCTCTCGGCCCGTGCCGTCGTGCGCGCGGACGCGGAGCACGTGGTGTCCGGCCGCGGCCTCCCACGGGGCCGAGAACGCGCGCCACGCCCACCGGTGCTCCTGCGGCCCGAGGTCGGCGTCCGCCCATGAGCGGCCGTCGTCGGTGCTGACCTCGACGCGCTCGATCGGTCCCCACCCGGACCAGGCGCGCCCCGTGAGGGTGACCGGCCCAGGCCGCAGGATGCGCTCCCTGGTCATGAAGTCAGGGTCGCCCGGCGGCACCAGCAGCGCCCGCGGCTCGATGCGCGTCACGGGGTCGCCGACCTCGCCGGCCTCCTGCCTGAGCCGGTAGGAGCTCACGTTCTGGTACCCGTCGTACGGGCGGTCTACCAGCCGGATGCGCCGGAGCCACTTCACGTGGGCCATGCCGTACCAGCCCGGGACGATGAGGCGCAGGGGGCGGCCGTGCTGCAGAGGCAGGGGAGCGCCGTTCATCTCGTAGGCCAGCAGCACGTCGTCGGCGAGTGCGTCGGCCAGTGCAAGGCCGCGTTCGTAGTCCTGCTCCACCCCGTGGTCGAACCCGTGGTCGGCACCGGTGAACACCACGTCCACCGCACGGGCGGTCGGCTGGGCGTCCCGGAGGAGATCGGCGAGCGGGACCCCGGTCCACTCCGCCGTGCCCACGGCACCGTCCAGCCACGGCTGGCTGACAGGTCGTGGGCTCAGGGCGGCCCGGCCGTTGCCGGCGCACTCCAGGGTCACGCGCACCGTGCGGGCAGGCATCGAGCGCAGGGAGTCGAGGTCGAGCTCCAGCCGGCGCTCGACGGCGCCGTCGATCTGGAGACGCCACGCGGCGACGTCGACGGCGGGGAGGTCGTAGTGCGCCAGCACGTAGTGCAGGCCTGGCGGGGTGAGGTCCTCGCGCATCGCCTCGCGTGGCATCGCGTGGTTTCTGCTCGCCAGCCGCAGCTCATCGACAGTGATTCCCTCAGCGGGCTCGGCGATGCGGCCAGGGCCGCTGACCTGCTCGATGGACACGGCCATGAGGACCACCTCCCACGTGTGAGGCTACGGCAGGAGAGGCGGTTTGGTGAGTGGCCTGTGGCGGACTCCGGGCGCGCTCCGGCGGCGCCGACAGGGTCGGACACCCGGGGCCCGTCCACCGACTGAGCGGTCTGTCTCGGTATGTGGCGGCTTCGCCTACGCTGGGTCGCATGAGCTACGCAGGCGACATCGAGCCCAAGGACGCGTATGCCGTGCTCGGCGAGGACGAGGCGGCTGTCCTCATCGACGTACGGACCACCGCGGAGTGGAACTACGTCGGCCTGCCGGACCTCACGGCGGTCGGCAAACGGGTGCTCTGCGTGGAGTGGCAGCGCTTCCCCGATGGTGCCGTCAACGAGCGCTTCGTCGAGCAGCTCCAGGGCGCGGGACTGCCCGATGGTGCGCCGCTCTACTTCCTGTGCCGCTCGGGAGTGCGGTCCGTCGCCGCGGCCGAGGCCGCGACGGCGGCCGGTCTGGGCCCTGCCTACAACGTCCTGCACGGCTTCGAGGGGCACCACGACCACGAAGGGCACCGCTCGGTGGCCGGCTGGAAGAACGACGGCCTGCCGTGGAGGCAGGGATGAGCGGCGACCTCGAGGGCCTTCGCGCGGACACCCTGGCCATCCGCGGTGGACTGTTCCGCAGCGACTTCGACGAGACCGCCGAGGCGCTCTTCCTCACCTCTGGCTTCGTCTACGACAGCGCCGAGCAGGCCGAGGCAGCCTTCAAGGACGAGATCGAGAAGTACATCTACTCGCGGTACGGGAACCCGACCGTGGCGATGTTCGAGGAGCGCCTGCGCCTGCTCGAGGGCGCTGAGGCGTGCTTCGCCACCGCGTCGGGCATGTCCGCCGTGTTCGTCGCGCTGGCCGCGCTGCTCGGCCAGGGCGACCGCGTCGTGTCCTCCCGGGGGCTGTTCGGCTCCTGCTTCGTCATCCTCGACGAGATCCTGCCCCGCTGGGGAGTCGAGACGGTCTTCGTGGACGGCCCCGACCTGGAGCAGTGGCGTTCGGCTCTCTCCGAGCCCACCACGGCCGTCTTCTTCGAGACCCCGAGCAACCCGATGCAGGAGCTCGTGGACATGGCTGCGGTCTCGGACCTCGCGCACGCAGCCGGCGCCACGGTCGTGGTCGACAACGTCTTCGGCACGCCGGTCTTCTCCAAACCCCTGGAGTTCGGGGCCGATGTCGTCGTGTACTCCGCCACGAAGCACATCGACGGCCAGGGCCGCACACTGGGCGGAGCGGTTCTGGGCTCGAAGGAGTTCATCGACGGGCCGGTCAAGAACCTCATGCGGCACACCGGACCCGCCATGTCGCCGTTCAACGCCTGGGTCCTGGTCAAGGGCCTGGAGACCATGTCGCTGCGCGTCGAGAAGCAGGCTGCCTCGGCCCTCGCCGTCGCACAGGCGCTCGAGGCACACCCCCGTGTCCGGCGGGTCGTCTACCCGTGGCTGCCCTCGCACCCGCAGCACGACCTCGCCCGCAAGCAGATGCTCGGGGGCGGAACTGTCGTGACCTTCGAGGTCGACGGGGGCAAGGACGAGGCGTTCGGTGTGATGAACGCTCTGCGCATCGTCGACATCAGCAACAACCTGGGTGACGCCAAGTCGATGGTCACCCACCCGGCCACGACGACCCACCGCAGGCTGAGCCCCGAAGCCCGGGCTGCCGTGGGGATCACCGACGGGACGGTCCGCATCTCCGTCGGCCTCGAGGACCCCCGGGACCTCATCGAGGACCTGATCACCGCGCTCGGCTAGGGCGCATCCAGGCGCGGGACCGCTTGTCCCGCAGCGCCGTCCATGCCTGCTCGAAGAGGACATCGGTCTCTGCCCGGCGCCTCGCCTCGGCGGCCAGCAGTCGCGCATACGCCGCGGCGTGCCCCTCGCTGCGGTCTGCTGCCGCGAGCGTTCTCACGAGCTCAGCGCTCACCACGCTGTCCTGGTGCTCGCCGAGCACGTCCTGGACCAACTTCGCGGCGCGCCCCGTGGCCTCCGCCTCCGGGCCGTAGACCGGGGCCACTGCCTCCGCGGCATACCGCAGCCGCCGTGCCGCGCGGCGGACGGCGTGAAGCTCGTGGTCACGGGTGATCCCGCGAGAGTGCTCGGCCCGCCTCACCCTGCGTCGCACGCGCTTCCAGTCCCGGCGGACGAGGGAGGCCAAGGCGCTGCCCGCAGGTCTGTCCGCCGCAGCTGACCATGCGTCGCGGGCCAGCAGGCTCTCCAGCGAGTCAAGGCAGGCGTGGTAGCGGTCGGAGGCCAGGGTGGCGTCGATCTCCGCGAGGGCCTCGCGGTGCCGAGCCTCGAGGTGCTGGTCCAGCCTCGCGAGGCCGGCCTGCGCCTCGGCGTCGCCGGCCGCGAGGGTGTGCAGCCGGGCCTGCATGACCTCCACGTCCCGGGCCTCTCCGAGCAGGGCGCCGAGCCACGCCAGCTCGGACCGCAGATGGGTGAGGGCCGCACCCTTCCACAGGGGCGCGAAGGTGGACAGCGCTGCGGAGAGCCGGCGGGTGGTGACCCGCATCTGGTGCACGGCATCGGGCTCGTTGGCCCGGGCCCGGTCCTCCCAGCCCCGGAGCGCCCCCACCTGCTCTGCCAGGTGGGCCCGAACGACGTCGTGCGCCGACGGAGACCGAGAGCGCGACATGGAGCCGTTCTACCCCGTATGCCGCGTGGGCGTGGGGATTTCCGCTGCCACGACAGGGCGCGCCGGCCTGCCTGACGGCGCGGAGGCCAGGAGCTCGAGGAGCGCGGTGCCCGTCACGGGCGTCCCACCGGGGGGTCCTTGGGCCGAGGAGGTCCCTCAGCGCGCCGTGGCATCCAGGACCCATGGCAGGCCCTCGCGACGCGGCTCGGTCAGCTCCACGTCGAAGCGCCTGCTCACCACCTCGGCCAGCGAGGGCACGGTCCGGGGATCGGCGCCGTCCGTGCAGAGGTGCCGGGCCACCAGCCCGCGCGTGTGCTTGGCCATATGGGTGGTTCCCGGGACCCTGACCTGGACACCGGGCGGAGACCTCGCCGAGCGCTGGGT
>Ga0247818_10000769_pt1 | contig 20193 bp, 22 predicted proteins | sample 13C_Glucose_Day1_FD_192424 | JGI IMG/M metagenome (GOLD analysis project Ga0247818, IMG submission 192424) | Soil microbial communities from agricultural site in Penn Yan, New York, United States - 13C_Glucose_Day1 | ecosystem: Environmental > Terrestrial > Soil > Agricultural land | place... | reverse complement strand
CTGCCGGTTACCAGGCGCCCACATTAACCGTCCAGCAAGGCGTGGCCCGCTACTGCGACTGGTTGCAGGGTATCAAAAGCCCGCCGCCTGCTCCGTTCAAGCAGACGGCGTAAGCTTGATATTGCTTGCATTAACGGAAAACCAGTGATTTTATCTCTGTGTTTTTCGTTGTTTGGGCAATAATTGCTGATAACTACACTAAATGTCTATTTAGTGTAGTTATTGACGTGCTGTTCTTCAAAACGCTTACGAGCCATCTGCCCTACTCTTCACGACCTCAAATTAAACAACCGCTGCGGACACTCAGCCAGTCTGGGGGAGCAAGCCCCTCGGTCAAACGTCAAGAGCACCCCGGTGCAAGGCGTTCAGCATGCGCGCGGCGTCGGCGCCCCCCTCGTCCAACAGGCATAGCGGGATTCCGCTCAGGGCGGGTTGCGAATCGACCAGCCCCTCGCCTATCAGGGCCAGCGGGCACGCGATTTCCATCTGCAACGACCGCAGGCGCTTGGCCAAGCCGGGGCCCACCGGCACCTGGACTTTTATCACCAGTGCCGCAGGCTGCATGGCCGCACACACGATGGGTAGCTCTTCAAGTGGCTGCCCGCAACCGAGCACGTCGATACGCTGTAGCTCACTGCTCAACAGTAGCCCGGCGCACAACACACTGAGTTCGGCTTGCCCCTCGCTACCGGCTAGCAAAACCTGCGGCGCATCGACCTGGTTCACCTGCAGACGCAGCAGCAAGCGGGCGCGCAGGAAAGTGTCGAGAAACAACCACTGGCTGCGCTGGCCTGGCGCAGTGCCTGAAGCCAGGTCATGCCATACTGGCATCAGCACTTCACGCAGCACGGTGGCCTTGGGCAAGAGTGTGAACAACTGACCATGGATCCCCTCCAGTGCCGTCCGATCGAATGCCTTGGTTGCGCGCACAACGGCCGCGCGCCAATCGTCAAAGGCCGAATGCTGCTGCACAGACGCCTCAGGCTGGGCTGCGAGCAGATCACCGACCTTGCTGACGGACAGGCCGCTTGCTGTCCAGCGCAAGATGTCGCGTATGCGCTGTACATCCCGCGCCGTGTAGAGTCGGTGGCCACCCTCGGTGCGCTGCGGACGTATCAACCCATGGCGCCGCTCCCAGGCACGCAGGGTCACCGGATTGATGCCGGTCAAGCTGACAACATCGCGCATAGGTAGCAAATCGGGTGGGGTAGCGTCAGTCATAACGAGGGGATATCCGAGTGGTAGGCCATTCTAAACCCATATGCACCTTCTGCGGCGAGCCTCCTTGGTCCATCATGCAACAAACAGCGCCGATACCTTCTGCACAGAAGCTACGCTGCGCATATCGCATACGAAACGCCTGTAGGTGGGCCCTATGATCACCGCGAAACTCCTGCAACTGATGGTCGAGCATTCCAACGATGGCATCGTCGTCGCCGAGCAGGAAGGCACTGAAAGCATCCTGATTTACGCCAACCCCGCCTTCGAGCGCCTGACCGGCTATTGCGCCGACGATATCCTCTATCAGGACTGCCGTTTTCTTCAGGGCGAAGATCATGACCAGGCGGGCGTGGCAACCATCCGCGAGGCGATCCGTGAAGGCCGCCCCTGCTGCCAGGTGCTGCGCAACTACCGCAAGGACGGGAGCCTGTTCTGGAATGAGTTGTCCATCACGCCCGTGTACAACGAAGCGGACCAGCTGACGTACTACATCGGCATTCAGCGCGACGTCACCGCGCAGATATGCGCCGAGGAGAAAGTCCGCGCGCTGGAGGCTGAAGTGGCTGAATTGCGCTGGCAACTGGGACAGATAGAGCGCTGACAAAAAGCTATACAAGATCGTTTTTCTGTATAGATTAATGCTTGGCTTTCAGCTATACCTGTACAACAAACAACTTTTGTACAGGATTTCCTGGAGCCCAGCATGCCAGCGTACCTACAGCAATTCGTCGTGCGCTTCGCCAGGCTCGATGGGGCTAACATCGACACGCGGGAAAAACTGTACGACGAGGTAAGACCACGGCAAGGCTACCTGCGCTGGACGCTGCAGTTTTGCCACCCACGCCTGGCACGCGGTCACCCTGGTCAGCCCTGGCTTCGTCGACACGCCACTCATACGTCGCAACGATTTCCCCATGCCGCAGCTGTGGACTGCGCAGCGCGGCATATCGCCACGCGGCTGCCCTGCCCCGCCCCTGGAAATCAACTGTCCCGGTCTTTTCACATTGGTGTTGCGCCTGTCAGGGGCACTACCCGCGCGCCTGCGTTTGGCACTCGGCCAACGCCTCGCCCGTCATGAACAGGAATGATGATCCATGCGTATCGCAATCATCGGCAGTGGCATCGCGGGGCTGACCTGCGCCCATCTGCTGTCACGCAAGCATGAAGTAACAGTGTTCGAAGCCGAGCAATGGATCGGAGGGCACACGCACACCCTCGATGTGGTCTGGAAGGGCCAGCGCCATGCAATAGATACCGGCTTCATCGTTTTCAACGACTGGACCTACCCCAACTTCATACGCTTGCTCGACCAGCTCAAGGTCACCTCGCAGCCGACCGAAATGAGTTTTTCCGTGCATGATCCGGTCACTGGCCTGGAGTACAACGGTCACGATCTGAACACACTGTTTGCTCAACGCCGTAACCTGGTGTCGCCAGGTTTCTGGGGCATGATAAGGGATATTCTGCGCTTCAACCGCCAGGCGCTGGCCGACCTGGACAACCAGCGAATCGATACAGACACCACCTTGGGCGCCTACCTTCAGACACAGCGTTACGGGCAGCGCTTCATCGACCACTATATCGTGCCGATGGGGTCTGCGATCTGGTCGATGTCCCGCGCCGACATGCTCCATTTCCCCCTTGAGTTCTTCGTCCGTTTCTGTCGCAACCACGGCTTGCTGTCGGTCAACCAACGGCCACAGTGGCGGGTGGTTGAAGGCGGTTCACGCAGCTATGTCGCGCCGCTGTGCAGACCGTTTGCTGAACGCATACGCCTCAACTGCAAGGTATCCCGGGTCAGCCGCGACGAGGGAGGCGTGACTCTGGTGAGCGCGGCCGGCACCGAACGCTTCGACAATGTGGTGTTCGCCTGCCACAGCGACCAGGCTCTAGCGGTATTGGAAACCCCAACCATGCTGGAGCGCGCTGTACTCAGCGCCATTGGCTACGCCAGCAACGATGTGGTGCTGCACACCGATACCCGCCTGCTGCCACGCCGCAAGAGCGCCTGGGCCAGCTGGAACTACCGCCTGGGCGGCCCCGAGCAGGCTCCCGCCGCGCTGACCTACAACATGAACATCCTGCAAGGAATCCAGGCGCCGACAACCTTCTGCGTAAGCCTCAACCAGACCGCACTGATAGACCCGGCGCAGGTGATCGCGCGCTTCCAGTATGCCCATCCTCAGTACAGCATTGCCGCTTCCGCCGCACAGGCGTGCCAGGCGCAACTGCAGGGTCAGCAGCACAGTTACTTCTGTGGCGCTTACTGGGGCAACGGCTTTCATGAGGACGGGGTGGTCAGCGCGCTGAAAGTGGCTGCGCACTTCGGAGAGCAATTGTGAACAGCAGCCTTTGTCTGGGCTGGATCAGTCACCGTCGGCTGACCCCGCGGCGCCATGCTTTCCGTTACCGGATTGGCATGTTCTTCGTGGACCTGGACGAACAAGCCTGGCTCATGGGCCTGTCACGCTGGCTGGGGCGCTGGCGCCTAGCACCGCTGTGCTGGCGCGAGACCGACTACCTGCCAGCGCAGACCCGGCACGGCAAAACCCTGGCACAGGCAGCACGCTTGCTGGTGTGTCAGGCCACTGGGCATATGCCCGAAGGCCCGGTACGGCTGCTCACGCAACTGCGTTGCTGGGGACTGTCGTTCAATCCGGTGAGCTTCTATTTCTGCCACGACCGCGACGGCTGCCTGACGGCAATCCTGATGGAGGTGCGCAACACCCCGTGGCGTGAGCGTTTTCATTACGTACTGCCGGTGCAAGAGAACCTTGCGAAGCCGTTCACCGTGGCCAAGGCCTTCCATGTTTCACCGTTCATGCCGGTGGACATGGACTATCACCTGCGCTTTTTCCTGAGCGCAGACCATGTACGCATCCACATGCAGAACTGGCAGGACGGCCACAAGGTGTTCGAGGCCGACCTCGCCCTGCACCGTCAACCACTGGATGGAACCGCACTACGTCGATATGTCATGACCTTCCCATGGATGAGTCTGCGCACTGTCACGGCCATCTACTGGCAAGCGCTACGCCTGCTACTCAAACGCACCCCTGTGCATGACCACACCACCAGCCAGAATGACCTGGCGCTGGGCCAACCTTGCGAGGACCCTGATGATGTCAAATCCCACACTGAGCGTTAGCAAGTTCGCAGGCCTTGCGCCCTTGCTCGGCGGTCTTGCACGCAGCGCCGTGCTCGCCCAGCTGGGCAAGCTTCGCCACGGCCACCTGCGCCTGCTCTGCCACGGGCAGCAGTGGAGTTTCGGTGATGTCGACAGCCCGTTGCAGGCCGAGGTGGAGATCCTCGATGACGCCTCCTGGAGCCTGATCGCCGGCAATGGTTCGATCGGTGCTGGCGAGGCCTACATCCACGGCTATTGGCGAAGCCCCGACCTGGCGCTGGTGACCCGCCTGTTCGTCGCCAACCTTGAAGTGCTCGACGCGCTCGAGGGTGGCCTGGCCCGTTTCGGCCGCCCTGCCCTGCGCCTTCTGCACCGGCTCAACCGCAACAACAAACGCGGTGCCCGGCGCAATATTCTGGCCCATTACGATTTGGGCAACGCCCTGTTCGAGCGGCTGCTGGACCCCACCATGATGTATTCAGCGGCCCAATTCGAACATGCTGGGCAAACACTGGAGCACGCCCAGTTGCGCAAGCTGGAGCGCATCTGCCAGAAGCTTGAACTGCACCCCGACAATCACCTGCTGGAAATTGGCAGCGGCTGGGGCAGCCTGGCAATCCACGCGGCCACCCGTTACGGCTGCAGGGTCACCACCACAACGCTCTCCGAGGCCCAGTACAGCCATACCCTGGCGCGTGTTCAGGCCTTGGGGCTTGAGCAGCGCGTGAAGGTGCTACGCGAAGACTACCGCGACCTGCAAGGCACCTTCGACAAACTGGTTTCGATCGAAATGATCGAGGCAGTCGGCCATCGTTACCTGCCTGCGTATTTCCGCCAATGTGCCTCGCTGCTCAAGCCCGACGGCCTGATGCTGCTGCAGGCGATCACCATCCGCGACCAGCGCTATGCCCAGGCGCGGCGCTCTGTCGACTTCATTCAACGCTATATTTTCCCAGGTGGCGCCCTGCCTTCGCTAAGCGTGTTGCTCGACACCGCCAGCCGGCACACCGCACTCAACCTCGTGCACATGGAGGACTTCGGTCAGGACTATGCCCTCACCCTGCAGCACTGGCGTGAAAACCTGCGCCTGGCGCGCACAGCACTGACGGACCTGGGCTACGACGACATGTTCCAGCGCCTGTGGGAGTTCTACCTGTGTTACTGCCAGGGCGGTTTCGAGGAACGCACCATCGGCGTTGCACACCTGCTGTGGGCAGCGCCACTGGCGCGTCGCGCTCCATTGCCTGACGGTGCCTGATGCCTGGGCGCTGGCTCGTCGCCAATGCCGTCTGGTTACAGGCAGGCTGGTGGATCTGCGTGCTAGGCGCCGAACGCCCCTGGCTATTGCTGCTGGTGATTGCAGGTGTGGTGCTGCACCTGCGCCTGTGCCCGGATGTTAACGCCGAGGTCAAGGCGCTGTTGCGCGTCACCTTGGCCGGGTGTGTGCTCGATAGCACGCTGGGGGCGCTGGGCGTGTTCGGTTTCGACGCCTGGCCGCTGCCACTGTGGCTGGCGCTGCTGTGGCTGGTGCTGGCCAGCGGCATGCGCCACAGCCTGGCATGGGCAGGCAGGCACTGGCAGATCGGTGCGCTGATCGGGGCACTCGGCGGCCCCTTGGCCTACGTAGGCGGCGCAAGGGTTACACAGGTCGCCCTGCCGTTGGGCACGCTGGAAACCGGCCTGCTACTGATGCCGATCTGGGCGTTGGCCCTGCCCCTGCTCGCGCGCCTCGCGGCGCGGCGCTGACCTACGGCATCGCTCGGAGCAGTAGCGCACCTGCTCCCAACAGCGTGCCCAGCGCTTGCGCCAGTTGAACGGCCGGCCACACACCACGCAGACCTTGCTGGGCAAAAGACTCTTTTTCATAGCGGCTGCTGCGCATCAAGCTGCGCCAACAGCGTCTGGCCACGCTGCCACACAGCGTCGCGCCGGCTAGCCGTCATGCCATCCAGGCTGCGATACACCAGGGTCAAACGCGGGTTCGTCGACAGCAGCGGACGATGGCGGATAAGAAAATGCCAGTACAGGGCATTGAACGGGCAGGCATCGTCCTCGATTACATGATCGACCTTGTAACTGCAAGCCTTGCAATGATCGGACATGCGCTGGATGTATCGACCACTGGCGCAGTACGGCTTGGACCCCAGGTAGCCGCCGTCGGCGTGCATCACCATGCCAAGCGTGTTGGGCAGCTCGACCCAGTCGAAGGCATCCATGTACACCGCCAGGTACCACTCGCAAATCGCGGTGGGCACGATACCGGCCAGCAAAGCGAAGTTGCCGGTCACCATCAGCCGCTGGATATGGTGCGCGTAGCCCAACCGCAGGGTCTGCCCGATGGCTTGCTCCATACAGCGCATGCGGGTGCGCCCGGTCCAATAGAATTCAGGTAAAGCTCGGTCGTTGCCCAGGTGATTGAGCCCGGCATACTCCGGCATGCGCAGCCAGTAGATACCGTGCACATACTCGCGCCAGCCGATCAACTGGCGAATGAAGCCTTCAGCTGCATTAAGCGGCACCCGCCCCTCGCGCCAGGCCTGGTCGACCTCCTCACACAGGCATCGCACATCCAGAAGCCCAATGTTGAGCGCCGCACTGATGCGCGCATGGAACAGGTATGGCTCGCCCTCGGCCATCGCGTCCTGGTAGTCGCCGAATGCCGCCAGGCCAAAATCCAGAAAATGCTGCCACAGCTGATGTGCCTCGGCATGGGTCACGGGGTAGTCAAAGCCGTCGATGTCCCCGTAGTGGTCGCTGAAGCGCCGACGGACCAGGGCGACCACCCCTGCCGTGATCCCGTCCTGCGCGAAATGCGCAGCGAACGGCCCACGCAACTGGCGAGGTAATGGCTTGCGGTTTTCACCATCAAAGTTCCAGGCCCCACCTGCCGGGCTGCCGTCCGGCTCCATAAGCAGCCCGGTTCGCTTGCGCATGCCACGGTAGAAGTGCTCCATACGCAGTTGACGACGCTCATGGGCCCAGCGCGCAAAAGCTTCGCGGGAGCACAGAAAGCGCGTGTCGCGATGCCACACGAGGGGCAATGCGGCATCATGCAAAGCCTGCTCCAGGCGCCACTCTCCGCACTCGGTCAGGTGAATGTGCGTGGCGCCCAAGGCGTGTTGCCAGCGGTGCAACTCGCCAACGATGCTGCCGCTATTGCCGTCAGCATCGAGCTCGACGTAATGCACCTGCCAACCCCGCTCACGCAGGGCCTGGGCAAAGTGCCGCATGGCGCTGAAGATGAGCACGATCTTGAGCGGATGATGCGGCACGTAGCGGGCTTCACCCTCCACCTCCGCCATCAGAACAGCATCGCGGGCGGGGTCAAGGGCAGCCAGGCTCGCCAGGTCGAACGACAGCTGGTCACCCAGCACAAGGCCCAGGCGCATCGTTCAGGCTACCATTGGCTGGTGAGCGTTACCGGTACGCGCAGCGGCGCAATGGGGCCGTCACGTTGCCCGCACATCTCATCATGCACCACCTGCTGTACCAGCATGCACGGCACGGTTGGCAGGTCGGCCAACAGCTGGCGTAGCTCGGTAGTGGAGCGCACGCGAACGGGCTGCCCATGGGCATCGCTCAATGTCACAGGGCCGGCGTCGGTCAAGGCACGCAGGAGGTAGAAGCCACCCTCCAGCGACAGCAGTTCAAGTTCCTTTGCTTCGCCGGTCGAGACCAGCTGGGTAAGCGCGATCAGGTTCATGGTGCGCCCTCTGGCAGGCGGCGGAAGAACAGGGTGATCTGGCCGATTTCAACGCCCAGCTTGCTCATGCTTGAACGGTTGATCAGGGTGTCGTCATCCATGAGGTACATCCAGTCGTCCAGGTCTACCTGCCAGTGCCGCCCGTCCACTGGCAGGTCCAGCTGGTACCGCCATCGCAGCGCGTTACCCGCCACTTCGCCGCGCGCCTCGCCGATCACGTCCCCCGCGGTACCGCGCCAGCGCCCCGGGCCGTCTGGCACAAGTGTCCATGTACGCTGCTGGCGAGTGCCATCACTGTAGAGAAAATGTTCGTCGAGGATCAGCCGCTCACCCTCGCGGCGGCTGTCGATACGTACGTGGAAGCGCTTGACCACTTCGCCGGAACGCTTCTGGAACATCCCCCAGGCCTGCACCGGTCGCGAGAAGAATGCGGCCAGGTCCAGTTTCGGTTGCTCCTGGGCATAGTGCTCGACACCGACATTGCCACAGCTGCCCAGAAGCAGGCACGACACCAGCAACAGCACTTTGTACATGTCATGATCCTCAGTCGTTACCAGCCAGCCCAAGCAGGCGCTGGCGCAGTTGTGTATCCCGGGCTCCGGGGTCGAGCCAGATGGCAAAAAACGCCCTGGCAAAGACCGGGTCGGCGATTTCGCGGCTAAATTTACCGTCGACGTAAAAGCGGCAGCCCTGCCCCGGCAGGTACAAGCCGGTAATGCGCATGCCGGGGTGCACATCCACGAATGCCTCTTCAATCCCATGGGTCCACGCCGTGCGTTGTTGCGGCGTTATGCTGCCACCGTTGAGGCGGCGCATTTCCTCAAGGCTGGCCTGTACCAAGGTGCCCCTGGACAAGGAGCGGTGGTAGAGCAGCTCAAGGGCGAATGGCTGGTTCCAATCATGAACTTGCCCTGCCGTCCATAATTGCGCTGTATATAGACGCAGACCAAACCAGGTGAACTCACCACTCCCAAGCCGTTGCGCCCCAGGCAGATCGGCCCTCCAGTCCGCCACCGCCGAAAAGGCAGCCAGTAGCAGACAGAGGCAAGCCCAACGAGCACGGTGCGCCATACTGACCTCGATCACGCGTAAATACTGTACAACGATAGCATCTTGTATAGATATTGCGTTAATACTGCATAGATTTTTCATGCGCAGCACCAGATCAGGCCTCATGGCAGGCTGTCCCAACTACAAAAACTACAGCGTCACTAGCCCAAGGAGCCTGCCGTGTCAGAACACACTCAGTGCGGCGTGAAGCCCAGCGACTCTGCCTGGTCGGTGTTTCTGGTGTTCTTGCGCCTGGGGCTGACGTCTTTCGGTGGCCCCATCGCGCATCTGGGTTACTTTCGTGAAGCATTTGTCGCGCGCCGCCAGTGGCTCAGTGAACGCAGTTATGCCGAGCTGGTCGCCCTGTGCCAATTGCTTCCCGGCCCCGCCAGCAGCCAGGTCGGCATTGCTCTGGGCCTTTCACGGGCGGGGTTCGCGGGCGCTGTCGCCGCGTGGGCAGGGTTCACATTGCCATCAGCCCTCTTGTTGACGCTGTGTGCTCAGGGCCAGGGGGCATGGGGAGGTGGCGCCCCAAGTGGCCTGTTGCACGGCCTGAAAATCGTCGCAGTCGCCGTGGTGGCCCAGGCGGTGTGGGGCATGGCGCGTAGCCTTTGCACCGATGTTGCGCGGGTAAGCATCGCCCTGTTCGCTGCCTGTACCGCGCTGCTGTGGCCCAACGCAATCGGGCAGATAGCCGTGATCACAGGGTCGGCCATCACAGGCTTGATCCTGCTCAAGCCCCCGGGTTCCCCTGCAGGGGAAGAGCTGCCGTTTTCAGTCAGCCGAAAGGCCGGGCTGGCTGCGCTGGCAGTGTTCTTTGCCTTGTTGGTCGGCTTGCCGCTATTGACCCGCATCTGGCCCTCGCAAGCACTGGCAATGGTCAACGCCTTTTATAGCGCAGGCTCACTGGTATTCGGCGGCGGGCATGTGGTTCTACCGTTGCTTGAGTCGGCCACAGTAGCCCACGGCTGGGTCGCAAATGACACCTTTCTGGCTGGTTATGGCATGGCGCAGGCCATACCGGGCCCACTCTTCACGTTTGCAGCCTTTCTGGGCGCCTCGATGAGCGTGCAGCCATCCGGCTGGGTGGGCGCGACTGTTGGCATTCTCGCCATTTTCACCCCCTCCTTCCTGTTGGTGATCGGTGTGGTTCCCTTCTGGGAAACACTGCAGCGCAGCGCCCGCAGCCAGTCAGCGCTTGCCGGGGTAAACGCTGGCGTGGTCGGGCTTCTGCTGGCTGCCTTGTACCAACCGGTGTGGACGAGCGCCATCGCCAAGCCAGCAGACTTTGCATGGGCGCTGATCGCCTTGATGGCCCTGATGTTCTGGAAGTGGCCTGCATGGTTGGTTGTCCTGGGCTGCGGCGTGTTCGGTTGGCTGCTGAGCGGCACCTTATAGCCGCGCTCTGTTTCCTTTTTCGCGCCCCCGCTGCCGTCAATGCAGGTCGCGGCGCAGGATATCGTCGAATGCCATGTCCCGCCCTTCGAGGCAGCGTGTGCCTTGAAGTGATACGCCACGGCCGGCGCGACGAAGCACTCTGACTCAGCTGGCAGGCGCAGGCCTGAAATTTGTCAACCGCGCAGCGTCTGTTCGCCGAGTTTGACCTTTATCAATCGCCACGCCCGGTGCAGGGGTAGAAACAAGGACGCAGGGCACTCCAGCCCCCACTCTCGGTCTGCAAACGGAGCCCATCATGAACGACATCGATTTGCGGGACCTTGTAATCGAAGAGCTGGAATCCAATCCCGATATCAATGGCGCCAGCATCAGCCAGCCGTGACCCTGCAACCCCGTGCCGAGTAACGACGATGTTCACTGTCACTCTGATCAACATGCTGATCGTGATCCTGGTGGTGGTAATTCATTACGAATGCCTGCTGCGCCTGAATGACTGGCTACCGCGCCTCAGGCTGTGGAGCCGGTTCCGTATCGTCGCAGGGGTGTTCGGGGCGTTGCTGGACCACGCGGTGGAGGTCTGGTGCTTCGCCCTGGCTTATTACCTGATGGCCCACGCCGAGGGCTGGGGCACGCTCAGCGGCAATTTCGACGGTAGCTTTCTGGACTGCGTATATTTTTCCTTCACCACCTACACCACCATAGGCTTCGGCGACATCGCCCCCACCGGCCATCTCAAGTACCTCACCGGCCTGCAGGCGCTGACGGGCCTGGTGATGATCACCTGGACCGCTTCGTTCCTGTTCCTGGAAATGCAGAAGTACTGGAAAGCCAAATAGGGCTGATCAACCACTTGGGAATTGAGGACCACATCCAACAGGTCCTCGTTCAGGTTCGCGGCGATCAGAGGCCGAGGCAGCACATCGACCGCCTGCAGGTTTGACAGGTCATGAGTGAAGCATTTGACAACTGTCAAGTCAGGGCAAGGCCCGCTGCCGAAACTGACCTTCCTTGTTCATTCAACACAGAGGACATTGCCATGGCGCCCGCCGAGACTTCCCGTGTGCACACAAACCCTTCGTTTCCCAAACCTTCGGGTGAATACTGGATCGAAGCCCTTGAAAACGGCGTTCACGTGCTGATCAGGCCCCTGCAGGCCAAGGACCGAGAACGCGAAAAAGCCTTCATCGAACGGCTGTCGCCCGAGTCGCGGCATTTCCGCTTCCTGTGCCAGCTCAGAGAGCCCAGCAAAGCCATGCTCGACCAGCTGATGAAGGTCGACCAGGACCGCCAGGCGGCCTACGTCGCCCTCGCCCACGTGGATGGCGAATTGCAGGAAGTGGGCATTTCCCGCTACGCCACCGCCAGCGGCAAGGACGAATGCGAATGCGCCGTTACTGTCATGGACAGCTGGCAGCACCATGGCTTGGGTCGCCTGCTGCTCAACCACCTGATCGACCATGCACGGGCCAAGGGCTTGCGGCAGATGTATTCGGTTGACGCAGCAGCCAACCAAGCGATGCGCGAGCTGGCCAAAGCGGCGGGGTTCACCACCGTCGCTGACCCGGATGATCCCAGCCAGATCATCCACCGGCTCTCCCTGATCTGACCCAGGGCCGCCGCACCCTGACAGGTCAAGGCGCGGCGGCGCGACTACGGAGTTTTCTCCTCAACGGCCCTTCGAATAAATTGATGGAAAAACTGTACGGCAAGCAGTATCAGGTCGACACTGCCGATATTGCCCCGGTGCTTCATCAGTACGCCGAACCTTTGCCACACCTGGATACGCCGGCATTCGCAGCGCTGTTCGACCGCTACGCTGACGCGCGCGTCATCCTGCTGGGCGAGGCAAGCCACGGCCCTCCCCGCATTGCTTCAAGGCGTGTCTGCATGCCCCTCCTCGGGCAACAGATCGAACTGCGCGAGGCAGCGCTGCTCATCAGCGGGGGTCAGCGCCTTCAGGCCGCTCACTTCCTGCATCGGTGTCTCGAACAACGCCAGGCGGATCACCCCATTACGCTGGAGGAAGGTTTGCGCCAGGCAGGTGCACACGGGCTTGCCGACCAACGCTGCAAGCTGCTCATTTTCAGGCACCTGCACCTGTGCCAGCAGGTTGGCCGAGCAGTTTTCCATGATTTGCGCCACGGAGCGCCCGGCCAGCCATACGGTGGCACCGCCCAGCACCGCCAGGAGCAACAGCATGCCCATCAGCACGTTCGATTCCCGGGTGATCGAGCGCAGGAAGGCCAGCCTGGCCTGCCAGCCCGTCTCCTGGCCGTTGAAAATGGCTTTGCCGACCGTGCGTTTCACGCCACGCTGCACGGCCCAGCCCAGCGCCACACACAAGGCCAGCAGGCTCAGGAGCACGGCCGGATCGCGCATGGGCATGCGCCAACTCGGGCTCACGGCACGGTAGACAGACGCCGCTATGAGTAACGTGGCGATGGCCACGATCCAGCCCACGCTGCCCCTGGGGCGGTGCATCCAGGCCCGTAGTTTCGCACGTGCTTGCGTATTCATGACTACCTCCCGCGCCGGGTTCAGCGCACCGGGTCGATGGCAACGGTTTCCTGATATTCCGGCACACTCACCTGCCAGCCCAGCTCCAGGCTGATGCGCCGTCGCAAGGTGTCGGCAGCGTGTGGCTCACCATGGATGACGTAGGTCTGCCGCGGTGGCCGGGTGAAACCACGCAACCACTCCATGATCTCGTCGGCGTCGGCGTGGGCGGAGAGGTTTTCCATGGCGTGCACCTGCGCCCGGATGGGCACGTCTTCGCCCTGCAGGCGTACGCTGTGGGCGCCAGCGACGATATCAGCCCCGCGCGTGCCTCCCGCCTGAAAACCGGAGAACAGGATGCTGTTGCGCGGATTGGGGGCCAGCGCCTTCAGGTGGTGCAGCACCCGACCACCGGTGGCCATGCCACTGGCGGCAATGATCACCGCCGGCTCGCGCAGCTGGTCAAGGTGGCGGGACTCATCGACCGTGCGGATGATCCGTGTGCCCTTGCACATCGCCGCACACTCCGCCGCCAGTAGCCGATGTTGATTGCGAAACTGCTGATACAGGGCCGTGGCATCGGTGGCCATCGGGCTGTTCAGGTACACCGGGATATCCGGGATCAGCCGGTCACGCTTGAGCTTGTAGAGGTAATACATCAGCAGCTGGGCGCGCCCGACAGCGAATGAAGGAACCAGGACGATGCCATGGCGCAGGAGTGTCTGGTTGATGACCTGGGCCAGAAACTGCTCGATCGGTTCTGTCGGGTGCTTGCGATCACCGTAGGTGGACTCCACAAGCAGCACATCCGCCGTACGGACCAGCTCCGGTGCCCGCATGATCGGGTCTTGCGGCCTGCCCAGGTCACCCGAGAAGACCAAGGTCTGGCCCTGCGCACTGATCTGCACAGTCGCCGCGCCCAGGATATGGCCAGCCGTGCGCAGCAGCAGGTCCATGCCCTCGGCAATCGGCGTTACCTGATGCAGCTCCACCGGGCGCAACAGTGCCAGCGCCTGTTTGGCATCCTGCTCGGTATAGAGCGGCCGCGCCGGGGTGTGCTTGGAATAACCGTGGCGATTGGCATGTTCGGCCTGCTCCTCCTGCAGCCGCGCGCTGTCCAGCAGGAGCACTTCAGCCAGGGCGCAGGTTGCCGGCGTGGCATAGATCGGTCCGCTATAGCCTTCCCTGGCCAATACTGGAAGGTAGCCACTGTGGTCGAGATGGGCGTGGGTCAGCACGACTGCATCCAGCGCCCGCAGTGCCGAAGGCAAGGGTTCCCAGTTGCGCAGGCGCAATTGCTTGTAGCCCTGGTACAGCCCGCAGTCCACCAGTATCCGCGTGCGGTCGCCGGTCAACAGGAATTTGCTGCCGGTCACCGTCCCGGTGCCGCCGAGAAAGGTCAGTTGCATGGCCAAGGCTCCTGGGTTTCGAACACATGAGGATGGACCGCGAGCACGCTGCACGGCGGATGGCCGACCATGCGTTCAGTAGTGTCCCCCAGCAGCTTGTCCAGCCCTTTGGGCTGCACCACGCCCATCACCACCGCGTCTACTTCAAGGGCCACGACCTGTTCGCGAATCACCTGCACCGAGCCGCCCTCCACGAAGTGTCGGCGTTCCGGCGCCACACCTTCTGCCTCTGCCAAGGCGTTGAAGGGTTCCTGCAGCGCCGCGCGCAGCTCGTCAATCCACGCCTCGGTGACGTTCATGTCCGCGGCGAACACACCGGCCAGGTTGTAGGCCGACAGCAGATGCAACGCAGCATCGCACTGCAGTGCCAACGCCTGGGCGACGCGAATCAGCCCTCGATTGAACCGTTCCTGAACCTCTGGCGTCTCGCTGAAACAGGTATCCACGGCGACCAGAACGCGCCGAGGCAATGAAACGGCCGCTTTGGGCACGAAGAGGGTGAGCCCCTTGAAACCTCGCATCAGCGCACTGTCCAGCGGGGTACCGAACAGCCGCGCCAGGGCCGACGCGGATTCGCTGTCCTTGATCACCAGGTCCGGCTGCAGTTCGCTGATGTAGGCGATGGCCTCGCTGCGGATATCGTAGGCGGCAAGGCTGTCGACCGTCAGTGTCACACCGCTGCCGCGGTGCCGTTCGGCCAGCGCCCGCAGTTGCACGCAGTAGTGGTCGTACTGGCGTTTGATATCAGCCTCGTTCAGGCGCTCTTCGCGCAGCAGGTGCTCCTCGCTCGGCTCGAACAACCCCAGCACATGCACGCTGGCACCGCTGACATGCGCCAGCGCCAGCCCACTGCGCAGCGCGGCTGAATGGGGATCGACTTCAGTAAGCAGCACCAGCAATTGTCGAAACTGACCCATGATGAACCTCCGTAGCTTTCGTGAGGACTGGCAGCGCAAAGGCCTGGGTGCGCGCTTGCTGCGGTCCCTGCTCGGCGCGGCCCGGCGCAGTGGCTATGAGTGGATGATTTCCAGGGACCTGGCGAACAATTACGCCATGCACCGGCTGACCAAGGGGCTGGGGTTCAGCTCACGCTACCTGGGCGGCGATGTCAGCGAGATACTCCACGAACTGGACCTGCGGGCCTTGTACCTCACCCCTGGGAATGCTCGGGGGAAATCACCAGCACACTGCTGGACAAGCGATGCAACACCCGCTCGGCAGTACTGCCGATGAACCAGCCGATGCCATGGTGGTGATAACTGCCCATGACCAGTACGTCGATATCATTGTTGTCCATGAACACGGCCAGGGCTTTGGCCGGGTCGCCGATGCGCATGTGGCGGTGCTCGGCGGCAATGCCATTGCGCTCGGCAAGGGCCTGGAAGGCGTCGCTCTGTGCTTCGTGTAGCGTCCGGGCGAGGTTGGAATCGAACAGGAACGAATGCGCCCGGCTGCCCCCCGCGTCCAGGTACATGGAACCCAGGTCGTAGGCATACAGCAATTCGATCTGCGCGCTGCACTGCAGAGCCAGTTTCAGCGCCTCACTGATGATCTGGTCGTTGAAGCCTTCGAACTGGTCCTCGGGCCTGGACAGGTCCACGGCCGCCAGGATTCTGCGCGGTAACGCATGGCTGGCGTTGTGCACCAGATGCAGCGGTATGCGGGTTTCGCGCAGCAGCTGGATATCCAGGTTGGTGAACATGGCACGCGCCCACCAGGGCTCATGCTCGAACTCCTTGATCAGCAGGGCGAACGGCTGTTCGCGCAGGTGCACCAGGATCTCGTTCAAGGGATGCTGCACCCACACCACTTCAGTCGTGACTGTGACGCCGTTGCGCCGCATCGGCTGCGCCTGGTTTTCCAACCACTCCCGGTGTTGCTGCACGTAACCTTCGCGCATCACTGCCAGCGCCTGGTCATTGACCAGGCCCGCCGTGGCAAGCCCTTCCACATAATCGAAAGCCACGATGTGCAGCGCCATGCCCTTGGCCTTGGCCAAGGCTGCGGCTCGGTCGTAGACGGGGGTTCGGCGCATCAGGGGCGATGCGATCAACAGCAGTCTTTGCGGGGTTTCCATGGCACACCTCGACGGTTGCGATACGTAACCGAAGCATCGGTTACCCGTGCTTTGCGGACTTGACGTTTGTCAACTGACGCCCCAATGGACCAACGGTATTTCCCACAGCACAAAAACTTGACGAGGATCAACGTATCGCCGATTGCCGGGCGCACGCTACGCCCATAACAACAACAATTTCCAGCCCCGGAGGCATGCCATGGCCCTAATGAAAGCAGCGGTGTTCGTCGAAAAAGTGGCGATCACCCCCTGGCCCTCGCGCACTGGATGCAGGGACGCCTTTGTTTGCATCGTTCCGCAGTTTTCTTGCCCATGCATGCTCCGGAGGAACCCATGAACGTCTACCTCGAGAACAACACCGAACAGAACCGCTGGTGGGTCCGCATGGACGACTGGCGGGTAGGTTTCAACACGGCCGCTGAAGCCGGGCAGTTTGTCCAGCGGCTCAATGCCCGCCTCAACGCCCCCCATTCGCGGGACATGCTCTTGGACTGGTCACCCCGCCCAGTTGCGCAGACTCGGGCTGATTTCCGATGCGCGAAGGAGGCCTGAACATGTCTGGCCAACTGAAAGTCACGCTGCTCGAACAGCCTGCTTCGCCTCCGGTTCACCTGAAACCGCTGGCGACGCTGTGCCGTGATTGTCGGGTCAGCGGCTTGTGCCTGCCCACCGGTTTGCCCCTGCACGACAATAGCTGCCTGGGCTCGCTGATCGGGCCACGCATGCGCATCCGCAAAGGCACGGCGCTGTTCAATGCCAATGATCCCTTGACCATGCTCTATGCCGTGCGCTGCGGCAGTTTCAAGACCAGCCTCAACAGCGTCGAGGGCCAGGGTGTCGTGATCAACTTCTGGATGCCGGGCGACGTGCTCGGGCTGGATGCCATCGCTACAGATCACCATGTCTGCGACGCGATCGCCCTGGAAGATAGCGAAGTCTGCCCGGTCCCCTATCGTCGCCTGCAAGCGCTGGCGCGCGACTTTCCGGCCTTGCAGCAAAGCCTGAACCGCTTGATGAGCCGGGAGATCGTACGTGAACACGAGCGCGTGCTGATGTTGTGCAACCTCACCGCCGAACAGCGCCTGGCCAGTTTTCTGATCGGGCTGTCCCGGCGCTTCGTCAACCGTGGCTACTCCGCCCATGGCTTCATGTTACGCATGTCGCGCGAGGACATAGCATCCTACCTGGGCCTGCGCCTGGAGACCGTATGCCGATCGGTCGCCCGCTTGCGTGCGCAAGACGTCGTCAGCCTGCACGGCAGGCTGGTGGAAATACTCGACATGCCAGCATTGATGGCGGTCGAGCAAGGCGGCCTTGACGGTGAACGCAAGCACTCCCTGAAAGCACCATGCTCGACACCCTGAAGCCCTGCCGCCGCCGGGCTGAGAACATTCGCCATCACCGACCTGCAGGGTGTAGCATTTTTGTTCAGGCCAGCCCACCAAAGCGCTGGTAGAAACCCTCGTTCACATCCGGCAAAGGCCCGTCGGCCGTCTCCAGCGCCGCATTCAGCCACTCCTCTGCCTTGGCAAACACCAGCCGATACAGGTTACGGCACAACTGCCGCGCGGCCCTTCCCTCCCAATCCCCTGGCAGCAGCTCGTCTGGCAGTTGCGGGTCGCGCAACAGCAGGCGGCGGTACTCGTGAATCAGCAGGGTGCGCGCCAGGAAACAATCTTGCGCATCGAGCAGTTGCTGCTCTTTCAGGCTCTGCCACAGCGGCCTGAACAGCTGGATGAACTCGCTGTACTGCTGCCCCAACTCATCGATACGCCAGCTCTCCCGCACCTGGGCGCGCATGGCCTTGGACGCGAGCACTTCCTGGGTGTGGGTTTCGAAGACGATACTGTCGTCGCTGGCTTCCAGGTCACGCAAGGTTGCGGCCAGATCAGCGCGGTCTGCCCGTGGGCAGCCAAGCAGGTTCGGCGCCATCACGCCAAACCCCTGCCATTCCAGCTCTTCACGCAAGGCCTTGCGCTTGCCGGCCTCAAGCTGCGACAGCAACACCAGCGTCCAGGCGCCATCCCAGGCCGGTTGGCTCGGGCTGTAGACACGTTTGAAGGCTTTTTCGAAACGGCGGCGGCCAGTGCCCGTCAGGCTGTAGTAACTGCGTCGGCCAACTTTTTCAGCGGTGAGCCAACCCTCTTTGGTGAGGCGAAAGATCGATGTGCGGATCAGTCGTTCGTTGATGCCGATCGGCTCCAGCAGGTTGATCAGGCTACCCAGCCAGACGGTCCCCCCATGGGGCTCGATGGCATCGCCGTACAAGGTGATGATCAGTGAGCTGGCGCGGATTGGCGTCTGCTCCTGAAAGCGAGTGATCAGGTTGTTCAGTGGGGCAAGATTGCTCATGGGCGAACTGTGCGCGGATAAAGCACCGACTATACCTGTGCGGCGGGCCGCCTGACCATTGCGTGACGCTACCAGGCTCATGCCCAAGCCTGGCCTTTGGGCCGTACACCGGTATCTTCCATGCGCGGGCGCCCTGGTTCGGCTTCGGCCAATGGCGGGCATTCGACCATGCTGTTCATGCAGCGCTGCGCCAGGTGCTGATACTCCGCAGTACCGCGCTGCTTCCAGGCCAACTCCTGTTCGCTCAAGGGCCGTTTGACCTGGGCCGGCGACCCCATCACCAGGCTCTGCGCTTCACATGCGAAGCCGGCTTTGACGAACGCCGTCGCCGCGACGACGCAGCGTGGTGCGACATGGGCGCCATCCATCACCACTGCGTTCATGCCGATCAAGGCGTCCTCGCCCACTTTGCAGCCGTGCAACACCGCGCCATGACCAACATGCCCGTTTCGTTCGACCACCGTGTCGCCACCCGGAAAACCATGCATTACACAGGTGTCCTGCAAGTTGGCGCCCTCTTCCAGCACGATGCGGCCGAAATCACCCCTGAGCGATGCCAAGGGCCCTATGTAGCAACGTGGGCCGACGATGACGTCGCCAATCAGTACTGCGCTTGGGTGCACGTAGGCTGTGGGGTGAACCACAGGCGTCAAGCCGTCCAGTCGATAGCAAGGCATGAAAGCTCCAGAAATGATTTGAAATGGCCCCCGATCTTGTATCAAAAAATATTTTGTCGTCAATCGGCGTATTCGTGTATCGCTTTCTTGTGGCTAGGCTTCCCCTGCAAACCTAGCAACAAAATCAGCAATTTCGCCGTTATCAGCGCTGAATACGGCATTTGCACTGCACGACCGCAACACTATCATTGGAACGAATAGATACACGAAACGATTTTCCATGTTGCAATAACGTATCACGTAATGCATATACTGACCCCACCTGGTCGTGATCCAGCGTCACGCCCCTGCAAACAATTCCAAGAAATGCCGGCCCCACGATGTGCCGTGCGTGCAGCCAGAGGAACCCGACATGCCGCGATATCTCGATGTGCAGGCGCCGGAAAACGGCGTTCAGCTCATTACCCTGCAACGGCCTGAGGCACTGAATGCCCTGTGTACCGAGTTACTGGCAGAGCTGGCCACTGCGCTGGACGCAGCCGCCCGGGATGACCAGATAGGCGCTGTGGTGCTCACCGGCAGCCGCAAGGCGTTCGCCGCAGGCGCTGACATCCGCGAAATGGCCGAGCGCGACCTGGTCGGCATCCTCAACGACCCTCGAGTAGCCCACTGGCAACGCATCGCCGCCTTTGCCAAGCCGCTGATTGCTGCAGTCAACGGCTACGCCCTGGGTGGCGGTTGCG
>Ga0247818_10000768_pt1 | contig 20195 bp, 15 predicted proteins | sample 13C_Glucose_Day1_FD_192424 | JGI IMG/M metagenome (GOLD analysis project Ga0247818, IMG submission 192424) | Soil microbial communities from agricultural site in Penn Yan, New York, United States - 13C_Glucose_Day1 | ecosystem: Environmental > Terrestrial > Soil > Agricultural land | place... | reverse complement strand
GTCTTCGATATTGACCGGGAGGATTTCTTTGGCCAGTTCGCCCATGAGAAGCCTGATTCCTTTTTCTGGTGAAACTTCGTCACATCCATATGGGACGAACGAAGCTCGCCGCTGCAGGCTGAGTGCCGTGCACCGACTTACGACAAATCAACAAGTTATGCCATGGATCTGCGCAGTAAAGACAACCCCGTGGGACTGCCTCGGAAAACGCCGGATGTTATCACAAGAGCCGCCACGCACCTATCCCCCTGATGCGCATGGAGCATAGTTAGTTGACCGATGACAGGCTTGAAGGGGACGAGAGAGGCTTAGAGAGATGCCGAATGCAGATTTCAGGCAGATTTATTGACTTTGCGGGCCTCATCGCGGGCAAGCCCGCTCCCACAGGGTCTGTTGTATGCCCGAGATCTTCGGTGCAACACAGATCCCTGCGGGAGCGGGCTTGCTCGCGAAGGCGATTTATCAGGCACCAGAGATCATCAATGCAACCGCTTGCGACACATCAACTGCGTCATTTTCGCCGTATCAGGCCGCTCGACAATGCCCTTTTCCGTGACGATCACATCGATCAGGTCTGCCGGGGTCACGTCAAATACCGGGTTGAACGCCTCGACGTCGGCCCCGACCCGCGTACCGCCCACATCCAGCAACTCGCGGCCGTCACGCTCCTCGATGGGAATGTCGTCGCCACTGGCCAGGTTCATGTCGATGGTCGAACTCGGCGCGACGACCATGAAGCGCACACCGTGGTGCATGGCGTTCACCGCCAATTGGTAGGTGCCGATCTTGTTCGCCACGTCACCATTGGCGCTGATGCGGTCGGCCCCCACGATCACCCAGGTGATGCCCTTGGTTTTCATGATGTGCGCAGCGGCCGAGTCGGCATTGAGCGTGACCGGAATGCCCTCGTTGGCCAATTCCCACGCGGTCAGGCGCGAACCTTGCAGCCAGGGCCGGGTTTCGTCGGCGTACACCCGTTCGACCATGCCTTCAAGGAACGCCCCGCGAATCACCCCCAGCGCCGTGCCGAAGCCGCCGGTGGCCAAGGCACCGGTGTTGCAATGGGTCAGGAACGCCTGGGCATTGCCCTGGTGCTTGCGAATCAGGTCCACCCCCAGCTGCGCCATCGTCAGGTTGGCTTCGCGATCACTGTCATGAATGGCAATGGCTTCCGCTTCCAGCACCGCCAGCGGATCGGCGTGATGCTTGAGACGCCCAAGCCGTTCGCGCATGCGGCCCAGGGCCCAGAACAGGTTGACCGCGGTGGGACGGGCATCGGCGAGCAGCGCGAAATCCGCTTCCAGCGCCGCCCGCCAGTCGCCGCCTTCGGCAAACCGGGCACGCGCCGCCAACACCACGCCATAAGCGGCACTGATGCCGATGGCCGGCGCGCCGCGCACGACCATCGAGCGAATGGCCTCGGCCACACCCGCGGCGCTGGTATAGCCGATCCACGTTTCTTCGAACGGCAAAATACGTTGATCCAGCAGATACAGGGCGCCATCACGCCAATCGATGGCCTTCACCTTCTCCGCAGCCAACAATCGATCGCGCATTCCCCACCCCGCACTCAGACACAAAAGCCGCCGATTATAGCGATCCCCCCGCGAACACGCTCGGGTATACTTCGCCATCCTTTACAAAAGCACTGGAACCCATCTTCGATGCCGAACACTGCCGTTGCGCTCGACCTGCTATTACTGCCGACCTGGCTGGTACCCGTCGAACCCGCTGGCGTTGTCCTCAAGGAGCACGCTCTGGGCATCCGCGACGGGCGCATCGTCTTTATCGGCCCGCGCGCCGCGGCACTGAAGCTTGACGCCCGCGAAATCCGCGAATTGCCGGACATGCTGCTCTGTCCTGGCCTGATCAATGCTCACGGGCATGCCGCGATGACACTGTTCCGCGGCCTGGCGGACGATCTGCCGCTGATGGCCTGGCTGGAACGGCACATTTGGCCGGCCGAAGCCAAATGGGTAGACGAAACCTTTGTGCGTGACGGCACCGACCTGGCGATCGCCGAGCAGATCAAAGGCGGCATCACCTGCTTCTCCGACATGTATTTCTTCCCCAAGGTTGCCAGCGAATGCATCCATGACAGCGGCATTCGCGGGCAAATCGCCATTCCGATCCTCGACTTTCCGATCCCGGGCGCCAGCACGGCGGACGACGCCATTCGCCAGGGCGTCGAACTGTTCAACGATCTCAAGCACCACGAGCGTATCAAAATTACCTTCGGCCCCCATGCACCCTACACCGTGGGCGACGAAAACCTGGAGAAAATCCGGGTGATCGCCGAAGAACTGGACGCCTCGATTCACATGCACGTCCACGAAACCGCCTTCGAAGTGCAGCAATCGGTCGAACAATGTGGCGAACGCCCATTGGCCCGCCTCGGCCGCCTGGGCTTGCTGGGCCCGCGCTTCCAGGCGGTCCACATGACGCAGATCAGCGATGAGGACCTGGTGTTGCTGGTAGAAAGCAATACCAGCGTGATCCATTGCCCGGAATCGAACCTGAAGCTGGCCAGCGGCTTCTGCCCGGTAGAGCGCTTGTGGCAGGCCGGCGTCAATGTCGCCATCGGCACCGATGGCGCGGCGAGCAACAATGACCTCGACCTGCTCGGCGAAACCCGCACCGCGGCATTGCTGGCCAAGGCCGTTGCCGGTTCCGCCACCGCGCTGGACGCCCATCGAGCGCTGCGCATGGCTACCCTCAACGGCGCACGCGCGCTGGGGATCGAAACTGACGTCGGCTCGCTGGAAGTCGGCAAAGCCGCGGACATGGTGGCCTTCGATCTCTCTGGCCTGGCGCAACAACCGGTCTACGACCCGGTTTCGCAGCTTATATACGCCACGGGCCGGGACTGCGTGAAACACCTTTGGGTCGCCGGCAAGCAATTGCTCGACGACCGCCGCCTGACCCGCCTGGATGAAGACCGGCTCTGCGCCACGGCCAAGGCCTGGGGCCAGCGCATCAGCGGCCGTACCGAATCGTAAGCCCCCGGTCGGGGCAACAGGATTTTTCAAGTTTCAGAGGACTTAAGCATGAGTAACGTCGACTACGCCGAAATCGCCAAATTCGAAGCCCTGGCCCATCGCTGGTGGGACCGTGAAAGCGAATTCAAACCGCTGCACGATATCAACCCGCTGCGCGTCAACTGGATTGACGAACGCGTCCACCTGGCGGGCAAAAAAGTCCTCGACGTCGGCTGCGGCGGCGGCATTCTCAGCGAAGCCATGGCCCAGCGCGGCGCGACCGTGATGGGTATCGACATGGGCGAAGCGCCGCTGGCGGTCGCGCAATTGCATCAACTGGAGTCGGGCGTGAGTGTCGAGTACCGGCAGATCACTGCCGAAGCCCTGGCCGAAGAGATGCCCGAGCAGTTCGACGTGGTCACCTGCCTGGAAATGCTCGAGCACGTGCCAGACCCCTCCTCGGTGATCCGCGCCTGCTTCCGCATGGTCAAGCCCGGTGGCCAGGTGTTCTTCTCCACCATCAACCGCAACCCGAAGGCGTACCTGTTCGCCATCGTCGGCGCCGAATACATCATGAAGCTGCTGCCCCGCGGGACCCATGACTTCAAGAAATTTATCCGCCCTTCGGAGCTGGGTGCCTGGAGCCGCATGGCCGGGCTGACCGTCAAGGACATCATCGGCCTGACCTACAACCCGCTGACCAAACACTACAAGCTCGCGTCCGACGTGGACGTCAACTACATGATCCAGACCCTGCGCGAGGAGTAAGCCGATGCGTATCAGAGCAGTCCTTTTCGACATGGACGGCACCCTGCTCGACACCGCGCCGGACTTCATTGCCATCTGTCAGGCGATGCGTGCCGACCGCGGCTTGCCGCCGATCAACGACAAACAGATTCGCGACGAGATCTCCGGCGGCGCCAAGGCGATGGTCGCCGCGACCTTCGCCATGGACCCGGAATCGCCGGGATTCGAGGCATTGCGCCTGGAGTTCCTCGAGCGCTACCTCGTGGGTTGCGCCGTCCACAGCAAATTGTTCGACGGCATGGGCGAACTGCTGGCCGATATCGAGAAAGCCAATTTGATCTGGGGCGTAGTCACCAATAAGCCGCTGCGGTTCGCCGAGCCGATCATGCAGCAGCTTGGGCTGGCCGAGCGCTCGGCGCTGCTGATTTGCCCTGACCATGTGAAGAATAGCAAGCCGGACCCGGAGCCGTTGATCCTTGCCTGCAAAATGCTCGACCTGGACCCGGCCAGCGTACTCTTCGTGGGTGATGACCTGCGCGATATCGAATCCGGTCGCGATGCCGGCACCCGAACCGCTGCGGTGACCTTTGGCTATATCCATCCGGACGATAACCCGCGGCACTGGGGTGCGGATGTGGTGGTCGATCATCCGCTCGAGTTGCGCAAGGTGCTTGATAGCGCCCTTTGCGGCTGCTGATCCAACCCCCTGTAGGAGCGAGCTTGCTCGCGAAAAACTCGAGAGCGCCGCGGGCTGTCTGGCTTGACGCGTTATCGTTGACGACCATCGCGAGCAAGCTCGCTCCTACAGGGACCGTGTAACGGCGGCCATTTCTATTTTTTAGAGGTTTTTTATGTTTGATTATTCCGCCCGCCCCGAACTGCTCAAGGACCGGGTCATCCTGGTCACCGGTGCCGGTCGCGGCATCGGCGCTGCCGCTGCGAAAACCTATGCCGCCCATGGCGCCACCGTGCTGCTGCTGGGCAAGACCGAGGCCAACCTGATTCAGGTCTACGACGACATTGAAGCCGCCGGTCATCCACAGCCAGTGGTGATCCCGTTCAATCTGGAAACCGCCCTGCCCCATCAATACGATGAGCTGGCGGCAATGATCGAAACCGAATTCGGCCACCTCGACGGCCTGTTGCACAACGCGTCGATCATCGGCCCGCGGACGCCGATCGAGCAGCTGTCCGGTGAAAACTTCATGCGCGTCATGCACGTCAACGTCAACGCGATGTTCATGCTGACCAGTACGCTACTGCCGCTGCTCAAGCTGTCCCAGGACGCCTCGGTGGTATTCACCTCCAGCAGCGTCGGCCGCAAGGGGCGCGCCTATTGGGGTGCGTACGGGGTCTCCAAATTTGCCACCGAAGGCTTGATGCAAACCCTGGCCGATGAAGTCGATACCGTGGCACCGGTCCGCGCCAACAGCATCAACCCCGGTGCCACCCGCACCAGCATGCGCGCCCAGGCCTACCCTGGTGAAAACCCGCTGAACAACCCCACGCCGGAGGAGATCATGCCGGTCTATCTCTACCTGATGGGGCCGGACAGCACGGGTATCAACGGCCAGGCTTTCAACGCTCAGTAACACCGTGCGTCGCTTTTGTGCCGCGACAGCCTCTGGTCGCGGCGCTTGGAATACCCCTGCAATTGCTGGACAGACAACCGGCGTCACTCGCCTGCTCTCCCACCACAACCTCAAGCCATTGAATTATATCGTTATTATCCAGTTGAACATTTTGGCAAGACGTTCGCTCTAAACCAGCTCAGACACGCAGTGTGAAAGCAGATGGGGCGTCGATAGTTACTTTATCTTCAGCAAAGCGGATTAGACTCGTAGGAGATGTCCTACGGGACTGATGGATCAGTATGACGCGCAGCCCAAAGCCGCTCTCACCCAGCTTGTAAGACTGTCTTACTGCTCAGGGGCGCACGCCATATGAAACCACCTTCCCAGACCAACGCAATTGACTTCGATCGCGCCAAATTGCAACGCCTGGGCTTTGGTCAGCAGCCCCCCCGTCCGGAGAGGTCGGTCAGCCTTGCGCAAATGCGCCAGCAGCTGAGCCAACTTTTACAAACCAGCCTTGAGCCGCAACGCATCCTCGGGCTGTTTTTTCGCGAGATCCAGCGCCTGGTCCCTCTGGACGCCTTGAGTTACGAACACAAGACCAGCGACTTGCGCCTGGAGTTCGGCGAGTGTGCCCCCCATTCGATCAGCTACAACCTCAACCATGAGGGCGAGCACCTGGGGCACCTGGTATTCCGCCGCAAGCAGGCATTCAGCGACCAGGAACAAGGCAACCTCGAGTCGATTTTGTCCGCATTGTTGTATCCGATGCGCAATACCCTGCTCTACCGTGCCGCTACCCAAAGCGCCTTGCGTGATCCGCTCACGGACACCGGCAACCGCATCGCCATGGATCAGACGCTGCAACGGGAGATCGAGATGTCGCGCCAGCACCTGCAACCCTTGTCGCTGTTGATGCTGGACATCGATCACTTCAAACACGTCAATGACAATCACGGGCACAGCGCTGGCGATGAAGTACTGAAGGCGGTTGCCGGCTCGATCAAGCACCAGTTGCGCAACGTGGACATGGTGTTCCGCTTTGGTGGCGAAGAGTTCCTGATTCTGCTTTCCAACACCGGTCGGGAGGCGGCAGCCATGGTCGGCGAGCGATTACGATTTGCGGCGCAGGAGCAGGATTATGCCGCGGATGGCAAATCGATCGAGCTGACGGTCAGCCTCGGCTGTTCGACCTTGTTGCCCGGCGAGTCCGCCGATAGCCTGCTGCGACGGGCCGATAATGCACTGTATGTGGCCAAGCGCGCAGGTCGCAACCGGTTGGCGATGGCGGGGTGAAGGCCGCCAGCGCGGCCCGTACTGCATCGCCCTAACGGACAGCGCCGCGCAACTCGCCTACCAACCCTTGCAGCCTGGCGGGCTCCGCCGCTTCTACCGTCACCGCAGGGCCTGCCACCAGCGTCACTCGCGACCACAAGCGACGAAACACCCCCTTGCGCGGATCGCGACTGAAAAAACTGCCCCACAATCCCTGCAGTGCCAACGGAATCACCGGCACCGGTGTCTCTTCAAGAATCCGCGTCAGCCCGCCCTTGAACTCATTGATCTCGCCATCGGCGGTCAGTTTGCCCTCAGGGAAGATGCACACCAGCTCACCGTCCTTCAGATACCGGGCAATGCGCGTGAAGGCTTTTTCGTAAATCTGGATGTCTTCCTGACGCCCCGCGATCGGAATCGTCCCGGCCGTGCGAAAGATGAAATTCAGCACCGGCAGGTTGTAGATCTTGTAGTACATCACAAAGCGGATTGGCCGACGCACCGCACCACCGATCAGCAACGCATCGACGAAGGACACATGATTGCAGACCAGCAACGCCGCGCCCTCATCGGGAATCAGTTGCAGGTTGCGATGCTCCACGCGGTACATGGAATGGCTCAGCAGCCAGATCATGAAGCGCATGCTGAACTCGGGAACAATTTTGAAGATGTAGGCGTTGACCCCGATGTTCAGCAGCGACACCACCAGGAACAGCTGCGGGATCGACAGCTGGACCATGCTCAGCAATAGGATCGAGACAATCGCCGAGACCACCATGAACAGCGCATTGAGAATGTTGTTGGCTGCAATCACCCGCGCCCGCTCGTTTTCGGGGGTGCGCGACTGGATCAGCGCATACAGCGGCACAATATAGAAGCCACCGAAGATCCCCAGGCCGAGAATGTCCATCAACACCAGCCAGGTATGACCGAAGCCAAGGATCTCTACCCAGCCATGGCCGTCGACGCTGCCCGGAATGCCGCCCGAATGCCACCACAACAGCAACCCGAACACCGTCAGGCCGAACGAGCCGAACGGCACCAGGCCGATTTCGACTTTGCGCCCGGACAGTTTCTCGCAGAGCATCGAGCCAAGTGCGATCCCTACCGAGAACACTGTGAGAATCAGCGTCACTACGGTTTCGTCGCCATGCATCCACTCTTTGGCGTAAGCCGGGATCTGCGTCAGATAAATCGCCCCGACAAACCAGAACCATGAGTTGCCGACAATCGATCGCGACACTGCCGGAGTCTGGCCCAGGCCCAGCTTCAGGGTGGCCCAGGATTGACTGAAAATGTTCCAGTTCAGGCGCATTTCCGGCGAGGCGGCGGCGGCACGAGGGATGCTGCGGCTGGCCAGGTAACCGATGACCGCAATGCCAATGATCGCCGTGGAGACGATCGGCGCGTATTGACTGGACGACATCATGATCCCGGCGCCGATGGTTCCGGCGAGGATCGCCAGGAAGGTGCCCATCTCCACCAGGCCGTTACCGCCCACCAGTTCTTCTTCGCGCAAGGCCTGGGGCAGGATCGAGTATTTCACCGGGCCGAACAGCGCCGAGTGGGTGCCCATGGCAAACAGCGCCACCAGCATCAGCGACAGGTGATCGAACATGAAACCGACCGCGCCGACCGCCATGATGGCGATTTCTCCGAGTTTGATCAGACGGATCAGCGCATCCTTGGCGAATTTTTCGCCGAACTGCCCGGCCAGCGCCGAGAACAGAAAGAACGGCAGGATGAACAGCAGCGCACACAGGTTGACCCAGATCGAGCGGTCCCCCTCGATCGCCAGCTTGTACAGAATGGCGAGGATCAACGACTGCTTGAAGATGTTGTCGTTGAACGCACCCAGCGACTGCGTGATGAAAAACGGCAAGAAGCGTCGGGTGCGAAGCAAGGTGAACTGTGAGGGATGACTCATCTTCCGTGTTCCTGATGTTGGTAGAGAGTGGCGTGGATACGTTGATTGGAATGCCGAACATCGATCCAGGCCACACATTACCTAATCCAGGACGGTTATTTCTTTAATCCTGTAATACAAGGCGAGACAAATAGCTCTCCCCTCCATGCCCCCTGCACCGTCCGTTTGCCGACGATCAGCCACATCACCACCAGCATCGCCACCAGCAAACAGCCGAAGAGACTGAAAAAGGACAGGTGCAACACGCTGGCTAGCTTCAAGGTTGTCAGGGCGTACACGCCCAAGGGAAAGGTAAAGCCCCACCAGCCGAGGTTGAACGGAATTCCGGCGCGCAGGTAGCGCACGGTGATCAGTAGCGCGACCAGCATCCACCACAGGCCAAATCCCCACAGCGTGATCCCGGCCACCAGGCCCAACCCGGCGGCGATTTCACCGACCCCAGGCAAACCGTTGGCGGCGAAGATCGCTGGCGCGTCGGCGCCCAGCAACAACATGCCCAGCGCACCGGTGCCGATCGGACCGAGCGCCAGCCAACTCGAGGCGGCCATGTTTTCGTGGGGCAATTTATGCAAGGCCATGCGCAACAGCAGGATGGTCAGAATACTGAACGCCACTGGCAGGGAAAAAGCCCAGAGCACGTAGCTGGTGACCAACACCACGATTTGCGAATGGGCATCCGGCAGGTGCGGCGCCAACAGGCCGCCACTGGCGGCAGCGACTTCGGCGGCCACCACCGGTAACAACCATACTGCCGTCATCTGATCGATGCTGTGTTCCTGGCGAGTGAACATCAGGTACGGGATCAGCACGCCACAGGCCACTGACATTGCCACGTCCAGCCACCACAGCATTTCGACGACAGGCATCACGCCTTCGCCCCAGCGCGGCAGACCGAACACCAGAAAACCATTGATGATGGTCGCCAGGCCCATCGGGATGGTGCCGAAGAACATCGACACGGTCGAATGCCCGAAAATCCGCCGTGCCTCATCGAAAAACAGCACCCAACGTGCGGTATATATAGCCGTAAATATCAAAAACAGGACGATATTGAACAGCCAGAGTGCTTCGGCAATCCGGTGCACGCCGGGACTCGCACCAGGCCATTGCGCCAGCGCCAACGCCAGCACACCGGTGCCCATGGTGGCGGCGAACCAGTTCGGGGTGAATTGGCGGATTACTTCGCGCGGGTGTTGCAGCTGACTGAAAGGCTTGAAGCCGGCTGGGGCGGTATTGAGGCATGTCATGGCGAACTCCTGTCCTCTTGTTGAGGTGGAGTTCATCGTAGAACCCAATCGAATATCTATATAACGGGTAATATCTCTAACTATTATCTAGTTTATAGATATAGCGATCATTTGACATCAAGGCTACAGACGCTGGCTGGGCGCTGACGCATCAAGCCCGGCAGCGCCGCCAGAGACAGCACAATCAACACCGCGCCATAACCGTCGGAGGTTGCCACCAAGCCAAACGTCCGCGTCAGGCCACCCGCCAGCAACGATGGCAAACAGAACGCCAGATAACTCAGCACATAAAACGCCGACATCAATCCGGCCCGCTCATGGGGCCGCGCCAGCGGCACCAGACTGCGCACCGCCCCCAGGAACCCGGCACCGAATCCACACCCGGCCAACAGGGTGCCGAGGAAAAACAAGGGCAGGCTGGCACCGTGCACACCCAGTAAAACCATTGCGACACCCGCTGGCAACAACGTGCCGCCCAACAGCAACGCCTTAGTGGCGGACCGATTGCGCAGGGTAAAAATCATCAACGCACCGGTCAGGGTCAATGCCGCCACCGTCGCTCCGCCAATCAGGTTCGAGTCAGAGCCTGTGGCCGTGCGCACCAATGAAGGGGCCAGCGATGCATAAAAACCACCGAGCGCCCAGGTCGCGATATTGAGCGGCAACACCCGCCACAAGGTGGAACGTGCCTGGATCGGTACATGCAGGGTCGGACGCAGCGCCCCCCAGGCACCCGCTTGTGGACTGACGGTTTCAGGCAGGCGCCAGACATACACGCCTTGCGTCACAAACAGCGCCAGCAACACCCAATAGGTCAACTGCAACGGCAACGGGGCGAACTCGGCCAACAACCCACAGCCCATGGCTCCGACCGCCATGCCCAGCAACGGCGCGACACTGTTGACCAGTGGTCCCTGCTGACGATCGGTGTCCAGCAACGCGGCACTCAGTACGGCGGTGGCCATCCCTGTCGCAAATCCCTGAAGCACCCGCGCACCGATCAACCACGCCACGCTGTCGGCATTGATAAACAACAGCATCGCCAACATGTTCAGCAATACCGCGGTGAAAATCACCGGTTTGCGGCCCAGGTAATCCGAAAGCGAACCGACCGTCAGCAGCGCCACCAGCAAGCTGATGGCGTAAACCCCGAAAATAACGGTCAGGGTCGCTGCCGAAAACTGCAGGTGCTCCTGATACAAGTGATACAAGGGCGTCGGGGCAGTGGAAGCGGCGAGAAAACTGAGTAAGGTGATGGCCAGAAACCACAGGCTCGCACGATTGGAAGCAGGACTGTTCGACGTTGAATAGCGCATTGCACACTCCGCAAAAGCTAATTTTTTGCTTTTGCGGAGTGTGCTACTGGCGAACGCTTAAAGCAAATTCTTTGTGTTAAGGTCCGATGCATGGCTATTAAAGAAGGTTTACGCCCCGGTGGCCGTAGCGCCCGGGTGCAGGAGTCGATTCATTCGGCTGTCCGTGACCTGCTCCAGGAGCAGGAACGCTCTACCCTGACCGTCCCGCAAATCGCCGCCCGCGCGGGGGTCACACCGTCGACCATTTACCGGCGTTGGGGCGACTTGTCGGCATTGCTCGCCGATGTCGCCCTCGCCCGCATGCGCCCCGACAGCGAGCCGGCCAACACTGGCACCCTGCGCGGTGACGTGCTCGCCTGGGCAGAGCAGTATCTGGACGAGATGAGTTCGCAACCCGGTCGCAACATGCTGCGCGATGTGCAAAGCAGCACGCTGCCGATTTATTGCGCAACCATCATTGGCGGGCAGTTGCAGGCGATTCTGGATCGGTACCCCGATCAGCCAAAGCCGAGCGTCGATCGATTGATCAACCTGGTGGCGGCGCCTACGGTGTTTCGTATCCTGTTTTCCGAGGCGCCGCTGGAGGTTGGGGAGTTGCATCGGTTGATCGAGATAGCGTTGAGTCAGTAAGGCCCCCTTCGCGAGCAAGCCCGCGAAGAGGCCCGCACAGACACCGATGATCTGCCTGACACCCCACCCCCGCGACACCCCACCACGCCACGACCTTGGTCGACACTGACTAACGCCGGCGCTCGTGCGAGACTGTCTCACCGGGCGGGAGTCCCGGGTGTCTTTTGTCCGGAGTTACCATGTCGTTGTCCAGCGGGCTGATCGCCACCGTCGCCCTGGCCTATATGGCCATCCTGTTCGCCATCGCCTTCTACGGTGACCGGCGCAGTACGCCCTTGCCACCGCGCGTGCGTGCCTGGGTGTACAGCCTGTCGCTGGCGGTCTATTGCACCAGCTGGACTTTCTTCGGCGCCGTGGGCCAGGCAGCCGAACAACTCTGGTCATTCCTGCCGATCTACCTCGGGCCGATCCTGCTGCTGGTCTGCGCGCCGTGGGTCCTGCAAAAAATGGTGATGATCAGCAAGCAGGAAAACATCACCTCCATTGCCGACTTCATCGCCGCGCGCTATGGCAAATCCCAGGCGCTGGCGGTGGTGGTGGCGCTGATCTGCCTGGTCGGTGTGCTGCCCTACATCGCGTTACAGCTCAAGGGCATCGTGCTAGGGGTGAATCTGCTGATCGGCGCGGGTGCGGACGCCACGGGCACTCGCGCCCAGGATACGGCGCTGGTCGTGTCGCTGGTGCTGGCGCTGTTTACCATCGTCTTTGGTACCCGCAACCTCGATGCCACGGAACACCACCGCGGCATGGTACTGGCGATCGCGTTCGAATCCCTGGTCAAGCTCTTCGCGTTTCTCGCGGTCGGCGCCTTCGTGACCTACGGCCTCTACGACGGTCCCGACGACCTGTTCGACCAGGCCATGCTCGCCCCACGCCTGGAGGAATACTGGAAGGAAACCATCAACTGGCCGTCCATGGTGGTCCAGACCGGGGTGGCGATGATGGCAATCATCTGCCTGCCCCGACAGTTCCACGTGACCGTGGTGGAAAACATCGATCCGCAGGATCTGAACGTGGCCAAATGGGTGTTCCCGGCTTATCTGGCGCTGGCGGCGCTGTTTGTCGTCCCGATCGCCCTCGCCGGTCAGATGCTGCTGCCCAGCTCGGTCTTGCCGGACTCGTTCGTCATCAGCCTGCCCCTGGCGCAGTCTCACCCGGCCCTGGCGTTGCTGGCATTTATCGGGGGCGCCTCGGCGGCGACCGGCATGGTGATCGTCGCCAGCGTGGCACTGTCGACCATGGTCTCCAACGACATGCTGCTGCCGTGGCTGCTGCGACGCAACAACGCCGAGCGGCCCTTCGAGGTGTTTCGCCAGTGGATGCTCTCGGTGCGCCGGGTCACCATCGTGGTCATTTTGCTGCTGGCCTACGTCAGCTATCGCCTGCTGGGCTCGACCGCAAGCCTGGCAACCATCGGCCAGATAGCCTTCGCCGCCGTGACCCAACTGGCCCCGGCCATGCTCGGCGCGCTGTACTGGAAACAGGCCAACCGTCGGGGGGTATTCGCCGGTCTCGCCGCCGGGACGTTCCTCTGGTTCTACACCCTGATTCTGCCGATCGCCGCCCACGGTCTGGGATTATCCTTGAGCAGTTTCCCGGGCCTGACCTGGCTGCACAGCAACCCGCTGCACCTGCCGATCACCCCGTTGACCCAAGGCGTGGTGCTGTCCCTGGCGGGCAACTTCACCCTGTTTGCCTGGGTGTCGGTGCTATCGCGCACCCGGGTGTCGGAACACTGGCAGGCCGGGCGCTTCATCGGCCAGGAAATCAGCGCGCGCCCCAGCTCCCGCTCCATGCTGGCGGTACAGATCAACGATTTGCTGCAATTGGCGGCGCGCTTCGTCGGTGAAGAACGCGCCCGTCAGAGTTTCATCCGTTTCGCCTACCGCCAGGGCAAAGGCTTCAACCCGAACCAGAACGCCGACGGTGAATGGATCGCCCACACCGAGCGTCTGCTGGCCGGTGTGCTCGGCGCATCTTCGACTCGCGCGGTGGTGAAGGCGGCCATCGAAGGTCGGGAAATGCAACTCGAGGATGTCGTGCGGATCGCCGACGAAGCCTCGGAGGTGCTGCAATTCAATCGCGCCCTGCTGCAAGGTGCGATCGAGAACATCACCCAAGGCATCAGCGTGGTCGACCAGTCACTCCGGCTGGTGGCGTGGAACCGGCGCTACCTGGAGTTGTTCAATTACCCGGATGGCTTGATCAGCGTCGGGCGACCGATTGCCGACATCATTCGCTACAACGCCGAACGCGGCCTGTGCGGCCCCGGCGAAGCGGAAGTGCACGTCGCCCGCCGCTTGCACTGGATGCGCCAGGGCCGTGCCCATACTTCGGAAAGATTGTTCCCCAACGGACGGGTGATCGAGCTGATCGGCAACCCGATGCCGGGCGGCGGTTTCGTCATGAGTTTCACCGACATCACCGCGTTCCGCGAGGCCGAACAGGCCCTGACAGAAGCCAACGAAGGCCTGGAACGACGCGTCACCGAACGGACCCATGAATTGTCGCAGCTCAACGTGGCCCTGACCGAAGCCAAGGGCACCGCCGAGTCGGCCAACCAATCGAAAACCAGGTTCCTGGCAGCGGTCAGCCATGACTTGATGCAACCGCTGAATGCGGCGCGGCTATTCTCCGCCGCCCTTACGCACCAGGACGACGGCTTGTCCACCGAGGCGCAAAAACTGGTGCATCACCTGGACACCTCTCTGCGCTCGGCCGAGGACTTGATCAGCGACTTGCTGGACATATCCCGCCTGGAAAACGGCAAGATCAACAAGGATCCCAAGCCGTTCGCGCTCAATGAGTTGTTCGATGTCCTCAGTGCCGAATTCCAGGCACTGGCCCGAGACCAGGGGCTGAAATTCCGGGTCAGGGGCAGCAAGTTGCGGGTCGACAGCGACAGCAAACTGTTGCGGCGGATCTTGCAAAACTTCCTCACCAACGCTTTCCGCTACGGTAAAGGGCCGGTGCTGTTGGGGGTTCGGCGACGCAAGGGCGAATTGTGCCTGGAGGTCTGGGACCGAGGTCCAGGCATTCCGGAAGATAAACAACGGGTGATTTTCGAGGAGTTCAAACGTCTCGACAGCCACCAGACCCGCGCCGAGAAAGGCCTCGGGCTGGGCCTGGCGATTGCTGACGGCTTGTGTCGGGTGCTGGGCCACACCCTGCAGGTTCGCTCCTGGCCAGGTCGCGGCAGCGTGTTCAGCGTCAGCGTGCCATTGGCCCGGGCGCAAACCGCGACGCCAGCCAAGGTCGTCGAGCTCAACGGTAAACCGCTGAGCGGCGCGCAGGTTCTGTGCATCGATAACGAAGACAGCATCCTGATCGGCATGAACAGCTTGCTGACGCGCTGGGGTTGCCAGGTCTGGACCGCACGCAACCGCGATGAATGCGCGGCGCTGCTCAGTGATGGCATGCGTCCGCAACTGGCGCTGGTGGATTACCACCTGGACAATGGCGAGACCGGGACCGAGCTGATGGCCTGGCTGCGCACCCGATTGGGTGAACCGGTGCCGGGCGTGGTGATCAGTGCCGACGGGCGTCCCGAGATGGTGGCGCTGGTACATGCGGCCGGGCTGGATTACCTGGCCAAGCCAGTGAAACCGGCAGCGTTGCGGGCGTTGTTGAGTCGGCATCTGCCGTTGTAGCGCGGCAGATTTGATTCTTGTGGTGGTGCAAACGCCGCCTTCGCGAGCAAGTCGAATCGTCGCACCGCCGCTCCCACATTTGATCGAGTTCCTCCAGGTAGAATGCGGTCGAATGTGGGAGCGGGCTTGCTCGCGAAGCTTTTTAACTTACTCCGGCAACTCTGCAAGACCATCCACATCCGTCATCGCCCGCTCCAGCAGATCTGCCGGCAGGCTCTTGCTCGCCCGCGCGCCCAGCAATTTGAGTTGCTCACTGCGACTGACCAGGTTGCCGCGCCCTTCGGTCAGCTTGTTGCGCGCGGAGCTGTAGGCCTTGTCCAGTTGTTGCAAGCGATTGCCGACCTCATCCAGATCCTGAATGAACAACACGAACTTGTCGTACAGCCACCCCGCGCGCTCGGCAATTTCCCGGGCGTTCTGGCTTTGGCGCTCTTGCTTCCAAAGGCTGTCAATGACCCGCAAAGTCGCCAGCAGCGTCGTTGGGCTGACGATCACGATATTGCGGTCGAAAGCCTCCTGAAACAGCGTCGGCTCAGCCTGCAACGCGGCGGAAAACGCCGCTTCGATCGGGACGAAGAGCAAGACGAAATCCAGGCTGTGCAAACCGTCCAACCGCTTGTAGTCCTTGCCGGACAGGCCTTTGACATGATTGCGCAGCGACAGCACGTGTTGCTTGATGGCGATCTGGCCGATGGCATCGTCTTCGGCCGCCACGTATTGCTGATAGGCCGTGAGGCTGACTTTGGAGTCGACCACTACCTGCTTGTCGCCTGGCAGATAAATGATCACGTCCGGCTGGAATCGCTCACCGTCCGGGCCCTTGAGATTGACCTGGGTCTGGTATTCGCGCCCCTTCTCCAGGCCCGCATGTTCCAGCACCCGCTCAAGAATCAGTTCGCCCCAGTTGCCTTGGGTTTTCTGCCCTTTCAACGCCCGGGTCAGGTTGGTGGCTTCGTCGCTCAGGCGCAGGTTCAGTTGCTGCAGCCGCTCCAGCTCCTTGGCCAGGGAGAAACGCTCGCGGGCTTCGGCCTGATAACTTTCCTCGACGCGTTTTTCGAAGGACTGGATGCGTTCCTTCAAAGGATCCAGCAACTGCCCCAGACGCTGCTGACTGGTTTCGGCAAAACGCTGCTCACGCTCGTCGAAGATTTTGCCGGCCAGTTCCGCAAACTGTGCGCGAAGCTCATCTCGCGAACCTTGCAGGTCACTGAGACGCTGCTGATGGCTCTCCTGCTGCTCACGCAGCTCGGCGTTGAGCGAAGCGGTCTGGGCATCCAGACGACGTAACTCGGCTTCTTTGCCGGCACGCTCGAGGTTCCAGGCATGGGCGGCATCACGAGCATCGTCACGCTCGATCTGCAGCAGTTCGACCTCACGGCGCACGGCGGCCAGGTCTGCTTGCCGGGCGGTGTTGGCCTGACTCAGGTCGGCGATTTCATCGCGACAGGCTTCGAGCTGGGCGTTCAATCCATCCTGGGCCAGATGAGCCGTGGTCAGACGCTCTTCCAGTAGTGCCACCTCTGACTGCATCGCGCTCGCCCGGCGCTGAAGCTGCCAGGCCAGTACCAGCAACGGCAGCGCAGCACCCGCCAGACCGAGCAATGCGCTGGTCAAGTCCATAGCCATAGCCACTCCTGCCCATTCGATAAAACTTGAAGGTTAACCAAGGCGTCAGGTCTTGGACAGCTCAGTCTTCGATCAGACCCAGTTCCTGCAGGGCACGTCGATCCCCTGCCCGCGCAGCCTGGCGCAGCAGGTCCTGACCGATTCGGCGATCCCGGGCATTGCCGCACTCGCGGCACATCAGCTGGCCGAGACGACTTTGCGCGGCGACGACGCCTTCACGGGCCGGTTGCTTGAGCAAACGTCCGGCGAAGTGTTTGACGTTGGTGTTCTCACCCAGACGCGGGCTGTCCAGCAACCATTCGGCCACCCGCAGCGAAAAACGCTTGGGCGGGGCAACACGTGGAGGTGTGGAAGTGACTGAGATAGATACTGAGCGAAACTTCATAAAGCACTGTGGGACAGATCGGAAGGCGCGCCACTCTACTCTTTTTTTCCTACAGGTAAAGCCTAAAAAAACCCGGCACGCCCGTCCTAGAGCAAGCGCTCGGGACAATCCACAGAAGCTGTGGATAACTCAGTGGACAACCGCCCCTGAACTGTCGCAAAGCCCTATGGAACGGGGCCCGCAGTCAAACTGACGATTTTTTCACCAGTAAAAAAAAGCGATGTTTTTCATTGACTTAAATTTTGGTTACAGGCACCCACCCGGGTTGAAGGCAAGATGACGGTGGGATGACAGCCGGCGCAACTAATGTGCACAAGTACCTTTCGAGCAGTTATATCGGGGCGTTTTTTCGAAGCATTTTCGTGTCAGTCCTGGGGATAAACCCTGGCAAACCCCTGATCCAGGCCAGTGCGAACTCGACGAATATCGACGACCGAATGTCGGAATCTGTGCTACCACAGCGCGAAATCGCCGGTCTTGAGCTTTTCAAGACGCCGACGCGCGAGGCGGAAAAAGCGAGGGCAGGCATCTTTTTTGCCAGGACACTTCCCTTTGCCCATTCATTCCGTTACTATCCGCGGCGTTAGTACCAAGCTGAAAGTCAATTCTGGTCGAACAACTCCCCCCGGTCAGCCTTCCCCAAGGAAGCCTTTACCGAAAAAGCGGGATCGACCACCTCGATGGTTTCCAGGTAAACCTTGCGTCAACACAGCCTTTGAATCGAAAGCAAAGGGTGTTGCGAAGCTCACTTACTCTGACCGAACCAACCTGCAAATTGATCAGGATCTTCACCCCGGGCCCAGAACCTTTGCCCTTGATGTGTTGCCTGCCCTCCTAAGTACCTACCTGCCAGCCCAAGCGCGCCAATTATCAGCGCTTCAAACTGGCTGCTTTGTTCCAGTCGGGTTCTTCGTTCGACCAACGGTGGTCGTCGTCACTGGAACGTTTTAATTTTGCACGGCTCTTATCCGTGTCGCTTGTAGGAACACCCAATGACTATGTCTACTCAGATCCACACCCAGGATGCTATCCGCACCCTGACCAACGCTTTTGCCCCAATGAACTGCCTGATCATGGCCGCTCGCAAAGGCTGCTTCAGCTTCACCCTGGTCAACGAACACGGCATCGCCCGTCACAGCGAACGCCTGTACCCCGATCAATACTCCAGCGCCGAGCCGCTGCAGGCCGTGATCGAGCGTACCCGTCAGGCACTGGTTGCCTGATACGCCAGAAAGACCTGAAAACGCAAAAGCCTCGCTCAAAAAGCGGGGCTTTTTATTGCCCGGATATTTCCCGTTGCGACGCCGCTGCCTAAGCACGAACCGATATAAGCGTTATAACTCGAAGCCGGAAATATTTTAAAAACAGTCCTTTACGGCGCGAATATGACACTACACTTCAACTCAAGCGGCTTGTTCCGCTTCCGGCGAGCCTGAGCCGATCCACTGCTGCCAAGGCCCCTTTCAGGACTCGCCGACTACTTCACGTTTCGAGGGTGTTATGGGTATCGCTGCCAGCGAACTTTGCCGTTATGTGATCCGTCCGACATTGATTTACCTCGGGCGCCATAGCGCAACTGCCGAATCCCTGCTGCTGGGCATTGCCGCCAGCCAGTCTTCCCTTGGTTCGGCCCTGCATGACCGCCGTGGACACGGCCTGTACCGAATTGCCGAACCCCGCCACCGGGCACTCTGGGACCATTACCTGGCACTTGACCCGGAACGCGCCAGCCTGGTTCGAGGCCTGGCCAGCCAGCATGCATTTCTCAGTAGCCCGCACCTGGAATTGACCGTCAACCTGCGTTACGCCACCGCCATCGCCTGGCTGCTGGTGGAAGAACAGAACACCCCCCTCCCCGAAACCGCCGATGACTTGATGGGAATGGCGCGCATCTGGCGCCAGACCTTCCACCCCCAAGGACGCCTGCGAGACTTCACCTTTGCCTGGCAAACCTGTGTTTCACCGCTGAATCAGGTTGCCTGCTGACCCTCCTTTTCGAAAGATCGTGCAACATGTCGCGAATCTGGTCGGATTGTCCTACAAAACCGCTCTAAATCAAGCGATACAGGCTATAGCGCCCGAACGAATTTCTTGGTAATTTTCGCCCCGGTGATCACCAGGAGTTCTAATAATGAAAAAAGTAATGCTCAAAACCACCATTAGCCTCGCCGTTGCCTTGGCATCCACCCAGATCTTCGCAAGTGGCTTCGCCCTCAACGAACAAAGCATCAGCGGGATGGGCACTGGTTTTGCCGGGCGATCTTCTTCTGCCGACGACGCATCCACCGTTTTTGGCAACCCTGCCGGCATGTCTCGCCTCAAGCGCGAACAAGTGACCGGCGGTGTTGCATTTATCGATGCACACACTGACATCAGTGATGCCAGCTCCCGTCCGAATGGTGGCACCAACAAAGGTGACATGGTCCCTTTCATGGGCGTGCCCATGGGCTACTACGTAAAGCCAATCGATGACCAGTGGGCATTCGGCATCGGCGTGTACGCTCCATTCGGCCTGGTGACCGATTATGAGAACGGCTTTGCCGGCCGTTACTTCGGCAGCAAAAGCGAAGTCCAGATCGTCACCCTGCAGCCAACCGTCAGCTATGCCTTCAACGACAAGGTGTCGATCGGTTTCGGCCCGACCATCAACCGTATCGACGGCAAGCTGGAATCGAACCTGTCGCTGAACCCGGCCGCACCGGACGGCGAAGTCAAGATCAAGGGTGACGATACCGCGCTGGGCTACAACGTTGGTATCCTGGTTCAAGCCACCGACAGCACCACCGTCGGCCTGACCTACCACTCGAAAGTGAAGTACAAGCTTGAGGGTGATACCAAGG
>Ga0247818_10000766_pt1 | contig 20212 bp, 17 predicted proteins | sample 13C_Glucose_Day1_FD_192424 | JGI IMG/M metagenome (GOLD analysis project Ga0247818, IMG submission 192424) | Soil microbial communities from agricultural site in Penn Yan, New York, United States - 13C_Glucose_Day1 | ecosystem: Environmental > Terrestrial > Soil > Agricultural land | place... | reverse complement strand
CCAGAAGCGCATCCCGAACACCCACCTGGTGATGCACGGTTCCTCGTCCGTGCCTCAAGAGTGGCTCGCGATCATCAACCAGTACGGCGGCGACATCAAAGAAACCTACGGCGTACCGGTTGAAGAAATCGTTGAAGGCATCAAGTACGGCGTGCGCAAGGTCAACATCGACACCGACCTGCGTCTGGCATCCACCGGCGCAATGCGTCGCCTGATGGCCACCAACCCGAGCGAATTCGACCCACGCAAATTCTTCGGCGCGACCGTGACGGCGATGCGTGACGTGTGTATCGCTCGTTATGAAGCGTTCGGTACTGCCGGTAATGCTTCGAAGATTAAACCGATCTCGTTGGAAGCGATGTATCAGCGGTATTTGAAGGGTGAGTTGAACGCCAAGGTCAATTGAGACTGGGTGTTGAGCTGATTTGAAAGAAACCCGCCGTGAGGCGGGTTTTTTATTTTTATTTAATACAAGTGCAGCGCCTAAAGAACGTTGGTTGACAATGCGTCACTCCAGCCTGAGGTGGCGCCATTATTGTTTGTTCTAGCAACAACTGTAATCAGACCTTGCTCCGGGCGGCTCTTAATGAGCGCATAGGCGTTTGCTTCGACATCGAGCCGAATCGAGACTTTGAGTACCAGAATACTATGAGACGTTTTAACATGCTGGCAGCTGGTTTGTGGCTGACTTCTGAGTAGCCATCGCGTTTTCTAGAGGTTTTCAAAGATGCGCGTTTCACTCGATCACGCTTTGACGAAAGCCTTCGAATATATCCGTATTGGCTACAACGTCAGGTTTCACTTCACCTCGATACCAGGCCATACCTTCCATCGTACGAGGAGGTTGAAGCGGCCGCGAATCACCTCCTCATCACCAACGTCGGTGTCAGCACTGACTCTTTAGGAACATTGATGGGTATTAAAAGGGACGGTGCGCGTCGGGCGGTCGGACTCTGGAAGGACAACCGTAGACTGACCCTCTGACTCCCGACGAGTTCGTGACAGCCGTCACATCCAGCAATAGTGAATACAGTTCATTCTGAAGTTCTGGTTATTTGTTTTTGGGGGGTTACCTCAAGCGCACGTCATCTCGGGGGGCAAGCTCTACCTCAACACCTTCTACGGCGACTACTTTGCCTTCGATTTGCCTCGAGGGATCCGTTTGGCGGAAGATCCTGCTGTGTAAGCTGTCGGCTCATGCAGGATGGGCTCAGTTGCATTAGCAAGACCACCCCGTTTTCTGGCGTTACATCCCCTTCACATGCGAGCCCATTCCATGACCTTTGAGCCACCGCAGAAAGGCAACCCGCATCAGCTGACGATGAACCAACATACCTTCCCGAGCGCCAGCATTTCCCGCTTCGCGAACGAGAAAGGGGCGGTTCAGGTGCTGCGCAAAGCGTCTGAAAAGGTCTTTCATGCCAGGCCGGCGGACCGAATATTCTGTGCCCAAAGGGTTTGGGATCAGCAGGCCGAAGGCGGATTCATGAAAGGTATCGAGGACGCCTACCAGGCTCTGGCCAGAGTCATTCTCGATGATCCTGCTTTTCGCTTGGGCCGCCAGCATTTCAACGTGATCAACGAATTCTACTGCTTATGGAACATCCGAGCGCAGTGGAAGATGAATGAACGGCTGGCCGACCCGTCAATCGGCAGCGCTTCTGAGGTAATCGGTCTCCTAAGTCACTACACCCAGGATGAACAGGAGCAACTGGAGGCCGGAGGTATCGGCTATATCCGCCCCGACCTCACGATTCCAAGCCGCTCGCTGGTTGCGCCGTCGATACGCCTCAACCTTACCGACGCGGTCAGGGCGATGAGCGGCGAAACGTGGCAGCTCTTGCATGCTGGCGAGGGAGAGTTCGTCGTGCCGGACAACTTTTTCAAATGGCTGTTTGTACCGCTTTCGCCCACCGTCTGCTTTTGCGCGCATCCTGAAGTGAACCCATCCAGTCTGCACTGTGATGGTGTGGCGGCCATTAATCGCCTCGCCATTGATGCCAGCATTGACTACTACTTCGCCCGCGACCTAGATCATTGCCCCCAATGAGTGGCTCCTTTGACTATAAAGGGTGTCATTGACTGGGAATGATGTCGGATTGTGAAATTAATGCGACTGAAATGGCCATCCCAGTGCCTCGCTGAGCAGAAGTCGGCCGCAGGATCCAATTGAAAATACTCAGCCTATCCCCCATATCTGCAGGTTAGGTCTCGATCCCGAGTCCTAATCACCGAAAGGGATGTACCATGAGAAATCCGATTCAAACGCAGCAAACCCGTGCGAGAAAAGAGTTCAAAGCTCTCGGTCGTGCGGAGAAAAATGGCGTGACCGACGCTGAAATTGTCCAAGAAATGGTCAAGGACATGGCAAACCCAGGTTCTGCTCAATCCGTAATGCAGGCCGCCGCTGCGGTTATGTACATGAGCGCAGTGAAAGAGGGCGATACGCCCATCACGACTGCGGTTAATCGCTGCCTGGAGAGACAGCGCAAGGAAAAGGCAAACACTCGCGCTGTTCCTAGCCCAGCCTAACCGGTCGCTGCACTCGCGACCCCATACTTCTGCCTTCAAGCAGAAGTAAGGGGTTGCACCTCCCAATCGTCAAATCTGACCGGTTGTAGTCTCCACACTGGCACGGAAGACACTAGACGCCCTTGATCGCATCATCGCCGAGCACGATCAAATCAGGCCAACCTGCCCGTTAGTCGTAGGTTTGGCGGCGAAGGCCTCCAGGATCTTCGCGATTATCTCGTTATCCACCTGTTGGTACAGGAACAGAAAGGGGTAAGCACTCTCCAACAAGCTCATAGCCTTCAGCCCGTTAAATAGAATTTCTGCTTGGGTAGGATGACGACCTTTCTTAGCTGGGCAGCAAGCCAATACCCATTGGTTTGAATTCCAGGCCCGCACTTGTAACCTGCCAGTTACCGTAAGCAATAGTGTCCCTATATTCTGGATGCCAGGTGTGAATGGCCTCCATCATCCAACTGAGCAGGCCCCTTTTGTTGTTTTGGTTTTTTGCATCCCTTGCCACATCATGAAAATCTTGGGACTCACGCGCCCACATTTCACTTTGTGCGAAGATGTATGGACCAAATTTTTTTGCAAGTTCGAGCTGGTTTGGCAGGGAGGTTCTAAGCTGCATCCAGGCCAAAACCGTTTCCGTTTTGTCCGGCTCATCGCAAGCAATGATTCTAGTGATGAGATCCCCGTACGCCTCTACCCAACGTTGCTCAGCCTCTGGAAAGAGCTTGATCTCCTCGGGGATGATGAAGATGTGCTCCATTTCATTTTCTAGCTGAAGAGAGAACAGAGCAATGGAGGGGTGGCAATATTTGGTAGGCATGAGTTTGATTTGACCCTCGCAGAGATCGCGACGGAGATGAAGCAGTTCGTGCCCGATTACCGAAGTAGTGGCGGTGGACGGATCGCACCAGATCACCACCCTCTGCTGGTAACCGTCGATTTCGAACGACGCAATTGCCTTTTTGATATCAAACACAGGATCAACACATTCCGCCTTATGCAAAATCTCAAGCTCAATCCCTGTTGACTCAAAAATTTGTTCCGGAATAACGCGAAGGCTCAATGGTAAGAGCTCCCAAGTCTCTCTCAGACTGAGGGCATCTAACTGCTGTTCAAGACGTAACATCAAGTAAATCCTGTATGGTATGCGAATGTTTGCGAACGATCACCCGGTGACAACGATCGTACCTATCCCGGCAATACGTTCTTCTAAAAGCCCAGGAATCTACACGGGTGGATTCACGGATACATGCATTAGCCCAGCGTAATAAATCGGTTTGCGCCCAGCTGTTCCGCTATTCGGCTCGCACTTTCTAATCAGTCCTTGAAAACCTGAATGCGCTCATTCAGTAGTGGGTGATTGCCGGCCGAGACAGCTATGAGATATGCGATTGCCTAGCACAATTCAACGCAGCCAAATAGCGCATGACTGATGTGTCAGCTAATGGTGTGCGAACTCGCTATTTAAATAATGATTGAAATTCCCTCGTCGTTTCCATATGTAGTCGAGTACTTGTGAATGGCCTTCAAAAACTGATCGTCCCAAATTTCTGAATAAGCGCTTCTGTAGTTAAATAAAAGTTCCGGCTGAGTGCCATAGTGAATGACGCGAGCAACGGCTTGTTGAGCGGGGTGGTGATAACTCGCGCCATTAGAGCTAAATAAATATTGTTTGCAGTCTAGCGCCTCTACAAACTCCTTGGAAACATTGTTCTCGCTACCATGATGAGGAACTTTTATTAGATTAAATTGAAATGGTGGTTTTCCCCATGTCTGTATCAATGACTTTATTAGCCGTGACGGGTACGCGTCGGCGCCAAGCAGAACCCTCTTGCCCTCGTATTCGATTACAAACGCAATACTGCTACCGTTGGCCACGGTTGTATCTTCACTGAAAGCTTCAGATGCCAACATTTGGACGTTCAATGGTGCGGCTGCGCCGAAGGCCTCTAGACCGTTCTTACCAAAATACTCAGTTTCAGCGGGAACATCAGCGTATAGATCTGCTTCGCCGCATACCTTGACCCAACTTGCTCTAAGATTTTCTAGCTGCTCCGCGTCGGGAGAAAGCAAAGTGATCTTTGCGCCGCCGGGAATCTCGAAAGTAGGGCAGGCTTCTTGCGTCACCATAAAACCAGAATTTTTAATTGCTGCGTTCCAAGGCACGCCTTTCTCGAGTAGAAGTCCGGTTAAACGCTCGCCTTGTTTTTCTCCAAAGGCCTCCTTCGCGGAGAGATGGCGGAAGCCGTTGAACCAGAAATCACGAACTGGCACGTCATAGAAGTTTTTCTCAAGAAGGCTCAACATACCGCCAATGTGGTCGCGGTCGACGTGAGTAACGACAACCAACTCAAGGTGGCCGCCCCGAGCCGATAGTTGCTCAAGTCTTTTTTTTAAGGACTTGGGAGCAGAAGGGCCGGCATCCACGAGAATCACGCTCGGGCTATGTTCTTCACCGTACTCAATCCACAAGCAGTCACCGAAACTTGCCGGTAAAGCAGTCAATCTGAACATTATCGGATCCCTCTGCTATTTTTGCTTCATTGGTAAGCCGAGATATCTTGCAATCTGCAGCGTCGTAAAGGGCTCAGTTCTTACGCAGGCAACATCAGCAGCCTTCGCTGCAGCCAGCATCTCGCGAACATGATGGTCAGCGGGAAACACTCTGATCAGCAGCGTGAGTGCATCTACCAGGAGATGGAGGCCGATGGTGTAATAGGGCAAGCCACGAGACCAAGCTAATGTAAAAAGATCTTTTGCTGTTTCCCACGAATTGGCGTCGTTTCTACCGTCGCGCAGAGTCTTCCAGCCTAATGCGATGGCACCATCGGGTAGGAAGTTATACCTAGAGCTGAGTGTCTTCATCCAAGTTATATGTTCCGACTCAACGGTTGTCCCGAGTGCGAATAAATACGCCGCCGCTGCAGCGGAAAATGGATTCCCGATTTTTCTGTACAGCGCGGTAGTCGCTTTTCCTCGCTCACTTTCGGAAATTGAAAGACTGGAAAATAGATCACGCCTCGTTAAGTATTCAACAAGTGACCCGTATACCGGGTCCGTCAATTTTAGCGAAACCGACCACTTGAATGTTTCGCTGCCCTCTTTGCCCTTTTCCAGCATGAGTTTGAAAGGCTCAAGGTTCTCACTAAACCAACCATAAGGATAAGAGACTAGGGTTTGAGGTTTTCCTTTGCAACTAACAATAAGCCATTTGCGTTTGGTTGTCCTCCCGAAGTCGCGTACTTCGTCCCATGTCGCAGCGGGCAACGGTAACTCATGATGGCGCTCGGTGTTTATTGCGTATTCAAATATGGTTTTACTTTGGTCGCTCGAGCGTCTTAGGTCGCTGGCAAACTCATAAAGCTCTGAAAGAGAAATTATGTTCGGCTGAGTTGCAATGCTTACTTCAAGCTCGATCTTTCTTGTGGATAAGCGTCTTGGAGCGGCACTGACAACTCTTGGGATCCAGTTGTATTGGCTTTTTGTATTTCTATAAAAGTTTGATATTTGTTTGGGTGCCTGCACGATAAGCCGATAGTTCTGATTTTCATCAACGGAAATGGTAGTACGCTGCGACTGGCCATTCGGATAACCCACGTCTACGAGATAGTTACCCGCTTCAGGCAGGGTTAACGTGTTGGCCGACTTCTCGCTGAGCTTATCTCCGATCAGCACCATATGATTAGAGAAGATCGGATTTCCAATGGTTAGCTCATCGTTTTTTTGAGACAGGGGCCATATCGAGCAAAGCACTTCACGTGGCGGTCCGGAAACTTCACCCTTGCCTGTTTCAATAGTGATAGTCGGATTCATATCACCTCCAACGTAATGTTCTGGAACGGTGGAACCATGTAGATCTGGATTGGCAAGACCTTGTACTTCACCGCAGGGGCGAAAGTTGCCTCGACGCTGCAAGGGCCATGTGGAATGAAGGTTCGCCAAGGATTGGCGAGATCGGGTCGCATTACTCGACTTTTGCCTGCCGACATGTAGCTGATTTGGGCGGAATCGTTTGCCGCTTCGTTATCCAGACACACATGCACAACCACCTGCGGTGGCTGGGTGAGAACGTGTATCTGGAAACCCACCCCCGATATTCCATCGGCTGGGCACTGAGGAGCACCGCTGAAGTCATCCATTAAGGCCGCAATGGCTTTTTGAAGCTGGTGGGGAGAAACCGCCCAGTGCCGGCCGCTGGGCTGGAACACTGCACAGCGGTTCAAGCCATCCAGCAGCGCCTGAGTGAATGTGCTGATCTGTCCCGGCATGCCAAATGCCTGTTCACCCAACCTGGCAGAGAAGAGAACGGGATTCTCTCCGTTGAAAGTTTGCATCACGTTGGCTTCAGGCAACCCGGACTGCCCTAAGTCGTTCGGATCCATGACAGTCGCCAAATCGACCGTCCGACACGCATCAATGAGGTAAAGCTGTTTCTGGGCGACACAGCTCCACATTGCAAGCCGTAAATCCCCTACATGGGCGGCGTGTCGAAGTAGCTTTGCCGATTTTCCGGCGTCTGCCAGCAGCAGATGTGTGTTTACCCCATCTCCCATGCCATGCCCGCAGAAATAGAAAATGGCCACGTTTTTAGGGTTGGAATTTGCCCTTTTCTTCCATGCCGATATTGAGGCTTCGTAGTTATCCCAGGTCGCCGTGTCGATTTGCTGATGAAGACCTGCTTTGTCGGTAAATTGAGCCGTGCCGACTTGGGAGATCAGCACTTCAATGGATTTGAGTGGTGCTTCCGGGTTGTGAAGGGTGGTGTCAACCCACTTCAGCATTTCCATGGCAGAAACTGGAGGCGATGTGATCTGACCCATGTTTCGGGGATTGGCGCTGACCGGGCCTGTGCCACCTTTTAAATGCGGATAGTTTCCCACGCCTATGATGAATACGTGGGTGCCAGGTCCGTCTGTGTTGTCCAGTCTGAATGTAGTCATCGTGCGCGTGCTCTCGCCTGCGTTCTGACATCTCGTAAGCTCACGCCTTTAGTGACGAGCGCTCTGCGAGCGCTGGCAAAGACGTCGGCCCTTTTTTCGGGGTCGGAGATCGTCAGAATGACTGCGAAGGTGACGCCTGACTCAGGATAGTCCGCGCCTGCGCGTGTCAGTGAGTCGACAACTAATCGCCAGTTACTCGTCCCCTCAAGGCGGCTAAAGGTTCGACTGTAGCGCTTGACTGGCCACCACTTCGCACCGTGAGCAATCAGGTTTTTTTCCAGCACACCGGGATGATCTGGCTTGAGGCGCCCGCTGTAAGAGAACTTGCCCGTTCTTTTGTTCACGGTCTCTTGGCGCAGGTACGCGTCCAGGTTAACGCGGGTAAATTCAGCTTGATGCCGACGATCAAACGGCGGTGAGTAAACGATGGTCAGTTCAACTTCGCCGCGAGTTGAGCCATTTTCGACCAAGACTGAAGGCCACTCAAAATCAAAGGAGAGCTCCATCCGAGGTTTCAGCGTGTCCTGAAACACCAAGGTAATGGACGTGTCATCGGTTGCGAGCATATCGTCGACTGAGCCCGGGATACCGAAACCGGCAAAGTCTTTGCTGACTGCGTTCAGCAGTTTGTCATCTAGCAACGCTGGCATTTTGGCAAAGTGGTACATCAGCGCCATGAGCACGTCACGGGGTTGGCGACCTTCAATCCTGTGATCGAGGATCGCGAGCGTTTTGGCAACTAGAGGTGCGGCGAAGCTTGTACCCTCGTCCGGGATGAGATCACCGGCATGATCGAGAGATTTAAGGGGATTGTTGGTCGCTAAACATCCACCCACATGCGCGAAGTCAGGCTTGATTCCTGCGGAGGTAGCCGGCCCACGTCGTGAGTATCGCGCCGGCCTCGTCAGGCCCAAATGGTCGATGGGTTCAAGTGCGCCTACTGTAAGGTTGCGGGCTGTTTCCCCGGGGACGTAAATTCTGTCCGCACCAAGCTGCCTATAGGTGGCAAGTTGCTGAAGCGCAGGAGTTGCGCTATCTGGCCAGCGGCTACGCGATTTAGCGCTTTCCAGATTGCCGGCGGAAATGACAAAAATGACATCGTGTTTGTCCGCGATCTCATCAAGAATCGCCGCGTAGGGGCTGTATCCATTCTGGTCAGTCATGGACTCAGGGTTAAGGCTAAGGTTGATTACCCTCATATTTTCAGGCTTGGACCCGCTCAGCTCCTGATCGAGCTGACGCATCATGTCGATGAAGCCTTGCTGGAAGTTGCCTTCGAATTTGTCTTCATCTTCGGTGAAGAGGTCATAATCGAAAAATTTGCAGGGATCTTGCTCAATCCGCTGGTTAGGATTGAAGGATGCGCCATTGATCAATAAGCCCGCGATAAATGTTCCATGATCTCGATCGCTATCAGGCTCGCGCATGTAGTCCACGGTGCCTGCAGACCATGCTGAAATGGATTTTTTTCGGCTGATCCCGGCATCGACAACCCCGACAATGGGATAGTCAATTCCGGGCTGAGGTTTGGGTAGCGCGGCACTTAAGGCGGGTGCGGTCCTGGTTGATGTGCGTACCGATTGTTGCCCGCGTGTGACAACTGCACCCAAGGCGTAGCGGCGAACCAAGGGCGAGTGATCCAGGTACTGGATGACAGCTTCCAGTATCCCGTTGAATTGTCTGCTTTTCACCGTCGACGCCGGAATTTGAACCGTCGTGATATGCAGATCTCGCCACTCTTCTCCTGACGCCCAAGTTTTTAGGTGTCGAGAAACGCCTTCCAGGCCAGTACGGAATCTCTGAAGTTCCGCCAATGCGGCGGCACGGTTCCTGCTGCTCCCGTCTAAAGACTCTTCATCGACGAAGAGTTCGACAGTGAAGTAACGAGCCCCCGGCCATCTCTCAAAGTGGTCAATAGCGGTTTCAAAGCTGAATGCGCGTTTGTCTTGTAGAGACGGCAATGCAATCTCTTCGATGGCTCCCGTCTCTGACCGGGCAGCGCTGGCTTGAAGCTTGTTCTTCGCATCCCTTTTGGTGACCTTTTCCTCGGCGCCGCTGATTGCATCCGCAACCGACTCTAAGGTGTCTGGGGTGACCTCAAAGTAAAGCTCTCCCAGGGCTCCGGAACCGACCAGAGGGAGGCTTTTGGGTTTGAAAAGCGCATCTACTGGCCGATGGCTTTTGGCCAACGCGTTGGACTGAAGTCGCACCTTGACGTAACCCACCTGACGAGGCCCTGTGCGCGACAGTGCCGTCCGGATGGATTCCACTTGTTTAAGGAGTTGCTGCTTGTGACGCTTGAATTCTTCATCGCGATCTTCGTAAAAATCCTTTGCTCCACCGCCGCCGCCGCCCTCAGGCAGCTTCATGTACTGATCTGTTTGGAGGACGACCTGAACGGGGTTGTTGGCCATGCTAAATCCTTTTTATTTAGGCTCGCTCGGTAGACTTAAGGCGCCGGCTTACCTTCGATTGCGTCGAGTGAATCGCATCCGCGATATCCGCTTGGACGATTTTTATATCCTTGTAGGTCAGCACTTGATGCATCCAAGAGCTCTCTCCGCGCAATATCGCTTCTCGAGCCGCCGAAGGAGCGTTTGTTGCTGACAAATCCAAGAATAGCTGCACAGAATCTATCACTGATGGCTTCTGGCCTGCACGCAATGTCATATGCCTTTTGATGAAGTCGCACATGGTTTCGATGTCCGAGCCACTGTAACCCTCGGTCAACCATGCCAAGACCTTCACTGCGCCAGGCTTGATAGCAAAACCTTCGGTGTACCGTTCGATGATCTGTAGACGGGTCGTTGCATCAGGTAGGCCTATTTCAATCCGCGCATCAAAACGTCTCCATACCGCGGGATCCAGCAGGGCTTCGTGGTTGGTGATCGCAATCGTCAGTCCAAGCGGCGCACGTGCGTCGATTGCCTGCAGCACAGCATTTACCACGCGCTTCACTTCCCCAAGCTCTTGCGGGTCATCGCGAAGCTTCGCGATCCCGTCAAACTCGTCCAGCAAAAGGAGGCATTGATAGCGATTAGCAAAGTCGAACAGAGCTCTTATGTTTCGCGCCGTTGTTCCAAGAAATGAGCTCGTTAAACCATCCAGTCGAGCGAGGACAACGGGTAAACCTAGTTTTGACGCAGCCCACAAGGCCAATCTCGTTTTGCCGGTGCCGGGCGGCCCGAAAAAAAGAGCGGTGCGTGGAATTTTGATGCCGGCCGCCTGCAGCTGATCTGCGCCTGCCCATTGTTCCTGTAGATGGGAAATGGCGCGTTCGAGGCGATCGCTGAGAATTGGTGGGGCCAGCTCTTCAAGATGGCCAGGCATAAAAATCTCTGCCAGAGGGGCGCTTGTTTCCTTGTCTACCGGTGGGGATGTATTGGGGGACATCATTTCTCCAGAGGAAACAAACCGAGATCTCACGACGCGGGAGGGGATGAGCTTGCCCGCTCCCGACTTTTTTGACCCTTCAAGAACATCTGCGATCGCCTGCGCCTCATCCAAGGCTCCTGCCTTCTTCAGAGCCCCTTGCAGGCGCTCGGCGTGCTGCAAAACAGCGCTGGATTTGTCCCGGACCGAGGCGCGCAGCATTGCCAGGACGATAGGGAAATTCTCCATTCAAAACTCTCAAATTAATATGCTGATTTGGAAGTACTATATACGGTGATGGTGATTTATGATGCATTAAAGCAATAAAATATTGCGTTTTTGATGTTTTGTATGCGATTTGACGGTTTGTTGTGGGTGGCGGATTGCTACTTTTTACGACCGTCGGCAGTTCGCCGAGTCACTCTGCGTGCGATGCATTGTGCAGGGGCGGCCGCCTGCGAGCCTTGAGCTGACGCTCCCGAGAAACCCGCCCTGAAGCGGGTTCCTTATATAGAGCTGGTTATTTCGGCTCCACGTTATCCAGCGCCTGATTCACCGCCAGTTCACCGAGCATGACGATTTGCGCGATGCCCAGTGCGGTCTTGCGGTGGGAGGAGTCGAGGATGGCGGCGAAGTTGTTGAGCATGGCGCTTGCCGAGCCCAGGGTTTCGCTGGCGTTGGCGAGCAGGGATTCGGTGTCGTACTTCGGGTTGGCGAGGTACATGGGCTCGGGTTTGTTGCTGCTCGCCATGATGAGGGCGGCGGGATTGAGGTAATGGTCGAGGGCGCGTTCGGCGGCGTCGTGGAGTTTTTTGGAGTCGAGGGATTCGTAGGGGGAGGCTGGATCTTTGTCTGGCGGGTGTGGTGTTGATTTGGTCATAAGCTGAAAACTCCTGTTGGAGCCGCTTCGCCCTCTCTACTAAAAGAAGGGTGGCAGCTGTGCGCAGGTTAGTAGACCGGGGAGTATTCAGCATTTACCGGCGCGCCGAAGCGCCCTGCACACAGCCACCATCAAGTCGAACCACAAAAGCTGACGGATGCGCTTTGCACATAACTGAAAACACCACGGGCTACTAAACCCGATCACTGGAAATCAGTGACGCGAATCAAGTTACCGATGGCCCTCCAGGCGCACAAGCCGGCGGATTCTGGCGTAGCCGTAGGTATCCACGCAAGTTGTTGTAGGCATCGGGAAGTAACCGCCGAGCGATTTAAACAACACCGTTTAAAGGATGTCCGACTGGCAATAAATAACACTGTGGCGAGGGAACTTGCTCCCGCTGGACTGCGCAGCAGGCCTCGCTTTTTTAGGGCCGCTGCGCGCCCCAGCGGGAGCAAGCTCCCTCGCCACAGGGACTTGTGCCAATGAAGCCTTATTTGTCGTGGTCGATGTCGAGTTTGCTGAAGGTGACCTGGCCGCCTTCGCTGGTATAGCCGGTGTTGTCCTGCACATACACCCCGGCCTTGAAGTACAGCGGTTTGTTGCGCCAGGTCGCGCTGATTTGTGAATCCCACTGGTAACCCGCCGCGCTCACGCCGAGCGCGCCGCCGGGGCTCAAGTGGATGAGGTAGTTGAATTCGTTGTCCAGCCTGATGCCGGTGGCGAGGGTGATGACGCGGCTTTCCTTGTCATCGGGGTGCATGCGCACCTTGATCACCAGATTGCCGTTCTGGGTCTTTTCCTTGTACTGGTATTCAAGCTTGACCATCGGGCGCTGGCTTTCATAGGCGTGGATCTGGCCGATGACGATCTTGCCCGAGCTCGGCACCTTGTTCACCGCGAGGGTCGCGCGCAGCGTGTTGTCAGCGTCCGGGTAATACCAGTTGCGCAGGGTGCCGTTGCTGAAGGTTTCGCGCAGTTCGGTGCGCGGGTAGATGGCGTTTTCGGTTTTTGACCCGGTGACCGGTGACCAGAAAAACAGGGTGCCGGTATCGGAATGGAAGTACTGATCCTTGAAGCCATTCACCAGTTTGGAGGTTTCGACGGTGTACGGCGGACTGCCGACGGGAACGCTGAGGTTCCAGGTTGCGAGATCGATCATGTCGGTTCTTCCACTCAATTCATCCTGAACGCGAGTGCCAGAAGCTCTAGCCCGCGCCTTTTCGGGCGGCAGTTATAAGCGTAGAGGAGTTTTTTGTTAACGCCCGTTTGGCAGATGATTGGCGTCAACATCCTGTCGAAATGCCATCTGTGCCGGTTTCCGGGGGCTGCAGGGGTGACCGTTAGTCGGTAAGTCGCAGCTTTGGCTAAATGATGGCGGCGTGACAGCTTCTGCTTTCACAGATCCGCGACTAGAGTGATGGCTCAGTAACTGTACGGTTTTCACAAGAAACCGGCCGATAGTCCGAAAAGAGATGTCCCGACAAGAGAAGCAGCATGGAATGCGCGCAACCCCAGCCAGGTGAAGGCAGCTCTGTCCTTTTGATCGTTGATGATTACCCTGAAAACCTGATCAGCATGCGCGCGTTGCTGCAGCGTCAGGATTGGCACGTCATGACCGCCGCCTCCGGCTTCGAGGCACTCAATCTGCTGCTCGAGCACGACGTCGATCTGGTGCTGCTGGACGTGCAGATGCCGGGCATGGACGGCTTTGAAGTCGCGCGACTGATGCGCGGCAGTCAGCGCACACGCCTCACGCCGATCATTTTCCTCACCGCCAACGAACAGTCCCAGGACGCCGTGATCAAGGGCTACGCCAGCGGCGCGGTGGATTACCTGTTCAAGCCGTTCGATCCGCAGATCCTCAAGCCGAAAGTCCAGGCGTTGCTCGAACACCAGCGCAACCGCCGCGCCTTGCAGCGCCTGAGTCATGATCTGGAGGTCGCGCGGGCCTTCAATGCCTCGGTGCTGGATAACGCGGCGGAAGGCATTCTGGTGCTCGGCGAGGACGGTTTGATCCGCTTCGCCAACCCGGCGATTTCGCGGCTGCTGAATGCGCCGGTGAAGGAACTGGAGGGCAAGGAATTTCTTGATTACCTGCAGAAACCGCACATCCCGCTATGGGTCGATTCCGAGTTGTTGGCCGGCTATAAACGCGGTGAGACCTTTCGTCTGCACGACGCGCTGTTGCGCACGGCGCCGGGGCAGCAGGTGCCGGTGGCGTTGTCCTGTGCGCCGTTGCCGGCCGAGCAGCGGGCGATGGTGGTGACGGTGCTGGACATGTCGGTGGTGCGTCACCTGCATCAGCAGCTGGAATTTCAAGCGGTCACCGATCCGTTGACCGGTCTGCTCAATCGCCGGGGTTTTTATCAGACGGTGGAAAACCTGCTGCTGCGCGGTGAACGCAGCGACAGCAGTTGGGTGCTGCTTTATCTGGATCTCGATGGCTTCAAACGGGTCAACGATTCCCTTGGCCACGATGCCGGCGACCGGGTGCTGCGCTGGGTCTCCGAGCAATTGAAGGCCTGTCTGCGGCCGTTCGATATTCTCGCGCGCATGGGCGGTGACGAGTTCACTGCGCTGCTCGATCTGGAGTTCCCCGAGCAGGCGGCGAAGATTGCCGAGAAGCTCATCGAACGGGTATCGGTCTGTCAGCAGATCGAGGGATTGGATATTGCCCTCGGCGCGAGTATCGGCATCGCCACCTACCCGGACTGCGGCTCGAACCTCGATGGCTTGCTGCGTGCCTCCGACATCGCCATGTACGAAGCCAAGCGTGCCGGGCGTCAGCAGTACCGTTTTTATGATCACGAAATGAACGGCCGCGCCCGCTCGCGGCTGATGCTCGAAGAGAGCGTGCGCAACGCCATCGAGAACCGTGATTTCAATCTGGTGTATCAGCCGCAAGTGGCGATAGGCAGCGGGCAGATCCGCGGTTTCGAGGCGTTGCTGCGCTGGCAGCATCCGAGCGTCGGCGATGTGCCGCCGGGGTTGTTCCTGCCGCTGCTGGAAGAGGCACGGCTGATCAGTCGGCTCGGCAGCTGGATCTATCATCGCGGCGCCGGCCAGCGTAAAGCCTGGGAAACCCTGTTTGCCGAGGATCTGGTGCTCGGTGTGAGTTTGAGCAACACCCAGTTCGGTCTGCCGAACCTGGTCACCGAATTGCGCCAGGTACTGGAGCGGCACTCGCTGCAGCCACGGCAACTGGAGGTCGAAGTCACCGAAGACGCGCTGATGCACAACCCCGACGAGACCCGCAAACAGCTGCGCCTGCTGCGTAATCTCGGGGTGCGGGTGGCTTTGGATGATTTTGGTTCGGGGCCGTGTTCGCTGGCGCATCTGCGTGATCTGGAGCTGGACACGCTCAAGCTTGATCGACACCTGATTGCGCGGCTGCCGGATTCGGCGCGGGACGCGGCGCTGGTCAGCAACGTGATCAATCTGTGTAAGCAGTACGGTTTGCTGGTGATCGCCGAAGGCGTGGAAACCATCGAGCAGTATCAATGGCTGCAGGCGCATGGCTGCGAATATGTGCAGGGTTTCCTGGTGGCGCACCCGCTGACCTCCGAAGACGCCGCCAGCTTCGCCGAGCCCTTCGACTGGAGCGCGCTGCCGGTTTGAATTCGCTACACTGGCGCTCTTTTCGAACCGTGTTGCCGTGTCCATGACTGCGTTGAAATACCTCCAGGCCTATCCCGCGCAATTGCAGGATCAGGTGCGCCAACTGATCGCCGAACAGCGTCTGGGTGACTACCTGAGCCAACGCTATCCGGGGCGTCACGATGTGCAGAGCGACAAGGCGTTGTACAGCTACGCGCTGGATCTGAAGCAGGAATACCTGCGTAACGCGCCGGCCATCGACAAGGTGCTGTTCGACAACCGCCTCGACCTGACGCACCGCGCGCTGGGCCTGCACACCAAGGTTTCAAGGGTGCAGGGCGGCAAGCTCAAGGCCAAGAAAGAGATTCGTATCGCCTCGCTGTTCAAGGAGGCGGCGCCCGAGTTTCTGAAGATGATCGTCGTGCATGAACTGGCGCACTTCAAGGAATCGGATCACAACAAGGCCTTCTATAAATTGTGTGAACACATGCTGCCGGGGTATCACCAGGTCGAGTTCGATCTGCGGGTGTACCTGACATGGCGCGATATGCAATGAAGATCAAAAGATTGCAGCCTGCGGCAGCTCCTACAGTTGGAATGCGATCTTATGTAGGAGCTGCCGCAGGCTGCGATCTTTTAACGTTGGGAGTGTTTAGATGGACGTCAGCAAGACCAAAAGCAGTTTTTACCGGCGCCTGTATGTGGCCTACCTGATCGACAGCGGCCTGGCCCCAAGCGTCCCGGCGCTGACCGAAGTGACCGGCATGCCCCGGCGCACGGCGCAGGACACGATCGCCGCGCTGGCGGATCTGGATATCGTCTGTGAATTCGAGCAGGAAGAAGGCGCACGCAACCATGCTGGGCGCTATCGGATTCGCGAGTGGGGGGCAATTGATCGCGGGTGGATCGAGCGTAATCTGCGGCAGATCAAGGCTGTGCTGGAGTATCCCTGAGTTTTGCGTTGTTTGAGCTGACGCTTTCGCGAGCAGGTTCGCTCCCACACAGGCATGCATTCCAAATGTCGAGCCTGCTCGCGATAGGGCCTCAGGGGCGACGCATGCCGATATGCGGAATGTCATCCTCCAGATACTCCTCACCCGCCACCACAAACCCGTACCTGCCGTAATACCCCTGCAAATGCGCCTGCGCCGACAGATAGATCGGCACCTGCGGCCAATGTTTCTCGGCCTGTTTCAGCGCGTGTTCCATCATCACATGCCCTAACCCTTTGCCACGGCCCTGCGGCGCAATGATCACGCGCCCGATCACCACGTCACCGCCCTGGGATTCGGGATTGAGCAGGCGCAGATAGGCCATCAACTGATCATCCTCCCAACCCATGAGGTGATGGGTGTCGCCGTCCAGATCCTGGCCGTCGAGGTCCGGGTAGGCGCATTTCTGTTCGACCACGAACACCTCCGAGCGCAGCTTCAACAGCGCGTACAGCTGCTCTTTGCCCAGATCGCTGTGATGCTTGCAGATCCACTCGATTGTCATCTTCCGACTCCTTGAACTCCGTCGCCCGATACTAAGCGCACAGGCCCTGAATGTCTGTATGGCGGAAGAGTCTGTGACAAAGGTCAAAATGCCATCATTCCTTTCCCGCGGTGGCGGCTGCTTTGTGTAATCTGCTGGAAAGCGCTGTGCACTGGCTTCAATGAGCTAATGTTAGGGCCTGGGTTTCGCCGGTAAGGGGCCTTGGGGTTTTGACTGAAAACACGCTGGGCAGCCCGCCCGCTAAGGATTTTCAAGCATGCCGCGACTGCATCGAGCCTTTGCTTTGACCGGATTGCTCTTGCTGGCCCAAACCGCCGCAGCGGACAAGTTGCGGCTGGTGTTCGATATCTGGCCACCCTTTACCGACGACACGCTGGTCAACGGTGGCCTGGCCACCGACATCGTCAGCACCGCGCTGGCGCGGGCCGGTTATGCCAGCGACTACGAGCAGGTGCCGTGGGCGCGAGCACTGCTGGGGGTTGGCGAAGGGCGATACGACGTGCTGGTCAACGCCTGGTACAACGACGAACGCACCAAACTTGGCCAGTTCTCTGGCGAGTACCTGCTCAATCGCATCCGCTTTCTCAAGCGCAAAGACACCCCGCTGGACTACAGCAGCCTGGAACAACTGCACACCTACCCGGTGGCAGTGGTGCGCGGTTATGCCTACTCGCAGGCGTTCGATGCCGATACAGCGCTTGAGAAAGTCCCTGTGCATAACTTCGCCATGGCCGTGCGGATGCTGGCGGCGGATCGGGTCAAGCTGACCCTGGAAGATGAATACGTCGCGCGCTATTACCTGTCCCGCGAATCAGCCAAAGTGCGCAACGCCGTGGAGTTTCTGCCCAAACCGTTGAGCGAGAACAGCCTGCATATTCTGGTGAGCCTGAAGAATCCGCAGCATGAGCAGATTGTGGCCGGATTTGATAAGGCGATTGCGGCGATGAAGGCGGATGGGAGTTATGACAAGTTGCTGCGGCAGCATGGGATGTAGCCGCTGATCCGGAATTTGTTAAGTGGCTGATGGCCCTATCGCGAGCAGGCTCACTCCTACAGTTTGAAATGCGTTCCCCTGTAAGAGCGAGCCTGCCCGCGAAGACGTCCTTTCAGCCAGCGCCAATCTCATTGGTGTCCTTGATCAGATGTGCCGCCAGCGTGCGCAACGGCCCCAACTGCCGGCAGATCAATGCCAGTTGTGTCTGCACCAGTCGCTGCCCTTCATCGATCTCGTCCGGCATCTGCTCCAGCTCATTGGCCAGCGCTTCCTCTTCGTCACTCTGAATCGCCACCGGCTGCTTGTTCGCCAGGCCCTGGGCGATTTCGTCGATGCTCGTCGCCAGCTTCACCCCGGCACCATCAATCAAATGCTCACGCACATCGGCTGGCAATTGGGTTTCCCTGTGTGCGCCAAGTCCTGACAGATAACTCAATAAGGTGTGCGACAGCACCAGGAAGCGGAAACCGACATCTGCTTCCTTCCGGAAATGCCCCGGCTCCATCAGCATGTTGGCCAAGGTGGTCGACAACGCCGCATCAGCGTTGTGCGCGTTGCGTCGGGCCAGGCGATAGGCGAGGTCGTCGCTCTTGCCGGCGGCGTATTGCTGCATGATCTGGCGCAGGTAGATGCTGTTGCAGGTCAGGGTGTTGGCCAGCACCTTGTTCAGGCGTCGACCCTGCCAGTCCGGGAGGAACAGGAACACTGTCAGGCCGGCGATCAGGCTGCCGAGCAGGGTATCGAACAGGCGCGGCAGGAACAGTCCGTAGCCATCGCCGATCTGGTTGAAGCAGAACAGCACCATGATCGTGATCGCCGCCGTCGCCAAGGTGTAGCGCGTGGTGCGGTTGGTAAAGAACACCACCCCGGCGGCGATGGCGAAGCACGACTGCACCAGCGGGCTGGGGAACAGATCGAACAGCGCCCAGGCCACGGTCAGGCCGATGGCGGTGCCGAGAATCCGTTGACCGAGTTTGCGCCGGGTCGCGCCGTAGTTCGGCTGGCAGACGAACAGGGTGGTGAGGATGATCCAGTAACCCTGCGACGGGTGAATCAGGTGCACCATGCCGTAGCCGATACTCAGCGCCAGCGGCAGGCGCAGCGCGTGACGGAACAGCAAGGACGTCGGTGTCAGCTGGGTGCGCAAGCGAATCCACACGTCCTTGAGGTTGCGCGGCGAGCGATCGAGCAGGCTGCTGTCAGTGGCGTCCGCCAAGGCGTCGGGGTTGCTTGCATCGCTGAGCAAGCGGTCGAGGGTGCCGAGGTTGGCGGCCAGTGCGCGCAGCGAGCGGAGCAAGCCGCGCCACGCCGGATTGCTCTGGATGCGCAGGTGTTCAAGGGAGGCATCGAGGTCAGTCAGCGCTTCGGCAAAACTGGCGTCGTAGACGAACGGCTGGCGCATCTGGATCGATTCGGCCAGCGCGCGGCAGGCTTTGCCCTGCTGGCGCAACAAACGCTGGCAGCGGAACAGCACGTCGCTGTGGAAGAACGCATCGGTCAGCGCGTTATACGGATAGTGCGAGGAGCTGGCGCGTTCGTGGATGTCCTGGGCAAGGAAATACAGCTTCAGATAGCGGCTGACTTTCGAACCCGGGCGCCCGTTGCCGACCCGGTGCAGAATGATTTCCTTGGCACTGTTCAGGGCTGCGACCACGCGGCCATTCTGCTGCGCCAGTTCCAGCCGTCGGGCTTCGACGTCCAGTTGGCGGATCGGCTCGAACAGCGAGGCTTTCAGCTTCAGATAGAAACCCAGTTCACGGAACAGCCGCGCCAGACTCTGCTGCACCGGCTGGTTGGAAAACATCGCTTGCCACAGCACCGACAGCAGGCCGTACCACGCGGCACCCGCCACCAGCAGCATCGGCTCGTGCCAGAAATCGGTGACCGCGCCGCCGCGCTGATCCACGCCGATCATGGTGTAGACCGACAGAATCAAGGTCGCCGAGGCAATCGCGCCATAACGCTCGCCGAGCGCGCCGAGCATGGTCAGGCCGAAGCTGGCCAAGGCCAGGGCGATGGCAAACACGATGGGGTAGGGGAAGAGCAGTTCCACCGACAGCGCGGCGATACTGAAACACACCAGTGTCACTGCCAGTGCGTTGAGGCGGCCCTGCCAACTGTCATCGGTCTCGGCCAGAGCGCTGGCGATAATCCCCAGGAACAACGGGATCAGCAGGCCCATTTCATCCTGATACCAACACAGCGCCATGCTGCCGGTCAGGGCGATGAACACCCGCACGCTGTAGCTGAATTTATCCAGCGCCCACAGGCGCCGCAAAGACTGACGAAACGAGGTCGAGGACATGAAGTGCGAAGGCCTTCCGAGGCGATGCCGCTAAATTGAGCCAGTAATGACGCCGACGCAATGGCGCCGATCACATCTGACAGCAAAAAGTGTTCCTT
>Ga0247818_10000765_pt1 | contig 20228 bp, 17 predicted proteins | sample 13C_Glucose_Day1_FD_192424 | JGI IMG/M metagenome (GOLD analysis project Ga0247818, IMG submission 192424) | Soil microbial communities from agricultural site in Penn Yan, New York, United States - 13C_Glucose_Day1 | ecosystem: Environmental > Terrestrial > Soil > Agricultural land | place... | reverse complement strand
CGCAGGGACCCGGAAGGACTTCTGCCGCTGACCCTCGCAGGACCCTGAAGTGCTTCCGCACGCCTTCCGAAGGGCTTCCCCTTGCTGCGCGCCGGCGGGGAAGCCCTTCGTCGCGCTCCTGGACCCTGCCGGGCCTCTCTCAGCCGGAACTCTTTCCCTGCCGGATCGATCGTGCTATGGTCCGGTCAGCACACGTGAACGCCCGTACCGCACAGGGCGCCGGTGCTTCTCCTCAGCTGTCGGCCGGTCTTCTGATGACCGGCGATCCAGCTTCCCGCACCACCTCTTCCGTCCGGTCCGGGCTTCTTCAGCCCGTCGCACGAGGCGTGATCGCGCCGCCTCACCTTCGCCGGACCTCTCCTCACCATGTCCGCGTGTCCGCGAAAGGACCCACCATGACCAGCACACTCGAACGCCCCGTGATCCCGCAGAACCAGCCCGTCCGCGCCACCGGTGTCCTCGACACCACGAGCGGCGGACATGGCGTGCTGCGGACCGACGGCGGCCTGCCGTCCCCCCGCGACATCCGCGTGGCGCCCTCACTGATCCGGCAGCACGGCCTGCGCAAGGGCGATGTCGTCGAAGGCGTCTGTGAGCGTCCTCGGGCGCTGTCCCTCGTCGAGTCGGTCAACGGGCGCCCGGCGCACGAGCTGCGGGCCCGGCCGCACTTCCGGGATCTCACCCCGCTGCACCCCCGGGAACGGCTGCGCCTGGAGACGCCGGGCGGCGGCCCCGCGCCGCGCCTCATCGACCTCGTGTCGCCGGTGGGCAAGGGTCAGCGCGGCCTGATCGTGGCACCCCCGAAGACGGGGAAGACCGTCCTGCTCCAGCAGATCGCCGCAGCGGTCGCCACCAACCACCCCGAGTGCCACCTGATGGTGGTCCTCCTGGACGAGCGGCCCGAGGAAGTCACCGACATGCGCCGTTCCGTGCGGGGCGAGGTGTACTCCTCCACGTTCGACCGGCCCGCCGAGGAACACATCGCGCTCGCGGATCTGGCCGTGGAACGGGCCAGACGTCTGGTCGAGCAGGGCCGGGACGTCGTGGTCCTGCTGGACTCCCTCACCCGGCTGTGCCGCGCGTACAACACCAGCGCCGGGCCCGGCGGGCGCACCCTGAGCGGTGGCGTGGACGCCTCGGCGCTCGCCGGGCCCAAGAAGCTGTTCGGGGCCGCCCGGGCGGCCGAGGAGGGCGGTTCGCTCACCATGCTGGCGACCGTGCTGGTGGACACCGGCTCGCGCGCCGACGACTACTTCTTCGAGGAGCTCAAGAGCACCGGCAACATGGAGCTCCGCCTCGACCGGGCGCTGGCGGACCGGCGCGTGTTCCCCGCGGTCGACATCGCCCCGTCCGGCACCCGCCGCGAGGAACTCCTGCTGCCCGCGACGGAACTGGCCGCCGTACGGGGGCTGCGGCGGGCCCTGCGGTCGCGGGACGGGCAGGGTGCGCTCGAAGCGCTGCTGGACCGGATCCGCACGACCCCGGACAACGCCGCCTTCCTCCGGCAGGTGAGGCGGACCGTCCCGGACGCGTGACGGGTTATCCGGCCGCACAGGCTGGCCCCGGCCACCGGCGAGGGGGCAACCGATGGACGCGGAAACGCTGTTGGCGAGCCGCTTCGAGTCGCACCGGGGCCGGCTGCGGGCGATCGCCCACCGCGAGGCGGCACGGCCGGCTCTGGTCGACGGAGTCCCCGGAGGCGTGTGGGCGCCCGGTGGCCGCCCGAGGGCCGTCATCACTTTCGTCTCCGGCGCCGCGACGATCGTGGCACTCGACATGCCGGCCGACCGGGAGACCATCGCCGCTCTCGACCTGCAGATCTCTGACGCCGTGGCGCGGCGGGCCCCTGGGCTCCGGGGCCCGCCGCGCCACGCGGTCAGCCCGCGTCGCCCAGCGCGTCGGAGACCAGCGCGCGGGCCTCGTCCTGGACCCTGGCCAGGTGTTCGGGGCCCTGGAAGCTCTCGGCGTACACCTTGTAGACGTCCTCCGTGCCGGAGGGCCTGGCCGCGAACCACGCGCTCTCGGTGCAGACCTTGAGGCCTCCGACGGCCGCGCCGTTGCCCGGCGCCTGGGTGAGCACGGCGGTGATCGGTTCACCGGCCAGGGTGTCGGCGGTGACCTGCTCCGGGGAGAGCCGGGCCAGGACCGCCTTCTGTTCGCGGCCGGCGGGCGCGTCGACCCGGGCGTAGGCGGGATCGCCGAAGCGTGCGGTGAGTTCGGCGTAGTGCTGGGAAGGCGTGGAGCCGGTGACGGCGGTGATCTCGGAGGCCAGGAGGGCGAGCAGGATGCCGTCCTTGTCCGTGGTCCACACCCGGCCGTCGCGGCGCAGGAAGGAGGCCCCGGCGGACTCCTCGCCACCGAAGCCCAGGGTTCCGCCGAACAGCCCGTCGACGAACCACTTGAATCCGACCGGGACCTCGACCAGTTGCCGTCCGAGGTCCGCCGCCACCCGGTCGATCATGGACGAGGAGACCAGGGTCTTGCCGATGCCCGTGCCGGCGGGCCAGTTCTCCCGGTGGGAGTAGAGATAGCGGATGGCGACGGCCAGATAGTGGTTGGGGTTCATCAGCCCGCCGTCGGGCGTGACGATGCCGTGCCGGTCGGCGTCGGCGTCGTTGCCGGTGGCGATGGTGTAGGCGTCGCGCTGCTCGATCAGGGAGGCCATGGCGTACGGCGACGAGCAGTCCATCCGGATCTTGCCGTCCCAGTCCAGCGTCATGAACCGCCAGGTGGGGTCGGCGAGAGGATTGACCACGGTGAGGTCGAGCCGGTGGCGTTCGGCGATCCGCCCCCAGTAGGCGACCGACGCGCCGCCGAGGGGGTCCGCTCCGATCCGGATCCCGGCATCACGTACGGCGTCCAGGTCGAGGACGGCAGGGAGGTCGTCGACGTAGGCGGTCAGGAAGTCGTGGCGCCCGGTGGTGTCGGCTGCCAGCGCGCGGGCGTACGGGATCCGGCGGACCTCCTTGAGTCCGCCCTCGATGAGGGCGTTGGCCCGGTCCTGGATCCAGGAGGTGGCGTCCGATCCGGCCGGGCCTCCGTGCGGCGGGTTGTACTTGAAGCCCCCGTCGGCGGGCGGGTTGTGCGAGGGCGTGACCACGATGCCGTCGGCGAGCGCGTCCGTGCGGTCCCGGTTGTACGTCAGGATCGCGTGGGAGACGGCGGGGGTGGGGGTGTATCCGTCGTTCGAATCGATCAGGACGGTGGCACCGTTGGCGGCCAGCACCTCGACGGCTGTGATCCGTGCGGGTTCGGACAGCGCGTGGGTGTCGGCACCGAGGAAGAGCGGTCCGTCGGTGCCCTGACGCGTGCGGTAGTCGCAGATGGCCTGGGTCGTGGCGGCGATGTGGTCCTCGTTGAAGGCCGCCGCGAGGGCGGAGCCGCGGTGGCCCGAGGTGCCGAAGGCCACGCGCTGGTCCGGCTCGGCCGGGTCGGGGTGAACCGTGTAATAGGCCGTCACCAGCCGTGCCACGTCCACCAGGTCTCCGGGCTGCGCGGGCTGACCGGCCCGTTCGTGAACCATCGCTTCTCCTCTGTCCTCATCGGCCTTTCGCGGACCGCCACGGGGCGGACGATCATCACGAGTTGTACCCCGATACTGCCTCGTCGGCCGCACTCCCGGGCACGGGGACGGAACCAGCAGTACATCCGGAGCACCATGGAGCCCAGGCCGTAACGGCAGGATTGGCCGGTTCGCGCGGAAGGCGCGACGAGGAGCGGCAGGGTCGCGAATGCCGGACACGGACGAGGGAAATCGCCGGACGACGGAATTCCGGGGATCAACTCGACGGGAATTGACACCCCTTACCGTGCGCCCCGTTCCCGAGTTCCCGGTAGCGATGCGGGAGGCATACGGCACTGCCATCATGCGCCACCGCCGGGTGCAAATGCGGTCACCGTGGGTTGACACGCCGCAGCATTCGGGAGCCGGTGACGGAAGGCCCCCTCACGGGCAATCCGAGCGGACACGCGCGCGAGTCGTACGTGTTTTCCCACCCATGGTCTGTCACAGTGCGTTTCGGTTTCACCCACTTGAACTCCGCCGCCATATTCCTTACCGCCGGTGTTTACCGAACCGGTTCCTCGGGGGCATGTGAAAGCGAGCCGTGTGTGCTGCAGAAGAGTTGTTCCGAGGAAAACCGGCTGACGGTCCTTCACCTGGTCCAGCCTGTGGAGGGCGGCGTCGCCCGGGTCGTCACCGACCTCGTCGCGGCTCAGGTCCGGGCAGGGCTGCGCCCCGTCGTGGCCTGCCCGGCGGGGGGACCGCTGGCGGACGGGGCCGCCACCGCCGGGGCCCGCGTCCGCGTATGGCCGGCGGAGCGCGCTCCAGGCCCCGGGCTGGTGCGGGAGGTCGCCACGGCGAGCCGTCTGATCCGTGCCTGCGCCCCCGACGTGGTCCACGCCCACAGCTCGAAGGCGGGTCTCGCCGGCCGGCTGGCCGTACGCGGCCGGGTTCCGACCGTGTTCCAGCCGCACGCCTGGTCGTTCGAGGCCCTGGAGGGCAGGGCAGCCGGACGCGCGAGGGCGTGGGAGCGGCTCGCGGCACGCTGGAGCGACCGCATCCTCTGCGTCAGCGAGTCGGAGCGTCGCGCCGGGCTGCTCGCGGGCATCACCGCGCGCTGGTCGGTGATCCACAACGGGATCGACCTCACCCGCTTCCGGCCTGCCGGCGCGGAGGCCTCGGTGGCGGCCCGTGCCGCGCTCCCGCTGCTCGGCGATGTCCCCGCGGACGCGCCCCTGGTCGTGTGCGTCGGACGGCTGAGCCGGCAGAAGGGCCAGGACGTCCTGCTGCGCGCATGGCGGTCGGCCTCCGTGTCCGGGGCCCGGCTCGTACTCGTCGGCGACGGACCGTACGCGGAGCGGCTGCGGCGTGACGCACCGCCCGGCGTGCTGTTCGCCGGGGCGAGCGCGGATGTGCGGACGTGGATCCATGCGGCGGATCTGCTGGTGCTGCCCTCCCGCTGGGAGGGCATGGCGCTGGCTCCCCTGGAAGCCATGGCCTGTGGCGTTCCCGTACTGCTCTCCGACGTGAACGGAGCGAGGGAGAGCCTGCCCCCCGGGCACGCGGCCCACTGTCTCGTGCCGCCGGAGGACCCCCCGGCTCTCGCGGCCGCACTCACCGCCCTGCTGACCGATCCGGCGCTGCGGACCGAGCTGGGTCGCACGGCACAGAGGCGCACCCGCTCGGTCTTCGACGTGACGAAGACGGCCGGAGCGGTCCTGGGCCTCTACGAGGAAGTTGTCGGCCAGTCCCGCACCATGACGAGGAAGCGCACCGAGCGATGACCACGGAGAGTGCACCTGTCCCCCGAGCCGCCCAGGCGACCGCCGTGCGGCGCGCGGCGTACGCGATCCGCCCGCCGCGCAGCGGAAGCGGCGGGCCGTCGGCCCCGGCCCCGGCGGGCCGCAGGCGCCGGGCCGCTCCGGCCGCCCTCGTGGCCGGCGACTGCCTGGCGCTCGGGCTGGCAGTGGCGCTGGCCGCCCCGTGGCCCTGGCCCCCGGTCGTGCTCCTCCTCCAGGGCGTGGCCCAGCTCCTCCTGAACGCCTACCGGGGCCTGTACAGGACCGGGCTGTCCCCGTCCGTCCTGGCCGAGCTGCCCGCACTGTCCGGTCTCGCCCTGGTGCAGTGGTACACCACCGCCGAGGTGATGGCGGTGTACGGTTCCCGGCACGTGCCGGGCTGGGCGGCTCTGGGCTGCGCGGCCCTCGCCCAGACGCTGCTGAGCTGCGCGCTGCGCGCCCTCGTGCACCGGGCCCGGATCCGGTCGGCCGCCCGCGATCCGCAGTCCACGCTGATCGTGGGTGACGGGCCGGCGGCCGACCGGATCAGTTCCGTGCTGCAGGAGCATCCGCGCTACGGGATGCGGCCGGTCGGCCGGGTGGGCTCCCGCCCCGACGACGACTCCCCGCTGCCCGTCCTCACGTCGGTGCAGGACGCCGGCCGTGCGGTGATCCAGAACTCGGTGCGGCACGTGGTCTTCACGGTCGCGCCCGAGACCGCGCCGGACGGAGAGGAGCTCTTCGCGCTGTTCGCCCGGCACGGCTGCCGGGTGTGGCTGATCACCGATCAGCGGACGGCCGCACGGTTCAGGAGCACCGCCCGGCCCGACCATGTGTGGGGTTTCGCCGTCCACGCGCTGCACACCGGACCGCACCGGCCGGTGGGATTCCGGGTGAAGCGGGCCATGGACGCCACGCTGGCGGCGATCGCCCTGGTCCTCGCCGCTCCGGTGATGGCCACGTGCGCCCTCGCCGTACGCCTGTGCGACGGCCCCGGCGCCCTCTTCCGGCAGGAGCGCATCGGCCGGGACGGACGGCCTTTCGTCCTGCTGAAGTTCCGCACCCTGCGGCCGGCGGACGCGCACGAGTCGGCCACCCGGTGGAACGTGTCCGCGGACGGGCGCATGAGCCGCGTCGGCAGGATGCTGCGCAGGACGTCGCTCGACGAACTGCCCCAGTTGTGGAACGTGGTGCGCGGTGACATGAGCCTTGTCGGGCCCCGCCCCGAGCGTCCCTATTTCGTCGAGCAGTTCAGCCGCGCGTATCCCGGCTACCGGGCCCGGCACCGGATGCCGGTGGGCATCACAGGGCTCGCGCAGGTGCACGGTCTGCGCGGCGACACCTCGATCGAGGACCGGGCGCGCTTCGACAACAGGTACATCGAGACATGGTCGCTGTGGCAGGACATGTGCGTGCTCGCTCGCACGGCCGGCTCGGTGTTCCGGCTGGGGGGCAGCTGAACCGTGACGCTCACCGTGACCGCGCCACCCGCCCCCCGGGCGGACGTGCTGCCGCCCGACCCCGGCGCGGCCACCGCGCTCCACCGCACCTGGCGCAGCCGATGGCCGCTGCTGCCGCTGGTCGCGACCGTCCTGCTGGTGGCCGTCCCCTTCGAGGGCGCCGAGGGCGGTGCCACACTCGGCGCGACGGCGGCCGATCTCCTGTCGGGCGTGGCCGTCCTGGTCTGCGCCGGGCACCTGCTGTTCCTGCGGCGGCGGCCGCTCACCCCGGCCGCGGCGCTCGTGCTGGGCCTGCCCGCCGCGGGTATCGCCCTGGCCACGGTGTGCGCCGCGGACCCGGCGGCGGCCCTGCCGGGCTTCGTACGTCATCTACAGGTCTTCGTCCTGGTACCCGCCGCGGTCCTGCTGCTGGTGCGGGACGCTCGGGACTTCCGGATCCTCACCGGCGCGCTCGTCCTGCTCGCTCTCGTCCAGGGCACGACAGGCATCCACCAGTACGCCACCGGCTCCGGCGCCTCGTACATGGGCGAGGACATCCGCGCGGTCGGCACCTTCGGCCCCGGCGACGTGATGGGCATGGCCACGGTCGTCGGCTACGGGCTGGTCGCGGCGGCGGCGTACGCGCTGCGCACCCCTGCGGGCGTCCCCCGGTGGGTGCGGCCCTGGGCCCCGGTGACCGCCGCGCTGCTCGTCGTCCCGCTCGCGTTGTCCTTCAGCCGGGGCGCCTGGATCGCGACGGCGGCCGGAGCCCTCGTCGTCATCGCGCTGACCGGGTTCCGGCAGGCGGTCCGCGCACTGGCGGTGCTGGGCGCGGCCGGAGTGGTGCTCGTCGGCGGTTTCGGCGTCGGCTCCGAGATGATCTCGCAGCGGCTCACCAGCATCACCCAGGTGGCGAGTGCGCCGGACCGGTCGGTCAACGACCGCTACACGATGTGGGCTGCGGCCGAGGGCATGTGGCGCGAGCATCCGGCCGCCGGGGTCGGCCTCAAGGGCTTCCCCGCACACCGGGACGCGCACGCCTCGATCGGGCTCTCCGCGGGGAGCGACACGGCGGGGGCCGGCCAGGAGTTCCGCAGGCAGCCGCTGCTCTCCCCGCACAACATGTACCTGCTGGTGCTCAGCGAGCAGGGGCTGATCGGTCTCACCGCGCTGGCCGGGTCGTGGGCGGCCCTCCTGGCCGCAGGCGTACGCCGACTGCTGTCGGCTCGGAAGCGGGGATCCGCCGCCGTCGACTGCGGTCTCGCCGCGGTCGGCCTGATGACCTGGCAGACCGTCGACTTCCTGTACGCGGACATCGGCGGCCCTTCCACCGTACTCACCGGGATCGTGCTCGGCCTGGCCGCGTGGTGGGCGCTCGCCGAGCCGGAGAGGACGGCCGCGGCGTGAGCGGCACCGCCGCGGGTACGGCCGCGGAGGCGAGGGCCACCACACCGCCCACGCCTGACACCCCGGCAGGTCCCGGGCGCTTTCTGGCCCGGGCGGCGGGCGGCGCGGCGGGGCTGACCGTCGTCGCGGCCCTGCTGGGTCTCGTCCGGGACCAGGCCGTCGCCCGGCTCTTCGGCGCCAGTCACGCCAGTGACGCCTTCCTGATCGCCTGGACCGTGCCGGAGATGGCGGCCACGCTGCTGATCGAGGACGGCATGGCGCTGCTGCTCGTGCCCGCGTTCAGCCTTCAGCGCGGCCCTGAGGGCGCACGGCCGTTTCCTGGCTCCCGCCGGGGTCTACATCGCGTACAACGCCGGCATCATCGGGATGACCCTGGCGCTGCACTCCGTGTGGGGTGTGCGCGCCGCCGCCGCCGGGGTGGCGGTGGGCAGCCTGCTCATGATCCTGACCCTGCTGCCCACGTTCGTACGGCTGGTGCCCGCCGCGCGCGGACGGAAGGGCCGGAAGGAACGCCGGGTGCACGGCCCGGCCCTGCTCGGCGCGACGGTACTGGCGCCGGTCGTCCTGTTCGTGCTGAGCCGTCAGTCGCAGGTGCTCGTCGAGCGGTTCCTCGCCTCGTCCCTGCCGGACGGGGCGATCTCCCACCTCAACTACGCGCAGAAGGTCGCGCAGCTGCCGATGGTGCTGTCGATGATGATCTGCACCGTCACCTTCCCCGTCGTCGCACGGGCCATGGCTTCCGGTGACCGGGAAGGCGCACGTCAACGGGTCGAACGCGACCTCGCGCTGGCGGGCACCGTGGTTCTGCTGGGCACCGCCGTGGTGTTCGGATGCGCGCCGCAGATCATCGAGGTCCTGTTCCAACGGGGCGCCTTCGACGCGGCGGACACGACCGCCACAGCGGGAGTCATGCGCGTCTACGCGCTCGGTCTGCTCGGCCACACGCTGGTCGGCGCCCTGTGCCGGCCGTTCTTCTCGACGGGCAGACCCACCTGGTACCCGCTCGGCGCGATGGGCGCGGGCCTCGTGGTGACCACCGGTGCGGGGGCGGTCCTGACCGCTCCGTTCGGAGTGGCCGGCATCGCCGCCGCCAACGCGGCGGGCATCAGCACGGCGGCCCTGGCGATGCTCCTGGGGCTCCGTGCGCGGGCGGTGGCGGTCCGGACCGGGACGGTCGCCCTCTCCCTGGTCCGTCCGGCGGTGTCGGCGACGGCTGCGGCAGCGGCCGGGCTCTCGGCCGCCGGCCTCGTACCGGGAGCCCTGCCCGGCCTGGTGGCCGGCTGTCTCGTCGTCCCCCTCGCGTTCCTCCTCACCTCCCTCGTCCTCAGAGCCCCCGAAGCCCTGCATCTGCTGGCCCTCGTCCGACAGAGGTTCCCCCATGGCCGCTGACACCTCGCCGCCCTTCGCACGCACGCTCCCCCGACGGTCCCAGCCGTGGATCCTCACCTATCACTCGGTGAGCGATCCGGCGGACGATCCGTACGGCATCACCGTCTCCGCACGCCGCCTGGACGAGCAGCTGACCTGGCTGCGACGCCGGGGGCTGACCGGGGTGGGCGTCTCTGCCCTGCTGCGCGACCGGGCCGCCGGCGGGCGCGGTCTGGTCGGGCTGACCTTCGACGACGGGTACGCCGACTTCCTCGACGAGGCGTTCCCCGTTCTGCTCGCGCACGGCTGCACCGCCACCGTGTTCGTCCTGCCGGGCCGGCCGGGCGGCTCCAACACCTGGGATCCGCTGGGCCCTCGCAAACCGCTGCTGACCGAGGAGGGAATCCGCACGGTCGCCGCCGCCGGCATGGAGGTGGGCTCCCACGGCCTGCTCCACCGGGACCTGACGGAGCTGTCCGACGACGAGCTGCGCGGGGAGACGCTGGGCAGCCGGGAAGCGCTGGCCCGTATCACCGGGGAGGCCCCGGCGGGCTTCTGCTATCCGTACGGCACGGCCGACCGGCGGGTCCTCGGCGCGGTGCGGGACGCGGGATACGCGTACGGCTGCGCCCTCGTCCCCGGAACCCTGACGGGACCACTCGCCCTCGCGCGCACCCACGTCAGCCACGCGGACCGGGGGGCCCGGCTGCGGGCCAAGGAGGTGCGGCACCGGCTGCGGTACCGCTCCGCCGCCCCCGCCGGGGCGGGTGAAGCCGGGTGAGGGCGCTGCATGTCATCACCGGTCTCGGTGTCGGCGGGGCGGAGCAGCAGCTGCGGCTGCTGGTGCGTCATCTGCCGGTGCGCTGCGACGTCGTGACGCTCACCAACCCGGGTGCCGTCGCGGAGGGGCTGCGCGCCGACGGCGTCCGTGTCCTGCATCTGGGGATGCGGAGCAACCGTGACCTCGCCGCCGTGCCCAGGCTCGCCCGGCTCATCCGCAGTGGCTCGTACGACCTCGTGCACACGCACCTGTACCGGGCGTGCGTCTACGGCCGGATCGCCGCGCGGCTCGCCGGCACCCCTGTGGTGTCGACGGAACACTCGCTGGGGCACGCGGAGATCGAGGGCCGCCCGCTGACCCGCGGCACCAAGGAGCTGTATCTGCGCACCGAGCGGCTCGGCGCGGCGACGGTAGCCGTGTCCGAGACGGTCGCCGCCCGGCTCCGCGACTGGGGGGTGCCCTCCGCCCGCATCCACACCGTGCCCAACGGCGTCGACGTGGCCGCGTTCCGCTTCGACGCCGGCCTGCGCCGTGCCACCCGCGCGCTGCTGGGGATCCCCGAGGGTGCCTTCGTGGCCGGCGGTGTGGGCAGGCTCGTACCCGGCAAGCGCTTCGACGTGGCGCTGCGCGCCGTCGCGGCCCTGCCGGGCGCTTGGCTCGTACTGGCGGGGGACGGCCCGGAAGCCGGGCCGCTGCGGGCGCTCGCCGCGCGGCTGGGCGTGGAGGCCCGCGTCCGGTTCCTCGGGGAGTGCGGCACCGCGGGCACGGCCCCGGGTGTCCCCGCCGTGCTCGGCGCGGTGGACGCGTTCGTCTCGGCGTCCCGTGAGGAGTCCTTCGGGCTGGCCGCGGTCGAGGCGCTGGCCTCCGGGCTGCCCGTGGTCCACGCGGCCTGTCCGGCCATCGAGGACCTGCCGGGCCCGGTGCCGGGGACGATCCGTATCGGGTCCTCCTCCGGGGAACCCACGGGCGAACTGACAGCCGCGCTGAGGCGTCTGCGGGCGGGCGGCACCCGTCGGCTGCCTCCGCCGCCCGACCTCGACCACTACGACATCAGGCTCAGCAGCCGGCGCCTCATGGACGTCTACGCACAGGCCACCGCCCCCGTCACCACGACCGAGAGAGCACACCCATGACCGATTCGCCCGCGCAGGAGCCGGCCGTCCCCGGACGGTTCCGCAGGCTCCGCCCCGCATTCGTACGGCCCAGTTGGTGGCCCCTGCCCGCGTGTGTCCTGCTCGGGGCCGCGTGCGGATTCTCGTACGGAATGCTCGCCGCACCCGAGTACGCGGCCACCGGTTACGCCATGGTCACCGCGGGGAAGGACGTCGACCCGGCCGCGGCACTGGGGTACGCGCAGTCCTACGGCCGCCTCGCGACCAGCGACGCCACCCTCGGCTACGCCAAGGGGGCGGCCGGTGAGCCGGTACGCGAGCTGCGCACGCACGTGCTGTCCGAGACCTCCCCCGACTCACCCATGATCTCGATCACCGGTACGTCGCAGGACCCGGACCGGGCCGCGGACATCGCCAACGCGGTGACCGAGGCCATGGTCGTCAGCAGCGGGCACGTCGCGAAGGAGACCGGCGTGAAGCTGGTCAAGTTCTCCCACGCGGTGCCGCCCGGCGATCCCGTCTCCCCGTCCGTTCCGCTGGGCACCGCGGTGGGGGCGAGCGCGGGCGGACTGGCCGGCGGGCTGGTCCTGCTCGTGCGGCCCCGGGCCGGCCGCCGGGACGTCACCGCCCAGGTGCCGGGCCCCGCCCAGGGCGGCACGGCCGCCACCCCGGCCGGAGAACGGGAGCTCGCACGATGAGAGCGGACCTCCGTGGACGGCTCACCGTCACCCTCTGCCGGGATCTTCCGGAGTTCACCGGCCTCGCCGACGAGTGGGACGCGCTGCACCGCCGCTGCCCTACCGCCACACCGTTCCAGAGCCATGCGTGGCTGCACTCGTGGTGGCTCTCCTACGGGACCCCCGGCAGGCTCCGGGTCGTCCTGGCACGCCGCAACGGACGGCTGATCGGCGCGGCCCCGCTGATGCTCGCGCACCGGCCCATGCCGCTGCTGGTGCCGATGGGCGGTGCGATCTCCGACTACTTCGACATCCTGGTGGACGGCGAGGACCCGCACGGCGCGGTCACGGCTCTGGAACGCGGGCTCCACCGCGCCGCCACGCACACGGTCCTCGACCTGCGCGAGGTGAGGCCCGGCTCCTCGGCGCACCTGCTGGCAGACGCCTGGTCCGGCGCGCGGAGCAGCCTCACCGACTCGACCTGCCTGGAGCTGCCCGCCGAACCCATCGACCTCCTCATCGGGCGGATGCCCGGGCCACGCGCACAGCGGGCGCGGGCCAAGCTGCGCAAGATCGACAAGATGGGGATCGAGTGCCACGAGGTGCCCGTCCACCGGGTGGCGGTCGCGATCGGCAACCTGCTGAGGCTGCACGAACTCCAGTGGACGGGCCGGGGGGTCAACGCGGAGCATCTGCGGTCCCGTTTCAGCGCCCATCTGGTGCGTTCCACCCGCAGGATGGTCCGCGACGGCGAGGCCGCCCTCAAGGAGTTCGTGCTCGACGGGCAGGTGGTGGCCGCCGATCTGACGCTGCGGTCCTCGCAGCTGACGGGCGGATACCTGTACGGCGCCGATCCCGGGCTCAGGCAGCGGGTGGACGTCTCCTCGATGCTCATGCGCGAGCTGGCACGCGAGGCGGCCGGCCCGGCGCGGGGAACCCTGAGTCTGCTGCGCGGTTCGGAGCAGTACAAGGGCCACTGGGCTCCCGTGCCCGTGCCCAACCAGCGGCTGCTGCTGGCACGTTCCTCGCTCGAACCGGTGCTGCGGATGCGTGAGGCGCAGGTGGCCGCACGGGACCGGGCGGCCCGGAGTGTGAAGGCCCGCTTCCCGTCGGCGCGGGACTGGCGCGGTGTGCTGCGCGAGCTCCCGTCGGCCGGGCGCGCGTGGGTCGGGTGGAGTTGATCCTAGATGATGACTTTTGCGGTGATCCGTTACCGTCTGCGGACTTACGCGTTCTCAGAGCACAACGGTCGCCTTCCCGGCGACCCGTCACCCCTTCTCAAGGAGAACTGATGTCGCGTATCTCGAAGGTGGCCGCCGTCGTCGCCGGAACCGGTGCCCTCATGGCCGGCGGTGCGGGCATGGCCACCGCCGACTCCGGGGCGGAGGCCGTCGCGGCCCACTCCCCCGGCGTCCTTTCGGGCAACGTCGTCCAGGTGCCCGTGCACGTCCCGGTCAACGTCTGCGGCAACACCGTGAACGTGATCGCGCTGCTGAACCCGGCGTTCGGCAACACGTGCGCGAACGTCTCGGACAGCCACGAGGACAAGGGTGAGTACGGCTACGGCCACTGATCTCCTGACAGGTCCCTCAGGGCCTCCGCTCTCCGCCTCGCGGCGCAGAGGGGAGGCCCTGAGCCGTCCTGAGGGATAGGGCGGCTCAGACGTAGCGGTAGAACCTGGTGTGGTCCATGAGCCGTGAGGGGGCCACGTCCCAGGGTGGCATCGGACGGTCGTAGGCGAACACCCTGTCCCGCTGCGGGTCGTCGGCCGGGAGGGCGCGAGCCGGGAGGTAGCGGGAGCGTGGGTGCGCCTTCTGCCAGCGCGCCCAGAGCAGGTCGATGAAGGCGTGGTGCAGCCAGAAGACCGGGTCGTCCGGCGAAGCCGCGCCCGCCATCGAACCGCCGATCCAGCGGTGCACCTGGTTGTGGTTGGCCACCCCGCGGCCGCCTGTGAGGCCCCAGCCCTCGATCCTGTTCCGGAAGCCGGTGGTGCTGACGCTGTTCCACGGCGCGGTGTCGTAGACGGGGTCGCGCAGGGCGCGGTCGACGTCCGCCTGGCGGGGCAGGGTGACCGGGGCGGAGGGCCGGCCGAAGTCGCGCCGCAGGAAGGGGTCGTCGGTGACCCCGGCGCGGATGCGCCAGTTCCCCTGCCGGTAGGCGAAGGCCCCGGTCAGGACCTGCCGGTCACCCGGCCTGCCGTTGCCGCCGAGGAAGTCGTCGGCCCAGAGTGAGGCGCCCGCCGTGTTGTCCCGGGTCCAGTCCCAGTAGGGAACCGACACCCTGGGATCGACGGCCCGGAGCGCCTTCTCGAACTCCAGCAGGTACTGGCGGTGCCAGGGGAAGAAGGACGGGGTCATGTGGGCGGGCCGCGGCCTGCTCTCGGCGTCGGTCACGTAGTACTGGCGGTGCAGGCCGACGAACTCGTCGTAGCGTCCGGAGCGTTTGAGCTCCAGGATCGCGTCGATCAGGCGCTTCTTCTCGGTGCGCGTGAGATCGCGCTGGTTCTTGCGGTTGTACACCCGTGCGCCTCCTCGGGGTTCAGATGGTGTGCGGGGGCACGGCCGACACCTGGGCGGTGCCGAGCGCGTCGACCGCCGCGCGGGCCGTCTCGAGGAGCGTCGGGAACGACTCGTAGTGGTTGACGGCGCTGAGGTAGCTGCCGTCGGCCCGTCGCATCACGTGCAGGGGCCGCCCGTCGATGCGGACGTCCAGATGCTCCGGGTGATCGGCAGCCGTCGCCGATCGGGCCTCCCCCGGGTGCGGCCGCGTCCCGGCGTACGCCTGTGCTCCCGCGTAGGGCTGTGCGCCCGCCGGGACGACGGTGGTGGCCGTGCCGCGGATGTCGCGGCCCTTGTACAGCTCGGAGAAGCGCTCCGGCCCCACGGCGTCGCGTTCCCCGGGCCGGGACGGGCCGCCGGGCTTCCCGAGAAGGACCGGGGCGAGCGCGCCGCCGGTCGCCACGACGACGGCCGCGGTGAACGCGGTGCGCAGGACGGCGCGGCGGGCCGGGCCGGTGGCCCGGACCGGCTCGCCGTCCGCGCCGGTGGTCGGGTTCATGATGGTGTACCTGCCTCTCGTCCGCACGTGCGAGATGTCTCGCTCTTGAGGGGCAACGAAACGGAACGCGAACGGTTCTCATCCGTTGGGCCTCACGCGACCGTGGGAATTCACGGCGGGGCACGGCCGTGTCGGCCGTCGGGCGCCGCGCACCGGGGCAGCATGGCCGTCCGAGCTCCCGGAGGTAGTGCATGAACGCGCCGACACAGGCACCCGCGGACCGCGTGAGGAGAGGGGCCCCAGCCGATCCGGCGGATCCCGGGTTCTGGCGTCTGCCCCGTTCCGAGCGGCTGGCGGTGTTCGCCGGGCTGCGGGAACTCGACGCGCCGGTCCGCTTCACTCCCCGCACGGGCGCGGGGGCGCCGTTCTACGCGCTGGTGAAGCACGCGGACGTGCGCGCTGCCAGCAGGCAGCCGCAGGTCTTCGCCAGCGCCCCCGGCGTCACCACTCCGGAGCCGGCGCGCTGGGCCAAGGCGGTCTTCGGCAACTCCATGGTCAACATGGACGGTGCCGAGCACGCGGCCCTTCGCAGGACGATCTCCCGGGCCTTCACCCCGAGACTGCTCGCCGCGGCGGAGGAGAACATCGCCGCTGTCGCCCGGCGGCTGGTGGACGAGATGGTGGCCGAGGGCCCCGGTGACTTCATGCGCTCGGCGGGCGCCCGCATGCCGTTCGAGGTCATCTGCGACCTGATGGGCGTACCGGGGCGGCGCCGGGCCCGGATCGCCTCGCGCGTCGACCGGACGTCCGAGTACGTCGGGGTCCAGCGCAGGGGGCGGGCGAGGCTGCGGGTGCCGGGGCGCGGGCTGCGTTCCCTGGCCCGTATGCAGTACGACATGGCGGCCGTCGCCCGCGAGCGGCGCCGTGTTCCGGCGGACGACGTGATCTCGGCACTCGTCCGCGCGGATGTCGGCGGCGAGGCCCTGTCCGCGCGTCAGCTCGGCGCGTTCTTCTCGCTGCTGCTCGTGGCCGGTGTGGAGACGACCAGGAACGCGATCGCCCACGGGCTGCTGCTGCTGACCGGGCATCCGGAGCAGCGTGCTCTTCTGGAGGCGGACTTCGACCGCTACGCCGACGGCGCTGTCGAGGAGATCGTCCGGCACTCGACGCCGATCATCCAGTTCCGCCGGACGGTGGTCGCCGAGTGCGACCTGGGCGGCCGTACCTTCGTGCCCGGGGACAAGGTCGTACTCCTCTACGCGTCCGCGAACCGGGACGCCTCGGTCTTCGAGGATCCCGACGCCTTCGACATCACCCGGTCGCCCAATCCGCACCTCGGATACGGTGGCGGAGGCCCTCACCACTGCCTGGGGGCGCACCTGGCGAAGCTGGAGATGAAGGCTCTCTTCCGGGAAATGCTGACCCGGGGGCCGGGATTCCGTGCCGTGGGCGAACCGGGCCTGGTCGACTCGAGTTTCGACAATCGCGTCGGCTCGCTCCCCTTCTCCTTCGAATTCCTTCACCCGAACGGTCCGCACTGATTCCGCGCGTGTCGCGAATGGACTATTCGCGGGCTCTTCCACCGCCCATAGGTGAATCTCTCTCCTTAAGGTCGGAAGCGTCGCACACCGGCCGCAACCCAAGGAGGAGCCGTGCCCGCACAGCGCCGTCTCATCAATTTCGGCATCGGGGCTGCCGCGCTCGGCCTTCTCGTCGGCGGCGCGGTCCTCACGGACCCTGACGGCGAAGGCGCCCAGTCCGGAAAGGGGTCCGCACCCGTTCCGCCCGGCACCGGCGGGACGACGGCCGTCGGCGCCTATCTGGACTACGGCCCCCAGGGCGTCCAGCGGATGCAGGAGCTGTCACGCTGGCTCGACGGTACGGAGCTGCGGGTCGGGCACAGCTATCTGCCGGGCGACCTGTGGGAGAACATCGAGGGCCGCCCCGGGTTCCTCGCCGCGTGGGCCGCGTGGCGCAAGGGCGCCGACGACCGGATGTTCGTCCTCAACACGCCGATGCTGGAACGCAACGAGGAGCGCGTCCCCGACGGCGAGGTGCGGACTCTCCTGCGTGCGGGCGCCGCGGGGCAGTTCGACGAGCACTTCCGCCGGCTGGCCGAGCGGCTGGTCCTGCTGGGGGTCCCGGACACGGTGATCGTTCTCGGCTGGGAGATGAACGGCACGACCTACACACACCGGTGCGGTCCCGATCCGGTGGCGTGGAAGGCGTACTGGAAGCGCATCGTCGCCGCCATGCGGTCCGTGCCCGGCCAGGAGTTCCGCTTCGACTTCGCGCCGAGCCGAGGGCGGGACGCCGTGCCCTGGACCGAGTGCTACCCGGGTGACGACGTGGTGGACATCATCGGCATGGACTCCTACGACCAGCCGCCCGCGCTGACGTTCGACGACCAGGTGAACGAACCGTACGGCCTGCAGAAGCAGGTGGACTTCGCGGCGGAGCACGGCAAGCCGATCTCGTTCCCCGAGTGGGGACTGTTCCGGAACGGCGACAACCCCGAGTACATCCGCCGCATGCTGGAGTGGATCGACCGCCACGATCCGCTCTACCAGACGATCACGGACTACTGCCCGCACGGAGTGTGGCAGTGCTCCGAGAATCCCGAGTCCTCCCGGGTGTTCCGCGAGATGCTGAGCGGGCTGCCGAACGCCGAGCCCTCGGTGCCCGCGCCCGACCCGAGCCCGACGCCCAAGCCCGACAAGCCCCTGCCGACTCCCAGCGTGCCCGCGCCGGACACCAACGGGACCGGGTGGTGCGTGACAGTGCCGCTGAGCGACTGGTTCGGGCAGTGGCTGACCGACCGCGAGTTCTGCGTACGCGGCTGAGCCCCGCCCCGGACCTCGCCGCCTCCTCGGTCTCGGATCGGCCGAGGAGGCGGCGGAGGCGCGTCCGGGCCGCCCCCGGATCGTGCGGGGCGACACCCGATTCGCCGGGCCTTGCCCGGAGCGGTTCGTCGAGCCTCGGTACGACGCGTCGCTTCCCGATCACGCGGGCGTCTTCGATACTGGGTGGCGTACGAGCTGAGTCACGAGGATCGGAAGCACGCTGACCGCCGGTCAGCACGACCCGCCGGCGCTCTCCCCAGGAGGAACCGTTGCGCATGCTCATCAACGTGCCGGAGACCGTCGTCGCCGACGGACTCCGCGGAATGGCCGCCGCCCACCCCGAACTGGTCGTGGACCCCGAGAACCGACTCGTCGTCCGGCGTGACGCGCCGGTGCCCGGAAAGGTGGGACTGGTCTCGGGTGGAGGCTCCGGGCACGAACCGCTCCACGCGGGGTTCGTCGGGCCGGGCATGCTGTCCGCCGCGTGCCCCGGCGAGATCTTCACCTCGCCGGTGCCCGACCAGATGGTGCGTGCCGCCGCCGCGGTCGACAGCGGCGCGGGGGTGCTGTTCGTCGTGAAGAACTACACCGGCGACGTGCTGAACTTCGACATGGCGGCGGAGCTCGCCGAGGACGAGGGTGTCCAGGTCGCCCGGGTCCTGATCGACGACGACGTGGCGGTGGCCGACAGCACGTTCACAGCCGGACGGCGGGGCACCGGAGCGACCCTCTTCGTCGAGAAGATCGCCGGCGCACTGGCCGAGGAGGGAGCACCGCTGGAGCAGGTGGAGTCCGTGGCGCGCAGGGTGAACGATTCCTCGCGGAGCTTCGGGGTCGCGCTCAGCTCCGTCACCACACCCGCGAAGGGCACGCCGACCTTCGATCTTCCCTCGGGCGAGCTGGAGTTGGGCATCGGCATCCATGGCGAACCCGGGCGGGAGCGTCGCCCGATGATGACCTCCGGGGAGATCGCCGACTTCGCCGTCCACGCGGTGCTCGAGGATCTGCGCCCCAGCGGTCCCGTGCTGGTCCTCGTCAACGGAATGGGCGCGACACCCTTGCTGGAGCTGTACGGGTTCAATGCCGAGGTGCAGCGGGTGCTGTCCGAGCGGGGCGTGTCGGTGGCTCGTACCCTGGTCGGGAACTACGTGACGTCGCTCGACATGGCGGGCTGCTCGGTGACCCTCTGTCAGGTGGACGAGGAGATGCTGCGTCTGTGGGACGCGCCGGTGCAGACCCCCGCGCTCCGCTGGGGCCGGTGAAGGGGGTCCGGCCCACTGTGAGCAACCACCTTGTGAGGAACAGGAGTTCTTGTGCTCGACACTGCTTTCTTCCGCCGCTGGATGACTGCCACCGCGGCAGCCGTCGACCGTGAGGCGGACCGGCTGACCGAGCTCGACGCCGCGATCGGGGACGCCGATCACGGAAGCAACATGCGCCGTGGCTTCGGCGCGGTGGCCGACGTACTGGAGAAGGAGGAACCCGCCGCACCGGGCGCCGTGCTGACGCTGGCGGGGCGGCAGCTGATCTCCACGGTCGGCGGCGCGTCCGGGCCCTTGTACGGGACCCTGCTGCGCCACACGGGCAAGAGGCTGGGCGACGAGCGGGAGGTGACCCTCCCCCAGCTGGCCGAGGCGCTCGCGGCAGGCGTCGCGGCGGTGGCGCAGCTCGGCGGAGCGCAGGCCGGGGACAAGACGATGCTCGACGCTCTGCTCCCCGCTGTCGAGGTGCTGGGGTCGTCGTTCGGGGAGGCCAAGGACGCGGCTCTGGCGGGAGCCCTGGCCACGGTTCCGCTGCGGGCACGCAAGGGCAGGGCCAGCTACCTCGGCGAGCGCAGCATCGGGCACCAGGATCCGGGGGCCGCCTCGGCCGCCCTGCTGGTCGGGGCGCTGGCCGAGGCCGGGGAGCCGAGCGGTGGGGGCGCAGCATGAGCGACGAGAAGCAGGTCGGGATCGTGCTGGTCTCGCACAGCGCGCCCGTGGCGGCGGCCGTGGCAGAGCTGGCGAAGGGGCTGGCGGCCGGCGGGGCGACCGCACCGGTGGCGGCGGCGGGCGGTACCTCGGCCGGCGGCCTGGGGACGAGTACGGAGCTGATCGCCGAGGCGGCCAGGGCGGTCGACCGGGGCGCGGGGGTGGCGTTGCTCGTCGACCTAGGGAGTGCGGTGCTGACGGTGAAGTCCATGCTGGCGGACGGCACTGAACTGCCCCCCGGGGCACGGCTGGTGGACGCCCCCTTCGTCGAGGGAGCGGTCGCCGCCCTGGTGACGGCGTCGGCGGGGGGCGATCTGGACACCGTCGAGGCGGCTGCCACGGACGCGTACGGGT
>Ga0247818_10000764_pt1 | contig 20236 bp, 18 predicted proteins | sample 13C_Glucose_Day1_FD_192424 | JGI IMG/M metagenome (GOLD analysis project Ga0247818, IMG submission 192424) | Soil microbial communities from agricultural site in Penn Yan, New York, United States - 13C_Glucose_Day1 | ecosystem: Environmental > Terrestrial > Soil > Agricultural land | place... | reverse complement strand
CCGGTGATCCTGATTGCTCACAGCCTGGGTTGCATCACCGTTGCGCATTGGGCTGCCACCGCGCCCGTGCAATACCTGCGTCAGGTGCGCGGCGCGTTGCTGGTGGCGCCGGCGGATGTCGAGCGTCCGGCCTGCGCGCCGGCACTGCGCAATTTTGCGCCGATCCCGACCGACCTGCTGCCGTTCCCGAGCCAGGTGGTCAGTTCCGACAACGACGCCGCCGTCAGCGCCCCGCGTGCCCTGGAGCTGGCGCGCAACTGGGGCGCCGAAGCGGGGATTCTTGCGGGGGCCGGGCACATCAACGTCAAGTCCGGACATCAGCGCTGGGAGCAGGGTTTCGCTTATCTGTATCGCCTGCAGAACCGCCTGGAACACCACGCCCGGCGTCGCGCTTGAACCTTTTTCTTTTCTGAACGCCCCCGTCTGCCGGCGGTTCTGGGCGGGAGTCTGCCATGAGTTTCGAAACGTTCGGTCAGCCGTTGCTGACCTTTCCCGATGCGGAAAAAAGTCCTCTGAGCATTCGCGCCAAGGCGCTGGTGTTCGTCGATCCCCGCTCCCGCCAGTTGCGCGAGGAGCTGGAGCACCTGGCGCCGCGTGCCATCTCGGTGTTGATTCGCGGCGAGACCGGCACTGGTAAAGAGCTTCTCGCGCGACATATCCATCGTGCCAGTGATCGCAGCGGTCTGTTCGTCTCGGTCAACTGCGGCGCGATCAGCCCGACCTACGCTGATGCCGAGCTGTTCGGCTATGCCGCTGGCAGTTACACCGGTTCGGCGAGCAGTCGCGCCGGCTGGTTCGGTTCGGCCAATGGCGGCACCTTGTATCTGGACGAGATCGGCGATCTGCCGTTGCCGATCCAGATCAAGCTGCTCGCCGCCCTGGAAAATCATGAAGTCACCCGCGTCGGCGCGCATCAGCCAAGCCCGGTGGATGTGCGGTTGGTCGCAGCCACCAGTATCGATCTGGCACAAGCGGTGGACGCCGGAAAATTTCATGAACGGCTCTATCACTACCTCAGCGAAGGTCAGCTGGAATTGCCGGCCCTGCGCGAGCGGATTGGTGACATCCTTTCGCTGGCCGAGTATTTCCTCGGCATCTACAGCCAGCGCCTTGATCTGCCGGTGCCATTGATCAGCGAAGCGGCGCAGCAGCTGCTGGAGCGCCACAGCTGGCCGGGCAACACCCGAGAGCTGGAAAACGTCATTCACTTTGCGCTGCTGGTCAGCACCGGCGATGAAATCCTGCCGGAGCACCTGAACCTGCCACAGACGCTGGTGCAGATCGAAAGCCAGATCAAGCAAATCCTGGAAAATGGCACCGCCGCCGATCAGCAGGCGCTAAAGCAGTTACTGAAAAATGCAGGTCTCGTGTAGGAGCTGCCGCAGGCTGTGATCTTGTGATCTTGTGATCTTGTGATCTTGTGATCTTGCTTCTTGCGCATTTAACCCATTGAAAATAAAAAGATCACAGCCTGCGGCAGCGCCTACATGTCTATCTCGCGCGTATGAGCAAAATGGAATATCAAAGTGAATAAACGTTATTGTCCTGGAATAAAAAATCCCGGTATTGTCCGCTTCACGCCAGAGATAGCACTTCACTGGCACTCGTATTAATAGCCGTCGCCATTCGCGACCGTGATTCTCGATAAGGACACTGCATGAAAAAGGTTCTGTTGTTTACCGCATTGGCGGCTGCTCTGACGGCTTCCCTGGCCCAGGCCGGCGAGAAACTGGTGGTGGCGGCGACTCCGGTGCCGCACGCGGAAATTCTCGAGCTGATCAAACCGACCCTGGCCAAAGAAGGCGTGGATCTGGAAATCAAGGTCTTCACCGACTACGTGCAGCCGAACGTGCAGGTTGGCGAGAAGCGTCTGGACGCCAACTACTTCCAGACCAAGCCTTACCTGGACAGCTTCAACGCTGGCAAATACAAGGACGACAAGTCCAAGTACCTGGTGACTGTGCAAGGCGTGCACGTTGAACCGTTCGGTGGCTACTCGAGCAAGTACAAGAAACTGGCTGACCTGCCGGACGGCGCGACCATCGCCATTCCGAACGAAGGCAGCAACAGCGGCCGTGCCCTGATCCTGCTGCAGAAGGCTGGCCTGATCGAACTGAAAGATCCGAAAAACGCGCTGGCGACCCCGAAAGACATCGCCAAGAACCCGCACAACTTCAAGTTCAAGGAACTGGAGTCGGCCCTGCTGCCACGTGTGCTGAAGGAAGTTGATCTGGACATGATCAACACCAACTACGCGCTGGAAGCCAAGCTGAACCCGACCAAGGATGCGCTGGTGATCGAAGGCGCTGATTCGCCGTACGTGAACTTCCTGGTGGCCCGTGAGGACAACAAGAACAGCGACGCCATCAAGAAACTGGCCGCTGCGCTGACCAGCCCGGAAGTCAAAGCGTTCATCGAGAAGAAGTACAACGGCGCGGTATTGCCGGCGTTCTGATCCAACGCTTGAACCACCCCTTCAAGGTATGAAAACGTCGATGGCCAGTGATGGTCATCGGCGTTTTTTTGCGTGCTCGATTTGTGGAATCGCCACAAGATCTAAAGCCAGAGGCAAAAGATCGCAGCCTGCGGCAGCTCCTACAGGGAGCGCGATCTTCTGTAGGAGCTGCCGCAGGCTGCGATCTTTTGATCTTGAAGTGTGGTAACTCAGGCCACTTGAGTCTTCAACGCCCGGCGCAACGCCACGAGCAATTTCACGATGTCCTGCGGATCCAGTCGCTGCGGCACTTTTACGTCCATGTTGTCTTCCTTGTAATGGTTTGGCCGGGGGAGTCTGGCCAAAAGCTGTTCGTCCTTGGAGGGCTTTCATGCAAAAAAGATCCGTCCTACAGCGCAAGGGAAAATAGCCTTCTTATTCCTTCCCGGCAAACCCACAAGATAGTTTTTTGCGTGATATCAATATGCTTTAACAGTATTTAAATTCTTGTTTTTATACCTATAAAGTCAGCGCCTGCCGGACAGTTACCGCTGCCATGGACTGCATGACCGTCGCTTACCGAGCGACGTCCAGGATGCTTCATGACTTTCGGTTACGCATTTATCCTCAGTACCCTGCCGGCGTTTCTCAAAGCCGTGGGCGCAACTGGAATCGGGCCGCTCCATCGGCCTGTCGCACGGCCAGTTGCTGCGCTACGTGATCCTGCCGCAAGCGGGGATTCTCAGCCTGCCGTCGCTGTTCGCCAATTTCATTTTCCTGCTCAAGGAAACCACCGTGGTTTCGGCGGTGGCCGTGCCTGAAATCCTCTACACCACCAAGAGCTACATCGCGCCGAAGCCGAAAGTCGTCAGCGAAAGCGCCGCGACAAACTGATCGTCGGCGTGTTCACCGACAAACCGCCTTTCGGTTTCGTCGATGAGGCCGGACGCTACGTCGGCTTCGACACCGACATCGGCCGGCGCTTCGCCAAGGATCTGCTGGGCGATGAAAACAAGGTCGAATTCGTGGCCGTGGAGCCGGCGAGCCGCATTCCGTTCCTGCAACGCGACAGGTCGACCTGATCCTCGCCAACATGACCGTGACCCCGAACCTCAAGGTCGCGGTGCAGGCGCTGGTGCCGCAAGGCAACGCAGTGAAAAGCCTCGATGACCTGGCCAGTTGCACCACCACCGGCACCACCGCCGACATCTGGCTGACCAAGAATCATCCGGACTGGAAACAGCTGAAGTTCGAGAAAAACTCCGAGTCGCTGCAAGCCCTGGCCAACGGGCGCGGCGATGCCTGCGCGCAGGACAATCTGGTGCTGTTCAGCTGGGCCAAGCAGAACCCGGGCTACCGCGTGCTGGACGAAAAACTCGGTGCCGAAGCACCGATTGCGCCGGCAGTGAAGAAGGGCAACGTCGAGCTGCGTGACTGGGTGCATACCGAGCTGGCGAAGCTGGGTGAAGAGAAGTCCCTGCTCAAGCTGTACGACCAATATGTGCGTAAAGAGCTGAGCGATGACACCCAGCCTGAGAGTGTGATTGTCGAGGGTGGCAAGTGGCAGGGGTGATTAATCAAGGCGCAAAAGATCGCAGCCTGCGGCAGCTCCTACAGGGGCAGCACCTGTCGCCATATCACGGCGCGACGCGAAACCTGTAGGAGCTGCCGCAGGCTGCGATCTTTTCGCTTTCAATCCGGCCAATGCCACGCCGGCTCATCCAGCACCCGCTGGCCGACAATGCCGGTCTGGCCGAAGGTCTTCTCCAGCACGATGCAATTGCACTCCGGATCTTCCTGCAACGCCGAGATCAACCGCCGCGCATGGGACACCACCCACACCTGACACCGTTCCGACGCGCGAATGATCAAGCGCGCCAGCGCCGGCAACAGATCCGGATGCAGACTGGTTTCCGGTTCGTTGAGCACCATCAAAGACGGCGGCCTCGGGGTCAGCAAAGCCGCGACCAGCAGCAGATAACGCAATGTCCCGTCCGACAGCTCCGCCGCCGACAATGGCCGCAACAACCCCTCCTGGAAAAACTCGATGGCAAAGCGTCCGCCGGCCAATGGTGCGATGTTCAGCCGTGCGCCGGGAAACGCGTCGCTGACCGCGGCCTGCAACGCCTCGGGGTCGCCGATTTCATTGATGGTCTGCAACGCTGCGGCGAGGTCGCGGCCGTCGTGATGCAGCACCGGCGTGCGCGTACCCAATTGCGGCTGGCGCACCGGGGCGTCGGCGTCGCTGCGAAAGTGATCGTAGAAGCGCCAGCGGCGAATGAACTCGCGCATCTGGAACACTTCCGGCGAACTGCGCAGGCTGCCGACCTGATCGAACAGGCTGTCGAAGTTCGGCGTGTGTTGCGCCAGCACGTCCCAGCTGCGGGCTTCGCGGGCGCGGATCATCGGCCCGTTGCGATCCACCAGCAGGCTCGCCGGGCGATAGAGCGGCCCGGCCCAGATGCATTCGCGCTTGATCTGCGGATCGAGGCTGAAACGCGAGGGGCTGGGATGAGTGTCCCCCGGCAACATGAAGTGTCCGTTGGAGTCGGGCAAGCCGAGGCTGATGGAGTAGCTGAAATCCTCGCCGGCAAACCCCAGGCGCAGACGTTTGACGCCCTGACGCACCGTCGGCTCGACCGCCACTTCGCCGTTGCGCATGCGCCGGCTGATGGTTTCCGGCCCGGCCCAGAACGTCGAATCCAGCCCACCCTCGCGGGCCAGCGCATTGACCACGCCGCCCTGCGCGGTCTCCGCCAGCAGACGCAAGGCCCGATATAGATTTGACTTGCCGCTGCCGTTGGGGCCGGTGATCAGGTTCAGCCGGCCCAGTGGAATCACCAATTTGTTGATCGAGCGGTAATTGGCCACCGCGAGGGTCTTGAGCATGAAAATCCTTCTCTTGAGGCGACCATTGTAGGAGCTGCCGTAGGCTGCGATCTTTTGATCCTGCTCTTATAAAGTCAAAAGATCGCAGCCTGCGGCAGCTCCTACACGGGAAATATAGAGATCACGCAGGCGAAGGTTGAACCCTGTTCTAAGCTCACAGTCGTATCGTCACTTGCACGTTCGTACACAGGAAGGAGTCTGCATGGCGAGTCCCGGATTGAAAACAGTGGTCATGCTGAGCCTGCTCACGACGCTGACCGCTTGCGGCAAGAAAGAAGCCCCGGCGGAGTACTTGCCCCGGGTCTTTGTGCAAGTGGTGAAGCCGGCTGACTACGCCGCTGCCGTGACCCTCACCGGTGACGTTCAGGCCCGGGTGCAGACCGAACTGTCGTTCCGCGTCGGCGGCAAGATCATCCAGCGCATGGTCGATGTCGGCGACCGGGTGAGCGCCAGGCAGGTGCTGGCCAAACTCGATCCCAAGGATTTGCAGACCAACGTCGATTCCGCCCAGGCGCAGGTTGTCGCCGAGCAGGCGCGAGTCAAACAGACCGCCGCGGCGTTCGTGCGGCAGCAGAAACTGTTGCCCAAGGGTTACACCAGTCAGAGCGAATTCGACTCTGCTCAAGCCGCCTTGCGCAGCAGTCAGAGCGCCCTGAGCGCGGCTCAGGCGCAACTGGCCAATGCCAAGGATCAACTCAGTTACACCTCACTGATTGCTGATGCTCCCGGCATCATCACCGAGCGGCAGGCTGAAGTCGGCCAGGTGGTCCAGGCGACCGCACCGATTTTCAAACTGGCCCGCGATGGCGAGCGCGATGCGGTGTTCAACGTCTACGAATCGCTGCTCTCTGAGCGGCCCGCCGATCGCTCGATCGTGGTCAGCCTGCTCGACAACCCCAACATCAAGACCACTGGCACCGTGCGCGAAATCACCCCGGCGGTGTCGGCACAGTCCGGCACGGTGCAGGTCAAGGTCACCCTCGACAGCCTGCCGCAGGGCATGCAGCTGGGCTCGGTGGTCAGCGCCAGCGCCAAAGGCTCCGGCAAGTCGGCAGTGGAATTGCCGTGGTCGGCGCTGACCAAAAACATCAGCGACCCCGCCGTATGGATTGTCGATGACAAAGGCGAGGCGCAACTGCACAACGTCACGGTCGGTCGCTACCTGACCGGCAACGTCATCATCAGTGAAGGACTCTCCGGCGGCGAGAAGGTGATTGTGGCCGGTGGGCAACTGCTGCACCCGGGGATAAAAGTCGAGGTGGCGGAAAACACCTACAAGGATCTGCAACCGGGAGCGCAGCCATGAAGCGTCTGGGGCTGTTGTCCATCGGTGTGTTGCTGGCTGCCTGCTCGAAAAGCGAGCCACCGCCGGAACCGGTGCGGCCGGTGCTGTCGATCAAGGTGCAGGCGCTGAACGAGGAAACCCTCGGGCGTTTTGCCGGGAGCATTCAGGCGCGTTACGAGAGCAACACCGGGTTTCGCGTTGGCGGCCGTATCGCCAGTCGCAACGTCGATGTTGGCGCTGAAGTCGACAAGGGCACGCTGCTCGCCACCCTCGACCCGACCGATCAGCAGAACCAGTTACGCTCGGCCCAAGGCGATCTGGCCAAAGTGCAGGCGCAACTGATCAACGCCCAGGCCAATGCCCGGCGGCAGCAAGCGCTGTTCGATCGCGGAGTGGGTGCCCAGGCACAACTGGACATCGCCACCACCGACCTGAAAACCACCCAGGCTTCGCTCGATCAGGCGCGGGCAGCGGTCAATCAGAGCAAGGATCAGCTCGGCTACACCGAACTGCGCGCCGACCACAAAGCCGTGGTCACCGCATGGAATGCCGAGGCCGGCCAAGTGGTGACCGCCGGCCAGCAAGTGGTGACCCTGGCGCAACCGGACATCAAGGAAGCAGTGATCGACCTGCCGGACACGCTGGTCGATCAGATCCCGTCCGACGTGGTGTTTCTGGTGGCCGCGCAACTCGACCCGAGCATCAACACCACGGCGATCATTCGCGAAATCGAACCCCAGGCGCAGAGTGCCACGCGTACCCGTCGCGCCCGCCTGACCCTGAGCGAAACACCCCCCGGTTTTCGTCTCGGCACAGCGATCAGCGTGACCCTCAGTTCGGCGATCAAACCGCGCATCGAATTGCCCGCCACGGCGTTGCAGGAAGTCGACGGCAAGACCCGCATCTGGGTCATCGACACCCAGAGCAAAACCGTGTCACCGCGCGATGTCAGTGTCACCAGCCGCACCGACAGCACCGTGGTGCTGGCCGGCGGGGTCAAGAGTGGTGAGCAGGTGGTCAGCGCAGGCGTCAACAGTCTCAAACCCGGACAAGCCGTGAAACTCGACGAGGACAGTCAATGAAAGGCTCTTTCAATCTCTCCGAATGGGCCCTCAAGCATCAGTCGTTCGTCTGGTACCTGATGTTCGTCGCGCTGCTGATGGGGGTGTTTTCCTACTTCAATCTGGGGCGCGAAGAAGACCCCTCGTTCACCATCAAGACCATGGTCATCCAGACCAAATGGCCGGGCGCGACCCAGGAAGAAACCCTCAAGCAGGTCACCGACCGCATCGAGAAAAAACTCGAGGAACTCGATTCTCTCGACTACGTGAAAAGCTACACGCGCCCCGGCGAATCGACGGTCTACGTGTACCTGCGTGACACCACCAGCGCCAAGGACATCCCGGAAATCTGGTACCAGGTGCGCAAGAAGATCGATGACATTCGCGGACAGTTTCCCCAAGGGATTCAGGGCCCCGGATTCAACGATGAGTTCGGCGACGTCTACGGCTCGGTCTACGCGTTTACCGCCGACGGCCTGACCATGCGCCAGTTGCGCGACTACGTGGAACAGGCCCGCGCCGAGATCCGCAACGTACCGGGGCTGGGCAAGATCGAGATGGTCGGCCAGCAGGACGAAGTGATTTACCTGAACTTCTCCACCCGCAAACTCGCGGCGCTGGGTATCGATCAGCGCCAGGTGGTGCAGAGCCTGCAATCGCAGAACGCGGTGACCCCGGCGGGTGTGATCGAGGCCGGGCCGGAGCGGATTTCCGTGCGCACTTCGGGGCAGTTCGCTTCGGAGAAGGATCTGGCCGAGGTCAATCTCAAGCTCAACGACCGTTTCTATCGGCTGGCCGACATCGCCGACATCAGCCGTGGTTACGTCGACCCGGCCACCCCGGAATTCCGCTTCGACGGCAAACCGGCCATCGGCCTGGCGATCGCCATGCAGAAGGGCGGCAACGTGCAGGAGTTCGGTAAAGCGCTGCACGCGCGCATCGACCAGTTGACGGCCGACCTGCCGGTGGGCGTCGGCGTGCACACCGTTTCCGATCAGGCGGTGGTGGTGGAAGAGGCCGTCGGCGGCTTCACCAGCGCGCTGTTCGAAGCGGTGATCATCGTGCTGGTGGTCAGCTTCATCAGTCTTGGCGTGCGCGCCGGACTGGTGGTGGCGTGCTCGATTCCGCTGGTGCTGGCGATGGTCTTCGTGTTCATGGAATACAGCGGCATCACCATGCAGCGGATTTCCCTCGGCGCACTGATCATCGCCCTCGGCCTGCTGGTGGACGACGCGATGATCACCGTGGAGATGATGGTCACGCGCCTGGAAATGGGCGAGACCAAGGAGCAGGCGGCGACGTTCGCCTACACCTCGACGGCATTTCCGATGCTCACCGGTACGCTGGTGACGGTCGCCGGTTTCGTGCCGATTGGCCTCAACGCCAGCTCTGCGGGTGAGTACACTTTCACCCTGTTTGCGGTGATCGCGGTGGCGATGCTGGTGTCGTGGATCGTCGCGGTGCTGTTCGCACCGGTGATTGGCGTGCACATTCTCAGCACCAACGTGAAACCCCACGAAGGCGAGCCTGGGCGCATTGGCCGAGCATTCAACCATGGCCTGTTGTGGTCGATGCGCAACCGTTGGTGGGCGATCGGCATCACCGTGTTGTGCTTCGTGCTGGCGGTATTCTGCATGCGCTTTGTGCAGAACCAGTTCTTCCCGTCCTCCGATCGCCCGGAAATCCTCGTCGATCTGAACCTGCCGCAAAACGCCTCGATCGACGAAACCCGCAAGGCCGTGGACAAGCTTGAAGCCACGCTCAAGGGCGACCCGGACATCGTGCGCTGGAGCACTTACATCGGTCAGGGCGCGATCCGTTTCTACCTGCCGCTCGACCAGCAATTGCAGAACCCGTACTACGCGCAGCTGGTGATCGTCAGCAAAGACTTCGAGGCCCGCGAAGCCCTCAGCCAACGCTTGCGTGAACGCTTGCACAAGGACTTCGTCGGCATCGGCAGTTACGTGCAGGCGCTGGAAATGGGCCCGCCGGTGGGACGGCCGATCCAGTACCGGGTCAGTGGCAAGGACATCGATCAGGTGCGCAAGCACGCCATCGACCTGGCGACGGAGCTGGACAAGAACGAACACATCGGCGAGATCATTTACGACTGGAACGAGCCGGGCAAAGTCCTGCGCATCGACATCGCCCAGGACAAGGCGCGTCAGCTCGGGCTGTCGTCGGAAGACGTGGCGAAGCTGATGAACAGCATCGTCAGCGGCTCGCCATTGACCCAGGTCGATGACGATATCTACTTGATCAACGTTGTTGGCCGGGCGGTGGATTCCGAACGCGGCACCCCGGAAACCCTGCAGAATCTGCAGATCGTCACACCCAACGGCACGTCGATTCCGCTGCTGGCCTTCGCCACCGTGCGGTATGAGCTGGAGCAACCGCTGGTGTGGCGTCGCGACCGTTTGCCGACCATCACCATCAAGGCCTCGGTGCGTGACGAGATCCAGCCGACCGACCTGGTGAAACTGCTCAAGCCGTCGATCGATGCCTTCGCTGAAAAACTGCCGGTCGGCTACAAAGTCGCCACCGGCGGTACGGTCGAGGAAAGTGGCAAGGCCCAAGGGCCAATCGCCAAGGTGCTGCCGTTGATGCTGTTTTTGATGGCGACCTTCCTGATGATCCAGCTGCACAGCGTGCAGAAGATGTTCCTGGTGGCGAGTGTCGCGCCGCTGGGTCTGATCGGCGTGGTGCTGGCGCTGGTGCCGACCGGGACGCCGATGGGCTTTGTGGCGATCCTCGGGATCCTGGCGCTGATCGGCATCATCATCCGTAACTCGGTGATTCTGGTGACGCAGATCGATGAGTTCGAGCAGAAGGGCTATGCGCCGTGGGATGCGGTGGTGGAAGCGACCGAGCACCGGCGCCGGCCGATCCTGCTGACCGCCGCGGCGGCGAGCATGGGCATGATCCCGATCGCCCGAGAAGTGTTCTGGGGGCCGATGGCTTACGCGATGATTGGCGGGATCGTGGTGGCGACGTTGCTGACGCTGCTGTTTCTGCCGGCGCTGTATGTGGCCTGGTACAAGATTCGCGAGCCGAAGAAAGAGACCGCTTGAGGCAAAAGCAAAAGATCGCAGCCTGCGGCAGCTCCTACGGGTAATCCCATGCAGGAACTGCCGAAGGCTGCGATCTTTTGATCTTCAGCCAACCCGCCGCCAGACACTCGCCAGCCAAGGCTGCTGCTCGCGCGGCAATCCCGCCGGCCGGTAGTAATGCTCAAGCTCGACAAACCCCGCTGCCGTGAGCAACCCGCGCCACGCCTCAAGATCGTGATACGCGCCATACCTCGGCCCGTTCCAGCCCTCACGGTTATCCCCGCGCGGATTGGAACTGAACAACACCCCGTCCGGCTTCAGCGTGCCATGCAACTGCTTGAGCACTCGCGGCAATTCCTGCGACGGCACATGAAACAGCACCGCATTGGCGAAGATCCCGTCGAAGCGCTCGGCCGGCAGATCGAGTTTCAGAAAGTCCTGCTGCCAGACCTCGCAACCGCTGTCCTCGCGGGCCATGCGCGCAAATTCCGGCGTGCCATCGAGGCCGACCGCGACGTGGCCCATGCGGGTGAACGTCTGCAGGTCGCGCCCCGGGCCGCAACCGAAATCGAGAATCGTGAACGGCGCAGTGCCGTGAATATGCCGTAGCAGCGCGTCGATGTTCTGGCTGACATCGTGGTCGCGGGTGCCTTCGCGGAAGTCTTCGGCCACCGAATTGTAGTGGCCGAGGGTGGTGGCGGTGATCTGTTCCAGATCGGTGGGAGTCTGCTTCATTGTCGAGGGCTGCGCGGCAGTTGGGATTTGCCGAATATACGCCAACCAGCGGGGCCGCTGCGCAGCCCATCGCGAGCAGGCTCACTCCTACATTTGAAATGCGCTCCCCTGTAGGAGTGAGCCTGCTCGCGATAGCGGTTTCAGAGGCGCGGCATGCCTTAACGCTTGTTCAGGCCCCGCGCCAGACGATCGCCACCCAGCTGAATCACCGCCACCAACGCCACCAGCAACACAATCACTGTCAACATGATCTGGCTGTCGAAACGCTGATAACCGTAGCGGTAAGCGATGTCGCCGAGGCCGCCGGCACCTATCGCCCCGGCCATGGCTGACGAGTTGATCATCGTCACCAGCGTAATCGTGAACCCGCCAACAATCCCCGGCAGCGCTTCAGGCAACAGTACGTGCCAGACGATGTGCCAGCGTCGGCAGCCCATGGCCTGCGCCGCCTCGATCAAGCCGTGATCGACCTCACGCAAGCTCACTTCGGCAATCCGCGCGAAGAACGGCGTCGCGGCAATGGTCAGCGGCACCACCGCCGCCCACACACCGTACGTGGTGCCGACTATTAGCCGGGTGAACGGAATCAGCGCGACCATCAGGATCAGAAACGGGATCGAGCGGAACAGATTCACGAACGCGCCCAGCGCCCGGTTGAGCAGCGGCGCCTGATAGATCCCGCCCTTGTCGCTGGTGACCAGAATCACCGCCATCGGGATCCCCACCAGCAACGCGATCAGCGACGACACGCCGACCATCAGGAAGGTGTCGATGAATCCCTGGAGCAAACGATCAAACCACATAACCCGATACCTCCACTCGTTGCGCCCACTGCCCGGCGCGCTCGCGCAATTGTTCGGCGCTCAAGGATGAGCCGCTGACCGCCAGCAACAGTTGTCCCAGCGCGTGGCCCTGAATCCGTTCAACGCCGCCCTGCAGCAACTTCACGCGTCCGCCGAGGGCAGCAAATAACGCGGCCAGATCCGGCTCGTCGCCGGCACTGCCAGTGAACTGCAAGCGCAATACCACCGCCGCGCCCGGGGAGGGCGGCTGGGCATGCAGACGGCTTTGCAGTTCTTCCGGCAGTGCGTGTTGCAGCGGCGCGAGCAAGGTCTGGCTGACCTCGTGCTGCGGATTGCCGAACACTTCCCAGACCGGGCCTTGCTCGACAATTCGCCCGTGTTCCAGTACCACCACGCGGTCGCAGATTTCGCGGATCACCGCCATTTCATGGGTGATCAACACAATGGTCAGGCCCAGGCGCTGATTGATCTCGCGCAGCAGGCCGAGGATCGACTGAGTGGTCTCGGGATCGAGCGCCGAAGTGGCCTCGTCGCAGAGCAGAATGTCCGGGTCATGCACCAATGCGCGGGCGATGCCGACACGCTGTTTCTGCCCACCGGAAAGCTGCGCCGGGTAGGCCGTGTGCTTGGCTTGCAAGCCGACCAGTTCGAGCAGTTCACGAACCTTCTGCTCGCGTTGCGCCTTCGGCACGCCCGCGACTTTCAGTGGCAGTTCGACGTTCTGCCATACGGTCTTGGCCGACATCAGGTTGAAGTGCTGGAAGATCATGCCGATGCGCCGCCGCAGCGTGACCAGCCGGTCTTCATCGAACTCGCCGATGTCGACCTGATCGATCAGCACCCGCCCCGCAGTCGGTTGTTCCAGACGATTGATCGTGCGGATCAGCGACGACTTGCCGGCGCCGCTGCGACCGATGATGCCGAACACCTCGCCGCGCTGGATCGCCAGATCGATGCCTTGCAGGGCCGCGACCGGGCCTTGTCGACCTTCGTAAATTTTACCCAGGCCGATGAAGCGTACGTGGGCGCGATTCAGCTCGGGATGCAGTTCGGTTTTTTCAGCATTTTTTGGCTCTGGAATCTCCAGTCGCCGTTGGATCGCGGCCGTCATGCTCAGCTTTCCCAACCGGCCTGATACAGCTTGCCGTGAGCTTTATCCAGCGCGGCGCGAACGGCCGGCGAGTGCTGGTAGATGTCGACGAACTTGATCAGGCGCGGGTCGTCCTTGCTCTTGGGCTGGATCACGAACTGGATCACGTATTCCTTGTGGTCGAGACCGTCGAACAGCAACGCCGAGCCCGCATCGAAGGTCTTCGCCAGACGGATGTAGGCCGGGTAGCCCTGAACCAGATCGGCGTCGTCATAGGCGCGCACCAGTTGCACGGCTTCGACTTGCAGGATCTTGATCTTCTTCGGGTTGGCGACGATGTCGTCTTCGGTGGCCTTGTAGCCGACCCCTGGTTTCAGGGTAATCAGACCCGCCTTGGCCAGCAGTTGCAGGCCGCGACCGCTGTTGATCGGATCGTTGGCGATGGCCACGCTGGCGCCTTCAGGCAACTCGTCGAAGCTTTTGTATTTTTTTGAATAGAGGCCGACGTTGTTGATGATCCCCGGAGCGAACGGCACCAGGTCAAAACCGGAGGCGGCCTTGGCGTTTTCGAGGAACGGGATGTGCTGGAAGTAGTTCACGTCGATGTCGCCGGCGGCGAGGCTGACGTTCGGTGCGATCCAGTCGGTGAACTCCACCAGCTCGACTTTCAGGCCTTGTTTGGAGGCCTCTTCGACGGCGGCTTCCAGCGGAATGGCGAAGGCGGCGGTGGTGCCGATTTTCAGTGGTGCATCGGCGGCGAACACAGCCGAACTGAACAGGCCGAAGGCCAGGGCCAGTGCTTTGACTGGGTGGGTCAGGAATTTCTGGGTCATGGTGGTTTTTCCAGTCAGTGCATAAGTTTTTAGTGTCTATTTGGGCCTCTTCGCGAGCAGGCTCGCTCCCACAGGGGAAATGCATTTCAAATGTGGGAGCGAGCCTGCTCGCGAAGCTGTTAATGCCGGTACGAAGCGCCGGTATGTTGCTCGGGCAAATGCGCTTCGCCGTGGAACAGCTTCTCGCGCAAGCTGCCGCTGTCATACGCGGTCTTGTACGACCCGCGCCGCTGCAACTCCGGAATCACCAGCTCGATGAAATCGACATAGCTTTCCGGGGTCACGATGCGCGTGAGGTTGAAGCCGTCCAGCCCGGTTTCGGCGATCCACGATTCCAGTTCATCCGCGACTTGCTCAGGCGAGCCGACCACGGTGATATAGCGGCCACCGAGGGCGTGCTGGTCGAGCAACTTACGTCGGGTCCAGTCGTTGTTCTGCAGGTTCTTGGTTGCGGACTGGATGGCGTTGCTCTTGACGTACTGAATCGGTTCGTCGATTTCGTACTGGGAAAAGTCGATGCCGGTGGAGGCTGAGAAATGTGCGACGCCGGCCTCGGCGCTGGCATGACTCAGGTACTCGGCGTGTTTGGCCCACGCGGCTGCTTCGGTCGCGCCGACGATCACGTTGAGGCCCATGAACACCTTGATGTCCTCGGGATTGCGCCCGGCCTCGACCGCGCTGGCGCGGACCTTGTCCACCTGCACCTTGGTCGACGGCTTGTTCTGGCCACTGATGAACACGCACTCGGCGTGACGTCCGGCGAACAGCAGACCGCGATCGGAACTGCCGGCCTGGAACAGCACCGGCGTACGCTGCGGCGACGGCTCGCAGAGGTGATAACCCTCGACCTGATAAAACTCGCCATGGTGCTCGACCTTGTGCACCTTCTCCGGCTGCGCGTAGATACGCTGCTCGCGATCATTGAGCACCGCGCCGTTTTCCCAACTGCCTTCCCAGAGTTTGTAGAGCACTTCGAGGTACTCGTCGGCCTGATCGTAACGGCGGTCATGCTCGACCTGTTCGCGCAGACCCATGGCCTTGGCGGCGCTGTCGAGGTAACCGGTGACGATGTTCCAGCCGACCCGACCACGGCTCAGATGATCGAGCGTGGACATTCGGCGGGCGAACAGATAGGGCGGTTCATAGGTGAGGTTGGCGGTGAGGCCGAAGCCGAGGTTTTTCGTCACGGCGGCCATCGCTGACACCAGCAGCAGCGGGTCGTTGACCGGCAACTGGATTGACTCTTTGAGCGTGACGTCCACCGAGTTCTGGTAGACGTCGTACACGCCGACGATGTCGGCGATGAACAGCCCGTCGAACAGCCCGCGCTCCAGCAACTGCGCCAGTTCGGTCCAATATTCAATTGTGTTGTAGCGGGTCGAGGTGTCGCGCGGATGCGTCCACAGGCCATGGTTGATATGGCCGATGCAGTTCATGTTGAACGCGTTGAGCAGGATCTTCTTTTTCGCGGCGCTCATCAGATCGTTCCTCGCAGCGGAGGCTTTTCATCGTTGAGGTAGTAATTGCCCACCGCGTGATACTTCCAGCGCACCGGGTCGTGCAAGGTGTGCACCCGGGCGTTGCGCCAGTGGCGGTCGAGGCCGTGCTCGATCAGGGTCGCCTGACTGCCGGCCAGTTCGAACAGGGTGCTGCCAGCGGCGAGCGATATTTCGGTGCTGATCGCCCGTGCTTCGGCGACGGCAATCGAGGCGGCGGCGACTGTTTCAGCGTTGGTCTCGGCCTGGGCTTTGTCGAGGAATTCGCCGGAGCGTTCCAGCAGTGCTTCGGTGGCGTGCAGACGAATGCTCAAGTGGCCGAAACTCTTCAGGGTCAGTGGATCCTCGGTGGCCTTGTCGTTGCCGGAATCGATCCACGGCCGGGTCTTGCTGCGCACGAAGTGCAGGGCATCTTCGTAAGCGGCGCGAGCGATACCGGTGTCGATGGCGGCGTGAAGAATCTGCGCCAGCGGGCCGACCGTGGTCGGACGCTCGAAGGCGCTCTGGAACGGGATCACATCCTCGGCGGCAACGTAGACGTCTTCGAACACCACCGAACCGCTGCCGGTGGTGCGCTGGCCGAAACCGCTCCAGTCGTCGATCACCGTAAGGCCTTTGCTGTCACGCGGGACGAAGGCCAGTTGCTGCACGCCATTTTCATCAACCACCGACGTCGGGATGCGCTGCGCATAGATCGCGCCGGTCGCATAAAACTTGCGACCGTTGATGCGATAGCCGTCGCCGTCACGCTTGAGGCTGGTGACGCGATCGTGGGCGGTTTTGGTACCCAGTTCCGCCAGAGCATTGCCGAAGCGCTGGCCGGCCAGCACCTCGGCGTACAGGCGTTGTTTCTGCTCGTGGCTGCCGTTAACGCGCAGCACTTCGAGGGCGTAGAAATGGTTTTGCGGAATCTGCCCGAGAGAGCCGTCAGCCTGAGCGATCAGGGCGATGACCTTGGCCAGGGTCACGTTGGACACGCCGGCGCCGCCATACTCCTTGGGCACGCTGATGCCCCACAGGCCGGAGCGGGAAAATACGTCGAGTTCCGGCAGTGGCAGGCGGCGTTCACGGTCGCGCACGGCACTGTCGCGTTTGAAATCTTCGGCCAGGTCGCTGGCGACGATCAGGGCTTGCTCATCGCTGGTGATAACCGCGACGGGATGGGAAAAAGGCATGGGTTTCTCCAATGCTTTTGAGAAAGTGTGCGGTCGTCTCAGATCCAGGAATGGCGAGCAGGCAAAGTACCGTTCAGGCGATAGGCGCCAACCGCGTGATATTTCCAGCGCACCGGATCGTGCAGGGTGTGCACCCGAGCGTTGCGCCAGTGGCGGTCAAGGTTGAATTCGGCGAGGGTCGCGCGGCTGCCGGCCAGTTCGAAAAGCTTTTCGCTGGCCTGCAGCGAGATCTCGGTAGTCAGCACTTTCGCTTCGGCCACCGCAATTGAAGCGCGGGCGGCGGATTCGGCGGTCAGCGGTGCGGCGTGCACCTGATCCAGCACTTGCCCGGCCTTGCGCAGCAACGCTTCGGCGGCGTGCAGTTCGATTTTCAGCTTGCCGATGTCGGCGATCACGTAGAGGTCATCGCTGGCGCGTTCGACCCTGGCGTCGATCCATGGGCGCGCGCGGGTTTTGACGAATTCGATGGCGTCGTCGATGGCGCCACGGGCGATGCCGGCGTCGATGGCCGCCTGAATCAGCTGCGACACTGCGCCTTGAGTGTTTGGCTTCTGGTTGATTTTCCAGTTATCGACGACCAGGCTCGACTCGACGCGCACGTTGTTCAGCAAAATCGTGCCGCTGGCAGTGGTGCGCTGACCGAAGCCCGACCAGTCATCAACGATGCGCAGGCCCGGGGTGCCACGACGGACGAAGGCCAGCACCTGCTTGCCGTCGTCATTGAGCGCCTTGACCGCCACCCAGTGCGCGAACAGCGCGCCGGTGGAGTAGAACTTCTGGCCGTTGATCACGTAGTCATCGCCGTCGGCGGTGATGCGCGCTTTCAATTCCAGGGTGTTTTTGGTGCCGCGCTCAGGGCCGGCATTGCCGATGCGCCAACCTTCCAGAACACTCTGGAACAGCTGTTTTTTCTGCGCTTCGGTGGCGCTGCCGAGTACCAGATTGATAATGCCGAACTGGTTCTGCGGGATCTGTCCCAGCGCCGGGTCGGCCGCGGAAACGATCGCGAACACTTCGGCCAATGTGACGAATGAAACTTGTGGGCCACCGTATTCGCGCGGGATCGCAATGCTGCCGAGGCCGCTGCGGGTGAACTGTTCGATTTCCGACCACGGCAGCTTGCGCTGGCGGTCGCGCCTGGCGGCCTGCACGCGGGCGACTTGCGCCAGTTCGTGGGCAGCCTTGATGGCTTGGGCGTCGTTGCGCAAGACCTGCGCGGGCAACAACGACGGGGCGATGTCCAGATCCGACTGGACGTTAGCGTCTGCCAGACTGGACATCAGTGCCGCTCCTTGGCTGCACGCAATGCCCTGGCGATCTGCACTGGGGTGATTGTGTTCCGGACCATACTACCTACCTCACATCTCATGAAAAACGCCGCAAAAGTGCGGCGAACGAAAGAATGTCCGGTGGTCCGGTTCATATACCCTAAGCGTGTATAAATATTAAATAAACTAACTTTTAGGAATATGTATAGAAGGGGTGGTGGTCGGGTTGGTTAACAGGCTCACAGCCGTGGTGATACAACCTGTGGTGAGGGGATTTATCCCCGACAGGCCGCGCAGCGGCCTTTTCTGAGTCATAAAAAACGGGACTGCTTCGCAGTCCATCGGGGCGGCGCGTCGTTTCCCTGAATCCCCTCACTACAAAGCCCCACAAGTACAGGAATGCGGCATCAATCCTTGGTCGATTCGGCGGCCTTCAGCGCTTGGCGCAGCGGCACCTTCAGATAAGGATTCACGCACCCGATCTTCAGCGTCCGTGGCGGTGCCCAGCGTGAGTTGTTGCCCACCCAGTCGATGATGCAGTAGGTCACGTCCAGGCGTAGATCCTCGCCTCCTTCGACGATCACTGCCGGTGGCACCCAGACCTGAATCGGCAGGCCGACATCGGCTGCCGTGATCCGGGCCAGGTCCATGCGCACGTCGCCCCAGCGCAGGGTGATGGCGTCGTCCTCGGCCATGTTCAGGTAGGGTTCGATGGTCAGTGGTACACCGCGTTTGATCTGATTGGGGTTCACGCCCTGGCGGCGAATGGTGTCGGGCAGCGAGACGGGGGCCAGTTGCTGATTCTCGTCACCGCAGAGCGGCGAAGGCTGGCCGCCGGGACAGTCGAGCTTGACCTGCACCCGGGTTGCCGCCGACAGCGCCGGCCCCTGACCGATTTGCATCACCCGATAGTGAATCCGTGCGGTGCCACTGGCGATAAAGCTCTCCGGTACCCGCAGGCTGATCGAGGCGCCGACGTCTTCGCTGGTCAAGACCCGTGAGGCAACGTAGCAGTTGTTCCAGAACAGTTCGATCAGATCACCGGCGTCCATGCCGGAATAGGGCAGCACATCAATCAGCAAGTGCGCGGCCGCCGCCAGGTTGATCGCGTTGTTGTGTGCGGATGCGAGGTTCGGCGCTGCCAGTTCGGGGTTATGCGAAGTGCGGGTCATCGGGTTCTCTCCTTGAAGTCTTGCGGCGAATTCCGTTTCTTGAAAAAACAAAAGGCGTGATGAATCGGTAATGCAACCGTGAACTTTTGTTCGGGCTGAGTACGGATTGATTCAACTAATGGGTGCCGGTTGCCGACTAGATAAGAGCGTGCGGGAAAGAGTGTCAATAGAGCACCTTAGTTAATCCATGAATTACGGATTAATCAGAAGCGTCCTACGCTGATAAGGCATGCTGCCTAGCGTTGATGGCGAATGGAACTACGGTTTTTCCTGAGTTTTTGCGATTTTGTGCTGGCCCGTTTAAATCATTTCACAGGCACGAAAGCGCGCCGCAGATTACTTGTGTCTGTTGCGGAACATATAGGTATTGTTTTGACAGGTTTAAGCTGGAGGGATTTAGAGGTTTTCAGGCGGGATAAGTAAAACTTCCGTCCATGGAAGTTAATGACTCAAGGCAATAAGTGTCTCAGGCGTGATTCAGAAACTTGCTGAGAAACTGTTTGGTGCGTTCTTCTTTCGGGTTGGCAAACAACGCCTTGGCTTCGCCTTGCTCGACGATCACGCCCTTGTCGAAAAACACCACACGGTTGGCCACGTCGCGGGCAAACCCCATTTCGTGGGTGACAATGACCATGGTGCGTTTTTCTTCGGCGAGACCGCGAATGGTCGCCAGCACTTCGCCCACCAGCTCCGGGTCGAGGGCCGAGGTCGGCTCGTCGAACAGGATCACCTCCGGCTCCATCGCCAGCGCTCGGGCAATCGCCACGCGCTGTTGCTGACCGCCGGACAGACGACGCGGATACGCATCTTCCTTGCCAGCCAGACCGACCTTGGCCAGCAGCTTCATGCCCAGGGCAACGGCTTGCTCGCGCGGCATCTTCTTGACCACGATCGGCCCTTCGATGACGTTTTCCAGTGCAGTGCGGTGGGGGAACAGGTTGAAGT
>Ga0247818_10000762_pt1 | contig 20248 bp, 15 predicted proteins | sample 13C_Glucose_Day1_FD_192424 | JGI IMG/M metagenome (GOLD analysis project Ga0247818, IMG submission 192424) | Soil microbial communities from agricultural site in Penn Yan, New York, United States - 13C_Glucose_Day1 | ecosystem: Environmental > Terrestrial > Soil > Agricultural land | place... | reverse complement strand
GCCAGCCGGAAGCTCGAGCGACCGGCTGGCGATCCAAAGAAACGCCTCTTCCTCTACTTCGAGGGCGCCAATCAGGTCGCGGATGTCTATGTCGAAGGTCAGCGCGTCGGCGGCCACATCGGCGGCTATCAGGCTTTCAGCGTTGAGATCACCGAGCAGGTGAGGCAACTTCCGCCTGGCAGCGCTGCCACCGTCGCAGTCCGTGTCGACAACAGCCACAGCGACGACATCGCGCCGCTCTCCGGCGACTTCACCTTCTACGGCGGCATTTACCGCAACGTGTGGCTGGTCGTTACCGAGCAGGTGCACATCGACATGCTTGACCACGCGTCCAGTGGGGTCTACGTCACTACCCCGCAGGTGAGCGCCGCGTCCGCCATTGTGGCCGTTCGGACCAGAGTTGTGAACCAGTCGACGAAAGACGAGTCCATCCGTCTGAGTCACGACATCTACGACGCCGAAGGCCGCGTAGTGTCCAGTACTCGCCTGCGCGTGAAGCTTGCGGCCGGAGAGATTCGCGAGCTGCAGCAGGAGCTGCCAGCGATTGCACGCCCGTCCCTGTGGTCGCCGGAGGCACCGAACCTGTATTCGGTCAGCACGGTTGTGGCTAATGACGGTGCAGGCAAGGCCGACCGGGTGGATCTGCCCCTTGGGTTCCGGTGGTACTCGTACGATGCGGCATCCGGCTTCTCCTTGAACGGCGCACCGTACCCGCTGCGCGGTGTCAATAGGCATCAGGACATGGTCGGCAAGGGCAACGCCCTCACCGACGAAGAGCACTACCGCGACGTCAAGATCATCAAGGACATGGGCGCGAACGTCCTACGGCTGGCCCACTATCCGCAAGCGCCCGCGGTGCTCGAGGCCGCCGACCAACTTGGGGTCATCATCTGGGAAGAGGCACCGCTGGTCAACTCGGTGACGCCGACCGAGGCGTTCCGCACCAACAGCCTCACTATGCAGCGGGAGATGATCCGTCAGCACTTCAACCACCCCAGCGTCATCTTCTGGGGATACATGAACGAGATCCTCCTCCAGGGTCCTCGTCCACAGCCTGCCGGGTATCAGGAGTACCTCGTCGCGCTGACGCGCGAGCTGGAAGACCTGACGCGCGCCGAGGACCCCCAGCGGATCACGGTGATGGCCATGAACCGGGACACCGCCGATCGGTACAACAGCTGGGGACTCGCCGACATCCCCATGGTCGCGGCGTGGAACCTGTACTGGGGCTGGTACTACGGCTACCTCGCGGGATTCGCAGAATTCCTCGACGACCAGCACAGCCGCTTCCCGAACCGTGCACTGTGGGTGAGCGAGTACGGGGCCGATACGGACAGTCGCCTCCACTGGAAAAACGCTCAAGACTTGCCCGTCAACCCGAGCACCGGGCGTGTCAGCTATCAGGAGCAGTCGGCCGAGTTCGGTCAGCTGTTCAATGAGACATACATCAATGCGATCAACGAACGACCCTGGCTGGTCGGCACCACGTTGTGGGCGCAATTCGAGTTCGGAAGCGAGTCGCGCGCAGGCACGATCCCCCACGTGAACCAGAAGGGGATCATGCACCCCGACCGGACACCGAAGGATGTCGTGCACCTGTATCGGTCGCACTGGCTTCCCGCACCGGTGCTGCAGATCGCGTCCCGGGAGTGGAACCACCGAGTGAACAATGCATCCTCGGGATCCTCGACGGCTACCCAGCCGGTCAAGGTGTACTCCAACCTCGAGCAGATCGAGCTGCTGATCAATGACGTGTCACTCGGAGTGAAGGCGCCCGGACCCGGAAGGACGGCTACCTGGGATGTTCCGTTCAAGAACGGTGTCAACAACCTCACCGCGAAGAGCCGCGACCCTCGCCACTCGCAAGTACGCGACGACGTCGCGGTGCAGTTCTCACTCATCCCGTTCCCACTGGCGTCCGGTGCGCCGGCGTTCTCTCGTCTCGCCGTCAATGCGGGCGGGATTGTTCAGTACATCGACCCGAACGCGCTCGTCTGGGCAGAGGACCAGGACCACCAACCCGGAGGCTGGGGCGCGATCGGGGGTACGCCGGGATGGATCAGCAGCTCGTGGATCAACGGCAGCCCAGAGGATCCGCTCTACCAGACGTATCGCTCAGGTATGTCGGCGTACAGATTCGATGTGGCGCCAGGCAACTACGAGGTGCTTCTGCGCTTCACCGAACCGTCCGCGAGCGCCGCGGGAGCTCGGGTGTTCAATGTCCGGTTGAACAATACGCCGCTGGTGACTTCGCTGGACCTCTTCGCCACCGCGGGCCGAACCACGGCTCACGATGTGAAGGGATCGGTATCCGTGGCGGCGGGCGAGAGCCTGAGCGTGTACTTCGACAAGGTGGTCGGTGATCCGGTGGTGTCCGGCATCGACGTGCGTCGACTCGCGGGATAGCAGACCCTTCACCGGGGCGCGGTGCGCTTCTGATTCAAGCGTCACCGCGCCCCCCGTCCTCGCCGCTTCAAGCCCAACAGGCAGTCATTGCTGGCGCAGCAGGGACTCCAGCTCCACTCGGTTGCGCCCTTGCATTCTCATATCATTCACATCGCCCAAGGAGGGCTCATGTTCCACGGTCTTACCGGATGGCACCTCGTCATCCTTCTCGCCGTCATCCTTCTTCTGTTCGGAGCCGCCAAGTTGCCCGCACTTGCGAAGAGCGTGGGCCAATCCGCCCGCCTCCTCAAGGGTGAGATGCGGGCGATGAAAGAGGATGACGCCGCGGGCGTTCAAAGTGGCGTGGAAGGTTCCCCTGTCGCGCACAGTGCGCCCGCGAGCGGGTCTCCCACACCCAAAACCTGACGCCATGGTTACGGGGACATCTGAGGTTCGCTCCTCGCGCGCCCGCCATAAGGGGCGAATGTCGCTGGCGGAGCACCTGGCCGAACTGCGTCGCCGCCTGATGGTGGCGGCCATCGCGATCCTCGTCGCTATGGTCGTCGCCTTTGCCGTGACCGATCCGATCATTCACCTCATCACGGAGCCGATTCGGGTCGTCTCAGGCACGCGAGAGGGGGGCTTCACTGCACTCAACTTCGAGACAGTGACCAGCGGGTTCGACCTGCGCATGCGGATCTGCTTCGCGATCGGAATTCTCCTGGCGGCTCCGGTATGGATGTGGCAGATCTGGGCATTTCTCATGCCGGGTCTCAGCCGCAAGGAGATTCGGTACACGGTTGGGTTCATGGCCGCAGCGATTCCGCTGTTCTTCTCGGGATGCCTCGTCGGTGGCCTGATCATGCCCCACATCGTCGAGATGATGGCGCTCTTCGTGCCGGAGCAGAGCGCACAGCTGCTTACCGCGAGCGCCTACTACGACTTCATATTCAAGCTGATGCTGGTCGTGGGACTCTCCTTCGTGCTCCCGGTATTCCTTGTGGCGCTCAACCTCGCCGGCATCATCAGCGGGCGTGAGATCTTCGGGGGCTGGCGGGTGGCAGTCCTCGTCGCCACCGCTTTCGCGGCATTGGCGACCCCCGCGGCCGACGTGATGTCGATGATGTTGCTGGCAGGAATACTCGTCCTTCTCTTCCTCGCGGCCGCGTCCATTTCCCTTCTGTTCGACGCGCGTAGGGCCAAGAGACAATCGGCTCTTCTGAGAGAGGCTCTGCCATGACCTTCGGCCTCACGATCGAGAAGCTGCTGATGATCGCCTTCATCGCTGCCATGTTGATCGGACCCACGCGCCTGCCCGTCTACGCGACGACCTTGGGACGGTGGGTTCGTCAATGCAAGGAAATGGCCCGCGGCCTGTCCGATCGTGCCCGTGAGGAGCTGGGTCCGGAGGTCGCTGATGTGGACTGGCGAGCACTCGACCCGCGCCAATACGACCCACGTCGGATCATCCGCGAAGCCCTGTTCGAGGACGCACCGCGTTCCACCGAGTCGATAGACCCCGACCGGAACACCGCAGCGCAAGCAAAGAATGGGCCGACGCCCGGGCAAGACCCACCCGAACAGGCCCCGGCAACACGGGCGGAGTCTGCTACTGACGCCCGGCCCTAGCGGTCACGCGATAGGTCACTGAGGGATCGGTGACGGCGACTGACGGCGGATGATCTCGATCATCCGCCGTCAGTTTCGTCTTGGCAGTCCCCGCCGAGCGGGGCGCCCGTCACGCGGCCTGTTCGGGGAGGTGTCGGACGATTGTCGCGACGATCTCGTCGACCGGTACCGTCGCCTCGACGGTGATTCCCGCCTCGCCGGCCTCCAGAGGCTCGAGCGCGTCCAGCTGCGAGGGCAGGAGGCTCCGAGGCATGAAATGGTCGGGCCGGCTTGCGAGCCGTGATTCGAGTACCGTCTCTGGCAGCGCCAGATGCACGAAGAAGATCCCGGGCGCGTGGTGTAGTAACGCGTCGCGGTAGCGCCGCTTGAGCGCGGAGCATGCGACCACAACGCCGCGGGGTCGACCGACCGTTGCTCGACCGACTGCGTCCAGCCATGGCCCGCGGTCGCTGTCATCCAACGGGTGCCCGGCCGCCATCTTTGCGACGTTCGCCGAGGGGTGAAGGGCATCGGCGTCGAGGTACTCGAGGTTGAGAGCCAGGCCGAGCGCACGGGCGATCGTCGTCTTTCCCGCCCCGGTGACGCCCATCACGAACACCTGCAATGGGCTCCGGGTCACGCTCACCAGTCGTGAACCGTCCCATCCAAAAGCCGGTTGTACGGCAGGTAGGCCTGCTCGTAGGGGTACTTCCCGGCCTCGTCGACGTCGAGCTCGACCCCGAGGCCGGGCTTGTCGCCGGGGTGAAGGTAGCCGTCGGTCCAGGTGAAGGACTGCTGGAACACCTGGTCGGTGCGCGCACCGTGCTTCATGTACTCCTGGATGCCGAAGTTGTGGATCGACAGCCCCAGGTGCATCGCGGCCGCCATCCCCACCGGCGAGATGTCGGTCGGGCCGTGCATGCCCGACTTGATCTGGTACATCGCGGCGTAGTCCAGTGTCTTCTTCAGTGCCGTGATGCCGCCCATGTGGGTGACCGCGCCGCGCACATAGTCGATGAGCTGGTCGCGGATGATGTCCTTGAAGTCCCAGATGGTGTTGAAGATCTCGCCGATCGCGAGCGGGGTGGTGGTGTGCTGGCGCACCAGCCGGAGCGCTTCCTGGTTTTCGGCGGGCGTGCAGTCCTCGAGCCAGAACAGGTCGTACGGCTCGAGGTCCTTGCCGAGCCGGGCCGCCTGGATCGGCGTCATCCGGTGGTGGCCGTCGTGCAGCAGCGGGATGTCGGGACCGAACTCGTTGCGGACCGCCTCGAACACACCCGGCAGGTGGTTCAGATAAGCCCGTGTGTCCCAGTCCTCCTCCACCGGCTTCGCGCCCCGCCTGGCGGGCTCGTGGTCGTAGCGCACCGATGCGTCGCCGACGTCGGCGCCCTGCGCGGCGATCCCGTAGATCGCTTTCAGCGTGGGAACGCCGGTCTGCACCCGGATCGCTTTGTATCCCTGCTCCTGGTGCGCCCGGATCGAGTCGAACAGCTCGGGCAGCTCCTTGCCGGACGCGTGCCCGTAGGCCATGAGTCCATTGCGGGACGCGCCACCGAGGAGCTGGTACACAGGCATTCCTGCCGCCTTGCCCTTGATGTCCCAGAGGGCCATGTCCACGGAGGCGATCGCAGCCATCGTCACCGGGCCGCGGCGCCAGTACGCCGAGCGATACAGGAACTGCCACGTGTCCTCGATCCGAGACGCATCCGCGCCGATCAGGAGCGGCACGACGTGCTCTGTCAGGTAGGTCACGACAGCGAGCTCCCGGCCGTTGAGCGTCGCGTCGCCGAGCCCGGTGTGACCGTCTTCGGTCGTGAGCTTTAGCGTGACGAAGTTGCGGTCGGGACTCGTGACGATGACTTCCGCACGTTCGATTCTCATGGGTTCCTCCGGGGTGTCATGCGGTGAGAGAGTTCGAGAATTCGGCGGCCGCACGAGAGACTGCGGCCACGATGGCCGGATCCGCGACCAGACGCGGGTCGACCAGGTTCAGCAGCGCGACGATCGCCCTCTCGCTGGGCAACGCGGCCGCCTCTTGCAGCGCGGGGCCGACGCGGTCGGCGGGCAGCCGACCGTGGCGTGTCAGGGCGACCCAAGCGCCCAGCACGAGAACGCACGCTTCCGCGTCGCGTCCAGCGTCGCGCTCGGCGAGGAGCACCGGCGCGATGCGAACTCGCAGCTTGGTGGTGCCGTCCTCGCCGATCTGTGCGAGCAGGTGCTGTATACGGCCGTTGTCGAAGCGCTCGAGCAGAGCCGCCCGGTAAGAGTCGAGCTCGAGGTCCGCTCCGTCGAGATGGCGCGCGGCCTCGGCCCAGAATGCGTCCACCCACGCGCGCACCGTCTGATCTCCAACCGCCTGGGCCACGGTCGAATGCGCTCGTGCCACACCCGCGTAGGCGAGCAGGGAATGCGCCCCGTTCAGCATCCACAGCTTGCGACGCTCGAAGCGCTCGACATCATCGACGAACCGCGCGCCGGCTCGTTCCCACGCCGGTCGGCCGGCACGGAAATCGCCACTGAGCACCCAGTCGTGAAACGGCTCGGTCACGACCGGCGTCCGGTCGATCCACCCCGTCGCGGATCGGACGAAGGCGACATCCTCGGGGGTCGTCTTGGGGGTGATCCGGTCCACGGACGACGAGATGAACGTGATCTCCTCTTCGAGATAGGCCCCGGTCTCGGTCGCACCCGCCATCTCTGCCAACGCCAGCAGGGCCGTGCGCGTCACCTGCCCGTTCCCGGGCAGGTTGTCACACGAGACGACGGACAGTGTGCCGGCGCCCGAGCGACGGCGACCCTCCAATCCGACCAGCAGACGTGCGAGAGCGGTGCGCGGTGGGTCCGAGAGATCCAGCGAGGCGTCACCCAAGTGGGTGCGCAGCCACGATAGGTCCGCGGCGACATCCTGGCGGGTGAGGTCCGGCCGATGCTCGGCATCCACCGCGTAGCCGCCTTCGGTGATCGTCAGGGTCACGATGGCCACCCCGGACGCCGACAGGGTGTCGACAAGACGATCGACGCGGGCGCCGTCGACGGCATCCACGATCGAATCGATCACGCTGACGGCGTCCCCGTCTACCGATCGCTCCACCAGTGTGTAAAGCCCGTCCTGGGCGGCGAGCGTCTCGGCGGCCTTCGCGCTCCGCCCCGTGAATGCACGGATTCCCCACTCGTTGGTGGGGTCCGTGGCATCCGTATACCAGGCCTGATGCGCGCGATGGAATGCGCCGAGGCCGATGTGGGCGATCCGCACCGGTGCAGGTTCGAAGGAGCGTCCGACGCGCGAGGCCGCGATGCTCCGGTCAAGCGCGACGGCGTCTAGACGCGTAGGCGTGTTCTCGCTCACAGCTTGAAGGCCCGTCGCGGCACGGCGTCGACCAGATCCACCGCGATGCGCTGCGCCGACCCCATGGTGATGCGCCCCTCGCCGACCAGACGTGCGAGGAATGCCGAATCCAAACGTCGCGCCATGTCGTGCCGAGCGGGAATAGAGAGGAAGGCGCGGGTGTCGTCGATGAAGCCGGAGCCGCGATAGAAGCCGGCCGTCTCGGTGACGGCGGCGCGGAAGCGCAGAATCGCGTCGGGCGCGTCAAGGAACCACCACGGAGCGCCGACGAAGACGCTCGGGTAGAACCCGGCCAGCGGCGCCACCTCCCTTGAGTACACCGTCTCATCGACGGCGAAGAGGACGATATGCAGTCCGCGAGCGAGGCCGTGCCGCTCGAGCAGAGGGCGCAGGTTCTGCGTGTACGTCGTGGTGACTGGAATGTCGTGCCCGGTGTCGGGGCCGTACCGGTCGAAGGTGGCAGTGGAGTGATTCCGGAGCACTCCCGGATGGATGGTCATGACCAGTCCGTCGCGTGCGCTCATCCCGGCCATCCGCAGCAGCATGTTGCCTCTGAACTCGCGCGCGCCAGCCGGGTCGAGGCGGCCGGCAACGGCACGGGCATAGAGGCCGGATGCCTCGTCGTCGGTCAGATCGACGGTGTAGGGCTCGAGGACGCCGTGGTCGGCCGACACAGCACCATGGGCGATGAAGTGCGCACGACGAGCCTCGAGAGCTTCGAGGTAACCGGGGAAGTCGTCGACCGCTGAGCCGTTGGTCGCAGTCAGCCGCTCCACGCGCTCGAGGAAGCCCGGGGCCATGGGGTCGAGGTAGGCGTCCGGGCGGAAGGTGGGGAGGACCCGGCCCGTGAATGAGGGGTCGTCAGCGAGCGCCGCGTGCGCGGCCAGGTCGTCGAGGGGGTCGTCGGTCGTCGCCAGCACCTCGATGCCGAAGCGCTCGAAAAGCGCGCGGGGCCGGTAGGCGGCATCGCCGAGGCGGGACGCGATGGTGTCGTAGATGGCGTCGGCGGTCGCGCGCGACGGTTCAGCATCGACGCCGAAGAGCGTGATTAGCTCATGGGTGAGCCAGTAGCCCGAAGCCGTCCCTGCCAGAAGATGCCAGTTCTCGGCGAGGAGGGTCCAGATTGCGCGGGGGTCCGCTTCGGAGGGTCCTGCCCCGAGGGCCGCGAGGTCGACGCCCGCCGAGTGCAGCAGCCGGGTGATGTAGTGATCGCGGGTGATGAGCAGTTCTGCTGGATCAGAGAACGGCTGGTCCGCGAGCAGCAGGTGCGGATCGACGTGACCGTGGGGCGAGAGGATCGGAAGCGTCGCGACGGACTGGTACAACTCGCGAGCGACCGCGCGTGTCCGGGTCTCGACGGGCAGTAGGCGGTCCTCATCGAGTTCTAGCGTCGCTGGCATCGTTCCATGATGGGAGCGCAGCACGGCAACATCAACCGGTTGCCATTTGTGGCCATGAATTGCCTTCGATCGACGAGACAGCACTCAGTCGCCGTCGATGTACACGGCGACACGAGCGAACCCCGCGGCGCGGACGGCGCGCAGCACCTCACTTCGCAACGGCTCGCACGCGATGCCCGCAGCTTCGTTTGAGGGAAGGTCGAGACAACCCACCCCGTCCAGGGCGCGCACGCGCGTGAATCCAAGCCCGAGTCTCCGCAGCTCGGCTTCCGCCATGTCGATGGCGGTGAGCATCGTCTCTCTCTCCACGCGTGTCCTCTCTCGGGACCCGAGAATCGGGCAAGCATATCCAGAGGCCCCCATTCCATCCGGTGTGCAGGCGACGCGCCATCGGTTGCCAGCACTTGCTGTCTCTCATAGCCGCGCACACCGCATCGAGTTGTTTCCTCCGCCCGGCGTCGCCTAGCATTCGCGACATGGCTGACCCTTCCTCCGGTAGGAAGCGCGGCGGCGACCGACCCACCATCTACGACGTCGCCATCGCATGCGGCGTCGCGCCGTCGACGGTCTCGCGCGCGTTCTCCCGACCCGGCCGCGTCAACGCCGAGACCGCCGAGCGGATCCGCCAGGTGGCCGCCGAGATGGGCTATCGCACCAACCCCCTCGCCCGCGCGCTCCCCACCGGCCGCACCTCCCTGCTCGCTGTCATCGTCGCGGACGTGACCAATCCCTTCTTCTTCGAGATCCTCCGAGGCGCCGAGGAGACCGCGACGGAGGCGGGTTACACGCTGCTCGTCGCCGATGTCCACGAATCGGTGGACGCCGAGCGGCAGGCGCTCGATCGCACGCTGCCCCTGGTTGAGGGCCTGGTGCTGGCCACGTCCCGCATGTCGGACTCATCCATTCGAGTTGCCGCAAAGCAGTGTCCGACTGTCGTGTTGAACCGCTCCATGAGCGATGTCCCGAGCGTGGCGACGGATAACTCACGCGGCATGAAGCGCGCAGTCGAGCATCTGGCGAGCCTCGGCCACAGGACAATCACCTACCTCGCCGGCCCCGACGCCTCCTGGGCAAACGGCGTCCGTTGGCAGGCGATGCGTGAAGCCGCCCACGAACTCGACCTCCGCGTCCGCCGACTCGGCCCGTTCTCGCCAACCCAGGCAGGCGGCCTTGCTGCCGCACGCGCGCTCGCTGACGCACCGAGCACGGCGGCCATCGCCTACAACGATCTGATCGCCATCGGCCTGATGCGCGGGCTCGTCAATCTCGGCATCCGAGTCCCTGAGGACGTCTCGGTAGTCGGGTTCGACAACATCTTCGGCGCCGACTTCTGCACGCCGCAGCTCACCACGGTGGCCGCACCCCTGCGCCAGCTCGGAGCCGTTGCGGTGCACATGCTGCTTGAGGAGCTGCGAACGCCGGTGCGCGGCACCAGGCAACTGCCGGAGACCCCATTGATGACCGCGCTGCTGCCGGCGAACCTCGTGGAACGCATGTCCACCGGGCCGGCACGCCCGGCGGCGGCCCGTCGCGGGGCTGGCTGACCCAGGGGGGCACCGGCGAGCAGCATTCTCAGATCGGCCTCGCATGGCAAACCACGGCAACTGGTTGCCAGGACGGGGGCTGGATGGATGAATGGACGTCGGACGGGCTCTAGCGCCCGTTCCGGACAATTCAAACCTGCACCGATACGGCGATGACGCCAATGTCCAAACAGCGCTCAAAGGAGAACCCCATGCGGACTACTACCCGACTCGCATTCATCTCGACCGCCAGTGTGGCGATGCTCGCCCTTGCAGGGTGCAGCGGCGGGACGGCCGACCCCGACTCGACGGGTGACGCTGCGGAGAACGTCGCTCCCACCACTATGAAGCTCGCACTGAATCAGACCGAGGAGCACCCCTCGTTCATCGCGCTCGAAGGCTTCGGCGAGTGCCTGACCGAGGGCACCGATGGCCGCTGGAACGTCGAGGTCTACCCGAACTCGACGCTGGGCGATCAGGCCGAGTATGTGCAGTCCGTCGGCGACGGGGTCATCGACCTCGCGATCGTGTCCGCGCCCCAACTCGAGAATCTGTCCAAGGACTTCGTCATCTTCAGCGTTCCCACGGTCTTCGAGTCGATCGAGCACCAGATGCAGGTTCTCGCTGACGAGGAGATCGTCGGCGACCTGTACACGTCGCTGGAGGAATCTAACAACCTCACCGTCGTCGGCGGCTTCACGCAGGGTGCGCGCAGCATCTACCTCAAGGATGGGCCAGCTGAGACGCCGGACGATCTGGCAGGCAAGAAGATCCGTGTCCAGGAGAGCCCCGTCTTCATCTCGATGATCAACGCTCTGGGCGCTTCGCCGACCCCGATGGCCTTCGCCGAGGTGTACACGGGCCTGCAGTCGGGCGTCATCGACGGTGCCGAGAACAACGAGGTCTCCTACTTCACCCAGAAGCATTTCGAGGTCGCGCCGTACTTCTCCTACACCCGTCACCTCATCGGTTCCGACTTCCTGATCAGCAACACCGACACGCTCAGTGAGATGTCTGAGTCCGACCGCGAGGTATTCGACGGGTGCTGGACCGAGGCATGGGAGCAGCACACCGACCTGTGGACGTCAGCCACCGAGGATGCGATTGCGGGAGCCGAAGCTGGCGGTGCCACCTTTGTCGAGGTAGACGAGGAAGCGTACGCCGACGCACTTGCCCCACTGCTCGACGAGTTCCTCACCACTGACTCGCAGAAGGCACTCTACGACGCCATCAAGGACAGCGCGGAGTAGGCTCCGGCCACCACCGACGAGGGCGCCCGTGGCGGTTCGCCACCGGCGCCCTCGAATGGTCGAGTGCAGATGCGGAATGAGAGCGCGACCTAGACAGGGGCGCTAGCGGAGGACAACGTGACTATCAACCCCCCAGAGCCAGGTGACAGCACGCCCGGCGACGAACCCCCCGCCCACGACGGTCCCACGGGGTCGACCGAGCCCCGCCGATGGGGTGGTCTGCTGAAGGTTCTCGGCGCCATCCGCCTCGTCGTCGATCGCGCATTGGCGGTCATCTGCATCGTCACGTTCGTCGCGCTTGTGGCGATTGTTTCATGGCAAGTCTTCACCCGCGAGGTCATCAACAACTCGGCTCCGTGGACGGAGGAAGCCGCCCGCTACATGTTCGTGGTGCTCTCCGTGTTCGCGGCGGCCTACGTGTTCTCAGACCGCGGTCATATCGCAGTCGAGATCCTGATCGAGAAGCTTTCGCCACGCCTGCAGAAGGTGATGGGAGTCATCATCGAGCTGATCGTGATCTTCTTCGCCCTGCTGATCTTCATCTACGGCGGGCTCCGCGTTGCCGAGAATGCCTGGGGTCAGGACATCGCCACGCTCCCCCTGAGCGTCGGTCAGGTCTTCCTGGTTCTCCCCATAGCCGGCGTACTGATCGCCTTCTACTCGATCGCGCATCTGATCGGCATCCTCGCGGGTGTGGAGAAGCCGCTGCCCAATTTCGACGAAAACGCTGAGGCGGTCTGACCATGGATACCACCACCATCATCGCCACCGTCGTTCTGCTCGGCGGCATCACACTAGGGATCGCGATGGGACTTCCCGTCGCCGTCGCGATGGGCCTTCCCTCAACGCTCGCCATCGTCATCTTCCTCGGGGAGTGGGACGGTGCCGCCCTCACTGCGGCGCAGCGCGTCTTCGCAGGCAGCAACTCTTTCGCTCTCCTTGCCATACCCTTCTTCGTCCTCGCCGGCGGGCTGATGAACACGGGCGGCATAGCATCGCGGCTGATAGACCTCGCGCTCGTGGTCGCCGGGCGGCTGCCCGCCTCGCTCGCTCAGACGACCGTCGTCGCAAACGCCATGTTCGGAGCCGTCTCCGGCGCCTCGGTCGCCTCGGCAGCCGCTGTGGGCACCGTCCTGGCACCGCGGATGCGCAAGAGCGGCTACGACCCGGCGTTCTCGGCGGCGGTCAATGCCGCCGCGTCGCCGGCAGGAATGCTGATACCACCCAGCAACACGTTCATCGTGTACTCGCTGGTGTCGAGCACGTCGATCGCCGCGCTCTTCATGGCGGGCGTCTTTCCCGGCCTCCTCTGGGCACTCGTCTGCGTCGTGGTGGTTGCCCTATACGCCCGCAAACGCCCGGAGCTCCGATCGACGGCGGCCCGTCCCACGCTGAGGCAGGCGCTCATCGTCTTCCTGAAGGCGCTTCCCGCGCTTCTCATGATCTTCGTCGTTGTCGGCGGGATCCTCGCCGGCATCTTCACCGCGACGGAATCCGCCGTGATCGCGGTGCTGTACTCGCTGGCGCTCGGCCTGATTCAACGCACGCTGCCGGTCAAAGCCCTGCCCGGGGTCATCCTCGAAGCTTCCAAGGTGACGGGCATCGTCATGCTCCTCATCGGGATGTCGGGGATCCTCGGCTATGTCCTCGCGTTCGCGCGGCTGCCACAGCTGATCACCTCAGGCCTCCTCGGCCTGACTGACAACGTCGTCATCATCCTCTTCATCATCATGGTGATCCTGCTGCTCGCCGGCACCGTGATGGACCCGACACCAGCGATTCTGATCTTCACGCCGATCTTCCTTCCCGTCGTCCTGGCACTCGACGTCAGTCCCATCCACTTCGGCGCGATGATGGTCTTCAATATGTGCCTCGGAAACATCTCCCCGCCCATCGGGAACAATCTCTTCGTAGCGGCCCGCGTCGCCAACGTGAGACTGGAAGCCGTGATAAAGCGGCTGTGGCCGTTCTTCTGGGCGCTGTGCGCGGGATTGTTCGTCGTCACGTTCGTACCGCAGCTGTCGCTGTGGCTGCCCACCGTCCTCGGCCTGATCGCCGCCCCATAGCCGCTGCTCTTTCGTGCGTTCTGCCCGCTGACTGCCGGTGATTCGGCAGCGCTGCTGCCCTCGCATTCGTCGCCGGGAGACCGTCAGGCAACTGGCGGCAACCACTTGCCACGTCTCCTGGACGCGGGCGAATGTTGATGAGTCCTGCACCTCCGACGCGCAGGCAACCGACAACCCGGGTCGAAGGAGATCTCGATGCAACGTCACAACAGACGGCGACTGTCGCGGGTGGCCATGGCCACCGCAGCGATCGCCGCGCTCACGCTCGCTGGCGGGGCCATCCCCGCTCAGGCGGGAACACCGGCCGCTCAGGCGGACAAGCAGCCCGTGCTCGAGGCGCGGGCCAAGGCCGTGATCACCGAGGGCAAGCTCAGCTTCAAGGACCTCAATGGCAGTGGCGCGCTTGACCCCTACGAGGACTGGCGTCTCTCGGCATCCGAGCGCGCCACCGACCTCGTCGGTCGAATGACCCTTGCCGAGAAGGCCGGGCTCATGCTGATCGACACCATGAATGCCACCTGCAACGCAGCGGGTGAGCGTGGCGCCGTGCCCGCGTCCGGCGCTGCGATGCTGCAGGGTCAGAACATGCGGCGCTTCATCTTCCGCTCAGTGGTCGCGAAGGAGTCGGCCGCGTCGTGCTCATCACCGACGGCCGCAGAGACCGCGAAGTTCACCAACTCAGTCCAGGAGCTCTCGGAACAGAGTCGTCTGGGCATCCCATCGCTGTTCAAGTCGAACGCACGCAACCACATCGACCCGGACGTCCGAGTGGGCATCAACGAGGCCTCTGGTGCGATGACCGCGTTCCCGAAGGAGGCCGGCCTCGCCGCCGCTGCTCTTGGTGAGGAGGCCATCAACCAAGCGGAGCAGAAGGGGCAGAAGAGGGGCCACGAGGACGTCCTCGGCGACATGTCGGTCATCGACGACTTCGCAGGCGTCATGGGTGACGAGTGGAAGTCCGTCGGGCTCCGCGGCATGTACGGCTATATGGCGGATCTGTCGACCGAGCCACGCTGGTATCGCACGCACGAAACGTTCACCGAGAACGCCGACCTCAACGCCGAGATCATGAGCAGCCTCGTAGGGAATCTCCAGGGTCCGGTGGACCGCGACGGGGTATCGCTCTCGCCCGAGTCGCAGGTCGCGCTCACAATGAAGCACTTCCCCGGGGGCGGTCCCCAGGAGCTGGGCCTTGACCCGCACTACTCGTTCGGGAAGACGCAGGTCTATCCGGGGGGTGCCTTCGGTGAGCACCTCAAGCCATTCCAGGCCGCGATCGATGCCGGCGTCTCGGCGATCATGCCGTACTACGGCGTGCCGATGGATGTCGAGTACAACGGCGTCCAGTTCGAGCAGCTCGGCATGGCGTTCTCGAAGGAGATCGTGAACGATCTGCTGCGCGACCAGCTCGGGTTCAAGGGCTACGTCAACTCCGACACGGGCGTCATCAACGATCGTGCATGGGGTCTCGAGACGGCCACCGTGCCACAACGCGTTGCTGCAGCAATCAACGGGGGAACCGACACGCTCTCGGGATTCAACAACGCGAGCGTCATCATCAACCTCGTGAACGACAACCTCGTCACGGAGGAGCGCGTGGCGCTCGCCGCTCAGCGCCTCCTGGAACCGCTGTTCCAGCTTGGCCTGTTCGAGGACCCGTACGTCGACACCGCTGTTGCAGGTGCAACCGTGGGCTCCGCCCAGAATGCCGAGGTCGCGCAGGACATTCAGCGCAAGTCGCTGGTTCTTCTCCAGAACAAGACGGGGTCGGACGGCTCGGCGACACTGCCGCTGAAGGAAGGCTCGAAGGTCTATCTGCTCGGTCAGTTCAACGCCGCCACGGTCGCGAGCTACGGCTACAACGTCGTGAATGGCAACGTCCCCGACGCCTCGGGCAAGCGGCCGAGCGCTGCGGGCAGCGATTACGTGGTGGTCAACGTCACAGCTCGCAACCCAAGGCAGACGTACGACAGCCGCGTCGCCGCACAGACCGCGCCGATCAACCCGATCGTGGCCGAGGGCTTCGTGGGCCTCGATGGAAAGAGCCGCTTCGGTGCGACCGACGCCTGCGTGGCCTACCCCCCGGCCGGCTGCACAGACAACGGGCTCAACTTCGGCGGTACCCTGCCGTGGGAGAGCAGCGTGCTGGACTTCACCGGCATGGCCGCATCGCAGTCGTGGCAGGTCACTCCGTCGCTGGATTCGATCAAGCAGGCGACCGCCGAGGTGGGCGACCCCAGCAAGGTCGTGCTCCACGTGTACTTCCGTCAGCCCTTCGTTCTGGATGAGGCCAGCGGGCTTCGTGACGCGGGCGCCATCGTGGCCGGCTTCGGCGTCGACGACAGTGCGCTGATGGACGTGCTCTCCGGGCGCTTCAACCCGCAGGGGAAGATGCCCTTCGCTCTCGCGGGAACGCGGGCAGCGATCGAGGAGCAGTTCACCGACCTTCCGGGGTATGACGAGACGACGGATGGCGCTCTCTTCAAGTTCGGGCATGGTCTCAGCTACGCCGACCTCGACGTGGCTGGGTCGGTATCGACGGAGTCGCAGGGTGGCAAGGTACGCCTCGCGATTGCGCTTCAGAATGACGAGTCCGTGCCGGTCGACGTCGACGTGACGACTCCCTACGGGACCAGGAAGGTTCCCAACCTCCAGCCAGGCAAGTCGCAGACGATCACGATCAACACTGGTCTCGGGTCCGTCCCCGCCGGTGAGGTATCCGTCGAAATCGCAGCGGTCGTGTCGGGCGCCGAGGTGTCTGAGACACAGGTTCTGACGTACGGGGCGTTCGCCGCCAACGGCGGCTGAATCAGCTGACACGCAAGGCGGGAGAGTGCCGGATGGCATTCTCCCGCCTTGCCTTCCTTTTGTGGGGTCCAGACCCTGGGGCGCTCTGGTCGGTGTCGGCAATCCGACGACGAGCTAGGATCGGGGACTGGTGGGAGAGACGCGGCGGACCAGGGGCCTTCAGCGCGGGCCTCGTAGCCAGGAGGTAGTCGCGCTGGTGCGCGACGCCGCCATCACCGAGCTGGCGCGCGTCGGCGTTCATGGCTTGACGATAGACGCCGTCGCGAAAAAGGCGGGAGTCAGCCGATCCACCATCTATCGGCGGTGGCCAACCAAGGCGGCACTGTTCCGCGCGCTTGTCGAGCCGGTGGTTCGTGGCTTCGACGAGGACCCGGATACCGGGTCCATCAGAGATGACCTTCTGGCGCTCCTGCTCCTGGTGCGCGAGCTCAGGGCACAGCCGGAGCGCGATGCCCTCAGCGCCCTTGCCCGCGCAGATGTGCTCCCCGAGGTGAACTTGGTGCGCGAGGACGTGCGCGGCCGCCTCCACGCTTCATTCATGCGTGCGTTCGATCGCGCACGCGAGCGCGGCGAGGTGGATCCCCAGTTCGACAGCGAGGCGGTCATTCACCTTGCCCTGTACGGCGTTCTGATGTGGGACCGCAATTTCGGTGCCGTTCCGTCCGAGGACGACTGCCGTCGAATTCTCCAAATCCTGCTGCCACCTCTTGCCATCTCCGCCGAACCCGCTGTCTGACGAGCGCGTGCCGGGCAGGGCAGGGCCGGACCGCGAGGCTGCGCCTGAGTTGCTGTGTCGAGGCACCATCTTGACAACAAGCGGCAATCGCTTGCCTTCGGGACGAAGCGGCGTCAACCTGATTTGGCAGGGAAATGGCGACACCACTGTTGCCTTCTTGTCCGCTTAGAGGTCGCCGCAACTAGGTCAACCTCCAGCATCCGCACGCTCGATGATCTGACTCAGTCGGTAGCTCTCTGCACTTCACCGTCGAAGGAGAACAGAAACATGTCCGCACACTCCCGATTCCGCAGACGCGGCGCCCTGATCCTGGCGGCGGCGCTGCCACTGGCACTGGTCACAACCGGCATGGCCGCCGCCGAGACGACAAGAGAATCCAGAGCGCTCGTCGCGGCTGCCGAGCTGCCATGGATGAACATCGCCCTCTCGCCGGAAGAGCGATCGGCGCTTCTCCTGGAGGCGTTGTCGCTTGATCAGAAGCTGCAGCAGCTCACCGGTGCATACCCGGAGATCCTTCCCGACCTGCCGGAGTGCTACGGCGGGCGGCACATCACCGGCATCGCAGAACTCGCGATCCCCACGCTCCGCATCACCAACGGGCCGGTGGGCGTCGGCCAGAACGACTGCGTGGATCCCGCACTCTTCGGGAACCCGAACGCACCGTCCGGCGTCCCCTATGTCCACAGTTCTTCAGCCAAGGCGACCGCGCTGCCGTCCGGCACGGCGGTCGCTGCGTCCTTCGACCCCGAGGTCGCCCACTCCTTCGGTGACGTCATCGCCACCGAGATGAACAATCTGGCGCTGCATGTCTTCGAGGCGCCGGGGGTGAACATCGCCCGCCTTCCGGTGCTCGGCCGCAACTTCGAGTACTTCGGTGAGGACCCCTATCTCACCGGCACGATGGCTACCGCGGAGATCCAGGCGGTTCAAGACCAAGGCATCATCGGCATGGTCAAGCACTATGCAGCGAACGAGCAGGAGACCAACCGCAAGACGATCCAGGAAACGATCGACGAGAGGACTCTTCACCAGACGTACCTGCTGCCGTTCGAGATGACGATCAAGGACGGTGACGCCGCATCGGTGATGTGTGCATACAACTACGTCAATGGAGTTTCCTCCTGCGAGAACGAGTACCTCCTCAATGACGTCCTGAGGGAGCAGTGGGGCTTCAAGGGCTACGTGCAGTCAGATTTCTTCGCGACGAAGAGCACAGTCGACACACTGCGCAACGGCCTGGATAACATGATGCCGGTGCCGCAGCAGTGGGCGCCGGAGCTCCTGAAGGCCGCGCTAGGAGCCGGAGCGATCGAGATCTCCCACATCGACACCGCACTTGACCGCCGCTATGTTCAGATGTTCAAGTACGGCATTTTCGACCGTCCTCTCGTCCAGACACCCATCGACTACGCAGCCGGCGGGGCTGCCGCTCGCGAGATCGGTGTACAGGGCGGCGTTCTACTTCAGAACAACGGCTCCCTGCCGATCGATTCCTCCGTTCAGGACATCGTGGTGATCGGAAAGGCTTCTCAGGTCTACGCCCAGCAGGCCGTCGCAGGCGGCGCAAAGGTCGGTCAGCCCGCCGGATCCGACGGTCGCGGCAGCTCCGTGGTGGTGCCGACGTACGAGGTCTCGCCGGTCGAGGGCATCGGGAACGTCCTCACCAACTTGGGCAACGCGACGGCGAAGGTGCGCCTCGTCCTCGTCGACGACGCGAACCAGAGCGCCACAATCGACGGCTACGAGAGCACTTTCGCCGCGGCTCTCGAGGAGGCGAAGAAGGCGGATGCCGTCATCGTCATGGCCGGCACGATCTCTACCGAAGGTGCTGACCGTGCCACCTTCACCGACGGGACGGGCAACACGCTCGTCGAAGCCGGAGACAACCTCGACTGGTACGTGGACAACTCGGCGGCCGTCGCCACCGTGGGTGCGCCCAACCCCTCGAAGAACAGCAACACCGTGGCCATGATCAAGGCGGTTATGGGCGCGGCGTCATCCATGGAGGAGAAGACCACGCTCGTTCTGAAGGACAACGCCGGGGTCGCAATGGATCCGGCACTCGTCGGCGAGAAGGGCCCCGGCATCCTCGAAGCCTGGTTCCCCGGCCAGGAGGACGGACACATCGTCGCCGACCTGCTCTTCGGCGTGGAGAACCCGTCGGGCAAATCCCCGTTCACCTACCCCTACGAAGGGCAGGGGTTCCTCGACCACGCCTCAGCGCTGCAGTTCCCCGGCGCCATCGTCAATGGCAAGCAGACGGTCGAATACACCGAGCAGCTGAACATCGGCTACCGGTGGTATGACTCCAACTCCAGCGGGGAGTGCACGCCAGCCGAGAACGGCGCAAACCCGTGCGTCGCCTTCCCATTCGGTCACGGCCTTTCGTACACCGACTTCGAGATCTCCAAACTGACCGTCAGCCCAACAGTGTCGGACGGCAGCAAGCCCATCAAGGTGAAGTTCTTCGTCGAGAACACAGGAGACGTGGAAGGTGCCGAGGTGCCGCAGGTTTATGTCGGCCTCCCCGACGCCGCGAACGAGCCGCCCAAGCGATTGGTCGGCTTCGACAAGATCGCACTCGAGCCGGGGGAGAAGACGCGAGTGGAGATCACGATCGATCCGTCCGCCTCGAACCACCCGCTGTCCGTCTGGGATGCCGCAGGTGACACGTGGTCAACACCGAACGGCGACTTCGAATTCTCCGTCGGCACCTCCTCCCACGCCGTGGTCTCCGAGATGGTCACGGTTCGCACGCCCTCCGGGCGCAGCCGCTGACCGACAAGCCGCAACCGTTTCAAGAGAGCCCCGGCAGCTGATCAGCGCCCGGTGGTGGCCATCTCAACGAAGTGGCCACCATCGGGCGCGGGTGCTTCGACCCACGCAATCGGAGGTTGCGCGGCCCTTGTTCTCTCCGAGTCACGATCGCTGACGGCGGGTGCGCGAGTCCCCACCGTCCGACGGAGTCGGCGACCCTCGCAGGGTGGTCCAGCTTGAGACACCAACGCCGCTTCGTGTGTGTTTGGCGCCACCAGCCGTCTAGGTGGTAACGGTCAGGACTCGTCGGGTGTTGCGATGAGTCGCATGAACGTCTCGAGCAACGGCAGCGTCTGACGAGTCCTGACC
>Ga0247818_10000759_pt1 | contig 20332 bp, 22 predicted proteins | sample 13C_Glucose_Day1_FD_192424 | JGI IMG/M metagenome (GOLD analysis project Ga0247818, IMG submission 192424) | Soil microbial communities from agricultural site in Penn Yan, New York, United States - 13C_Glucose_Day1 | ecosystem: Environmental > Terrestrial > Soil > Agricultural land | place... | reverse complement strand
GTTCGAGCGCCCACAGCGCCACGTCCGTACGCTCCGAGCGGGCCGACGCCCAGGCCCGGACGTTGTTCAGGATCCGCAGCACCGTCTCCAGCGGCCGTGCGGGCACCAGCATCGACGACTCCAGGGGCGCGCCGGTCGCCCCCGTCACCATCAGCTCCGCGTCCTCACCGCTCAGCGGGGCGCCACCGGCGAAGGGATCGGCCAGGACCCGCTCTGCCGGGTCGCCGAAACCGACCACGAAATGACCGGGGAGAGCCACTCCGTAGACGGGCGCCCCGGCCCTCCGCGCCACCTCGATCCAGACCACGGACAGCAGGATGGGCAGTCCTCTGCGACGTCGCAGCACCTGCTGGAGGACCGACGACTCCAGCCGCTGGTAGTCGGGGGACGAACCTCCGAAGCCGCAGCGTCCGCCCAGCAGTTCGGCGAGCGCGGACGCCCACGCGCGGGCTCCGCGGGCGCCGTAGGGCAGGAGGCCCGCCAGCCGGTCCAGCTCGATCTGCGCCGCGTCGACACCGTACGGATCGGCGTCCCCCGGCGACGGCGGTGAGGCCTCCGCGCCCAGCAGCAGACAGAGCAGTGCGAGGTCCGGCCGTTCGGCGCGCGCCTCCTCGGCGAACCGCTTGCGTCGTGCGTCCCTGCCGGCGTCCTCGGAGCTCATGTCTGACACGTGTCCCTGCTGCTGTCTCCGCTACGCGGACCGGAAGTGGTGGTAACGGTGATGGGTGGCGAAGCCCATGCGGTCGTACAGCGCACGGGCGCCTTCGTTGTCCGACTCCACCTGGAGCCACGCGGCCGAGGCGCCCTCGTCCAGCGCCGTGCGGGCCAGCGCCGTCATCACGGCGGTGGCGAGCCCCCGGCGCCGGTGCTCCGGACCCACCTCGACGGCCATGAAGCCCGCCCAGCGGCCGTCCACCACGCAGCGCCCGATCGCCGCCGGCACCCCCGCCGGGCCGTCGCCCGGTACGGAGGCGAACCACACGGAGGGGCCGCTGCCCAGCACCGTCCGCACATGGGGCCCCGGCGTCCCGGAGCGCTGGTACCGGGACAGCCACGCCTCGTCCGGCTGACGGGCCGTCCGCACCGCGGAGACGTCCGCGTCCAGGTCGCCGACCGGGGCCAGCGCCGCGATCCGCACCTCGGCCGACACCTCCCGCCGCCACCCGTGCTCCTCCAGACCCGCGCAGAGCCGCTCCTGCGTGCCCTCCGCGCCCGTCGCGGCCTGCACGTAGGCGGGCAGCCCCCGGTCCTCGTACCAGCGCCGGACACGCCCGAGCGCCTCACCCAGCGGAAGACCCGGATCGCCGAGCGGCAGCACGGAGTTGGCGCGCCGGGTGAATCCGCCGGCGGCGCGCAGCCGCCAGTCGCCCAGGAGTTCGCTCTCCACGGGCTGCCAGGCGCGCGCGGTGACCAGGGCGAGTTCACCGAAGGAGGCGGCGGGACCGCGGCGGCGTGCCGGGGCCGCGGGCACCACCTTGCCCGCCACCAGCGAGGATTCCGCGATCCGGACGCTCCCGCCGCTCTTCGTCGTGACCGAGAGCACACCACCGTCCCACGATGTGAGAACCCCGACCGTGTCGGTGAACTTCGCGTCCTCGCCCGGGACGCCGACGACCCGCCGTACGGACACCCGTTTTCCCACGTCAGCGGGCGTTATGCGAACTTCGAGCCGTCCGCCCATGGTGAATTCCACAGCTCTCTCTGCCCCTCCTGTTCGGATCGTGCCCCGGAACGGAGATACTAGGGGCGGGCATCGACGACGCCGCGCTCCCGCGCGAGAGCCAACGCCCTACCGAGGAGGAACGACAGCGTGACCTACGTCATCGCGCAGCCTTGTGTCGACGTGAAGGACAAGGCCTGCATCGAAGAGTGCCCCGTCGACTGCATCTACGAGGGCTCCCGGTCCTTGTACATCCATCCGGACGAGTGCGTCGACTGCGGAGCCTGTGAGCCGGTCTGCCCGGTCGAGGCCATCTTCTACGAGGACGACACCCCGGAGGAGTGGAAGGACTACTACAAGGCGAACGTCGAGTTCTTCGACGACCTCGGCTCCCCGGGTGGCGCCTCCAAGCTGGGTCTCATCGAGCGCGACCACGCGTTCATCGCCGCGCTGCCGCCGCAGAACCAGTAACCGGCACAGCGAGCGCCGCCCGGTCCCGTACGGCTCGTCACCGTGCGGGACCGAGGTGTTTTCCGGCTGCCACGCCCCCGTACGAGAAAGCAGAGTTCCGTGTCCGAAGCAGTCCCCGTCTCCTCCCGCCTCCCGGTCTTCCCCTGGGACAAGCTCGCGCCCTACAAGGCGACGGCCGCGGCCCATCCGGACGGCATCGTGGACCTGTCGGTCGGCACGCCCGTCGACCCGGTGCCCGAGCTGATCCAGCAGGCGCTGATCGCCGCGTCGGACAGCCCCGGCTATCCGACGGTGTGGGGGACCGAGGAACTGCGTGACGCCCTGACCGGCTGGGTGGAGCGCAGGCTCGGCGCGGTCGGCGTGGCCCACGGGAACGTGCTGCCCGTGGTCGGCTCGAAGGAACTCGTCGCCTGGCTGCCGACGCAGCTGGGGCTCGGCGCCGGTGACAAGGTCGCCTACCCGCGGCTCGCCTACCCGACCTACGAGGTCGGGGCGCGGCTCTGCGGCGCCGAGCCCGTCGTCTACGACGACCCGACGGAGCTGGACCCCGAGGGACTGAAGCTGCTCTGGCTCAACTCCCCGTCCAACCCGACGGGCCGTGTCCTGCCGAAGGACGAGCTGACCCGGATCGTGGCCTGGGCGCGTGAGCACGGGGTGCTGGTCTTCAGCGACGAGTGCTACCTGGAGCTCGGCTGGGAGGCGGAGCCGGTCTCCGTGCTCCACACGGACGTCTGCGGCGGCACGTACGAGGGCATCGTCGCCGTCCACTCGCTCTCCAAGCGCTCCAACCTCGCCGGGTACCGCGCGGCCTTCGTGGCGGGCGACGCGGCCGTCCTGGGGGAGCTGCTCCAGATCCGCAAGCACGGCGGGATGATGACGCCGGCCCCGGTCCAGGCGGCGACGGTCGCGGCGCTGGGCGACGACGAGCACGTAGCGGAGCAGCGGGCGCGCTACGCCCGGCGGCGCACGGTCCTGCGGGCGGCGCTGGAGGCCCACGGCTTCCGGATCGAGCACAGCGAGGCGAGTCTCTACCTCTGGGCCACCCGCGACGAGCCGTGCTGGGAGACCGTGGCGCACCTGGCGGAGCTCGGCGTCCTCGTCGCACCGGGCGACTTCTACGGGCCGGCCGGGGACCGCTTCGTACGGGTGGCGCTCACGGCCACGGACGAGCGCGTGGACGCGGCGGTCGCGCGGCTGTCCTGACGCAGGGCCCGCAGACGTGCCGAGGGGCCTCGGGAGTGCGCACTCCCGAGGCCCCTCGGCACGTTCGCCGTGGCCCGGCGGGTCAGCCGATCGGCAGGCCCTTGGTGGGCAGCCCCTTGGTCGGCAGGCTCTTGGTCGGGAGGGTGTCCTCCGTCAGCTCGCCGTCCGCCAGGGTGCCGGCCTTCTCCAGGGTCTTGCCGGCGGCGGGAAGGGTCGTGCCGACCACCTTGCCGCCGGTCTCGTTCGCCGCGTGCGAGCCCTGCTTGGCGGTGGAGTCGAGCGTGCTGCTCAGGCCCGCGCCGTCGAGCGAGGTCAGGCCGCCGAGCGCGGGGGTCTGCGGGAGCCCCGCGGCGCCCGCCGCACCGGCCGCGCCGACCACGGGGGCCGCACCTGCGGCGATCAGCAGCGCGGCGCGGGCGATCCGACGGGTCAGGGGGAGGGACATGATGCTCCTTCGGCGGGACGTCAACGGGTCTCGGCGGATGTGGAATCCGCCTGTCCGGTGATCGGACGCACTGAACAACAGCTCCAGGGGCGGGGAAGGTTGCGGGGGACCCGGGCAAAGACTGGGTAATGCGTCCGATAATCCGCAATGCGACGACCCGGTGGCGGGGGGCGTTCCCCACACGCCTGATGAACCGTCACTTCCCGTCGTACGCAGGGTCGTGAGCCCCTGGGGAGGGTGCGTGGAAGCGCGGGTGCGGGCGTGGCTCGGCCTGTCGTCCGTGCGGCCCGCACGGCCCGTACGGATGACAGGCCGTACTACTGAGCGAGCCGCATCCGGACGCTGGTGGAGCTCGGTTCCTCGCGTTCCGTCCGCCACCCGGTGTCGGCGGTCCACACCCGCCCCCCGTAGGAGACCTCGTCGATCCGCAGGGTCCCGGCCCGCGCGACCGCCCAGTGGGCGAGCTCCCAGCCCCGGCTCGAGGCGCGGTCGTCCCCGGCGGGTACCGGAACCGACACGGTGCCGGCCGCGGCGGCGCCCGCCGACCCGGTGGACGGCAGGACGTCCTTGCCGAACGCGCGCACCAGATCGGACCGCACCGCGGCCGCGTCACCGGGACCCTCGGCGGCCGCGGACGCCTGCGAGCAGGTCAGCGAGGCGGGGGAGCGCCCGGTCAGCGCCGCGGCCAGCAGGGCGGAATCCGGCTCGTGCTTGGCGTACGCCTGCGGGAACCCGCTCTTCTGCACCTTCTGGGCCGCGACGGTCAGCGGCAGCCGCGAGTAGCCCGGGACCTCGACGAGGTGCTCGTAGAACTCCCCGGCCGAGTAGACCGGGTCCATGATCTGCTCGGGCGTTCCCCAGCCCTGCGAGGGCCGCTGCTGGAAGAGACCGAGCGAGTCCCGGTCGCCGTGGTCGATGTTGCGCAGGGAGGACTCCTGCATGGCGGTCGCCAGCGCGATGGTCACGGCCCGTTCCGGGAGTCCGCGGGTGGTGCCCACGGCGGAGACGGTGGCGGCGTTGGCGGCCTGCTCGGGGCTCAGCTCGTACGTCCGCCCCTCACCCCCGCCGACCGGCCCGACGACGCACCGGGGCGCACCCTTGTGGCCGGAGAGGTACTGCAGGGCCAGATAGCCCGCCAGTGCCACGAGCACGGCGAAGGCGGCCGCGGCACGGAACAGGCGGCTGCGGCGGGGAGAAGAACTCGTCCGGGGCACGAGGCCAACCGTACTGGAGGGTACGAGCGGGCCGGTCCCCGAAGTCCCTTAGGGTCGTGGCCATGGATGGACACACGCTTGACCTCTCCCTGGACGGTCCCGAGCTCACCGCCCGGCTGGTCGACTTCCCGTCGGTCAGCGGGCAGGAGAAGGACCTCGCCGACGCCGTCGAGGCGGCCCTGCGCACGCTGCCGCACCTGACCGTCGACCGCCACGGCAACAACGTCGTGGCGAGGACCCGGCTGGGCCGGTCCGAGCGTGTCGTCCTGGCCGGCCACATCGACACCGTGCCGATCGCGGACAACGTGCCCTCCCGCCTCGACGACGACGGCGTGCTGTGGGGGTGCGGCACCTCCGACATGAAGTCTGGCGTGGCCGTCCAGCTCCGGATCGCGGCGACCGTGCCGGAGCCCAACCGCGACCTGACCTTCGTCTTCTACGACAACGAGGAGGTCGCCGCCCAGCACAACGGCCTCGGACACGTGGCCGAAGCGCACCCCGACTGGCTCGAAGCGGACTTCGCCGTCCTGCTGGAGCCCTCCGACGCGCAGGTCGAGGGCGGCTGCCAGGGCACCGTGCGGGTGCACCTGCGGCTGGAGGGCGAGCGGGCCCACTCCGCGCGCAGCTGGATGGGTTCCAACGCGATCCACGCCGCCGCCCCGGTGCTGGCCAGGCTCGCCGCGTACGAGCCGCGCCGCCCGGTCATCGACGGTCTGGAGTACCGCGAGGGGCTCAACGCCGTGGGCATCGAGGGCGGTGTCGCCACCAACGTCATCCCGGACTCCTGCACCGTGGTGGTCAACTACCGGTACGCCCCCGATCGGAGCCCCGAGGAGGCCGAGGCGCACGTCAGGGAGGTCTTCGCGGACTGCGGCGTCGTCGGGTTCACCGTCGACGACCACTCCGGCGCCGCCATGCCCGGGCTCTCGCATCCCGCGGCCAAGGCGTTCATGGAGGCGGTCGGCGGCACGGCCCAGCCCAAGTTCGGCTGGACCGACGTCTCCCGGTTCGGCGCTCTCGGCGTTCCCGCGGTGAACTACGGCCCCGGGGACGCGCTGTTCGCGCACAAGCGGGACGAGCACGTGGCGGTCGACCGGATCACGCACTGCGAGGAGCGTCTGCGCTCCTGGCTCACCAGCTGACCCACGGCATTCCCCCGCCCGTAACCTCCGCCGATCTAGGCTGAACCGACACACGCACATCGCAGGTCGGCGGAGGGAGCAGGTCATGGGCAACCCGGAGGACGCACGGATCCCCGAGGGCGCGCAGATTCCCGAGGGCGCGGTGAAGCCCGAGGAGCAGCGACTGGGTCCGGTACTGCGGCGCAGGGACCAGGTCCAGCCGGGCACGACCGATCAGCGGCTGCTGGACTCCGAGGGCGACTCGGAGTGGGTCCACACCGACCCCTGGCGCGTCATGCGGATCCAGTCGGAGTTCGTGGAGGGATTCGGCGCGCTGGCGGAACTGCCCAGCGCGATCAGCGTCTTCGGCTCGGCCCGCACACCGGCGGGCGGACCGGACTACGAGGCGGGCGTACAGATCGGCAAGGCGCTGGTCGAGGCGGGTTTCGCCGTCATCACGGGCGGCGGTCCCGGAGCGATGGAGGCGGCGAACAAGGGGGCCCGGGAGGCCAAGGGCGTCTCCGTCGGGCTCGGCATCGAGCTCCCCTTCGAGTCCGGACTGAATCCACATGTCGACATCGGCGTCAACTTCCGCTACTTCTTCGTCCGCAAGACGATGTTCGTGAAGTACGCCCAGGGGTTCGTCGTCCTGCCCGGCGGTCTGGGCACGCTGGACGAGCTCTTCGAAGCGCTCACCCTGGTCCAGACGGGCAAGGTGACGCGCTTCCCGATCGTCCTCTTCGGTACGGCGTACTGGGGCGGCCTGGTCGACTGGCTGCGGGACACGGTGGTGGCGGGGGGCAAGGCGTCCGAGCACGACCTGATGCTGTTCCACGTCACGGACGACGTGGACGAGGCGGTCCGGCTGGTGACGAAGGAGGTCGGCCGCTAGCCGCACCGGCCGGCGGCGGGGCCGGAGCGGCCACGCTCCCTACGCCAGGCCCCGCCGCGCGACGGCCGGCGGCCGGTGGCCCGCGATGGACGCGACCATGTCCAGGACCTGACGGGTCTCGGCCACCTCGTGCACCCGGTAGACCTGCGCCCCCAGCCACGCGGAGACGGCCGTCGTGGCCAGCGTGCCGATCACGCGCTCCTTGACCGGCCTGTCGAGCGTCTCCCCGACGAAGTCCTTGTTGGAGAGGGAGACCAGCACCGGCCAGCCGGTGGCCGTCATCTCGTCCAGCCGGCGGGTCGCCTCCAGCGAGTGGCGGGTGTTCTTGCCGAAGTCGTGGCCCGGATCGATCATGATCCCGTCCGGCCGCACCCCGAGCTCCACGGCCCGCTCCGCGAGCCCCAGGGTGACCCGCAGGATGTCGGCCACCACGTCGTCGTACGCGATCCGGTGCGGCCGGGTGCGGGGCTCCGCGCCGCCCGCGTGCGTGCACACGAGCCCGGCGCCGTACCGCGCCGCCACCTCCGCGAGCTTCGGGTCGACGCCGCCCCACGCGTCGTTCAGCACGTCGGCACCCGCCTCGCAGACGGCCGCACCGACGTCGTGCCGCCAGGTGTCCACACTGATCACGACGTCCGGGTGGCGGCGCCGTACCTCGGCGACGAAGCCCACCGTGCGACGGGCCTCCTCCTGCGCGGTCACCTCCTCGCCCGGGCCGGCCTTCACCCCGCCGATGTCGATGATCGCGGCACCTTCCGCGACGGCCTGCTCGACCCTGGAGAGCGCGGGCTCGTCACGGAACGTCGCCCCCTGGTCGTAGAAGGAATCGGGAGTCCGGTTCACGATCGCCATGATCACCGGCTCGTGCGGCCCGAACTCCCGCCGCCCCAGCCTGAGCGTCCCGCTTCGCATTCCTGGTTCCTCCCTGTAGCCCGCCTGCGACCCTAACCGTCGGTGGCGCATGGCACGATCTGACCTGGACAGGTATTCCGCTTCCGGGGAGATGCACGTGTTCTGGTTCTTGCTGCTCACGATGGCCGTGGTCGTGGCCGCGGTCACCCTGGCGGTGGTCGGCGGAGGCGGAAGCCCGGTGCTGCAGGACGTCGAGCCCGAGCGGCTCACCGACCCGCTGCCCGCGAACCGCCCCGTCGGCCGCGCCGACGTCGAGGCCATGCGGCTGCCCATGGCCGTGCGCGGCTACCGCATGACGGACGTGGACGAGGCCCTCGGCCGGCTCGGTGCCGAGCTCGCCGAGCGGGACGCCCACATCGCCGAGCTGGAGTCGGCGCTCGCCGGAGCCCAGGCCACCGCGGTGAACGGCGGCCCCGACCTGTTCAAGCGGCCGGACGAGCCGCGCCGCGGCGAGGACGGCCGGCCGGGCGAGGAGGACGAGCGGTGAGCGGCGCCGTAGCAGCGGCCGACGGCCGCCCGCGCTGCCCGTGGGGGCTGTCCACGGAGGACTACCTCGCCTATCACGACACCGAGTGGGGACGCCCGGTGCACGGCGACGACGCCCTCTTCGAGCGGCTCTGCCTGGAGGCCTTCCAGTCGGGGCTGTCGTGGCTGACGATCCTGCGCCGTCGCGAAGGGTTCCGCAGCGCCTTCGCCGGTTTCAGGATCCCCGCCGTGGCGGAGTTCACCGACGCCGACAAGGAGCGGCTCCTCGCCGACGCCGGGATCATCCGCAACCGCGCGAAGATCGACGCCACGCTCGCCAACGCCAAGGTCCTGGCCGGCTGGGACAAGGGCGAACTGGACGCCCTGATCTGGTCCCACGCCCCCGACCCGGCGACCCGGCCGGCCCCGCGCACCCTCGGTGACGTCCCGGCGGTCACCCCGGAATCGACCGCGCTGGCCAAGGACCTCAAGAAGCGGTCCATCCGCTTCGTCGGCCCCACGACCGCGTACGCCCTGATGCAGGCGTGCGGCCTGGTCGACGACCATCTGGCCGACTGCGTCGCCCGGGGCGGCGGCCGGTAGTACGGGTCAGGCGCCGAGGTACTTCGCCGGCTGCTTGGAGAGGAACGCCTCGACCGCGATCGTGTGGTCCCGGGAGGCCCCCGCCTTCGTCTGGAGCTCGTCCTCCTTCTCCAGCGTCTCGGTGAGCGTGTGGCCGGCGCCGTACGCCATGGACGCCTTCAGGGCCGCGTACGCCACCGTCGGTCCCTCGGCCAGGGCCCGGGCCACGGCCCGAGCCTCCTTCGCCAGGTCGGCCGAGGGCACCACCTTGTTCGCGATGCCCAGCTCGTGGGCCTCCCGGGCGGTGATCGAGCGCGGGAAGAACAGCAGGTCGGCCGCGCGGCTCGCGCCGATGAGCCGCGGCAGGGTCCAGGAGACGCCCGAGTCGGCGGTCAGCGCGACGCCCGCGAAGGACGTGTTGAAGGAGGCGGAGTCGGCGACCACGCGGTAGTCGGCCGCCAGCGCGAAGCCGAAGCCCGCCCCCGCGGCGACCCCGTTGACCCCCGCGACGACGGGCTTCTCCATCTCGGTGATGGCGCGGACGATCGGGTTGTAGTGCTCCCGCACCGTGCTCAGCGCGTTGCCGCCGTCCGACTCGCGGGCCTCGGAGAGCTTGGCGACGTGCTCCTTGAGGTCCTGGCCCACGCAGAAGGCGCGCCCGGTGGCCGTGAGCAGAACCGCCCGTACGGCGGGATCGTCGGCGGCCGCCCGGAGGGCGTCGCGCAGCGCGACCTTCGCGGCGGTGTTCATGGCGTTCATCGCGTCGGGGCGATTGATCGTGATCGTCGCGAGTCCGTCGCTCACGTCCGTGAGCACCGGGTCAGCCGTGGTGTCGGCCAGGTCGGCCATTGCGGGATCTCCTTACGGGGCCGGCGTCGTTGCCTGTCCAGGCAAGCATGGCGGACTTCCGGCGGGCCGGACATGTGACCTGCGTCTAACGATTGGACCTCGGCTGAGGGGCGAAGGTGGCGCAGTATCGCAGCCGGATCGCCGAATTGGGTGGTTTTGGGAAAGCGCGTTGCGTAAGCGATGCCGACCGATGTTGGTCATCGGGGTCTTCGATGCGGGATAATGCGGAGGAAGCATTGTGTTCGACGCCGGTGAGGCAGCGCCTGTCATGGAGCCGCCGGTTGCGATGAGCTGGTTTCAGGAAGGGGAACGAGCATGGCGGCCATGAAGCCGCGGACGGGCGACGGCCCGCTCGAGGTGACAAAGGAGGGGCGGGGCATCGTCATGCGCGTTCCGCTCGAAGGCGGCGGTCGGCTTGTCGTCGAGCTGACTCCGGACGAGGCGGACGCACTCGGTGACGCGCTGAAGAAGGTCGTCGGCTGAGGCCGTAGCGCCACACCTCACTGCTGCCCCGGCACGGAATCCGTGCCGGGGCAGCAGTGCGTCGGGCCGGGCCCGTACGGACCGGTGCCGGTGGTCGGGCGGGGTCAGCCCCGTCGCACCGCGCAGAGGAGGCCGTCGCCCACCGGCAGCAGGGTCGCCATCAGTTCCTGGCTCTCGCGCACCGCCCGCAGCAGTTCGCGCAGGCGCAGCACCTCGGCCGGCTGCGCGGCCGAGTCGATCGTGCGGCCGTCCGCGAAGACGCCCTCGAAGCACACGAGGCCGCCGGGCCGGAGCAGACGCAACGATTCGGCGAGGTAGTCCAGGCTCTCCAGCCGGTCACCGTCGCAGAAGACGAGGTCGTACCCGCCGTCCGCCAGACGCGGCAGGACGTCGAGGGCACGCCCGGGGATGAAGCGGGCCCGGTTCGTGGCGAACCCGGCGGCACGGAAGGCCTCACGGGCGAACTGCTGGCGCTCGGGTTCCTGGTCGACCGTGGTCAGTACGCCGTCCGGCCGCATGCCCTGGAGCAGATAGATGCCGGACACGCCCGTCCCGGTGCCGATCTCGGCCACCGCTTTGGCGTCCGCGGTGGCAGCGAGCAGGCGCAGTGCCGCGCCGGTGCCTGACGACACCGGGAGGAGCCCCGTCTCGTGGGCCCGGTCCCGGGCCCAGAGCAGAGCTTCCTCCTCGGCGACAAAGGCGTCGGCGAATGCCCAGCTCGTCTGCCGGTTGGCGGTAATGACCCTCTCCTGACCCCGTAGTTGGCGCAACGGTGACTGTATCCGCTGCGCCCGGGAACCCGCAGATGGGACCGGACGTTGTGAAGGGGCGAGGGGGAACACGTGGACCGGGCCCCGGGGCCGGGTCCGGAATGTTCCTCTTGCACCCGGGGACACCGGGCGCCAGCAGGTAAAAGGCTTATCCGGAGCTAACGGGCGAGGTGGCTATGGTAGGGGCTCCACTGGACACCACCAGAGCCGATAGGGGAGGTGCGGCTGCGCCTGTGGATCGGAGAGGTGCGCTGCGGCGTCTTCTCAGGTCGGCTGGTGAGCCGAAATCCGTGACCGACATTGCTGACCGTTCTTCCAGCGCTTCCGCACCGACCGCGACCTTCGCCTCAGATGCGGATTCCCAGGCGTGGACCCCGCCCTCATGGGAAGAGATCGTCAGCACGCACAGCGCCCGCGTGTACCGCCTCGCCTACCGGCTGACGGGCAACCAGCACGACGCGGAGGACCTCACCCAGGAGGTCTTCGTCCGCGTCTTCCGGTCGCTGTCGACCTACACGCCGGGCACCTTCGAGGGCTGGCTGCACAGGATCACCACGAATCTCTTCCTGGACATGGTCCGCCGCAAGCAGCGGATCCGTTTCGACTCCCTCGGCGACGACGCCGCCGAGCGACTGCCGAGCCGCGAGCCGTCCCCCCAGCAGGTCTTCAACGACACGCACTTCGACGCGGACGTGCAGCAGGCGCTGGACACCCTCGCGCCCGAGTTCCGTGCCGCGGTGGTGCTCTGTGACATCGAGGGCCTGTCGTACGAGGAGATCGCCGCCACGCTCGGCGTGAAGCTCGGGACCGTGCGCAGCCGTATCCACCGCGGCCGCTCGCACCTGCGCAAGGCGCTCAAGCACCGTTCGCCCGAGGCCCGCGCCGAGCAGCGTTCCCTGGCGGACGCGGTCCTCGCCGGGGAGGGCGGAGCGGCGTGAGTGGCACAGGTGCGACCCCGGCCGAACAGCATCTGGGGGACAGGCTCGCCGCGCTCGTCGACGGCGAGCTCAAACACGACGCCCGTGAGCGGGTCCTGGCCCATCTGGCGACCTGCGCCCGGTGCAAGGCCGAGGCCGACTCCCAGCGGCGGCTGAAGAGCGCCTTCGCGGCCTCCGCCGCCCCCTCGCCCTCGGAGGGTTTCCTCGCCCGTCTGCAGGGCCTGCCCGGCGGCGGTGGCGACGGCCCGGAGGGCGGGCGGCGCTTCGGGGACGGGGTCTTCCCCGTGCCGCAGTCCGGCGGGCCGGCCGACCAGGCGCGTTCACCGCTGGACGGCTTCGGATACCTCCCCACCGCCCACGGCTCGACCGCCGTCCTGCCCGGCGGTGCGTCCGGACCCGGCTTCCGCATCCACGACGTGGCCCGGGACGCCGACCGTTCGCCGTGGCGCGCGCGGCGCTTCGCGTTCGTCGCGGCCAGTGCCGTGTCCTTGGCGGCCATCGCCCTGGGAGGCTCGCTCCCGCTCGACTACGGCCCCGAGCCGCCTCTGAGCGCCGAGGGCGCGGGCAGCAACGCCACCCCGCTCGCGGCCGACGAGCGGACAGGTGGTGCCACCGCGGCGACCAGCCGCAGCGGTGGCGGAGCCCTCGCCTTCGGGGAGGACCGTGGCGCCCGGCCGAGCGCGGCCCCGTCCCCGGCCGTCCGGTCCGTGTCCACGCCCACACTGCTGAACAGCACGGTGTTCACCGGGGGCACGTTCGCCTTCCCGGTGCTCAATGTGACCGTGCCGCCTCTGATACGCCCGACGGACGCGGGCCCGCTGTACTCGGCGGCTGTCGGCGGGGGCGCGGACCCGAAGCCGTCCGCGACGACCTCCGTCCCGCCGCTCCGCGACCGTGCGGTGCCGCTCACCCCGCTCCGCTGACCGGTACCCTGCGCGCCGATTGGCAAACCTGGTTGAATTCCGGGAGAGACGCCTCTGTGGGGTGTCCATGGGCCAGTTGCGGGGAGAGCATGGACGACGGGAAGCCCAGCGGGCCGAGGACGAAGTGGTGGAGCCGTCCCTCCACGGACCGGGACCGTCCGGCCGGGCCGGAGGAGGACGGGGCGGCCGCCACCGGCGTCGCGGACGCTTCGGGGACGGCGTCGGCCGGTCCCGGCGGGACCACCGGGCCCACGGCGGGGGAGCGGCTCCCGCACACGACACCGGACGGCGACTACACGCCCGCGCCGCCCGTCGCCGCACCGCCGCCCGCCGCCGACCTGGGCACCCCCGCGCCGGCGGAACCCGCGCCGCCCGCCGCCGAGCCGCACGTCCACCGCACGCAGCCGCTGCACGCGCCCGACGAGTACAGCACTCCGCCCTACGGCGGTCCGGGGCCGTGGGCGCCCGCGCCGCCCGTGCAGCGTCCGGTGGCGACCCCGGCCCACGGCACGCCCGTACCGCCGCCGTACGCCGGGACGGACGGGCACGGCACGGCCGCTCCGCCCGTCGCCGCCGCTCCCGCTCAGGGCGGCCAGGAACACCACACCGACCCCTGGCCCCCGCCGCACACCGTGCCGCAGCAGCACCCGGTTCCCCAGCCCCCCGGGCAGACCCCGCAGCAGACCTCCCAGTGGATGCGGTACGACCCCTGGGGCGCGCCCCGGCAGCCGTTGAGCCACCCCGGCCCCGGCCAGGGCGTCGACGACGTCCGGCCGCGCAAGGCCCGTCGGGGGACCGTCCTCGTCGGAGCGGCGCTGCTCGCCCTCCTCGCCGGCGGGATAGGCGGCGGAGTCGGTGCCTACGTCGAGCGCAACGGCGGCCTGACCACGGTGGAACTGCCGCAGTCCGGCCGGGACGCGGGCGGGCGTGCCCCCGACAGCGTCGCCGGTATCGCCGCCAGCGCGCTGCCCGGCGTGGTCACCCTGCACGTGAACGGCTCCGCCGAGTCGGGCACGGGCACCGGCTTCGTCCTCGACGACAGGGGCCACATCCTCACCAACAACCATGTGGTCGCCCCCGCGGGCTCGAACGGCGACATCACCGTCACCTTCAGCGGCGGGGAGAGCGCGGCCGCCGAGATCGTCGGCAAGGACAGCGGCTACGACCTGGCCGTCGTCAAGGTGACGGGCGTCTCGGGCCTCACGCCCCTTCCCCTCGGCAACTCCGACAACGTGCGGGTGGGCGACCCGGTGGTGGCGATCGGCGCACCCTTCGACCTGTCCAACACCGTCACCTCCGGCATCATCAGCGCCAAGGAGCGCCCCATCACCGCGGGTGGCGAGAAGGGCGACGGCACCGACGTCAGCTACGTCGACGCCCTGCAGACCGACGCCCCGATCAACCCGGGCAACTCCGGCGGCCCGCTGGTCGACGCCGAGGCCCGCGTCATCGGCATCAACAGCGCGATCCGCGCCGCCGACAGCGGATCCGGCCTCGACGGCGGCCAGTCCGGCTCGATCGGCCTGGGCTTCGCGATACCGATCAACCAGGGCAAGCGGGTCGCCGAGGAGCTGATCAGCACCGGCAAGGCCACCCACCCCGTGATCGGTGTCACGCTCGACATGGAGTTCACCGGCGACGGCGCGAAGGTCGGCGGCAAGGCGGCCGGCGGCGCGTCCGCGGTGACCGAGGGAGGCCCGGCCGACGACGCGGGCATCCGGTCGGGCGACATCATCACCGAGGTGGAGGGCCAGCGGGTGCACAGCGGTGAGGAACTGATCGTCAAGATCCGCGCCCACCGGCCCGGTGACCGGCTCGGTCTCGTCCTGACCCGCGGTGGCAAGGAGCTGTCCATGACGTTGACCCTGGGTTCGGCGAGCGGCACCTGACGGCCACCGGCAGGTACCGCGGGGACAGCTTCGCCGGGTACCGTGGAGCGGTCCGGGCCCCTGACCTGGCGGCGGAGACCACGCGGAGAACACGCAGAGAACACGAGGAGCAGCAAGGTGTTCAATGACATAGGCGCACTCGAGCTGCTGACGCTCGTGGTTCTCGCCGTGCTCGTATTCGGCCCGGAGAAGCTCCCGAAGGTCATCCAGGACGTCACGCGCACGATCCGCAAGATCCGTGAGTTCTCGGACAGCGCCAAGGAGGACATCCGCTCGGAGCTCGGACCGCAGTTCAAGGACTTCGAGTTCGAGGACCTCAACCCCAAGACGTTCGTCCGCAAGCAGCTCATGGACGGCAACGACGACCTGGGGCTCAAGGAGATCCGGGAGAGCTTCGACCTGCGCAAGGAGATGGCCGAGGTCACCGACGCGGTGAACGGCCGGGAGAGCGCCCCCGCCTCCGCTGTCGCCGGTGCCGCCGCCACGTCCGACCTGCTCAAGAAGTCCACGCCCGACCACCCCGACACGTCCACGCCGGACCTCCTCAAGAAGCCCGCGCAGCCCGCGAAGGACGACCGGCCGCCCTTCGACGCCGACGCGACCTGAGACCCGTCAATCCCGACTCGTCCGGACGGTATGGCTATTCTCCATCTGTCCGGTTGCGTGTTTGCCCATGCCCACGGGGGGAGGGCCGCTCCGGATCAGTGAAAGATCGAGGAGGCGGCCGGGCAGATGGAGACGACGAGTCGGGTAGGGGCGGACGGTGCGCCCAGCGCGGACACCGCAGAGGGGGTGCCGGCGACCCGGCGTACGGTCGACGGCTATCTCAAGGCGCCGTTCCCCTGGTACGGGCTGGACGAGGCCTTCACGGGCCCGCGCTGGCTGATGCACGTCACCGCCGCGGCGGACGACACGGTGCAGCACGGTTCCACCGGGCACGGTGAGGAGCCCGTCGTACGGGCCGACGCGGGGGCGGAGAAGGCGCGCTTCGCGGTGGTCGTGACCGTGGGCAGCAGTCCGGTGCGGGACAGCGACGACGGTACGGGGGTGCTGGACGCCACCACGGTGTCGTCGGCGGCCTGGCTGGCGGGCTCGGGCCTGCTGGACTGCACCTGGCCTCCGCAGATGGACCACACCCTGCGTGGCGAATGGCTGAACCAGCAGACGGAGACCGCGTTCGAACTGGCGGACGACCTGGGCCGGGAGCCCTGGTCGACGCTGTCGCTGCCGGTGGACGGCGTCCCGGTGGACTTCCACTACCGGGAGTCCGAGTTCGGCTGGGTGCTCGCGGGCTCGGCGCCCGACGGGGTGCACATCGGCGCGTACGGGCGCGGGATGAGCGCCTACGGTCTGGGCTTCGCGGTGATCGGCGACATCGCCTCGTACGACGAGAGCTGAGTGACACGCGTACGGGCGGTGGGCGGCTCTCCCAGGAGGCCGCCCACCGCCCGTACGACGCTCAGAACTTGTTGCGCGGGGTGAGACCCAGCGACATGCCGGACAGGCCGCGCTGACGGCCGCTCAGCTTCTCCGCGATGGAGCGCAGCGCGGAGCCCGCGGGGGAGTCCGGGTCGGACAGGACGACGGGCTTGCCCTCGTCGCCGCCCTCCCGCAGGCGCACGTCGATCGGGATGGAGCCCAGCACCGGGACCTCGGCGCCGACCGTCTTCGTCAGCCCGTCGGCGACCCGCTGTCCGCCGCCCGAGCCGAACACGTCGACCATCTCGTCGCAGTGCGGGCACGGCATGCCCGACATGTTCTCGACGACACCGACGATCTTCTGGTGGGTCTGCACCGCGATCGAGCCGGCCCGCTCCGCCACCTCGGCGGCGGCCTGCTGCGGGGTGGTGACGACCAGGATCTCGGCGTTCGGGACGAGCTGCGCCACGGAGATGGCGATGTCGCCGGTGCCCGGCGGAAGGTCCAGCAGCAGCACGTCCAGGTCGCCCCAGTAGACGTCGGCGAGGAACTGCTGCAGTGCGCGGTGGAGCATGGGGCCGCGCCACACCACCGGGGCGTTGCCCGGGGTGAACATGCCGATGGAGATCACCTTCACGCCGTGCGAGGACGGCGGCATGATCATGTTCTCGACCTGGGTGGGCTTGCCGTCCGCGCCGAGCATCCGGGGCACGCTGTGCCCGTAGATGTCCGCGTCGACCACACCGACCTTGAGCCCGTCGGCGGCCATCGCCGCCGCGAGGTTGACCGTGACCGAGGACTTGCCGACGCCGCCCTTGCCGGACGCCACCGCGTAGACCCGGGTCAGCGAGCCGGGCTTGGCGAACGGCACCTCGCGCTCCGCGGTGCCGCCGCGCAGCGACGCGGCGAGCTCCTTGCGCTGTTCGTCGCTCATCACGTCGAGCGTGACCTCGACCCGCGACACGCCCTCGACACGGGCCACCGCGTCGGTCACGTTCTTGGTGATCGTCTCGCGCATCGGGCAGCCGGAGACCGTGAGGTACACGGTGACAGCGACCACACCGTCAGGGTCGATCCCGACCGACTTCACCATGCCGAGCTCGGTGATCGGTCGGTGGATCTCCGGGTCGTTCACTGTCGCCAGCGCTTCGCGCACCGCGTCTTCCGTAGCCATACCCCGATAGTACGGGTGCGCGCAGCGCTTCCTGGAAGGGTGGTGGTGGGCGACGGGTTGGCGGTAGGGCGGCGCGCAGCGCTCCTCGGAAGGGTGGTGGCGGGCGACGGGTGGGCGGTACGGCGCGGGTACCTACGGGCGGGTAGCCCCTCCGCGGTCGCCTTCGTCACTCTCGGGCTGGGAGAAGAGCCGGCGTTCCTCCAGATCCTTCACCATCGCCTCCAGCTCCGAGCGGATCCAGTCGCGGGTGGCGACCTCACCGAGGCCCATCCGGAGCGCGGCGATCTCGCGGCTGAGGAACTCGGTGTCCGCGATCGAGCGCTCGTTCTGCTTGCGGTCCTGCTCGTGCGTCACCCGGTCGCGGTCGTCCTGCCTGTTCTGCGCGAGGAGGATCAGCGGGGCGGCGTAGGAGGCCTGGAGGGAGAGCATCAGGGTCAGGAAGATGAAGGGGTACTCGTCGAACCGCAGGTGCTCCGGAGCGAAGATGTTCCACACCACCCAGAGGATGATGATCAGCGTCATCCAGACGATGAACCGTCCGGTGCCCAGGAACCGGGCGATGCGCTCGGAGAACCGGCCGAACGCCTCGGGGTCGTACTCCGGCAGCAGCCGGCGCCTCGGCGCCTTGGGGAGGTCGAGCCGGGGCCTCGGCGGGCGAACGATGCCCGACGCGCCCGTCGCCACGGCCCTCGAACGGTCCTCAGCGGCCACCGGCGATCCCCTCCTCGCCCTGGAAGTCGGTCTCGCGCCAGTCCTCCGGCAGCAGGTGGTCGAGGACGTCGTCGACGGTCACCGCGCCCAGCAGTGACCCGCTCTCGTCCACCACGGGCACCGAGACCAGGTTGTAGGCGGCCAGATAGCTGGTCACCTCCGGCAGCGGGGTCTCCGGGGTGAGGGGCACGAGATCGCTGTCGACGATCGAGCTGACCAGGGTGAACGGCGGATCCCGCAGCAGCCGCTGGAAGTGCACGGTGCCCAGGTACTTGCCGGTGGGCGTCTCGTCCGGCGACCGGCAGACGTACACCTGCGCGGCCAGCGCGGGCGAGAGGTCCTGCTGCCGGACCCTGGCCAGCGCGTCCGCGACCGTGGCGTCCGGCCGCAGGATGATCGGCTCGGTCGTCATCAGCCCGCCCGCGGTCCGCTCCTCGTACGACAGCAGGCGCCGTACGTCGGCGGCGTCGTCCGGCCGCATCAGGGCCAGCAGCCGCTCCTTGTCGGCCTCCGGCAGCTCCGAGAGCAGGTCGGCCGCGTCGTCCGGGTCCATCGCCTCCAGGACGTCCGCGGCGCGGTCCTCCGCCAGCTTGCCGAGGATCTCCACCTGGTCGTCACCGGGGAGCTCCTCCAGGACGTCCGCGAGGCGGTCGTCGTCGAGGGCCGCGGCGACCTCGGCCCGGCGCTTGGGCGTCAGGTGGTGCAGGGCGTTGGCGACGTCGGTGGGGCGCAGCCGTTCGAAGGTCGCCACCAGGTTCTCGGCGCCCTGCCCGTGCTCCTCCAGCGAGAAGCCGCTGATCGCCGACCACTCCACGGTCAGGGTCTCGCCCTTGCGGCGCAGGGCTCCGCCGCGGCCCTTGCGCACGAAGAACTTGTCGATCTCCCAGTCGCGGCGGGCCGGGAGCTGCTGGATGGCGACGTCGAGGACGGTCACCTCCTCGTCCGTCTCCACGAGACGCACCCGCCGGTCAAGGAACTCGCCCAGGACGAGTCGCTCGGTCGGGCGCTGCTCGAACCGCCGCATGTTGACCACGCCGGTGGTGATGACCTGACCCGACTCGACCCCCGTCACCCGGGTCATCGGCACGAAGATGCGCCGCCTGCTGACGACCTCGACGACCATGCCGAGCAGCCGGGGCGGCTTCCCGCCGACCCGGAGCATCGCCACCAGGTCGCGTACCCGGCCCACCTGGTCGCCGTTGGGGTCGAACACCGGTACGCCGGCGAGGTGCGAGACGAAAACCCTGGGAGTGCCTGCGGCCATCCTGTGCGCTCCCTCCGTCCCTGACGTCCTCCTTCGCAGTGATCAGGCTAGCCCGTACCGGTCCGTGCCGCGCTGGCGGACCGTCCGTACGGAGCTCTGCCGAACGGCGTACGCGGCACGGGTACGCTGCGGTCTGCCAACCCCCGACACACAGACGAGAGGCAGTGCGCCCGTGACCTCTTCCGCCCCGGCCGTCCGGGCCCGTCGCCGGACCGCTTTCGCCGTGGTGCTCTGCGCGGGGCTGACCGTCGCGCTCACGGCCTGCGCCGGAGAGGACCCGGACAAGGGGACCAACGGCGTCGGCAAGCTGACGGCAGAACAGATCGACAAGAAGGCGCGGGCCGCCGCCGATGCCGCGGACGCGGTGCGGCTGACGGGCAAACTGGTCAGCAAGGGCGGGACGTACACCCTGAACATGCAGCTCAGCGGCGAGGGCGGCACCGGGTCGGTCACCTCGAAGCAGAACACCTTCGAGCTGCTGCGCATCGGCGACGAACTCTTCCTCAAGGCCGACGCGGGCTTCTGGAAGCACGAGCAGGGGGACGACGGCAGCGAGCAGGCGGCCGACAAGCTCGAAGGCAAGTACGTCAAGGTCCCCGAGGACGATCCGACCTACCAGCAGCTGCGCGGTTTCACCGAGAAGGACACGCTCCTCGACGGGATGCTCGCCCTGCACGGGAAGGTCAACAAGGGCGACCGGGGCACGGTCGGCGGAGTGCGTACCGTGCAGATCATGGGCGGAAAGGGTGAGGGTGGTGCGCTGGAGATCTCCCTCAAGGGCACGCCGTACCCGCTGCGTGTCGCCCGGGGCGGGGGAGGCGGGACCGTCACACTCGCGGACTGGGGCCATGCCTTCGAGCTGGAGGCACCGGCCGAGAACGAGACCGTCGACTACGGCGGCGAGCTACCCAGGTCCTCCGGCTGACGGCAGGCCGGCTTCCCATCTC
>Ga0247818_10000758_pt1 | contig 20334 bp, 15 predicted proteins | sample 13C_Glucose_Day1_FD_192424 | JGI IMG/M metagenome (GOLD analysis project Ga0247818, IMG submission 192424) | Soil microbial communities from agricultural site in Penn Yan, New York, United States - 13C_Glucose_Day1 | ecosystem: Environmental > Terrestrial > Soil > Agricultural land | place... | reverse complement strand
CCCGACAATGCTAAGGTTCGGCCCTAGCGTTTGTATTTTCCAAGGAAGCCTTTATGCCGGACGCAACGTCCCTCAGTGCTGGTTTTATGGTGGTTCACGGTAACCGCCTGGACGAGTTACGCAGCCTGGTGGTGAGCTGGATGCGGCGCTACCCGCTGGCTCCCCTGGAAAATGAAATCGCCCTGGTGCAGAGCAACGGCATTGCGCAATGGCTGAAGCTGGCTTTGGCTGAAGACGCTGAAGATGGCGACATGGGTGGCTGTGGAATTGCCGCTGCCATCGACGTGCAATTGCCTGGCAGTTTCATGTGGCAACTCTATCGAATGGTCCTGGGCCGCGACGAAATCCCGCCCAAGTCTCTGCTGGATAAAGCTCCGCTGACCTGGCGCCTGATGCGCCTGCTTCCGCAGTTGATCAATGAGCCGCACTTCGAACCGCTGCAGCGCTTTCTGACCAATGACACCGACCTGCGCAAACGCTATCAGCTAGCCGAGCGGCTGGCTGATTTGTTCGACCAGTATCAGGTGTACCGCGCCGATTGGCTTGAAGACTGGGCAGAAGGTCGGCACCAATTACGTAATGCCAGGGGAGAAGCCAAGCCACTGACGGCGGCCAATTGCTGGCAAGCGGAGTTGTGGCGTGCCCTGCTGGTGGATGTCGGTGAAGAGGGCATGGCGCAAAGCCGTGCCGGCGTCCATCAACGCTTTGTCGAATGTATCAACAGCCTTGATGTGGCGCCGCCCGGGTTGCCTTCACGGGTGATCGTATTCGGGATCTCCTCGCTGCCTGCCCAAGCCCTCGAAGCGTTGGCGGGACTGGCCCGATTCAGTCAGGTCTTGCTGTGTGTTCATAACCCGTGTCGTCACCATTGGGCAGATATCGTCGCCGATAAAGACCTGTTACGGCATCAATACAAGCGACAGGCTCGCAAGAGCGGCATGCCGGTTGTCCTCGATTCGCAAACGCTGCATCAGCATGCCCATCCGTTGTTGGCTGCTTGGGGCAAACAAGGGCGAGACTACATCAACCTGCTGGACAGCTACGACGACCCCAACAGTTATCGCTCGGCGTTTCGTGACGGTCGTATCGATCTGTTCAGCGACAGCCAGCCACTGAACATGCTCAATCAGTTGCAGGATGACATCCTGGAATTGCGTCCTCTGACCGAGACGCGTGAGCGCTGGCCGGCTGTTGATCTGCATGAAGATGAATCCATCCGTTTCCACATTGCTCATAGCGCACAGCGGGAAGTCGAGATACTTCACGATCAACTGCTCGCGCGTTTCGGCGCCGACCCGCAGTTACGTCCTCGCGATGTGATTGTCATGGTCCCGGATATCGACAGTTATGCACCGCACATTCGGGCCGTGTTCGGCCAGCTAGAGCGACATGATCCGCGTTTTATTCCGTTTACGCTTGCGGATCAAGGCCAGCGCGGTCGAGATCCATTACTGATTGCTGTCGAGCATTTGCTCAAGCTGCCTGACAGTCGTTTTCCGGTCAGCGAGATCCTCGATCTGCTCGATGTTCCTGCATTGCGCGCCCGTTTTGGAGTAGAAGAGCGCGACCTCCCGACCTTGCATCGCTGGATCGAAGGTGCCGGCATTCGTTGGGGCATGAATGCCGAGCAGCGTGCCGGTCTCGGGCTGCCGGAGGCGCTGGAGCAAAACAGTTGGCGTTTTGGCCTGCGGCGCATGTTGCTCGGATATGCCGTCGGCAGCGCCCATGCCTGTGAAGGTATCGAGCCGTACGACGAGATCGGCGGGCTGGATGCTGCACTCATCGGGCCGTTGGTTGCATTGCTCGATGCGTTGGAAATCGCACACCAGGAGCTCACCCAGCCCGCTTCGCCTGAGCAATGGAGTTTGCGACTGCAAGCGTTGGTATCGTTGTTCTTCCAGGCCAGTAACGAGCACGACGACTACTTGCTGACTCAGCTTGAAGAGCTGCGTGAAGCCTGGCTCGAGAATTGTGAGTCGGTCGGACTGCAAGACGAATTACCGCTGACCGTCGTCCGTGAAGCCTGGCTTGCGGGGCTCGATCAAGGGCGTTTGTCTCAGCGCTTTTTGGCCGGCGCCGTCAACTTCTGTACCTTGATGCCCATGCGTGCGATTCCGTTCAAACTGGTCTGCCTGCTGGGCATGAATGACGGCGACTATCCGCGAGCGCAACCGCCGCTGGACTTCGACCTGATGGGCAGTGACTACCGCCCCGGCGATCGTTCGCGACGCGAAGACGACCGTTACCTGTTGTTGGAGGCCTTGTTGTCGGCCCGCGATCAGCTTTACATCAGCTGGGTTGGCCGCAGCATTCGCGATAACAGCGAACGACCCGCATCGGTACTCATCGGCCAGTTACGTGATCACCTCGCAAGCGGTTGGCGATTGTCCCAAAGCGACGAAGATCTGCTTGAAGCGATGACTCAAGAACACCCTCTACAACCCTTCAGCGCTCGTTACTTTCATGAGGGTGATGACCTGTTCAGCTACGCCAGTGAGTGGCAGGTGCTGCATCAACTCACTGAGCAATCGACTCAAGTCGAGAGGCTTGATGCCCACGTGCAGGATGAACCGCTGGGGCTTGGGCAGCTACAGGATTTCCTGCGCAACCCAGTGCGACATTTTTTCAGTCAGCGGTTGAAGGTGTTCTTTGAATCCGCCGAAGTCCCTTTGGCGGATGAAGAGCCATTTGTGCTGGACGCTTTGCAGCGATACAGCCTCAGCGACCGTTTGCTCGAAGCGGCACTGGCCAATCTGGATCACAGTGATCAAGCGTTGGAAGTGCAAGCCAGACGCCTGCAAAACGGCGGGTTGCTGCCAATGGCAGGATTCGGTGAGTGCCTTCAGCGGGAGCTGATCGAACCACTACCGGATTTGCTGCAACGCTATCAACAATTGCTGACCTTGTGGCCAACGCGATTGACCAGCGCACTGCCTGTGAGCCTGGATTTGCATGACCTGCGTATCGACGGTTGGCTCAGTGGTCTGCATCAACGGGCGGATGGCGGGCTGTTGTCGATCACGACAATCCCTAACAGCATTGGGTCGATCAAGTCTCGAAAATGGCATCGCCTGACTCGGCCCTGGGTCAATCATCTGGTTGCTTGCGCTAGCGGTCTGTCGATGACCACGGCGCTGGTGGCCAGTGATGACAGTCTGGTGCTCGCGCCAATGGACGCGGAACCAGCACGGAAAATTCTGGGAGACCTGTTGCTGGCCTGGCAAACGGGCATGCGCCAGCCCCTTCCCGTTGCTGTGAAAACAGCGTTTGCCTGGCTCGGTCAGAGCGACCCGGTCAAAGCCGAGGCCGCAGCCCGAAAGGCCTATGAAGGTGACGGGTTGACCACTGACGGGGAGCGACGGGAAAGCGTGGCGCTTGCACGGCAATTCGCCGATTACGACGCGCTGGTTGCCGACGAAACATTTACCGATTGGTGTGACGCTCTGTATCGACCACTGCTTGAAGCGCCTTGGCGTTCTTTGTCCGCCGAGGAGGCGCGCTCATGAGTACCCAGACACCTCTTGCCCTGGCGTTTCCTCTGCGCGGCAGTCAGTTGATCGAGGCCAGCGCCGGAACCGGGAAAACGTTTACCATTTCTGCGCTCTACCTGCGCCTGGTTCTTGGCCATGGCGTGGAATCCAGCGGTTTCGGGCGTGAGCTGTTGCCGCCACAGATCCTCGTGGTGACCTTTACCGATGCCGCCACCAAAGAACTGCGTGAGCGCATTCGTACCCGCTTGGCTGAGGCTGCGCGGTTTTTCCGCGAGGAAACCGCGGCACCTGATGGCCTGATTGCCGAGTTGCGTGACCAGTACCCGCCCGAGCAGTGGTCCGGCTGTGCAAATCGCCTGGACATCGCAGCTCAGTGGATGGACGAAGCCGCTGTCTCGACGATTCACAGTTGGTGCCAGCGCATGTTGCGCGAGCACGCATTCGACAGTGGCAGTCTGTTTACCCAGACCCTGGAGACCGATCACAGCGACCTGTTGGGCGAAGTATTGCGCGACTACTGGCGATTGTTTTGTTACCCGATGCAGGGCGATGCATTGAACTGGGTCCGCAGCAATTGGGGTGGGCCAGTGGCGTTGTTACCCCGTGTGCGCGGATTGTTTGCCAGCGAGCGAGACAACGTTGAAGGCAAAGCCCCTGCTGAATTGATTACCGAGTGCTTGCAAGAGCGGCGGGCGGCGTTGGTCGAACTCAAGCTGCCCTGGCGTCAGTGGGCGGATGAGTTACTACTGATTTGTCACGAAGGTGTAGCCAGTAAAAGTGTCGATGGTCGCAAGATGCAGGCGCGGTATTTCGAGCCCTGGTTCGAAAAGATCAGAGCCTGGGCCGAAGACGAAAACCTTGAGCAACTGGACATCGGCACCGGGTTCACCCGCCTGACTCCCGATGGTATGGCCGAGGCCTGGAAAAAGGGTGACGCGCCCAATCATCCGGGGCTGGATGCCATGCCCGGACTGAAAGCCTGCCTCGACAGCTTGCCGACGCCTGATGCCGCCGTGTTGCAACACGCCGCCCATTGGGTCGGCGCGCGGTTCGAGGAGGAAAAACGTCGCCGTGCGGAAATGGGTTTTGACGACATGTTGCTGCGCCTCGATGCGGCATTGCAGTCCGAGGGTGGTGAGCGGCTGGCGACCTTGATCCGCGAGCAATTTCCGGTGGCGTTGATCGACGAATTCCAGGACACGGACCCGGTGCAGTACCGGATCTTCGAGAGTATCTATCGAATTGAAGACAACAATCCAGAAAGCGGGTTGTTCCTGATCGGCGATCCTAAGCAGGCGATTTACGCCTTTCGCGGTGCCGATATCTACACCTACCTTCGCGCGCGACAGGCCACCACCGGTCGCCTGCATACGCTGGGCACCAACTTCCGCTCCAGCCACGGCATGGTCCGTGCGGTGAACCATGTATTCGAATGTGCCGAGTCGCGCGAGTCGGGGCGGGGTGCTTTCCTGTTTCGTCAAAGCAACGGCGATAACCCGGTACCGTTCTTGCCCGTGGCATCGCAGGGGCGCAAGGAGGTCCTGCACATCAACGGGCAAGCAGTCCCGGCACTGAATGTTTGGCAGTTGTCTGCCGAACAGCCTTTGTCTGGTGCCGTGTACCGCCAACAACTGGCCGGCGCATGTGCCAGTGAAATCACCGCCCTGCTCAACGGCGGGCAACAAGGTCGCGCGGGCTTCGCACGCGAAGGCAGGGACTTTGTTGGCCTGATGCCGGCGGACATCGCCATTCTGGTGCGCGATGGCAAGGAAGCACAGGCCGTGCGCGCCGAGCTTTCTGCCCGGGGCGTGCGCAGCGTTTATCTATCGGACAAAGACTCGGTGTTCGCCGCGCAGGAAGCGCACGATGTGCTGACCTGGCTCAAAGCCTGCGCCGAGCCCGACGTCGAGCGACCGCTTCGCGCCGCGCTGGCCAGCATCACCCTCAATCTGTCATTGGCAGATCTTGAGCAGTTGAACCAGGACGAACTGGCCTGGGAATCCCGGGTCATGCAGTTCCGCGGTTATCGCGAATTGTGGCGCAAGCAAGGTGTGTTGCCGATGCTGCGGCGCCTGCTCCACGACTTCCAGCTCCCGCAAACGTTGATTGCCCGCAGCGACGGCGAACGGGTGCTGACCAATCTTTTGCACCTGTCCGAATTGCTGCAACAGGCCGCCGCTGAACTGGACGGTGAGCAGGCTTTGATCCGGCATTTGTCCGAGCATCTGGCGTTGTCCGGGCAGGCCGGCGAAGAGCAGATCCTGCGTCTGGAGAGTGACGAACAACTGGTCAAGGTCGTGACCATTCACAAGTCCAAGGGGCTTGAATATCCCTTGGTTTTTCTGCCGTTCATTTGCTCGGCAAAACCGGTGGATGGCAGCCGATTGCCGTTGCATTACCACGATGCCAACGGCAAGGCTCAGGTAACTTTGAGCCCCACGCCCGAGTTGATCGCCCTGGCCGATGAAGAGCGTCTGGCGGAAGATCTGCGTTTACTTTATGTCGCCCTGACCCGGGCGCAACATGCTTGCTGGCTGGGGGTGACGGATCTCAAGCGTGGCAATAACAACAGCTCGGTGCTGCACCTCTCGGCGCTGGGTTATCTGTTGGGCGGCGGTGCTGTATTGAGTGAGTCGGCAGGTTTGAGCATTTGGTTGCGAGATCTGCAACAGAACTGTCCGGCAATCAGCTGCGGCGAAGTGCCGGAGATCACCAGTGAGCATTACCACCCGCCGCTGAACACTGCGGCATTGCTGGCCCCTCTGATCCCGCAGCGCAAGGCCAGCGAAAACTGGTGGATTGCTTCCTATAGCGCCTTGCGCATTAGCGACACCTTGAGCATTGGCACAGACGAAGCGCCAGAGAGCCCGCAAGCGCAGAAACTGTTCGACGACGAACGCCTCGACCCACAGGCGCCCCGCGAGATGGCAGCTGGCGGTGCCGATATTCATCGGTTCCCACGTGGCCCGAATCCGGGCACCTTTCTTCATGGTCTGCTCGAATGGGCGGGTGATGAGGGTTTTTCGGCCTCGCCACAAGCCGTGGAGGATGCGATTGCCCGTCGTTGCAATCGCCGTGGTTGGGAAGGGTGGATCACCACGTTGAGTGACTGGCTGGTGCATCTGCTCAAATCGCCGCTGCCCGTGGGTGCTGGACAAGCCCCGGTGATTTTCGAGCAGTTGACCCAGTATCAGGTCGAAATGGAATTCTGGTTTGCCAGCCACAAGGTCGATGTACTCAAGCTCGATGCGCTGGTGCGTCAGTACACGCACAACGGCGTGGCCCGAGTGGCTGCAGAGCCGGTGTTGCTCAATGGCATGTTCAAGGGTTTCATCGACCTGACGTTCGAGCACGATGGCCGTTATTACGTCGCCGACTACAAATCCAACTGGCTCGGGGCTGACGACCTGGCCTATACCGAACAGGCCATGGAACAGTCGATTCTCGACAATCGTTACGACCTGCAATACGTGTTGTACCTGCTGGCCTTGCATCGTCAGCTCAAGGCCCGGCTGGCCGATTACGATTACGACCGCCATGTCGGCGGCGCGTTGTACCTTTTCCTGCGGGGCACGCGAGCGCCCGGTCAGGGTGTCTATTTCGCCCGCCCGCCCAGAGAGTTGATCGAGCGGCTGGACCGGATGTTCCAGGGTAAACCGGAGCCCCGGACAGAACCCGCCTGGGAACAGGGAGTATTGCTATGAGCCGCACCTTCGCCGATTTGCTGACCACGTCGTTGGCGGCGGACAGCCTCGCGGACCTTGCACCCTTGAATGATGCAGGCGACCTGTTGCTGTTGCTGACTCGCTGGGTCGAGCGTGGCTGGCTGCGGGCACTGGACAAGGCCTTCGTGGCGTTTCTGCATGAACTGGCACCGGAGGATGACCCGTTGGTGCTGCTGGCGGCTGCGTTGACCAGCCACCAGTTGGGACACGGGCATGTTTGCCTCGATTTGTTCGAGACATTGAAAGAGCCCGACTTCGCCTTGTCGCTGCCTCCGGAAGGTGATGTGCAAAATGGTGTGATGGTGCTGCCGTCGCAGTTGCTGGAAGCGCTGGATGGCGCCCATTGGTGCAAGGTGCTGGCTGCAAGCCGTCTGGTTGCGTTGGCGGCTGATGAACGAGAGGCCGTGCAATCGCGGCCATTGGTTTTATCGGGCAAGCGCCTGTATTTGCGCCGCTATTGGGCCTACGAGCGACGAATCGACAACTCATTGCGTGAGCGCTTGGCTACACACGAGGCCGCCCCGGATGACTTGCTTGAACGCCTCACGGGTTTGTTCGGGCCGGCCAGGTCGGGTGAGGTGATTGACTGGCAGAAACTCGCCTGTGCCCTCGCCACTCGCAGCGCTTTCAGCATCGTCACCGGTGGTCCGGGAACCGGCAAGACCACCACGGTCGTGCGCTTGCTGGCGTTGCTCCAGGCGCCTGCGGTCGAGGCGGGCAAGCCGTTGCGCATTCGTCTCGCCGCACCGACCGGCAAAGCCGCGGCACGACTGACGGAATCCATCAGTCAGCAAGTCCGAACGCTGAAGGTCACTGAAGCCATTCGCGAAAAAATTCCGTCCGATGTCACCACCGTTCACCGCCTGCTCGGCAGTCGCCCGGGGACGCGGCATTTCCGACATCACGCCGGTAATCGATTACCGCTGGATGTGTTGGTGGTGGATGAAGCCTCGATGATTGACCTGGAGATGATGGCCAATCTGCTGGACGCATTGCCGACCCATGCGCGTCTGGTGCTGCTGGGGGACAAGGACCAGTTGGCGTCGGTGGAAGCCGGTGCCGTGCTGGGCGACCTGTGTCGTGATGCCGAGGCTGGCTGGTACAGCCCGCAGACACGTCAATGGCTGGAAGCGGTCAGTGGTGAAAACCTGGAGGCCAGCGGCTTGCAGGAAGACACTCAAGGTACGCATCCACTCGCCCAGCAAGTGGTGATGCTGCGCCACTCGCGGCGGTTCGGCGAGGGCAGCGGCATTGGCCAGTTGGCGCGCTGGGTGAACCAGCAACAGCCTGAGGAAGCCCGCAAGCTGTTGGCTGTGCGAAGCCACGACGATGTTTTCAGCTTACCTCTCAAGAATGAACAGGACCGGGCGCTGGAGCGTTTGTTGCTCGAAGGCCATGGTGAGGGCGCGCTAGGCTACCGGCACTATCTGAGCCTGCTGCGCAATCAGCGGCCAGCGCTTGATAGCCCGTACGATGATCCGCGCTGGATGGAGTGGGCGCGTCAGGTGCTGCAAGCGTTCGATGCCTTTCAGTTGTTGTGCGCTGTCCGCAAGGGACCGTGGGGTGTGGAGGGGTTGAACCAGCGTGTCACCGATGCACTGCTGAAGGCGCGCTTGATTGATAGTGACCAGCAGTGGTACGAGGGCCGGCCAGTCTTGATGACCCGCAATGATTACGGCCTGGGCTTGATGAACGGCGACATTGGCATTGCCCTCAAACTTCCTGAGCGTGAGGCGACGCAAGCCGGTCGGCAGGTGCTTCGAGTGGCATTTCCGCGTAACGACGGGCAGGGCGGCGTGCGTTTTGTCTTGCCGAGCCGGCTCAATGACGTTGAAACCGTCTATGCCATGACCGTGCATAAATCCCAAGGCTCTGAATTTACCCATACCGCGTTGATTCTTCCTGACGCGCTGAACCCGGTGCTGACCAAGGAGCTGATCTACACCGGAATAACCCGGGCCAAAGACTGCTTCACGTTGATCGAGCCGCGTGCCGGTGTATTCGAGGAGGCGGTGAGGCGCAAGGTCAAGCGCTTGAGCGGGTTGATGCTGGAGCTGAAAGAGGGCAGCGATCCGGCGGACTGAAGAGGACGCGCGAGGTTACGTAAACTGTCCGAAGTGCCGTAGTTCGCGGCCTCGCGGGTGTACCAGCGCTATGCTATCGTTGCGGCATCATTTGGTAACGATCGAAGAGTATCCCTGCATGAAGGTGGCTGTCCGGGCGGCAGAGCGTATCGCTGACTGCAAACAAGCACTGCTCGCCGGACTTTTCTGTTTGCTGCCTGCAGTGGCTTTTGCTCAGCCGCAAACCCCCTCGAGCATGGCCGACCAGCGTGCCGAATCGGTGACTCAGGTGGTGCTCGGGATTCTCAGTTACGCCCGTTGGCCCGTTGAGCCTGCGCAACTTCGCCTCTGTATCGTTGGCCCCACTGAATACACGGACGACCTGGTCAAAGGCACGACCCAGGCGACAGGTCGGCCTGTGACGGTGCAGCGGTTGTTGGCCGACAACCCGTCCATTGCAGGCGAGTGCAATGCGGTGTACATCGGCAAACTGACCAATGAAGAGCGCAGCCGGCTGTTTGCCTCGCTCACAGGGCTACCGGTGTTGAGCATCAGCGAAAGCGATGATCAGTGCACCGTTGGCAGCCTTTTCTGTTTGCGAGTCACCGACGATCAAGTGTCTTTCGAGGTCAATCTCGACTCGGTTGCCCGCAGCGGTGTGCGCATTCATCCGAGCGTGCTGCAATTGTCCCGTCGCAAGCCGGCGGCACCATGAGCCTGTTCAAACGGGGTACTCGTCCGACCTTGCGCTCGGTCATCGGTCGCGGTCATTTGACCGTTGCGCTGGTGGGTGTGGCCATGGCCAGTGTGTCGCTGACGCTGCTGGGTGTTCTGGCCTTGCGGGTGTATGCCGATCACAACCTGCACCTGATCGCGCGCTCGATCAACTACACCGTGGAGGCCGCGGTGGTGTTCAACGACAAGTCCGCAGCCACCGAAGCATTGGCGCTTATTGCCTCTACCGAAGAGGTGGCCGACGCCCAGGTTCTGGACAGGCAGGGCCGGTTGCTGGCCCGTTGGCAGCGCCCGGAAACCGGTTTGATATCCGATCTTGAAATACAGTTGGCCAAAGCCTTTCTGGAAAAGCCGATCAACATGCCAATCGTTCATCAGGGCCGGGAGATCGGCAGCATTGTGCTCATCGGGCATGGCGCCAGTCTGATGCGCTTTTTGCTCAGTGGTCTGATGGGGATTGTCCTGTGCACCGCCATCAGTGCGTGGGTCGCACTTTATCTGGCGCGTCGACAACTTCGCGGCATTATCGGCCCGTTGCGCAGCTTGGCGTCTGTTGCCCACGCGGCTCGCAGTGAGCGGGCTTTCGATCGGCGCGTACCGCCCGCCACCATCGCCGAACTCGACAACCTCGGCAGCGACTTCAATGCCCTGCTCGATGAACTCGAATCCTGGCAGACCCACCTGCAAAACGAGAACGAGACCCTCGCCCACCAGGCCAGTCATGACAGTCTCACGGGCCTGCCGAACCGGGCGTTTTTCGAAGGTCGCCTGATGCGCGCATTACGCAACGCCAACAAGCTCAACGAGCGGGTGGCCGTCCTGTTTTTGGATAGCGACCGGTTCAAGGAAATCAACGACAACTTCGGCCATGCGGCCGGCGATGCGGTGTTGGTGGCGGTGGCCAAACGGGTGCGGGCGCAACTGCGCGAAGAGGACCTGGTGGCGCGTTTGGGCGGTGATGAATTCGCGGTATTGCTGACGCCACTTCACAAGACCGAAGACGCTGAGCGGATTGCCGACAAAATCATTGCCAGCATGGACGCGCCCATTGTGTTGCCAGGCGATCACCAGACGTTGACCTCTCTCAGTATCGGCATCGCCGTGTACCCCGATCATGGCGTTACCCCGGGCACGCTGCTCAACGCAGCGGACGAAGCAATGTACCAAGCCAAGCGCCTTGCCCGAGGCGCACAGCACACGGCAGGGTCGGAGCACCCTGTCGCCGACGTTTAACCCAGGAGCTTAATTCCGTGTTTTCTTTTATCCCTCGATTCCTGCGACTTTTCACCATCACGCTGCTCATGGCCGTATTGACCCTGACCGGTTGCCAGACAGCACCGCAAAAAGGTCTGACCCCGGCGCAAATTGCGGTCTTGAAGCAGCAAGGTTTCGAGTTGACCGATGAGGGGTGGGCTTTTGGTCTGTCGGGCAAAGTGCTGTTCGGCAGTGACGTCGACAGCTTGAATGCGCAGAGCACCCAGATTGTCGAGCGCATTGCCAAGTCGCTACTGGGCGTCGGGATCGAGCGCGTACGGGTCGATGGTCACACGGATGCATCGGGTAAAGAGGCCTACAACGAACAGCTTTCCCTGCGTCGCGCCAAAAGTGTCGGCAGCGTTCTGGCCGCCGCCGGCATGAAACAGGAAAACATCCAGTTACGCGGCCTTGGCAGCAGCCAGCCCGTGGCATCGAACAACACCGCCACCGGCCGCACCGAAAACCGCAGGGTATCGATTGTGGTCAGTGCCGATTAATGCGTTAGCAATTTTTTCCGACATGACTTCTGACACATGAGCCGACGTAAACTCGACGATCATTCGAACACGCTTGGGTTCTGAGTCGATTTTACGGTCTGGGCGTTTCAGGGTTAATGCGGAAGTCGAAGAGTTCTCAATGAAAAAAATAATAAATTATTGCCAGAACCACTATTGGAAGAAATGGCTTCGCCGGCATAAATGCAAGCTGGGCGGCGGAGTGACCTCGCTCGGCGGCAGAACCACATTGGTGCTTGAGGAAAACGTCTCACTCGGCAATCTGGTGATCAATGCCAAGCAATTGAGCATTGGCGCTCACACTTACATTCGAAGCGATTGCGTGCTTTCCGCAGTTTCATCCATTGGCCGGTTCTGCTCCATCGGGAACAACTGCTACATCGGCCAGGATAAGAACACCCACCCTTCGGATTGGGTGAGCTCGCACCCCTTTCAGTTCACAAATACCTCATTGTCATTCGAGCCGGAAATTGTCGACGTCACCATTGGCGATGACGTCTGGATCGGGCATGACGCCATGATCATGGAAGGGGTCAACGTGGGCACGGGAGCCATCATCGCCACGCGTGCGCTGGTCCTTCATGACGTGCCTCCCTACGCCATCGTCGCAGGCACTCCGGCGAAAGTAATCAAGTATCGACACCCGCCTGAACGTGTATCCGCGCTGTTGAACAGCCAGTGGTGGGAGTGCAATGTCGACTACCTGCTGACCTTGCGCCTGGACGATCCGGATGCCGCTTTGCCTGAACTGATGGACGCGCGCAGCAACCACCTGGCGAGTTACGAGCGTCTGGAAGTCAGCCGAAAAGGCTGTCGCGTACTGCCCGCCTGATATCGCCAGATCAGCTCAGTCGGCAAACCGCATTTCCCGCGTTTCACCCAGCAACAACGGGCCATTGAGCTCGGTCACTTCCCTGATGTAATCCCACAACAGGGTGATCCGCTTGAGCTTGCGCAGGTCTTCGCGGCAGTACATCCGGCAACGGTGGCAGCTCAGTCTTTGAGTTATAGCTGGTAAGCGTTTGAACTTTTTTTCAAATGACAACGAGCGACGTTGAGTCGAGCAGACCCGAGCGTGAAGGAGTGATGGCAATCTAATTGTGAATGAGTTAATCGCCATCAGTCGATTCCACATTGACATCATCGATGCAGGCATCGACACTCGAGCGATTAACCATCAATTCGATAGGGATATCTGCAATGAAAAAGCGCTCCTTTCTGGTTCCTCTGGCCACCCTGGCTGCAGCCGTTGCTACGGAACAGGCTGCCGCTCTAACTACTTATGAAGTTGTCGAGCTCAACTCGGAAGCCAAGAACACATTTCAAGCTGAAGCCCAAAGCGAGAACCTTTCGGTTCGTGGTGGCAACGATCTGTTCGCCTTTGTTCTCAAACGCGGGGACCAGGGGCAGATGATGGCTTATCACAGCTCCCATAGCTCCCACTCTTCGCACAGTTCCCACAGCTCCCACTATTCGGGTCGATAATGGATTTCTCTCATAAGCTCCTTTTTGATGAGCGGCTTTATGACGCGCAGGTTTTGCAGAAAGCTGCATATCGATCGATCAATGCCCTGACGGTTGATATCACACCCGATGGGGGGCAGTTTGTCTGCGCTTTGTCATCGAATATCGGCGTGGACGAGCAGTCCTTTCTATCTGCGGTCCAAGAGTTCAAGAAGGATGCGCTCGATTATCAGCTTCGCCACCGGCTGGCAGTTGAGACGCAACCGATCAAGAACCTGATACTGGGACTGGCCTTTTCAAAAACCGGACTGATTAGTGAGTAAATTCCAAAAGCTGGAGTTCTACGCGCAGCAACGTCCCTACGAGTTGCTACCCTTTAAGTTCGACCGTCTGAATGACGACGAGTACGTCATTACCAACATGGCAGGCGAATTTCATGTCATACCGGTGCCGATGCTTGAACCGATCATTAGCAAGACGCTTCCGCTCACATCAGAGCTGATCCCTACGCTTCGATCCAAGCAGTTCATTCGCTTCACCAATGAGCAAGCGCCACTTCAGCTTCTGGCTCTCAAAATTCGTACGCGATTGTCCAGGCTGGCCGAGTTCACCAATCTGCATATCTTTGTAGTGACTCTTCGGTGTGACCATAGCTGCCCGTATTGCCAGGTTTCAAGGCAGTCGGAGAGCAAAGGCGAATTCGACATGACCACAGAGATGGCAGACAAGTCGTTGGATTTCGTCTTTATGTCTCCCAATCCCGCCATCAAAATTGAATTTCAGGGTGGAGAGCCGCTGCTGAACTTCGAGATGGTGAGGTACGTTGTTCTTGAGGCCAAAAAACGTAACGTCAAGGAAGGACGTGACCTACAGTTCGTCATTGCGACCACGCTTTCGCTACTGACCGATGACGTGCTCGACTTCTGTAAGCAGCACAACATCGTTCTTTCATCTTCGCTCGACGGGCCAATGGATCTGCATAATGCAAATCGCCCACGCCCGGGCAGAGATAGTCATCAGCGTTTCGAGGAAGGCTTGAAGAAAGCCCGTGCAGCCCTCGGCTATGACCAAGTGTCAGCCCTGATGACAACCACAGATAAGAGCCTGCCACGAGCACGCGACATCATTGATGAATACTTGCGCCTGGGCTTTGATGGCATCTTCCTCCGCACACTCTCCCCTTACGGCTTTGCGATCAAGACCAAAAAATTCATGTCGTATGACACGGAGCGCTGGCTGGAATTTTACAAGGAGGGCCTTGAGTACATCATTGAGCTAAACAAGTCCGGCATACGATTTGTAGAGCAATATTCTTCGCTCGTGCTGACAAAAATGCTGACATCAGGGGACCCTGGGTTCGTTGATTTGATGAACCCTGCCGGTGCTGGTATCGCAGCCATCGTGTTCAACTACGACGGATCGGTCTACGCCTCAGATGAAAGCCGTATGCTTGCCGAAATGGGAGATCATACGTTCCGTCTGGGCAGCATTCTTGAACACTCATATGAGGAGATCATCCTCTCTGATCAGCTTCTGGATGCACTGGAAAACTCTTTCACCTTAAGCGCTCCAATGTGCTCTGACTGTGCATTTGAACCTTACTGTGGAGCGGAGCCTGTCTACCATCACGCCATTCACAAAGACGTTGTAGCAAGAAAACCTGAGTCCTCTTTCTGCAAGCGAAATATGGCGATTTTCAAGCATCTCATTGAGCTGATGGGAAGTGATGAGCAAACAAAACGGATTTTTATGGGGTGGGCCAACCGATGCTGAAACTCGGCGGAAAGATTATCCGCATCCATGCGGTTGATGTTCATAGGGACCTTACTCTGCTCAAGGTGTCGACCAGCCGGAATTTGCCAGAAGTCTTGCGACGGGAAATAGCCTACTTGGTTTCCGATCAGGAGATTCCCCGAGGATTCGCGCACTACCTTCTGCTTGAGAAGCATCGACAGTTGGTTGAGGTACTGCCTCCCGACTCTGATTACTCGCTCCTACCGAATGACTACAGCTACATCGGTGATGGTGACATCATCCGGCTTTCAGCTGATCGTCAGAGCATTAGCGTGCTGTTTCGAGCATCGTCGCCGCACAACAGCATCCTGGTCACCGAGCAATGCAATCATTACTGTCTAATGTGTTCACAACCGCCTAAGGCAGCTGATGACTCGTGGATGCTTGACGAAATCGAGAGTCTGATTCCGCTTATTCCAAAAGATACCCGCGAGCTGGGGTTTACTGGGGGCGAGCCGACGACCAATCGGGAGCGCTTCCTTAAGATCATCAGCCTGACAAAAAGTTATCTGCCGAGAACCGCAATCCATATTCTCTCGAACGGGCGCAGCTTCAAAGACCCAGCGTTCGCTGAAAAGTATGCGCGGATTGAATTGCCCGACGCGATGATCGGAATCCCTGTCTATTCAGACGATCCGACGCTGCATGACTACATCGTCCAGGCCCAAGGCGCGTTCGATGAAACCATTCAGGGCATCCTCAATCTGAAGCGCTTGGGTCAGAAGGTTGAGATCCGAGTCGTCATTCACAAACTATCGGTGCAGCGCCTGCCTGAACTATGTGAGTTCATCGCACGCAATCTGCTGTTTGTTGACCATGTGGCGCTGATGGGCCTTGAGATGATGGGCTTCACCAGGGCCAATCTTGATGAGCTGTGGATCGACCCGATCGAGTACAAAGACACGCTCAGCAAATCGGTTGGCATTCTGGCCAAATACGGTATGAATATCTCTGTCTATAACCATCAGCTGTGCTTGGTGAATCCGGATATTCAGCCCTACTACCGCAAGTCAATCAGCGACTGGAAGAATGAGTACGCGCCCGAATGTCGGAGCTGCACTAAACAGCAAGAGTGCGGAGGGTTCTTCGCATCAGGTGTTAAGTTCGGCTACAGCAAGCACCTAGCTCCATTCTAACTTTGTTTTCCATTCTACAAATCCAACAAAGTATCGAGGCAGCAACTGGTTCCCTCGTGGTGCATACGCAATCAATATTTTGGCGTGCTTGCCGTTGTGAAGACCAGCAAGCTATTCCCAAGCTCTGCCTTGACTGCCAGAGAGTCGACCGTAAACAACACTCGTTACCTATGGAGCCCCGCTCCAGTAATGCCAGTGGGTGGGATTCCAGTTGCTTCAGCTCAATCGGCAAACCTCATTTCCCTCGTTTCACCCAACAGCAACGGGCCATTGAGCTCGGTCACTTCCCTGATGTAATCCCACAACAGGGTGATCCGCTTGAGCTTGCGAAGGTCTTCGCGGCAGTACATCCAGAACTGTCGGGTGATGTTGATCTCCTGCGGCAACACCGGCAGCAAGCGTGGATCCTGGGCGGCGAGGAAGCATGGCAGGATTGCCAGTGATCGGCCCTGCTGCGCCGCTACGAACTGTGCAATGACGCTGGTGCTGCGCAGGTTGGCGCTCGCGCCGGGGAGTACGTTGGCCAGGTACAACAGCTCGGAACTGAACGCCAGGTCGTCGACGTAACTGATGAAGGAATGCTTGGCCAGATCAGTCGGACGGCGGATCGGCGGGTGGTTGTCCAGGTAGTCCTGGGTCGCGTACAGCTGCAAACGGTAGTCGCAGAGTTTGCAGCAGACGTACGGGCCATGCTCCGGACGTTCCAGGGCGATGACGATATCGGCCTCGCGCTTGGACAGGCTGATGAAGTGTGGCAGCGGCAGGATGTCGACCGAGATGGCGGGGTAGGTGTCGACGAAGTGGCTCAGTTGCGGCGTGATGAAGAAGCTGCCGAAGCCTTCGGTGCAGCCCATGCGCACATGCCCGGACAACGCCACCCCGGACCCGGAAACCTGTTCGCACGCCATGTGCAGCGTGCTCTCGATGGACTCCGCATAACCGAGCAGACGCTGGCCTTCAGCGGTCAGGACAAAGCCACTGGTCCGGGACTTCTCAAACAGCAGCGTGCCCAATGACGCTTCCAGCGAACTGATGCGCCGCGACACGGTGGTGTAGTCGACGGCCAGGCGTTTGGCCGCAGTGCTGGCCTTGCGGGTGCGGGCCACTTCAAGGAAAAACTTGAGGTCATCCCAGTTCAGCGAGCCTAAAGACGTGATGTTTTTTTGCATGATGGACCGGCTTTTATGTGCGTTCTTATTAGAAGTTTGCACATCTATACTCCAAAAACAGCCCGACAACCATTACGCGGCACACGCCTCATCGCAAGGCGACTTTTTCGCCTTGGCTCTCTAGATAACAACAAGTCCAGGAGACCCACATGAACGCATCGCTCACGCCCAACGACACCACCGTACAAAAGGTCAAATTGTTGATCGACGGCGAGTGGGTCGAGTCCCGATCCACCGAATGGCACGACATCGTCAACCCGGCGACCCAGCAAGTGCTGGCCAAAGTACCGTTTGCCACTGCCGAAGAAGTTGACGCCGCCATCAGCGCCGCCCATCGCGCCTTCCAGACCTGGAAGCTGACGCCAATCGGTGCGCGGATGCGGATCATGCTCAAGCTCCAGGCTTTGATTCGCGAACACTCCAAGCGCATCGCCGTGGTGTTGAGCGCCGAGCAGGGCAAAACCATTGCTGACGCTGAAGGCGACATTTTCCGTGGTCTGGAAGTGGTCGAGCACGCTTGCTCCATCGGCAGCCTGCAAATGGGCGAGTTCGCGGAAAACGTGGCGGGCGGTGTCGACACCTACACCCTGCGCCAACCGATCGGTGTGTGCGCCGGCATTACCCCGTTCAACTTCCCCGCGATGATTCCGCTGTGGATGTTCCCGATGGCCATCGCCTGCGGCAACACCTTTGTACTGAAGCCGTCCGAACAGGACCCGATGTCGACGATGCTGCTGGTTGAACTGGCCATCGAGGCCGGGGTTCCGGCGGGTGTGCTGAACGTCGTGCACGGTGGTAAAGACGTGGTGGATGCGCTCTGCACCCACAAAGACATCAAAGCGGTGTCCTTCGTCGGTTCGACTGCCGTCGGTACTCACGTGTATGACCTGGCCGGTAAGCACGGCAAGCGTGTGCAATCGATGATGGGGGCCAAGAACCACGCCGTGGTCCTGCCGGACGCCAATCGTGAGCAAGCGCTGAATGCACTGGTGGGCGCCGGTTTTGGTGCTGCCGGTCAACGTTGCATGGCCACCTCGGTGGTGGTGCTGGTAGGTGCGGCCAAGCAGTGGCTGCCAGACCTCAAGGCGCTGGCGCAGAAGCTCAAGGTCAATGCCGGCAGCGAGCCAGGCACTGATGTCGGCCCGGTCATTTCGAAAAAGGCCAAGGCGCGGATTCTTGAACTGATCGAAAGCGGCATCAAGGAAGGCGCCAAGCTTGAGCTGGACGGTCGCGAGATCTCAGTGGCGGGTTACGAGAAGGGCAACTTTGTCGGCCCGACCCTGTTCTCCGGTGTGACCACCGACATGCAGATCTACACCCAGGAAATCTTCGGCCCGGTGCTGGTGGTGCTGGAAGTGAACACCCTCGACGAGGCCATTGCCCTGGTCAACGCCAACCCGTTCGGCAACGGCACGGGCCTGTTCACCCAGAGTGGTGCGGCGGCGCGTAAATTCCAGACTGAAATCGACGTCGGCCAGGTCGGTATCAACATCCCGATTCCGGTGCCGGTCCCGTTCTTCAGCTTCACCGGTTCGCGCGGTTCCAAGCTTGGCGACCTCGGCCCGTATGGCAAGCAAGTGGTGCAGTTCTACACTCAGACCAAGACCGTCACCAGTCGCTGGTTCGACGACGATAGCGTCAACGACGGTGTGAACACCACCATCAATTTGCGATAAGGAGCCGGACATGAAAATCGCTTTTATCGGTCTCGGCAACATGGGCGCGCCGATGGCGCGCAACCTGATCAAGGCCGGACATTCGTTGCGTCTGGTCGACCTGAACAAAGCCGTGCTGGCAGAGCTGGAACAACTGGGCGGCAGCATCAGCGCGTCGGCCCGTGAAGCGGCGCAGGATGCTGAACTGGTGATCACCATGTTGCCGGCGGCCGTGCATGTTCGCGGTGTCTGGCTGGGTGAAGACGGCGTGCTCGCCGGTATCGGTAAGGGTGTGCCGGCGGTGGATTGCAGCACCATCGATCCACAGACTGCTCGTGACGTCGCTGCTGCCGCAGCCAAACAGGGCGTGGCCATGGCTGATGCGCCGGTCTCTGGCGGCACCGGTGGTGCGGCGGCCGGGACGTTGACCTTCATGGTTGGCGCCACCCCGGAACTGTTCGCCGCGCTGCAACCGGTACTGGCACAAATGGGCCGCAACATCGTCCATTGTGGTGAGGTCGGCACCGGGCAAATCGCTAAAATCTGCAACAACCTGCTGCTAGGGATTTCCATGGTCGGCGTCAGCGAAGCCATGGCGCTTGGCGATGCATTAGGCATCGACACCAAGGTGCTGGCAGGCATCATCAACAGCTCCACTGGGCGTTGCTGGAGTTCGGAGATGTACAACCCGTGGCCGGGCATCGTCGAAACGGCGCCTGCTTCGCGCGGCTATACCGGTGGCTTTGGTGCCGAGTTGATGCTCAAGGATCTGGGGCTGGCGACGGAAGCGGCGCGGCAGGCTCACCAGCCGGTGGTGCTTGGCGCAGTGGCCCAGCAGTTGTATCAGGCGATGAGTTTGCGTGGGGAAGGTGGCAACGACTTTTCGGCGATCATCAATAGCTATCGCAAGCCCCAATAGGGGCTGTTTCCGGGGATCCGCGTCGGGCGGGTTCCCGGTTTTTTTGTCAGAAAGAAAAGATCGCAGCTTTCGGCAGCTCCTGCAGTGGATTGAGTTCATCCAGCAGGCGCTGCCGAAGGCTGCGATCTTTTGCTTTATCAGGCAAACACGAAATATTTGCGTACGGTTTCCACCACTTCCCAAGTGCCTTTCATCCCCGGTTCGATGACAAAAATATCACCGGCGCGCAGGTGGATCGGCGCCATGCCTTCAGGGGTGATGATGCAGTAGCCTTCCTGGAAATGGCAGTATTCCCACTTCACATATTCCACGTACCACTTGCCCGGCGTGCAGATCCAGGTGCCCATGATCTTGCTGCCGTCTTCGCTGGTGTAGGCGTTGAGGTTGACGGTGTGCGGGTCGACTTCGAGT